>Ga0208974_1000004_pt1 | contig 161208 bp, 215 predicted proteins | sample GreLakmeER15MSRF_FD_187699 | JGI IMG/M metagenome (GOLD analysis project Ga0208974, IMG submission 187699) | Freshwater lentic microbial communities from great Laurentian Lakes, MI, USA - Great Lakes metaG ER15MSRF (SPAdes) | ecosystem: Environmental > Aquatic > Freshwater > Lake | place... | reverse complement strand
TTTGTTTTGAATGTTTCATATGCTTCTTTTGCATCCAACATTTCTTTTTTCAATTGTTCTAATTTTTCCATAATTTTACTTTTTTTTGTTTATTTTTATTTTTTAGTTGATACTCTTTTACGGGTTGCTGGTTTCTTTCTTACCTCTTTCCATACATGTATTGCTGATGCTAAATCATGTTCGTTAACAACTTTATCGCGATGTACTTTTCCTGATAATATGTTACGGGTACCATCTGGATATGCAACAGATGCTACTTTTATATATTGCGATTTCACCGGTGGTTTGCATAACAATCCTAGACGTTTCAATGTGCGCAACACAATCAATTTAAAACTTCTTTTTTTCATAACTCTTTATTTTCTATATAATAGCAAAAAAGGGCCTGTTATCCAAGCCCTTTACACACAAATTCAAATATTTTTTTATCCGTTAATAACTTCTTTTTTTGATTTCTTACTTATTGAGTTGTATTCAAAATAAGTGTCAATAAGTTTGTCAATGCGCGAATCAATATAACCACTTAAATCAGTGCGCACTGTATGCGTTGATTTACCTGTTTCTTGTCGAGCCTGCGTAATCTTAACATCAAGTTCTTGATTAAGTTGATCAATCCTTCGATGAAGTTCTTGATTAGTTTGATCAATTTGATTGATAATGGTTTTTTCAACCACAGTGACATCACGCCCTGTTTCTTCAAATTGGCGCCAAACATCTGCCTTAGTATCGTCAATATAACGATACAATTCGCCTCGCGATATATTTAAACGCGTTGTTACATAGTTTACTTGTTTAGTTAATTTCAGTATCTTAACAATACCTACAACAATCACAGCAACCATTGCTACTGTAACAATCGCTAGTACTCCTAAAACGAATGATGTAATTTCCATAATTTTCCTTTTTTTTTTATTTTGTTTGAACTTGTGTGCTTGTATCGTGATACGTAATTATAAATGTTTCCTCCGGAAAGTATATACACTTATAAGTTGAATCAGTTTCGAAATGATCATGTATTTGTTCCAAGTATACGGTATCCGCTCTTGGAATGGATCCATATGCTTCGCAACTTGGTTTAGATGCTTTACACGCAACCAAAACCGGCAAAATCAATAATAATTTTTTCATTTTAATATCCTTTTCTTAAGATTAAATCATAGTAATTAGTTTTTTCTTCTCCATCCGTTGTATGCCTAACCCAAATATTTGGAAACTTCTCTCGACATTGTGCAATGCGTTCTCGTCTGGATTTGGTTTTGTCGGTATGCAATTCATAATACAACCAAGATTCCCAATAATGTGATTCTTCTGGTGCACAAAATGTTACAACAAATTGATAGCCAAAGCATACAAATGACCAACGCGGTGACCATTCAAACCGAATATCTGTTGCTGACCATTTTGTTTTCCATCCCAATTCAACAAAGTCAATGCCAACGCATTTGTCTTTTGGATATCTACATCTCATTGCGCGAGCATATGCTGTGTCATAATCAGGTACTGTTTGAGTGGATCCATTTTTTGCATTGCGAGTATTAAAATCTTCTACACGTTTTATTTCTCGCAAAGCAGCTTCTCGAGCCAATGCTGGTGTTGCCTTAATCCATCTTCGAGGATAAAAGTAAGGAGTTCCTATTGCCGTTTTACCCAAATAGAATTCAAATTTAGGTCTTTTAAATGGAGACACAAATGTTTTTAAATAGCTAAAGTTTTTCATTTTCTAGTTTAAATAATTCGTAATTACTATTTTCTGTTTTAAATTTAATATAGTCTTCTCTTTGTTCCGTAATTTCTGTTATAACGGTTGTTTGCCAAGTAAAAAACTGAGTGAAAGGAGACATAAGCAATGACCTACCAACTGCTGGTGTATCGTGGCGTTCTTTAAAGAATCCATCTTCTTTGTAGTCAATCCATGTTACGCTAACTGAATGTTTTGTTATGCCATCTCGTTCTCTAACAAGTTTCCAATTGGGTTTACTTTGTGTCAATAATTCAGCTAAGTCTTCTAGTTGAACTGGTATCTTAGTTTGCTTTATCTTGCTCATTTGTTTTTGTTTTTAGTCCCCACATTAATCCAATCCAAGACATTTCTTTTTCTGCACGCGAAGCATACATACCTAATTTTTTCATCAAATATTTTTTGCCCCAACGTTTCCATTCTTCACGTTGCTCTTCAGTCATTTCATACCGATTAAACCAATTTTCTTGATTTTGAACGTCTTTAAAGGTAACAGTGAGTCCAGCAATCTGAAACATTTCGTTAATCAAATCAACTACGGCTTGTTCTCGTTTTTCTTCTCTTGTTAATCTCTTTGCCATTTTATTCCAAAGTTAAACCACTTTCGCTTTTTAATTCATGAAGATGCTGTCTAAGTTTTTCTAGAGCTTCATATACATCTCCGGTAATTGCTTCATTGTATTTTAATTCAGACCGCAAATGCTGATCCAAATCCCATACTAACATTTTCCATTTACCGCCATTGATAGCTGATTCCATTTCTTCTCTATCTTCAATAGGATCAAACTCTAAAATTACTTTTGCCATACTCTTTTTCTTTATTATAAGAAATTAATTTGCATTATCCAAATTGAATCCATTAAAATCTTCACTGCAAATCATCGTCTTCTTCCTTTATGGTGCCAATATGCAATTCCAATGATAAGGAATACATATGTTAATAATATTACTTGTCCATCCATTCTATTTCATTTGTTAGGTGATTCCAATCAAAGGTCCATGGTGTCTGTGTATAGCGATATGATTCATCTAACACTGAGGCATTGAAGTAATGGGTATGCCCATCAAAGTAATGTCCCCAACCGCCATGTATATGACCAAATACATGTATCTTAGGATGTATTGTATCTACACGATGACGTAGCATTTCACACCCTGCTCGTACGTTTTGGCCTCCGGGAATATCTAAATGTCCAAAGGGTGGACCGTGTGTAATTAAGATATCTGTATTGTCAGGTATTGCATCCCATCGCTCTTTCATTGCGTCACCGTTACGTGGCAAATTAAAAGCCCAATTATGAAACTCAGGTTGCCATGGAGAACCATATACGCGTACATTGTCTTCCGGAAAGTCTCCGTTCGGTCCATCCGCGTAGTCAACCCAAGACTCATCTTGTAGGTAATCTATTGTAGGATAATTGGCCAAGTTGGTTTCAACCCACTGTGGCGTATTCTCAAATACACGATCGTGATTACCAGCAATGAATATTTTGTCTGTGTAGTTGTCTATTTTATTGAACCACTCTAAAAAACTTGTTGCTTCTTCAAAACCATAGCCACCGTTCATAAAGTCACCGGCATGGATCAATAAGTCGCCACCTGGTAAGTCTTCATCTAATAAACGATGTTTTCCGTGGGTATCTGATATTAATGTTATTCTCATCTTCATAACTTATTATATAAAATATATATACAAAATCAAATATTTGTGCATAAAAAAACCCGCTAAGTGTGAGCGACTAGGGACGTCCCTAATACATTAACCATGGCGGGTGTATTCTTTTAAAAGACCTACCCTGGGACGCTGTTCTAATGGGTAGCGTGGTAGGTACTGTTATGTATAAATATCCGGACTTCAAAACCCCATCTCTGTTGAGGTAAGGAAACTACATCCCGTGTTTTTTTTGCTGGTGGAGGATAACGGATTCGAACCGTTGACCCCCTGCGTGCAAGGCAGGTGCTCTAGCCATCTGAGCTAATCCCCCATATGAACTTGTAAAACCTATCTCCGTTGAGGTAAGGAAACTCCATCCAATGTTTTTTGCGTAGTCAGGACAGGATTCGAACCTGTAATTCTAAACACTTTTCATACTCCTCAATTCTTAAAAAATAGTTAATAGTATCATCAACAATAGAAGAATATTCTTCTTTTTGTATATCTGGAGATATTTCACCATTTAATATTTGTTCATAGTAAATATTATAAAGCATGTCAGTTGTTTCTTCTGCAAACTTTCTAAGTTTAGTGTCTAAAATCATAATTTAAAAATTTTGTAGTCAGGACAGGATTCGAACCTGTGACCTCTGAAAATCCTGATTGGTTACAGCATATCATGCTCTAATCCACTGAGCTACCTGACTATGTTGGTAGAGATTTGTCAACCAACGCAAGATCACCCTTACGTCTCGTTTCTTTGTATTTGGCACTCTACCATTGCAAGTATCTCTTAGCTTGCGCCACCATTCGTGGGTTGTCCCGAATACCCCAATGGTTGTTACTCTACTACCAGGAATCAAGTAACCGATGTTGTCCCACAAGGTTTCGAACCTCGACTCTTCTGCACCAAAAACAGACGTGTTGCCAATTACACTAACGGAACATGTATCAACTCATCATTAAGACAAATTCTTCTTGTAATCGAGCATCTTCCCCTGCATACATTACTATTTGGCAATCTTCTAAACTGCCGGTATATAATACGGTATCATTACTAAGATTAACTAGTTTGAATGTTTCTGAATTTAATTGAATTATTTCCATCTTTATTTTTTATACTAATAATATAATAAATAAACAATAAATATCCAACCGTTTGCAAAACTTTATCTGAGAATTGTTACGTATCCGCCAATCAATCTGCGTTCATCGGTATCTAATATACCAAAATCAATAACCCAAGTGAAAACGCCATCAGTAACTTTGCGATTATCATAGGTTCCATCCCACCGAGCTGCAGCATCCCAACTTTCCCAAATCAAATTGCCCCATCGATTAAATATGGATAAATGATAATCCATTCGGTCATATGGTCCATTGAATACCGGCCCCCACAATATATTGTGTTCATCGCCATTCGGAGTAAATGTATTAGGGACAAAGTATACTAATGGATCACATTCCGTAACTGTTACTGTATATGTTTGTAGTGTGCTAGGACAGCCGTCTGCCGTTGCCGTTGCAGTGAGTGTATATGTTCCAGGCTGCGACCATGTTATGATAATCTCTTCTCCATAATAATATGCCCCATTTACATACCATTCTATAGTGCTAGCAATATCCGACGTCGTAGAATAGTTAAATGTCTTCGTATCGCCACATATTTCCACGGTCTGCTGCGAGATTGCAACAAACGGCATCAAGAATGCTATGTATCTAAGCAACTTCATTAATTGTGCTGTATTGGGGATAATACTGGCGTTGGATTAATCACTGCACCTGTGTTGGCAGAGAACGTGCAACCTGATTGTGTATATGTATATGTTATTAAACTATTTGTGATACCCGGGCAAAATTGATTGCCTGATACACCCGTACCAGACCATACACCACCCGTTGGAGTTGCTGCTAATGTTACACATGGTGCACCAGCACAAAATGGCCCTACTGGAGTTATCACAGGAACAACCTGATAAATTAATACATTGAGTGTTACTGGTGTTGCTGGACATCCTGCTGTACTTGTATATGCAACTGTGATTGCATTGTTAATCAATCCGGGAGGACAAGCTGACCAATTGACAGATATTAAATTGGTTCCTTGACCTGACACTAGTGTTGCACAAGCCGGCACTGTCCAAGTATATGTTCCGGTGCCTACCGATGGTACTGTATAAGTAGATAATGCTGTGGTTTGATAACAAACGGTATCTGGGTTTGTTGTTGTTAATTGGGCTGTTGCGATGCTACTAATTAGCAATCCGACAAATAATAATAGTTTTTTCATAGTGTTCCTTTTTTTTAATTGTGTTGTATTGCACTCAATGTAATCGGTGCGGCGTTAATTGTTCCATTGAATATTGTGAATGGTGTTACTGCATCACAACTATTACTGTTATAACTTCCCCATAAGCCATCCGGGCCGGCAGTCACTTGTAACAGTAAACTTTGAGGTGTACATGAATTGGCTACTACAAGTGTTACACAAAATGTCCATGTACATGATCCCGAATCACCAAAATCATTTCCCGGATTGCCATCTACCGTTAAATCAAAAAAGTAACCAGGGCCTACTGTTTGTATTGGTGTTGCAACAGATGTTACAGAAGTCTTCCATACCCACTGTCCTCCCGTTCCATTGCCACCACAATTTGCTGGTGCGGTTTGCGGAGTAACAGATGTCCAACCTGTTCCTATTGTTAAATCAAAACCATCAATCCAATTGGTACCTGCTTGTGTATATCCTGTCATCGTATAACACAATGTTACAGTCTGTCCCGGGAGATATGTTCCTGCTGTGGGTGCCGGAGTTAAAGTAAATGATTGTGTACCCGCGCACTGTGAATAGGCATAACCGCAAAACAATAATATAACTAATAACAACTTCATATTAATAAATATACAAGTTAATTAGATAATGGAAATTTAATTGCTGGATGCGATTCATAGCCTTCAATTTGAAAATCTTCTATAAGCATTGAAAATATTTCGGTATCTAAAGTATATACAGCAACATCATTAGAAGTAGCCCAAAACTCTGTGTTAATACGAAGTTTAGGCAATGCAAATGACTCTCTTGGTATTTGTTGTCTGCAACCCTCCAATTGATTTTCATAGATATGACAGTTACCTAAGTTACCAATCAATTCATCAGGAACCATATTGGTCATTTGAGCTAGTATTTCAAGTAGCAGGCCGTAAGATGCAATATTGAAAGGAAGACCTAATGGCACATCTACTGAACGTTGATTCCACATTAAAGAGATTGCTCTGGTTGGGATGTTGTGTTCGTCTAAGATTTTATCTGATAGATAGTCATGGGTTGATAAGTTTGCTATTTTATTTCTTTCATAATTACTTAACTCTCTTGTATAAACTTGAAATCCATAATGGCAAGGTGGAAGTGTCATTGAATCCAATTCACCTACATTCCATGCATTAACCATTAATCGTCTTGAGTCTGGGTTTGTTTTAAGGTCGTTGATAAGGTTTGCGATTTGGTCTGTGTGTGTGAACTCTGTTGAATGTATTTTATAGATACCTTCCGTTTTATCTAATTCATCAACGTGAATAGTCTTAAATTGTTTCCAACTTCTCCACTGCTTACCATAGATTGGACCTAAATCACCCCAACGCTCAGCAAATTTAAAATCTGTTTTGATAAATTGAATAAACTCTTCTTGATTTGGAACATCTTCATATCCCGTAAACTGGTCTAGATATTTTTTATAAGCATCACCTGTCCATATGTTACAACCATTATCAACAAGGTATTTAATGTTTGTATCACCACGTAGGAACCAGAGCAATTCTGTTACGATACCTTTCCAATACATCTTCTTTGTTGTGAGCAATGGAAAGCCCTCTTTCATCTTGTGTCGTATCTGTCTACCAAACATAGAACGTGTTTTTCCATTTCTAGTATCTTTATCAACACCACGTTCAATGATGTCAAATAGGAGTTCTTGATACTGTTTATCTAAGCTATTCATTGATAATTGATTTTAATCGTTGTATTTCAGCAATTACATCATCACCCAATTCAATTTTAGACATCATGGATAAATCCACAACTTGACCATATAGCAAGTCAATTAGCTCTCGTTGCACATTCATTATTTTTACCATTTCTTCTTGTGTCATAACACTATTCCGTTTACTTGTTTATATTCTGATTCTTCACCCTTAAGAAATTTAGCATATTCATGGGCGCCCATCCACCATTCGGCATATACATCCAAACAAAATGATTCTGGTTCTGAAATTGTTACATCAGCAAAACCACCTTCATATCCAGGCCGGAATACTCGTAACTCTGGATCTAATTTACTTAGTTGTTCTATTAATTCACTTACTGTCATTGGTTAATGTATTCGTTTTAATATGTCACTTAATCGGGTGTACATTTCTACTGCTACTGGTACTGACAGCAATGCGATAAGAAAATTGTTCACATACGAGTATACCGTGATCACGTTACCTATCGTAACATGTTGAGTTGTGAGTACTAACAATATTATAGCAATAAATAAAAATATGTTTTTAATCATCATGATGAGGAACCAACTCTTACCCTGCAGGGTTGATGCAAATATATCTAACTGTCTCCGGCGGTTAAAAAACAATACTGATGCAGCATATCCGGATTGTATAGCGTCCCCTTTACGTTCATGATGAGTGTTCCTAAGTTTGATTGCCTGTTTTATTTTGCCGTACGATATTGTTACAGCTGCAAGTATAAACACAAATGCAATGCTAACCAACACCCCAACTTGCCAATTTTCTGAATAAATAAACCCAATGGATCCTATAATTGTAACAATGGTTGCAATATAATAATGCACATATCCTTCTAGTACATTAACGATGTCGTGTGCCATATCTGTTCTAGCAATTTTAGTGGACGTGTCATGTTGCGGTTGCCGAAGAAATCGAAACACGATATTGTTGTATATTAGCGTGTACACTTTGGTATCATACACCATTCGCTTATAGTTAAAAAACGTAGATAGAAAATATGATCCGCCTAACAATACTAACCATTCCCAGGTTCCGTTTATCAAGCCATCAATGCTTTTACCAAGCAGAAACGGTGTTGCTAAATTAGACAGCTCAGCAATGAGCATGAATATATAGATGAATAATAGTTGGCGTCGATGTTGTTTGAATATCTTATATATTTTATTCATTTACAATTCTACTTTTAATTAAATTGATCAATGATTGAACTTCACTAAATTCCGTAAATCTTATGAGTGGATCTGAATCAAAGAACTCAACAAACCATTGACCGCCTTCGCCTACTTGGTTGTTTGCACATGATATGAATCCAAACCCGGATGCAAGTTGCAATGAGTAATAGTGCCATTCTCCATCGAAATCACCATATACATCTTTCGTAAATCCTAATGATTCTAATTCTTTTTCTGTCATACTATATTATATGAAATTATTCAATTGTTTCAAAGTCGACTGTTGGTACAGTTTCACAAAAAAGAAAATGGGTTGCAGTTCTCAATACATGATCTGCTCCAACCCAATCTCTATACAGTTGCACATACTCCATGTTCGGTTGATCTTCTAAGGTAGGAGCGAAATGATGAATCAAAACGCCCCTTTTAACTTGGTATGCTTCGTTGTTATGATAATATAATGGTGTCATTACATCATTGGCATTTGTGGTTCATCTTTATCAGACGGTTCATCTACAATAACACATTCTGTCATCAATAACATTGACGCAATAGATACTGCATTTTCAATAGCCGTACGGGTTACTTTAGTTGGATCAATTACACCCATCTCTAACATATCACCATACTCATTGGTACGGGCATTATAACCATATTCATACTGTGTAGCTTCTTTAACAAAATGCACTACAACATCGCCATTGCCACCAGCATTTGCTACAATCTGATATAATGGAGCTTCTAATGCCTTTCTTACAATGTCCACACCTATTTTTTCGTCGGCATTAATGGTATTTACTTGGTTTAATGCGGTTTGGCATCTAATTAAAGCAACGCCCCCGCCAGGTACAATGCCTTCTTCTACTGCCGCTCTAGTCGCAGATAATGCATCATCAACACGATCCTTCTTCTCTTTCATTTCGGTTTCAGTTGGTGCACCAATATACAATACTGCTACTCCACCTGCCAATTTAGCTAATCGTTCTTGAAGTTTTTCTTTCTCGTAATCCGAAGTTGAATTTTCAATTGATACTCGCAAATTAGTGATGCGGGTTTGAATACCGGTTGCATCACCTTGTCCGCCAATGATTGTGGTTTTATCTTTTGTGATTTCAATTTTCTCACAACTACCTAAGTCTTCTAATGTTGCCTCAGATAATTTAGTTCCTCGCTCATCTGAAATAACTTGACCGCCGGTTAATACTGCAATGTCTTCTAGCATTTCTTTGCGCTTATCACCAAACCCTGGAGCCTTTACTGCTACTATCTTCAATGCACCTCGGATGCGATTCACAACCAATGTACCTAATGCATCTCCATCAACATCTTCTGCAATGATAACAAGGCCTTGTCCGGTTTGAACTACTTGTTCTAATACTGGAAGGAGTTCTTTCATTGATGAAATTCTCTTATCCACAATTAATATCAATGGATTTTCCATTTCACAAGTTAACTTTTCTGCATCAGTAACGAAATACGGAGATAAATACCCTCTATCAAACTGCATTCCTTCCACAGTTTTTATTTCTGTTTCGGTACCTTTTGCTTCTTCAACAGTGATAACACCGTCTTTACCAACCACCTTCATGGCTTCAGCAATAAGACCACCAATGGTCTCATCATTGTTTGCTGATATGGAACCTACTTGTTTGATTTTATCATAATCATTGCCTACTTCCTGTGATATTGTGCGCAATGTATCAACAACACACGCAACCGCTTTGTCCATCCCACGTTTCAAATCGATTGGGTTTGAACCTGCGGCTACAACCTTAAGGCCATCATTAACTAGTGCTTGTGCTAATACTGTGGCAGTTGTTGTTCCATCTCCGGCAATGTCTGCCGTTTTAGATGCAACTTCTTTAACCATTTGAGCACCTAAATTTTCAATTGGATCTTTTAATTCAACTTGTTTTGCAACAGATACTCCATCTTTAGTAACATGGGGAGAACCATATGGTTTACCGATTACTACATTTCTTCCCTTGGGACCTAGGGTCACTTTAACTGCATTTGCTAATGCATCTACTCCGGCCTTTAATTTGGCACGTGCATCTGAATTGAATTCAATTTGTTTTGACATAACTTTTGTTTTCCTTTTTTATAACTTTTATATAAATATATTAATGAATTAATCTAACATTTCCAAGAACTTTTCATTGACTGTTTTAGATACTTGATTCATATCGATTGGATCAATGAATTGAGCATCTGGGCCATACATTTCTCTAAACTGCAATCTAGTGCTTTCATATATAGAACCTTCGTAAATAAAATATGAAATAACATTGATACCCATTGCCTTAAATTCATTTACAACTTTTTTGGTATATTTGACACCATCATATCTATTACTAGTGCCACTAACACCACTCGGTTCACCATCTGAATAATTAATAAAAATACATTCATCACCCTTTGCATCCTTTTTGATATCCTTTTCAATACTTTTAAATGACAATCCTTCCGGGGTACAACCATATGTATCCAAATATTTAAACAATGATTTGATTTTACTCATTTTATCTTGAGCTGAATCATATACATACATTGTAATAGCTTTTTCTTTACCAGTATTTAGATGATGAGTACCTCTCAAAGATATTTGTACGCGAATTCCGGTTGTCATTGATGCAGCTTGTGCTACGGCTACTGCCGAAGTAATTGCATTATTAAACTTTCGACCTGACATTGAACCAGATGCATCAATTGAAATATGAATAAAATAATTCTTGAATCTATCCGTAACAATTCTATGAAATACATTTGCATTATCATAACCTAATTGTGAAATTAAACGCTTATCAATTTTACCAGTTTGCAAACGTGTTGTTTTGAGAGATCTTTCAGAATCACGTACTTGCAATTTGCGACCCAATTGTTTACCTAAAATAATACCTTTAGTAACTGCGTTGTCATTCCTTGCAATATCACGCGATGGATAAGATTCTGCTTGATAATTTCGTTTACCGGTGATGAACTCATTAGAATAAGATTCAAACAAATGAGGTAATGAACATATAATACCAGGTGTTAATTTTTTAATAACAATTGTTTCTAAATTATCCAAAATGCCGGATGCTGGGTCTGCTGAAATTGTTCTGACTTCTGTGCCCGATTCTCGCAATGCATTAACGGTTGCAGCTTGGTTTTTTGTTATACGGCCCGCTTTCTTTGAATTGCCATTTATAAATTCACGTTGCTTGTCAATTGCGTTTTGCAATTTTTCTAACTCTTTATACGATAACGCATTAGGATTGATATCAGAATCTCCGTTGCTATCAGTTTCATCACCGTCTGCCGATCCACCACTGTCATTACCTTCGCCTTCTTCATCTTCGGTCGAGTCATCGCTACCTGTATTAGCTTTATTTAAGATATCAGCCGTTTCGGCATCTTTCTTTGCTTGTTCAGCTGCCGCGGTTGCTTTATCAATAATTTTATAAACTTGACAAGCTAATAGCAATGCATCCGTTGTGGATTTCAATCTACTGATTTTTTTTATATCAATTAAGTTCCATATGCTTCGTAACTCAGTCAATGCATCTAATTTCCTATTAGCATTGGTAAAATTAATAATATGAAACATGTAATCATTTCGAAGCTCATCACACTTTTCGCCTGCAAGTAATGCTTTATCAATAACTTTGTCATTAAAATATTGATTATACATTGCTTCATAATAATTTCGATAACCAGGAGCGGTTGTGTAAATATGAAAGTCAATGCGTCTGTCTTCAATCCAATTTAATAAATCTTTAATTAATGCATAATCTTGATTGTCTAGCATCCGTAAATCCATTACATTGTCCGGAGTAGTATGTTGCTTTACTATATCGCCAAATACTGTATTCCCTAGGCCGTTTGGACTATATCCATCTGCTCGTTTAAACAAATCAAAATCAGTCAACGCAATATGCGAGCCTTCATGTAAAGCTAATCCGACTGCTGGATCAAAATGTTTACCATCCAATTTGGTTCCAATAACAACTCGCTCACCATCGGTATAGCTTGAATCAGAACTTTGAAATATAACTGGAATTTGTTGCCCTGTTACAATATTAACAAAATTACCTATAGCTCGTTGTGCTGCTGCTAATTTAGCTAAATCAACACCGCCTCCTTCACGTTTAAAGTTTGTATCAAAGTCTCGGTCTAACCAAAAGCTAGATGCACTATATCTAGTAATTGAAACCGGTTTATGTGTTTTTTTTGAATCTTTCATCTCTTTATTTTTATATATTATATGAAATTATTCAGTAATATCCAACCGAATAATGTAAAAAAAGAGGTAGAACAATTGTTACTACCCCTTCTTTGAGCTATGAAAAATTAAAACGGGTGGTCCTCTGTTGTATCTTCTTCTCCCGTATTGAATATGTCTTTCATTTCGGTTGCAATATGCTTTTGTATAATTTGTTTAACAAATGTTCTTTCTGAGTCTGCACCACCTGATGCATCAAAGAACGGTAATACAGATACCTCTGCGGCTTCTGACAATGAAAATCCATCTGCTAACAATTCACATATCCTAACTGTCATACGGGTTGATATCATTGTGGATAACTTTCCTTCTTCTGATCTCCATTCTTTACGGGTTGCATCTGCAATATCTGCTACTGCGTGAATCAATGATCCGGAAACTTTATTGGCAAATCGCTTTGTTAATAAATCTTCTTCTTGAGATAAAGATAAAATATCAACTTCAATGATTTCAAATCGATCCATCAATGCCCTATCCAATACGCGGGTAGATGTATACTCGGTACCAATGTTTGCTGTAGCAATAAAGGATACATTAGCTGCAACCCGAATGGTTGGTGAATTAACATCTTCATCCAAACGCAAATACCTTTGACCTTCATCAAGTACTGTCATTAAGATGTTCCATGCTTCTGGGTGTGCTCTAGATAACTCGTCTAACAAGATAACTGCATTCTCGGTTTGAATTGCTTTGACAAATGCGGATTCATCAAAACTTGTTTCACCATCCTTGAAATGCGTATTACCAATAAGGGTTGCTCTTGGATCTTGAGTTGCACCTAAATTAAAATAAAAGAATGGACGATTAGTTGCCTTAGGCAATTCCTTAGCGGCTTGCGTCTTACCACAACCTGCAGGCCCAACCATCATTATGTTTTTACCTCTAACTGCTGAACGAACCAAATACTTCCATTTAATATCAGACATTTCCAATGTTGCTGGTTTGATCTTATGCGAATTTTGAATAAGTTGCATTATCGGATCTATCTCTTGTTTACTCATTTCTGGTTCTGGTGGTTGTGGATGTTCCGTATTATTTACATTGGCGATTCGTTTTGCGCGATTCGTTTCTGGATCAAATGCTAACATCTCACTGTGAGTAACTGCATGTTGAACCATGATTGGCCTAAATAGATGAGTAATATCAGTGCCGTCATCTACATTGCGAATATAAGCTTTTCCACTCGAGTAAGCTACTTCTCCTAAAATTTGTTTTTTCATAACTCTTTATTTTCTATATTATATGAAATAAAAAGTTATTTTCCAATCTTTTGCAATGATTTTTGATGTTTATTTAACAACCATTGTTTATATAGTATCAGATGTAAATGATACAAACAAAGAGTTTCAATGCAAATGATTTCTCCTATTAACAAATTGAAATACATTGCTGCTGCTCCTACAAAATATGGAAACAAATACCAATGCAACCGATGCGCTGCTATCATTGGAAACGTTGCTGTGATAAAAAATGTAAATGCAAATATGTTATGTGCAACCGGCCAACCCGTAACGCTGAATGCTGTTAACAATAAAAGCAATAGCCCGGGCATTTGCCATCTGTCTGAAGAAAATAAAAAGTATGATGTTGCAGCATTCATAATAATAAACAATGGTTGTGACTCGGTATTCCAAAAGGCACTCACTGATTTTACATCTTCTAATTGACTCATAATGAGTGGAAACGCCACTGCAATTACAATTGCTAGCAAATTTGGAATTATTTTTTTCATCTTATAACGCGTTTTATTGATCCATCTTCATACACCTCAAAAATTAATCCGGTTGCGTGAATAGGGTTAACTTCTTGTCCCATTGTATTGATATAGTTTACAATCTTTTTTTCTTTGATTCTGTTGTCCAACATTATTGGACCATAAACCTCAAATTTACCATCAATGTCATATTGAACTAATTTATAGTAATGTATTATAAATTGATCAATGTTATCTAAATAAAAATAGTTTGTTTTTTCTGTTGAATTACCTGCTGCCGGCTTTATTGTTATTTGTCTCCAATCTTCTCCATCTGTTGATCTTTCAATTAAAAAATAATCTGAATTGTGTTCTGAAGCGGTAGCCCATTTTAAACTATTAAACGATGGGTATGCTATTCCTTCAAAATAAAGTAATTCAACCGGTAATGGATTTTCATTTTGACTACCAAAATTAAACCAACTGAACCCAGTAACATTTGTACTTGTTACAGTAAAATCACTATTTAAAGATCCATTAATAGAGGAATGTGAACCACAAGATACCCATGTTGTATGAGACGGTCCAGGGCTTTTAATTAGTCGTACAATAGATTTATCATTCATATTAACTAATTGATTTGCTCGCATGGTTAATGTGTATTGTTTTGTGTTTAAAGAGCTATTGTAATCAAATGGTGTTATATCAAAATATCCTTCATTTTCGTAATTTTGAATAACTTGCCCATCTGATGTCCATATTGGTAAGCCACCATATATATCCGCCATTGAAGGAATGCCACTTTTATATTCAACAATTATATAACCACCATCCGTTGGTGCTTGAGTATAATTTATAATTACGTTTCTATTTGTAGTATTGTTTCCAATTGGAAAGATACCTGATGATTGTGTTGAATTAGTTGAGGGGGCAAACCATCTTTTAAGTGGTCCGATAATTGTTCCATTTACCCAATTAATTTCACCAGGATTTGATGTACTTGACCCAACCTCTAAAGTATTACCGTTTAAATCAATATTACCATTAACCATTTCTAAACGATTTGTAATTGTGGTGTTGGATGCTAAAGTATAACCGGCCGTGTTATTTAATCTTAAACCGTGGAAGTTTGTGATATTTGTACCGTTTATATTTTGTGATACATTTCCAGTAAATCCCCATATAGTTCCTGAACCTAAATTGTTCGTTCCTGTATTATTGGATAAATTGGTATTATATAAATTTATAGTTGGGTTATTTGTTGAGACAATATTTGTACCACTAGACACAACTAGGGAACCTTGTGAATAAATCCACAATGGAAAAAATAATATGAATATAAATTTTATCATTGATTTGTAAATTCCATTGATCCGTTTAAGTAAACTGTTTGGGTATTAGTAGGTGATGATTTTATCATTATCATAATTACTTCCCCCGCATTTATTGTTGTTGCCGTTGGAGTTATGGTAACTGATGTCATTCCGTAAGCAACAGTTGGTGAAACTGTTACGTTGGTTGAAGCAATTAAAGCAGCACCAGTACCTAAAACTGTTGCATTCGTGGCAATGGGGTATTTATAAACAGAAACAGCATAAATTTTATTTGTTGTACTATTTGAAATCCACATTCTAAATCCAGTCATAGTACAAGCTTGTGTTGCTGTAAATGTAAAAGCATTTTGGATGGGAATTGCTAATCCACTTCTATCTGGGGATGTTCCTTGAGCGGTAGATGTTAATGTTTGAGATGCTGTTAAAGTATACCACAAATTATTGGTTACAGATAATCCAGCTCCATTGGTAAAATTGATGTTAAATTTATCAGGTTTAGTAACCCAGGTCGGTATGGCAGCACCATTGGTTTGTAAAACTTGCCCTGATGTTCCAGCAGCAACCCTCACCCAATCAGTACCATCATAATACATCATATCGCCATTTGCATTTGATGTTAAATTTATTTTTGTTCCGTCGATTGCACTATTTGCAACATCTGCTGTTGTAATAGTTCCATCTAATATGTGAGTTGAAGTTACTTTACCTGTTCCTATTGTAGGATCTGGGTATGTTCCAGTTAAATCCCCACCTGCTGCACCTCCAGGTGTTGTTCCTGTAATTGTTGTATTTGTAACGGCCGTTACTCTACCTTGAGCATCAGTAGTTAAAACTGGTGTTTGTGTAGCCGAACCATAACTTCCTCCAGTACCCACATTTGGCATTGATATTGTTCCGGTAGATGTTATAGTACCACCATCAAGTCCACTCCCTGCTGTTACACTTGTTAAAGTACCTCCACTATTTGTATCTGTGTCTGTGTCACACGCAATCCATGTTGTACCGTTGTAGTAGTAGAATCCAGGGGTGTTATCTGTTTGGTAAACTAACAGTCCGGTTGCTGGAGAAGTAATAGAATTTCTTTGAGTTTGGGTCATTCTAGATATTAGAACACCCTTTGTGGTAGATTTGATATCCAAAATGGCTGATGCGTCTGGATTACTAGCATCTGAATTAATCGCTACTCCTTGAGAGTAGGAAAATAAATTTATTAAAATAAATAGGAGGGAGATGATTAATGGTTTCATAGTTATTTATTAATAAATATCAATTGATAATATAGATTGTACCAAAAACCTAATATAGATTAGTATTTATTTAGGACTTTTTATTATCAACATGCATATGCTTCGTTTTTCTATTATATTTTTTCTTGTTCTTCTGTATGATTGGACGAGTTGCTTGCCAAATTTCCTGCAATGTAATTTCTATCTGTTTCATACTATAGTTTATGGAATTTTAATTGAGTATCCAACCGTTACCAATTTCTACAAGACCAGTAACGTGCTTTCCAACGCGGACCGGGAGTTTCACAACGGTGTCTTGCACGGAATGAACGCCTACGTGCCGGATTGCTTTTACGGATACGCATTGTTGCTTGCCCAGCTTTTTTTGCCGATGTACCGCCATGGCCAAAATTAACCTTTACAACATTGCCACTGCCATTTTTAACATACACTTTGAATTTCTTTACGTCGCCGCGGCTTGGTTTTCCTAATTGAACTTGGCGACCTTGATACTCGGCTTCATTAAGTCCAGGTTGTATAATTTCTATAAATTCCGGATGATCTGTAGTATGTGCTTCTTTGATGTATTCTATTAAGCATTGTTCACAATATGCTTCGGCTTCTTTTATCGGCACACAGTTAGGTACTTGTTTACCGCCTTTATCTTTCATTCCTCGTTGTTGGTAACCATCCCAACAAGCTTCATCAATGTATTGCATCGGTGTATATCCTTCAATTTATTTATAATTATTTTTCGATGTTTTTGACTCCAGAATCACAATATAAAGTATCAACTAATGCAAATGTCCCAGCTTTTCCTGGTTGTATTTTATCAAAAATTGTATTTACTGCAGATTTCATATCCATAAATGGAGTTCCATATATTTTGTTTTCAGGTTGAAAATAAACGTCATCTGGATTATCAATATTCACATAAGGTTTTATTGCTAATCGAGCCGTTGGATTATTTATATTAAAATCACCTTCTTTAATTAGATATGCTACAATCGTTCCTTCTTTTATATCATATTGTATGTACCTTGCATTTATACCTTTGTATATATTCATACAACTTGTCCAGCCGCGATCGGTACTCATTCCGGCAACATCATATGAATGTTTTGAAAAAACTATATAAAACTTTGTACTCGATGTTACATTTGACATTCCCATTCTAAGTTTTACTTCTGGGATATTATTATAATCTGCTAATAATTGATTTATTTTTTCTTTTATTTTAGTTTTTAATTGTTCGTCAGTTTCACGTTTATCTGGGGAGTTAATACCAGTCTCAATATTTTCTAATTTATAAGCTGTTGTTATGAGATACGGAATAAATTTAGCCATTTTAACTTCTCGGTCATAATTATCTTTAAGATTTTTTCCTGTTATAATATTATAAAGGCTTATCATGCTAGTATCTATTGGTTTATAACTAGAATCAATTTTCTTAGGATTTCTACGTATAACAGCATTTATCCAACCTTCTGCATCCCAAAGAGACTCAGCAAACGTCTCTAACTGAGTGGAATGATCAAAATCTTCATCCCATTCGTCATCTCCTGTATAACCTGCAGGTAAGTATTCTGATGCGCTTAATTCTACTGGAATTGCAACTCGGCCCAACTCATTTAACACTTTTGCACCTGGTTCAGATTTAAGTTTTTCAAAAATTAAATTTAAGTGTTTTTCAATTCCGGGGTTTCGTTCTATACTAGCAAATTCTCGTGCTTTACTTAATGGCAACGCTTCTTTAATTAGTTGCATTTCTAATATCGGTGTTAATTTTATCATTACAGCTCCTGTCTTATTGCCAGTTTAGTCAAATATGTTTTCCATGTTTTTAATATATATTGTTTATCTTGTGGAGTTAATGCACCATTGCTAACCCATAAATCTAGGTAATCGTTTACTACTTGTGCAAATGGTTGTTTGCTTTTTTTGGCTTTGAAATATAAACCTTGGATCATTGCTGGAGTTTCTTTTGGTAATGTGAAATATCGTGCTGGTGGAAGTGCACCAGATTCTATTTTTTTACGAAGCGCTTGATCTGATGCAATGTATTTTCCATCAATTGTATTCCAACCACTTTGTGTTGTATGTTCAATTTCATGTCGAAGTACATCACGAAGATGCATTGCAACGTCACTCAATATGCGAGGATAATCTGCAGGATCTAATTCAAAACGTATTTCTATTAGGGGAGGTTCTGCGGAGTTGCGTGTGGTTGGATTATATGCATCGCCACCGTAACGAAAATCATTGAGTCCTTCTACCCACATTACTTTGAATGATAAATAGAATTCTACCGGTATCTCGGTGTTCTCTACTTCTTCAAAGTAAATGTGTTTGAATTGGTCATCATCATCAATATTAGGAATTGTTTCTCCTTGCTTGAAATAAATCTTTTGTCCGGAGAATTCACCAGTATAATCATCTACATTTTCGTAACTATCCTTTACAATTCCAAGCAGTTTGTTTGACAGCGTAGTAACTAAACTATCATAACGTCCTTCGACAATAAGCTTTTTCATTGATATCATATTAATAAATATCATTCAAGCAAATTGTAATTCCAATAAGTTTCTTTGTTTTGATTGAAAGGATTTCCTGTTTGCTGATAGTAACAATTGAGACAAAGCATTTGAATATTTTCTATGCAATGATTGGTTTCATCTCCATCAACATGATCTAGCATCAATGGCACTGTATCATCAGTTACTCTGCGTTCTGCATATCCGCATGAATTGCATTCTTCTGGCAATATTGCTAATGCCAATAATCGATTGCGAAGTTTCCAAGAAGGATATTGCGGATGCTTACCTTCAAGTATTGCATCTATAGAATATATTCCTTTGCGGGCATTTGCAACGTCTTTTCGTATGCCTATACCAAATTGATTCTTATGTAGTTCATACAATGTCTTGTCAGAATTCCTATCAGTATATAACCGAGCATATTTTTTATAAGTAGTAAAAGAGACTTTTAGAAAGCGAGCTGCTTCTGCATTGGATTTGGTATTCTCCATTGCATATCGTATATCGCTTTCAGGAATATCTAATGCCGTCTTACCAATGCCATAAATATATTTGTACTCTTTTTCAGCCATTTAATATACGCCATATTTTTGAAGTTCTCTTGCCGCTTTACCCGGAATGGTTTTCTTTTCAAACAATTCAAGCAACTCCGGTTTCAACTTCATTATACAATCCGTAAAAAATGTTGAATGCACTCCGGAATTTTGTTGAACTTCGTCAATCCATTTTGAATAATATTGATACTTCTCATCAAATCGGTCAGCATCTGTTCTTTTTTCCCAATATTCAAGTTGATCTTTAAGTGGCCATAATTCCATTGACACATCTGGATCTTTTCTTCGAGCCGGTAATACTGGTTTATGAGCTGCTTGTCTATTGCTACGTGCAATAAACTTGTCCATGATGTTAATACATCTGTCTTTCGGCGATTCGCCGGTGTGTGCGGATTTCTTTCCCATTTATTTTGTTTTTTCTGATAATATAACTAGTTTGCGCCAAGCATCTTCTGCTCGATAAATATAACGTTTAAATGCAATAATATCTTGTTTGATTCGGGCTTCTTGTGCCCATCTTAAATTTCGATGGTATTCTGCATGACGTAATGCGATACGTATTTTAAGAATCCAATTAACTATCTTTTTCATATTTTTCAACTGTTACTGTTAAACCTTCTGAACGTAACATATGTTTCACTGTTTCACATCCAGCCCAATTATCTTTATATATTACACAACGTTTTCTGTTATGTACTATTAATGCACATTGATGTGCTTGAAATTCATTGTGTGCACAAATGTCTACGAGACATTCAATTACATGATCAAATGTATTTACGGGATCATCATGCAAAGTTACTTGCCATGTTCCCCGTTTACTCTTGGGTTTCAATTTTTTGCTTGACATCTCTAATAATCCCGCATTGTTCATATAATTCGAATTTTTCACCATAACTTAATGCGTCATTTAAAAAATTAATTTTTCTAGGTATATCCCAAGAATCAGGCCACATCCAATTGGATCCTGACATTGCATTTACTGATTCTTTATATAACTGAAGAATAAAATTTTCATCTTTCATAACATATAATATAAAATTTGAATTAGAAATCCAAATTATTTAACTTTAAGTTTTTGTCCTACTTTAATTGTATCAGTTTTTAAATTGTTTATTTTTTTAAGATTTGGAATCGTTGTTTTGTATTTAGTTGCAATTTTGCCTAATGTATCACCAGATACAACAACATAAGTACTTGGCGCGGTAGTACTAGTTTTTGGTTTAGGAGTACTAGCTTTCGGATTATCAAATGCACCTAATATGCTGTTCATATCTAGAGGTTGTTGAAGTTGTTTATATATATCATCCATTGTAGGAGTGGATTTCTTTCCGGTGGCGGTAGGCTTTTTTGTGGGTTCTACTACGTTGGCATATGCACTACTTAATATCCAATCTGCTTCTCGTTTACGTCGGTTAGGATTAGCAGATAATTTAGCTACAGCTTTTGCAATTTCTTTAAGATTTCCAGTTCTAGCGCTAGTTAAAACGGTAGACGGAATTGTTCCATAATTATAAGTTACAGATGTCAATGCAGCTAAGGTACTATTATTAAGTTTATTATAATTAGTTCCGATATCTCGTTTTGTTTTAGGTATAAATTCATCTCGTAATCTACGTTTTAAATCACGTTCAGCATCTTCTTTTGTAATTGAATTGGTTGGTTTTACTGCTTTGTTGCTTGATAATGTTACAATAGTGCCGTCCGGTTTTGTAATAGTACTACTACCATAGCCAATACGCCAATTATTAACATCCCATATTGGTGTTAAAATTATTGATTCTTCTTTACGCAATATTGCTGAAGCTTGTTCTAGAACATTATATTGATGACCGGTTGGGTATATCGGCGAATCATTTTCTATTAATAATTTTTTTAATCGTATCATTATTTTTTATCCTCTAGAACAAAATGCGGGCTTATCCCAATTTTGTGGTGTTATACCAATATTTGTTAATTCCGGGTAATATTTTTTAATATAAGTATTTAACGGTAACGTAACCCCGTTTTTCTTTTTATTTGCTTCAACATAATATTCAGCAAATCGCATAATTCTAGCAATTTGTGCTGTAAACTGAGGGGCTCCTGCTAACTTAGAACAATAATCCACAGATGTTAATGTTTTGCCAGTTGTTCCTACAAGATTAGCTGGGGCGTCTTTTCCTTTACCTAATTCTTTATATGATGTGTCTTTATCAACTAAAAACAATGAATAAAATTGAGAATTTCTTTGAGTTAATTCAGATCCATTAAAAAATCTTTTATAATTTTTAATTGCACTAGGCCAATTTTTAAAGACAACTGCTTCTGCAAATTTAGGAAATTTATTAAGTCCTGGGTTGAATGCAAAATCCGTTAACATTTTCCATTGTTCTAAATCTAAATTTGCTATTTCATTCGGAAATTTCCCAGAAACATATGCATATGCTCTATCAAAATGTTCAATGATATCTTGTTTTAGTTTGCTAGTCGCGGCAGGCTCAGTAATTGTATCACCAGGTTTTACATCCGGACCAGTATGTCCATATCCTATAGTTAATACTCCTTTGACTACATCTCCGGGGTTTATTACTTTAGTAGGATCTTGATCATCATATGCTTTATCTTTAAATCCTTCTACTTTTTTTAAGTAACTGACAAATGACTGATCATTTGATACATCATTTCCGGTTATTTTGACTTCTGTAAGTAAAGATTTTAAACGGATCATTTTCCTTGTTCCTCTCTAATAATCAATTCACCTAATACTTCCAATCGTCCTACTTCTCTTTGAAATTCGATTGCTGTCATATCCAATGAAATCTTTTTTAAAGTTTCTGCAAATTCTTTTTTTGCTGGGTCTATTTGAAATTTACCAGCAATTGCTCGTTTATAATATGCAGCTTTAACTTTGAAATGATGCCATGTTAATAATGCCAACCCGCCTTTCTGTTCGGCCGTTGATGCTATCTTAGCAGCACCTTTACCTCTAGTCTCAGCAAAATCCTCAAATTTGGTTACTGAGTCTTTAGATTCAAATAATATGTCATATAGTTTCATATTAATAAATATTACTTGTTTAATTTATCTTGTTTGAATTCTGTCATATATGAATAATCAGTTTCATATCCAGCATTGCTTTCAACTGAATAAACAGTCATATCAATTTTATAACCAGGGTTCTTATCAATTCGATTGAATGTCCAAGCATTATCCATCCATATTATTCTGTTGTTAGGATATATAAAATAATTTCCATTATCCATTTTAAATACATGTCCACACTTATGTTCCGGCGTTTCTGAAAAATTAGTATCTAACATGTTTCTATTTTCGTGCGCCCAATCCAATGTAAATAAATAATTTCCTTGACGTTTAACTCCTGTTATTGAAATTAAATCTGCTCTATAACCACTCAATCGTTCTCTAACATGTACATTAATGTAATGTGAAAAACAATCCCAATAAACATGTTCAGTTAATGGTAAACGTTCTGAATCTGGTTTCCAGCAAAATGCATGAATTGGTCTACGAGTCCAATTGACTCCATTTTCTAGAAATGCTTCAAATAATGGGGTTCGTTTTTGTATAGATGCTACAGAATGTACATCTGCTGCCGTAAATTCTCCTAACCCTTTTTCATGATTGAATAGAAATTCGTTGCGTATATAACACGTAATTGTTGGTATATTAGCATTTAAGTATGCCATATTAATTTATTTTCTATGTTTTGCAATTTCTATTGCCGCCAATTGTTTAAGTGCCGCTTTACGAGTTGCGTGTGTTCCTAACCGCTTTCCACCTTTGCTAGGATATACTGCCCAACCATCTTCAACTTTTTGAATTTTCTCATTCATTGCGTTTTTAAGTTTTGCTGTAAAGTCTGCCGGTAGAAATTGTAGTTTTGCAACGTTTCCGCCAAAGCCTGACATTGATTGAGAATGGTTATCATTCATATAATGAGTCAAATAATCTTTAACGCGATTCATATAATCTGCTGCCAATGTTATTTTAGATTCCAACCACTCCGGTAAATTATCAGCATCTTGAATCATGTTAGCAACTGCTTGGGCATCTTCTGCACATTCCATTGCATCATGTTTTGCCATTGAGCCTTCGTGTGAATCTTGACATCCGCCTTTAGCACCGCCACAACCACAACCACATTCATTAAGCCGTTTCATGTTATGCATTCTTTGCTATGATAGACCATATTGCACCAGTAAGTGTCAACACTCCACCAATAATTTCAGTTGCTGCAATTTCATCAATAACACCACGTGCAATAAAAATACCACCAACAAATGTTAATGTGTGACGTATAATTCCTAGTACTTGTTCTTTAGTAAGTTTCATAATTTGTTCCTTTTTTTATATAAATATCATTAATGTTATTATTATGACGCCATCGATGCTGATAGGACTCCGGCATTAGTAATGGATATTTGCCAGTTAGTGCCATTAGCACTTCTTAAATACAATGAACCACCAATTTTAGTACTTACAAAATCATTAGCAGTAGTTATCGTAGATGTTGAATTAATACTACCACTAATGTTTAATGAACCTGTCATAGTTAATGATCCCGAAATTATAGCACTACCGGTATATGGAAAACTAGATGCATATGCGACATATGATGCGGTAGTTGCAAAGCTTGAAGAGATAGCACGAGATGACGTCATGGCATAAGATGCTGTACCCTGAAATGCTATAGATGATGTGTTTATAGGAATATAAACTCCTGCTGAGACAGTACCACCACCAATATCAAATATATTTGTATCAGGAGTATATGTTACTGCTATATTTAAAAGTTGCTCTGGTTCTAGAGCTCCATTATTAGAGTTAATAGCTGTTAGATATAGGGGTGTTTCACTATTGGTATCATTTGTTACTTTAATTAAAGACGCTGTTTGAGCAGTTAATACAAACGAAGCTGTTGTAGCGTTTGAAGCACTTATTGCATATGAAGCGGTAGTTGCATTTAAAACGTATGATGCTGATGTTGCAAACGATGCCGTGCCGGTCAATGTGCCTGTTACCGTTCCGATTAATGATCCAGAGAATGATCCCGTTGCTACTATGGTATCTGTAGATCCACCGGTCAATGCATCAATGGTACGTGTTACATGTTCTGATTGTATAGTACCGCCATTAGTAATACCGGTCTTATTTAGTATTGCCATCTATGTTCCTTTTTTTATATATAGGCCAATTTTCTGTTTTTTCATTTAGCCATGTTTGGCGATCATCACAACCGCAATCTTCATCAAGTATACGTGCAATTTGTTTTGCAAGTTTATCCAACCCGGTAGCCCGAGTTATTTTTTTGATGTCATCTCCTAAGCCTCTACTTGCACTCATAAACTATTCCAATCTGTTATTGCATTACGTAATTGCATTAATAAAGTTTTTTGTCGTCCGTTCATTGGTATTTCAAATACCCGTTTGCCTGGATATGTATATTGTTTCTCCGGATGCATTATTTTGGAATGCCCAGTATCATCAATTCCTAATACCGGATATGCCACCCGTTGCATTGTTATTTGATTGCTTGGTATCATGGTGCAACGACCAGGATGTTTCCATTGCCCCATTGCATCTTCTACGGCATCCGTTTCCTGCATTACCTGTTCCCAATCCGTTTCTGTCATGATTCGCCGCTTTGTGATGTGATGGGCTAAAGATTCAATGCATGACCCCATTTTCCCTTCTTGTAAAGGTGAATCAACATCTAAGGAAGCCATAGTACTCTTAGTTAACATCAACTTTAAACGTTCTAAATAACCAGTATTACGTAGTTTCTTATAAGCTAGATTTTCTATAGAATATTCTCCCTCTGATTCCAGACCCGTTTGTCGCATTCTGCGTAAATGCAATAATATGTTTTGAATTTTGATTTCTAGTTTAGGATCTGTTTCTCGTAAAGCATCAATTTGAAATTCAATTGGTTGCGCTTTTTGATCAATTATATCATCATCGATTGAAACTGTATCTGCAGAAGGTTGTTTGATCCATTTGCCTTTTGCTAATGAATATTGACCTACCGTTGAATGCAATTTATCATTCCAATCTTGAGCATATAATTCAATAGCCATACCTTGATATGTTAATGGATAATTTGTATTCCAAATTGATTTTTTTGCCATCATGTAATTTTTAACAAGATGTAAATTTTTATTTACTGCTTGATAATCTATAACAACATGCAAATCAATATCACTATGTTCAGTCCAATTATAATTTGCATTGCTTCCTATTAAAATAATATCTATGATAGGTACTTGAATATCTAGAAAATCAAAGAAATGTTTTGCAATACGAGTAAACTTAACACGAAGCCCGGGCTTAAGACTCGATCCATCCCAAAGCTTTGGATTAAGTGTGCTCTGTGTTTCGTATTCGGTTATCATGGATTAATATCTTTTATTTTGTTGAATACGTTTTTCTTTTTCTAGTTCTTGTTGTTTTAATCCAGGATCATCATCAGGTACTATTTGAAATTCTACGTTTGGATCATACGATTTATCAGTATCAACACCTAATGCATTTTTAGCTGTTGCAATGCCTGCACCTATTACTGGAATTTTTGAAGCCCATTTTATAGCTTTACCTGCAGGCTCAACTGCATTTTTCTTAGCCCAACCAATCGCATCTCCGACAACCGGTACATATTCAGCTGCATCTACTGCTTTTTTGAATAATGGCCAAAATAGTCCGTTAATATCGTCTTTCGTTTCGATGCCGGCTGTCATTAATACATCTTCGCCCATATCCTTAATGTCACCCCATATTATCGGAGCCATATTCTGCCATCGTGAAAACGCTGAACTAATAAACGTTCCTGGTTGCGTCATAAATGTTTTCAATGCATTGGTTTCGCTATTTATAAAGTTTGTAAGTAAAGGATTCTTATCAGCGACTGCTTTAGATAAAATTTGTGATTTTATTATTTCATATTGCCGCGGATCTGTATTTTTTATACCTCGTAAAAATATTTCAATATCTCGAGCTCCGTCTAACGAATTAACAAAGCCGCCGCCACCGGGTAAATTTGTTTTTGCAATAGATGACAATGTAGCTGGATTATCCGCTTTACGGGCAAATTTTGCATACATAGCTCCTTTAAGTTTTCCTAATTCTTTTACTGATAATGTTCTACTAAATGCATTTCCAATTGCTCGTGTAAACTTTTTAGGTAATAATTTACTTACTATACCCCAATCAGCATCGGCTCTAGTTTTCAATATGCCTTTACCTCTTCCCATTTTTTGTCCACCTTGAACTAAATCATCAGCACGTTTAGCAGATCCAGAAAACACATCTTTTGCAGTTCGCCTATTGGCCTGCATGAAATCTGCAAATTCATCTAACGATCTTGCAGCTTGATTACTTAACACCCAATCTGCTCGATTTCTAAATCCTTTAATTACATTGCCAATTGTACCCATTCCGTCTGCTAACATGTTCAATGTGTTTGGATCCAATGTTCCAGATGCATGCAATTTAGCCCATACTTCTGTAGCACCTCGCTTACCTCGCCAAGCTGCTTCTAACATATTTCCAACTCCTTTTAGACCTTTCATTGCTGCTTTGAATGGGATAGAAATTGCACTACCTACTACTGGGATAGCACCTATTAAATTAATAAAACCATCTAAATAATTGCCGCGCATGAATGAAATTCCAGCATTAACAATGTCTGCAATATCTCCGAAACCTGGAATAACGCCTACAAGTGATAATGCATATTGTACATAATCAACCCATGTTTCTGGTTCTTCTTTTACGGCGTCTTCTGCATCTGGCGGAATAAATGTTAATTTACCGTTATTGTTTTCAATATACCCATGTATCTGTTCTCCCCCAAGTTTATCATATAATGTAAGTCTAGGTTTATTTGGTGTACCTGGCATTGCAAATAATTTTGTATCAATACCATAACCCATTTCTTGAGAATTGTTTGTTGAATAAGCAGTACCATCATCGTAAAAACGAATATAATCATCGCCAACTCGCATTTCGTAATTTGCTTGTTCGCCAAAAGGTCTTGGATATGGTTTTGCACCCATTGCTTTTAACAAACTTTCATACTTAGCATAAGTACCAGTCCAAGCTTTACTTGGCGTCCATTTTGGGTATTTATCTGCCTCCGAACTAACTAAAGGTTCTTCTGTTAGTAATCTTGCAAGTAATTGTTTGTTTTCTCGTAAATTATATTTGATATCAGTCATAATGTATCAGTCCTTAATATTTTAATATAAATACCGTTACTTCCAAAAGAGCTGGACTAGTATCAAGCAAAATGCTAATACTAATGATACTGCAGTTTTCATATTGATTGCCTCATCCCGAAAGATATATGTCATGCAAGTAAATATGAATATTCCAGCTACAAATGATGTAAACCTGCCGGGCCAAAACATTCCAGCAAACCCACTTACTGAATAACGAGTTGCTTCCATAAATAACCATGTTATAGGAATTCCTAGGAACATTAATGCAACCCGATATGTTTTTGCCCAATCCCATATCAAAGGACCATTTACTTGAATCCAAACAATGATTTGTCCGACAAGAAACATTGCAAATGCAATAGCAATGTGTTTATAATTCATATTAAAGAGATAAGAGCATATCAATTAAATCTGGATGTGGATACATGTCCACTTTACCACGTATAACATTTGTATGTGAGTACATTCCCGGTGTTTTTTCTGCGCGTGCTACATCTAATACATCAAAGCCGGCGGCACCTTTAGCGCGAACGTATTCTACTAATCCTATGCGTGGGTCAATGCTATATTTGTTAGCAACAAATTTAATCCAGTTTTCCAAAGTTTGTAGTTGGGCATCTGAATAATTGTGCCAATATTGAAATCCGCGGAATGGTTTTGCTAATTTGATTACTTGTGTTGGATCTGCTGTGGTATTAACATATGTTTTGCCGTTTACTATTTGACCCATACAACATACTTCTATTGCAACTGAATTGCGATGCATTACTGAGTTACCAGTACCAGTATGCCATCCATATCCTCCATCAGGAAAACATTGAATCAATTCGCCATCTAATTTGACAGATTTACCATCAACTGCTTGTCCACCTAAAATATATTCGGTAGCTACATTGCCTCGATTATCTCTTGCCCACATATCGGCAACTTGATATGGATTAGGTCCACCTGCTGTGTGATGTAGGAATATCCAATCTTTAGCAACAGGACCTTTAAAATAAGTTCCGTCAGCCATCCAATATTTTTTAATGCTCAATGCATTTGCCGTTTCTAGGTTCTCTGCATTGTCGGTATTTAGAATACCCATTGCAGCCCATGTATTGCGACCAACGATGCCATCATCAATTAATCCATTGGACTTCTGCCATATCTTAACAGCGGTCTCAGTCTGAGGACCAAAATCTCCATCTGCCGCTATCTTTAAAAATTCTTGAAGTGTAACTACTCCAGGACCTTTACTTCCTCGTTTTAATACCATAACTTTCCTTATTTACGATCTCCTTTGTGAAGATCTATTTTATCTAATATTTGATTTAATAATGATGACGGTATCCATCCAATCATTGACGCATTTTTAAGTGCACTAATCAATTGAAATACAATGAATGGAATTATAACGGTTTCACTCAACCATGCAGTTCCAGCAAACCCCTTTTCAACTAATAGCAACACTGATAAAAACATTATCCAAACAATTGCTGTGCGTAATACTTTGATTGCTTTGAATGTTTTAAATCCTTCTCGTTTGATTCCTGCTATTATTCCAAAAAAACCATCTATTGATACAACTGCAATAAGAGCTAAATATTGTTCAAAGTTTTCTAGTGTTAAGTTATAAAAATATGTACAAATAAATGTAACAGTGGTTGTAAATGTAAGTGCTACTAATGGTATGGTTTTCATATTGAACATTGCCTTATTCTTTAGTTGGGGGCTGGTTTGTTATTTCTTTGTCTGAATGTTTATACGAAAATTTATCAACCGATGCACTAAATAATGCAGCAATAACAATATATTCAATAGCTGAAACTAATTCATTTGAGGGTGCAATTGACTTTGGATATAATGCATTAATAAACATCATAGCAGTCAATGCAATAAAACCAGCAACGCCGATAACTCGCTTAGATGATATATCTCCACTCTTCGAATCTGACAACATTCTCTGAAAAAAGTTTGTGCTTTTCTTCATTACATCCTTCACGGTTTCTAATAACTTTGGTTTTCGTATTTTCATATATAAATATGTTATTGTTTCAAAATAATAAGATTATCTTGTTGTTCCTCTAATGAATATATTGTAATTTTGAATATGTCTATTTCAAACTCACCTATAGCACCACTATCTTTGATAATTGCTGCAAGTTGCTGAATATATTGGAAGTTGTGATTGCTTAGCTGCTTAGCATCAAACTCAACTACAATATCATTTTCTCCACGTGGATCGTTATGTCCTATGATGAATATTCGCTTAGTAAGATCAAAGCGTGTATTTGGTTGTTCTGATTCAATATATGCTGTAGTGATAACTTGCATATCATCTTCTATGTATATTCTATCACACCATGGCTCTAATGTTTCAAGCATCGATAAAGTACAATTTTGAACTACAAATGCAATGTTATATTTAGGTGTAATAATAGGATATTGATATTCATTATTTTTAATCCAACTACCCCATTTCCGTAAATAGTTTCTACTAGCTTTGTGACATGCATTTTTATAATAGTCATCATCTTGCCCAATCTGATCAGTCCATCGATGCCCTCTACATGTTAAATGATATACAAGTGCATCCCGACTTTGTATAAGTTCATAACCTGCTAATATCCAACGTTGAAATATATCTGAGTCTTCGTATGGGAATGGCGCGAACAATGGATCATGTCCTCCTATAGCTTGGAAATCTTTTTTATATAAAATCCATGGAGCAAACATTCCGTAACTAATTTCATCAACTGTTTTTTCTTGTTGATGCATAACAAACTCTTCAAATGACTCAATATCTAATGTATCAAAATCTTGACCAAAATCCATTATGATTTTTTCTTTTCCTGCAGGATGTAAAGGTGGTTCTATACGGGTTGCACAGACAACTCTCCCTGGTCGTAAGTGCTTTATCATGTTCTCAATATAATTTGGCCCTAAAATCATATCAGCATGTAATATACCCACTATTTCATTTGTAGCATATTCAATTCCTTTATCGTAAAGGATTGTATGTCCTATTCTTTCATCTGCTCGTAATATAACTAGCTTTTCATCTTGTTTATATTTTTCTTGCATCCAATCCCATGTGCCATCAGTTGACCCATCATCTAATAAAATTACTTCAGCTTCTGATGCATGTTTTTGAATACTAGCGTACACATTCTTTAAGTGTCGCAAATTGTTGTAACTAGGTATTATAAAAGATATCATATATTATATGTTTCTCCGTATTGTCTCATATTAAAATATAATGAATTAAATTCAGAATTCAAAAAGAATGTATTCATATTTGTTTCAGCATTCCTACAAAAATCATTAACGCCTATATCAATTTTATTTTGTTTGAATGTTTGTGAATTCAAATGACAAATTGTATGCGTATCATCTACTATAGTTTTCCATCCATTAGTTTCCGTTACGCAACCTGTATAAAAATCTAATCCCCACCCATATATTAATTCATGCGGAAACTGTTGTATTTTTTCTAATACTCTGCGATGTATAAGTGGACACTGAAAATCAATCCATTTAACAGATCGCATTCCATTTCCCCAATTCCACATTTGTTTCCAATGGCATTGTTCAATTGATGCATTGATAACTGATGGAGAATATACATCTGCGTTGCTAGCAATTGCATTATCAATTGATGTTTTTAGAAAAGATGGTCCATGGAATATCAAATCATTATTTAAAAAATACAACCATTCATGTTTAGTTTCATTTAGAAAATAATCAAGTACTACATTGAATCCACCTCCGAAGAAAATATTTTGTTCTAAACGATGTGTTGTTGATTGAGCCATGGTTTCTGCAGATCCATTATCTAATACCATAAGTTCGCATTTCGAAAAATATGTATCTCGTTGTAATTGATTAACAAGATTATCTGTTAGATCTGGTAAGTTGTGATTAAGTGTTGCTACTAACATATTAATTGATATTTGATTGTACAATGATACCTAAATAATTTTTTGATATACATTCAGCTGTAATATTTAATTTATTAAATTCTTCCAATTGTTGTTTATAATGAAAAACTTTGAATAATGGTTCTGCGGGATAAATTGGTATTGATTTGAATCTTAATAATGCTTCTCCATACCAAGTAAATTCAGATGCACAAAATTCAATTAATTGCTGCATAGTTAAATTATTTGGTATCATATAATTATTTTCTAAATCTAGCCAAACTTTAGATGACCAAATTATAGGTGCCGGGCCGAAATCATATATTCGACCTTTTCTATCAAATACATCCATGATTCGTTTGCGATCGGAATTGAAACTTTCTTTAGGATCAAATCCTAATACATTAGAGTTAATAGCAGTCCAAGTAAATAATTCTTTTTGTTCATGCATCACAGTATATGGAATATCATCTTCATATATAAAATCTGTAATGTAAAATGGTTTTATAAAGAATGCATCTGAATCTAAACATACCCAATTTTTTGCTAATTTTAATTTATAAAATGATGACTTTACAATTTGTTGTTGCATCCAACCAGAAGCATTTCCTTCGTATACTAATTCATCCTCAATTAAAATAACATTGTTTAAATTTAATGATTGAAATAATTCCATATCATGTTTAGGTACACTTAGATATGTTACAATATTATCGCGATTGTATCGATCAATAGATTCCATTAAACGTTTAACTAATTCAATATCACGTTTAAATGATTTACAATATAAAACTATGTTATGCATAATTAAAAATAATTAAAATATTCATAATAATTTGAATCATTGATATAATGTTGTCTATCAATAATATTTAATAATTCAACGGCTCTAGGAGTATTTAGAGCCGATGCCCATGCAAACGGCCCAGATTGATTTCCTATAAAAAAATGACAACTAGCAATCTTAATAAAGAAATCATGTAAATTATCAACAAGTAATAACTTTGTTTTATAATGTAATGGGAACTGATAATATTGTTTAACATCAAAACAAATAAAATATACATCGTCATATTTTGAAATCAAATCATCGTATACATGTAATTTATTATTATCAATAGTTTTTAAAGATCTATTAATCATTAATGAATTTGAATAACGATCGTCTTTTTCAACCGTTATCCAATTATATTCATTAGGAATTTTAATATTATTTAGATACATGTTTGAATATATTTCCAACCAATTGGTTTGATATAATAATGGAGAATGTCGCCATTCGGTTAAATCAATATCAATTGATTCAGATTCATGTATACTAAATATATCTACCCATGGTTGACACATCATTAATGTTTTTAATTCATTAAATGTAAATTCTAAATCATATTCAAATGCATGTCCATTATTTGATAAAAATATATTTGATTTTTCTCCAGTTTGGTCGAACTTGTATTTGCATACAAGTAAACTATGGATAAAATCTCCCATTTTCCCGCCGGCTAAATAATTCATATCTTAACTTCTGTTACTAAATTTTCAAAAAACTTTTGTTGTAATTCTATTTTATACAAATATCTAGTATAGTTTGCATCTGATGTTAATTTTGATAATTCAGATTCATGTGCTCGATCTACCAAATCGAATACAATTTTATTAGCAGATTTTAAATCTGAGTATTCTTTGCTTGAGATTATAGAATTAAATAAAAATTTTCCTATAGATTCTATAATCTCAAGTTCTAGAAAATTATATGACCATTGTAATTTATTTTTTTTTTCTAGATCGGTAGCAGATTCTATTTTAACTTCATATATTGATAATAAATCAAATACATATGATTCGTCTAAACTTATTTTAATCATTTCTTTGCCAAATTAACTTGTTCTAATATCCACGTATATAATGCAGCCATTCCTTGTTCTAAATCAATTGTAGGTTCCCAATTTAAAAGTTGTTTGCTTAACGTGTTATCTGAATTTCTACTTTTTACCCCAATTGCTCCATCTACGTATTTAATAGTTAAATTTTTACCACTGATGTCTATAATCATTTGAGTAAAATCTTTAATTGAAATGCAACGATCAGTGCCAATATTAATTGCAGAATGAAAATTAGTATTCATTGTTCGAATCATACCTTCAATTGCATCAGATACGTGACAAAAACTACGTAACTGCGTTCCATCTCCCCAAATTTCTATAAATCCTCCGTCGGGCGCTTCTGCTACTTTTCTACATATTGCAGCTGGAGATTTTTCTTTTCCGCCACACCATGTTCCATTTTCGCCGTATATATTATGAAATGCAACAACGTGAGTATTCATATTATGATTTTCATGATAAAATCTACATAACAATTCTCCAAAAATCTTTTCCCACCCGTAACCATCTTGCGGATTTGCTGGATATGCCATATCTTCTCGTAACATGATATCATCTCCATTTTGTAATTCATCTGGATATCTGCATGCAGAAGATGTAAATAGAATATCATTAACACCATATTTATGTGCCCAATCAAATATATTCAAATCAATTCTTCCGCTATTTTGTAAAATTTGTGCATCTTTTCCAACAACATATCCCATACCGCCCATATCAGCTGCTAAATGAAATATTTGATCAATTTTATGAGATGGTATAAACCGGTCGACATTAGATTGAACTCTTAAATCAATAATATGAAATTCATTACATATTTCCAAATATTGTTTGAATTCAGGATATTTAATATCTACTCCGATTATATAATTGCCTTCTCGTTTTAGTCGTTCTGCTAGATGAGATCCAATAAATCCGCCAGCACCCGTTATTAATATTGTTTTCATACGTTACATACCTTTTTTATCATTTTATAATATTCTCCTGCCATTCTAGATGGATTCCATTCGTTGTATATTAGTTCTGGTGTTTTATTTCTTAATTGCATATTAATCAATTGTCGAATTGAACCATCTGCACCATAAGCACCAAAGTATGGTGTTAAGTGTCGAGTCATAGATGAATGATTTACAATTAACGGCCTTCTAGTAGATAATGCTGTATCTGGCGATGAGTTAACGCCCCGCATCTGATGTGGTACATCCCATTGTTGAGAAAAGTAAATATTAACATCATTTCCATACATCCATTCAACTAAATCTTGTTCAGTTTCTAATAAATCATAAGTAACTTGCAATTCAATACCTGGTTTATGAATTAATGTACTACAATGCTCAGCAATCGCTCTAGATTCTACGCAATGTTTATCGCCAAAATGGGATGGTGGCATATTGAATCTAATTACAGCTTCATCATATTCTTGTTGAATTGCAGTTACGATTTCATAATGCATTTTTCTGCGATGTCCGAATCCAGAATTTCCAAATACTATTCGATCGTCTGTTTTGTTAGTAAGTCTATTTTCACTTCGTATTATTGGTCGCGTTGCATTGAATATATTGGGTCTAGAAATGTTTAATGTTGGATCATGTCCAATCCAATTATCAAATAATTTTCCTCCAATCCATTCATCCGGGAACATACCCGGATTATCTATTACGACTTGTTCTTGTTCATGTGATATTGCAATATGGTGAATTGCCCTATCTGGATTACTCATATAATGTTTAACAAATGGCATTGCGGTATCATTAAATGAATATAAAACTACGTTTGGCTTAAGTTGATTTAACAATTCAACATGTTGATAGACATTATCATAATTTTCAGTATAATGCAATTCACAATTACACCAATCAGGTAAATATGTTTTTAATGCATTATATACACGCAATCCGTATTGATATATACCACATTCGCGATTAGATGGATTAACATAAAGTATTTTCATTTTATTTTCCAATTATTTCAAATCTAGGACACGGAACAATAAATTTACCGCCGTTTGTTAAATATTCGTCTTCTCTTATAATAAATTCAGAAATAAAATGCCATGGTAATACTAACATGTAATCTGGGTTTAGTTCGCGCATTTGTTCTTCAGAAATAATTGGAATATTTGTTCCAATTGTTTTCAATCCAAATTTGTAATGAGAACGTTCTGCAATTGCATCAATTAATGTATTATCTAATCCAAAATATTGCAATAAGGTATTTCCTTTAGTAGACGCGCCGTAACCGCAAATAACTTTACCTTTAGCTTTTTCTTCTTTAATAAAATTAACTGTTTGTTCTTTTAATTGTTTTATTCTATTGTAAAAATCAACCCATGTATTTACTTGATCAAGTTTTAAATTAGATTCCCATTCTAACAAAGAATTAATTCGAACATTGCATACATCCCGATATGGTCTAGATGCAAATGTACTTAAATTAGCTATGGATTTTTTTATGTATATTCTAAAACTACCGCCATTTACATCATTCAATTGACAATCGACAATTTGAAAGTTAGCTGCTTCTAATAATTTTTTAATTGAAAATAACGACCAATAATAAACATGTTCATGACAGATATTATCAAATGCTAATTGTTCAATCATTAATGGAGTATAACTCATTTGTAATACAAATAATCCGTCATCATCTAATACTGAATGAACATCATTTAAAAAATCAATTGGCTCATCTAAATCATAAAACATCGCAATGCATGTTACAACTGATGCCTTTTTATTTTTGAATTTTGATCTACTATAACTTTCAGCTGTAAAAAAGTCTTGTACAATTTCGTCTGCTACTTTAGATGATTCTTCTACAAATGAATCTTCTGCAGGGTCAATACCTAATTTTAAGATGTTATTAGGAACTGCTTTTAATAATGTGCCATCATTGCATGCAATATCTAACCATAAATCATTATCTTTTAATTTATGAACTGATGTTACGCTATTAACGATTGAATTCAATTCGTTTGTCATAGTTAAGTTAGTTCCACTTCGATACCAATATTTTCCAAACATTGAATGTATCGGAGTACATTTATCTAATCGAGCTGCACCATATCTTTCATCGATAACTAATGTCATATCGTGTTTACCAGCTCTCGCATCTGAATCAACATTAATGAAATCAGATACATATAAGTCGCCTAAACTAAATAGTTTTGTTGTGTTTTTCATGTATTCCTTTTTTTTTATTTTAAAATCGTATTTAATATGTATTCATATTTTAGTAGTAGTTGCGTGGTTGAATGAATTTCATATATAGGTTGCAACGGTGCTATTCCATTTTTTATTATATCCAGTATAGGCATTTCATCTACAAATATAGATGGTTTGACCCAATTGATATGCCTAAACATCCAGCTTCTAGAAATACCGATCGGTCTTCTAGCTGATAACGCATAATCAATACTTCCGCTCAAACTTCTATCATTAAATGGTTCATACATGAAAATATTGATATCATTTCCTCGTAGAAAATTTAATAAATCTTCATGTTCTAAAAAATCATGATTGACATCTAAAATAATATTCTTGCCGCTATTCGCAATTACATATTTCATTTTTTCAATTTCGTTACGAGCTGATTGACCATCAACATCTCCAAATGTAGCAAATGGCGTATTTATTCTTATTTTTGCGGTATCAAACTGCTCACAAACCAATTGTGCTAATTTTGGAAAATTTTTGTCTCTAAATCCGAATCCAAATGTTCCAATTGTAATGATATCATTATGTGTCAGTGTATCATCATTTTTAAAATTATCGAATAATGGTCTAGGAACAGAAAAATGTAAATTTTCTAAATTATCCGGTAATGTAGAATCAACATCAATTATTGCAGTAGGAGTAAATGCTAATCCAACTTCATGATACAATGCAACATGGGGAACATGACGTTTATCACTTAAAAATTCATCTGTTATAAACGGTAATATTATAGGATAATAATTGTATAGAACCAGATCTGGTTGCGTTTCGTTGAAAGCTAGTGTAAATTCTTCAGCTGTTTCAATTTCAACCCAATTAGTTATAAATAATGTAGATGTTTGCAATACCGAATTGATGCGGCGGCCATAATCAGCAACGCCACATCTTTCAGCTTTTCTACTTATAAACAATATTTTTTTCATTAAATACCTCGAAGTAATGATATATCATTAGTTACCATTTTAGAAACCATTTCCGTAAACGATGTTTTTGGAGCCCATCCTAATTTTTCTCTTGCTTTTGTAGAATCTCCTAATAAATACATTGGATCAACTGGTCTAAGAAATTTGCTATCAAATTTAACAAATTTAGTCCAATTATCAACACCGATACATCTAAATGCTTCATCTAAAAATTCTTTAATTGAATGAGTTTCGCCAGTTGCTAACACATAATCTTCTGGTTGATCTTGTTGCAACATCATCCACATACCTTCTACGTAATCTGGAGCGTAACCCCAATCTCTTTTTGAATCTAAATTACCTAAGGTAATGTGATCAGCTAAACCTAAATGAATTTTTGCAACGCCATCTGTAATTTTTCTTGTTACAAATTCGACACCGCGTCTTTCAGATTCATGATTAAATAAAATTCCATTTACTGCAAAAATACCGTAACTTTCTCGATAATTACGCGTTATCCAATGTGCATATAATTTTGATACACCATATGGCGAACAAGGATGAAAATCTGTTAATTCATTTGCAGTTCCACCTTTTTTTCCAAACATTTCTGATGTCGATGCTTGATAAAATTTAGTATTTTTATTTCCATACTCTCGAATTGCTTCAAGTACCCGTAATGCACCTAAACCTGTAATATCAGATGTTTGTTCTGGAGTTCCCCAACTTTCTCCTGCAAATGATTGTGCACCTAAATTATAAACTTCATGTGGCTCACTTTCTTTAACTGCTCGAAGCAATGAGTTTTGATCGGATAAATCTCCTTTCAATAAATTAATGTTATTACTAACATTTTTTAAATTCGGTGAATATGGAGTAGATTTTCTTCGTTCTAATCCAAATACTTCATAATCTTTAGATAATAAGAATTCAGCTAGATGCGATCCATCCATTCCGCCGATTCCTGTAATTAATGCTCGTTTCTTCATGTGTTATTTTGTTTTTAATTGATTAATATTCCTGTTATCATACCTACATCGTTATATTTAGGCAAACCATGCCATTTATTTAGCCATATATGTATATTTTTTTCTTCAGCTCGTTTTTGCCGGTCTGCCGTTTTTCCGTTATTCTCTTCTAATCTATGACTACCGCGTGCACCAAAATGCCAAACTAAAGACGATGCAGTTAAAATAAATTTGAATCCAGAATTGGTCATCCTTAAAAATAAATCCATATCATCCCAACTTGCAGGTGCAAATAAAGGATCATTGCCTCCTATTTCATCCCAATCGCATTTTCGAATCAAGCCTGATACTCCTTCTCCCTTAGAAATTTCATATTCTGAATTTTGTTCCGTAAACTCTTTTGCAAATTGTTCAAATCCTGTAGGATTAAAATCAGTATGATATGCACCCCATATATCTTTATTAATTATAATAGTACCCGGACGAGAATCTGAATTTTCAAACATTCTAGGCTCTATACGATGTGAACTAGTCCAAATCTTTTCATTTGGGTATTTTTCGAATATTTTTAATAAACTTGAATCCCAATTTTTGGATACATAAAAATCAGAGTGTAAAAACATGATATATTCCGTGTCTACATGTTCAGCACATACATTCATGCCACCGCCAATTCCTTTAACTATTTCATTATTTGGTTCAATAATCGTAGTTAAATTATATTCGTCTTTAACTTGAGATAGCCATTCATTAGTACCGTCCGTACAATTTTCTGCGTGAATAATAAATGGAGCATCTTTGTAAAAGCTATTCTTTCGTACAGATTTTATTGCTAACTTTAAATAAGGTAAATTATTATAAGTTGATATACAAAATGTAATTGGACTAGAGTGTATCATAATATGCATTTTGTTTTATTTGCCGTGCAAGCGTTTTAGGATGCAATAAACACCATTCCTTTTCTGTTGGTAAATGTGCTATAGTTTTGTATCCGGTTAATTGTTCATGTACTTTATTCTCCCAACGTATCTCTGGGGTATTTCTATAAACTCGCCATTGATAATCTGGAAAATTAATCCATCCATGTTCATTAACAGCCCATCCCCATTGTTGCATATGATCTTGATCCATACCGTTAACTGTGTTGATTCTCGGAACTCGAATTACATCTACTTGATTGGCTTCTAATATTTGCGGTAACAATCGACAAACATATTCGTCAATCATTTCATCGGCATCGATTTGAAAGATATAATCTCCATCACATAAGGATGTTAAATGATTTTTCCAATCAGCAAAATGGCCTTTAAATTCAGCTTTATGCCAAGCAAATGATTTATTAACTGATTTAGCCCGTAAAAATGATTCTATTTCTGGATCGCCATTCTTTGAATCATATAATACAACGACACCATCTTCTGATCTTTTATTCTTTAATAAAAAATTCAATAAGCGTTGTATTTCTAAAAATTCGTTACAAACGGTAACAGCATATGTTATTTTCATACTATATTATATTAAAATTATTATTGTTATCAAACCTTTTGCAGTTTTGGTAATTGTAGTTTTTGCAATGCCGGCAATTTTAATTCAACAGCTTTTGGTATTTTATTAACACCAGAGTCAATAATTGCTAATACTTGATCATATATGTTAGCCACTGCCGTTTCAGTAAATGTTGAGTTAACAAAGTATCTTTGGCGTTTTGCTAGTTCTGACCATTTCTTATAATTCTTTAAAACATCTTTCAACATGGATCCTGCATAACTATAATCAGGTGTGAACCATTTTGCATCTGCAATTAAAAAATCATTTTGTGATGATTGATGAATTGGAGTCAATTGCCCCGGCAATGCACATATAAAATCTTTCTTTAAGAAATCAGCTTGGCCAGAATAATGTGGTGCAATTATAGGTTTACCCGTTGTTGCAAATTCAAGTAATGGTCTACCAAATCCTTCTGCTTTTGTAAATGATACCATTGCCTTTACTTTGGGATGATTATACATTGCATTCATTTCAGCCGTTGTTAAGTCTCCATGTAATATGTATACTGCAGGTAACTTTTCTCCCGGGAACAATGAAGCAATTTGATTGATTCTATTTTCTATTTCAAAACGATCTGTAACTGAATATGTAGCGCCACTTGTTTTAAGTATTAATGCAGGTGCATCTTTTTTTGTTTTAAATGTATTAAAGAAACAATGAAGCATTCCGCCAATATTTTTACGATCTTCACCTACTTGACCTTGAAGCCAATGTCCAACACTTAAAAATGTTTCCGATTCGGAAATTGCATCTAATCCAGCAACGGTAGTAGTTACTGATTTGTTATTGTATTGTGTTTCATCAAAATATTCCGGAATCACTTGAATATTTGTTGTTATTGATAAATTATTGCGTTTTGCTGTTTCTGTAAATACCGATTTGGTAAATTCACTAGGGACAATTGTAACTTGCATTTGATTGATCTTATTGATCCAATCTGCAGGACATACATCTCCTTCAGTTCCTGCCGTTACGCCAATATTATATTTACCTATAGGTTGAAATTCATTTGGCACTGTTATTTGCACCCAAACATCGGGTTGTTCCGTTAATGGAAGTGGAATTATTCTACGTTGCCAATCTAATGGAATTGGAAATGTAAAAGGAGTATGACCCCATGGCATTGAAAGCAACTTGATGTCCCATTCTTCGCCTCGCTTATCTATGAATTGTTTGATTACTTCTCGAGCATGATGTCCGTAGCCTGATTGTGTTGCTACTGGACTAGATATAACTACTGATCTCATTCTACTATTCCTGTTTTTTCGTATTTTGTTTCTGTAACTTGTGTTAATGTATAACGCTTTCTTGTAATTGGTTTACATTCAAATAAGTAATCCATCATATGAATCATTTTGTTGCCCATTTGTTCTGCCGTAAGACCGTTTTGCATTGCCCATGATCTGCCCGCTTCTCCAGCATTTTGACGCACAATTGGATGCATATCATACCAATATCGAATTGCTGTTGCAACATCTTCGAAATTTACTCGGTCGTCAAAGATATATGGAGTTGCTGGTGATCCTTGTAACGATCTATTACTTGGAAATACTGGTTTTACCCAAACTCCATGATTTTTATATTTACCGGTGTGATTTGTTGCAAATTCATTGTTAAATCTAATCCATTCTCCATTTTCATCCGTAAACCCACATTGGTCTTGTAATCCTCCAGTAACATTGTTAATGATTGGGGTACCTGCCAATATTGCTTCAGTTGAACTAAGTCCCCAACCTTCATTGCTAGCAATATTAACTACTACATCTGCTACATTGTACATTGCATTAAGTTCTTGTGCATTAACCTTTGCTTCTGAAAATAATACTTTGCACGCCGGTGCTAATGTTTTCCATATGGCACGTAAATCAGTTCCATTATCATCTACTACTTGAGTATGCATTAAAAGTGCAACTCGTGCACGATTTGCTTCAGGTAAACCATCAACAAAGTGTTTGAATGCTAAAATAACATCGCCTGGCTGTTTTCTTCTAATATTTCTGTTATTCCAAAATACTAAAAAATCAACATCATTAGCTTGTTTAATTTTTGTATACATATCAACATATTGTGGATCTGTTGCGGCTAATGGTTTGAATGTGTTATGATTTAAACCGTGTGGAACAAAACCTGTGATAATTTCATCAGATCCAACGGTTACTCGAGGATTGATAAATTCATCATAATCTAAAACTTTGAATCCGTTCTGTTTAAGCACTTCTCTATGGATATTATCAGATTGCTTACTAATTCCCATAATCAAATCACAACTACCATAAAATGGCGCGTTCCACATTGGATATGGTAAATCATCCCAAATTGAATAATAAACTAATGGAACTCCATATGTTGTTTTGATTTCATGTTCCAATGCATACAACCAAGTCCAATATCTAGGATCCGTGAAATGAAATATTGCATCTGGCTTTTCTTGTTGAAGAATTGAAAATAAAATATTTCGATCTCCATATCCGTTCCATGCAATCAATTTAACTGAGGCATCTTCTACACCCGTTTCCCGTACAATGTCAGCTGACAAATCAAATGCCTTACCAGCATCTGGATGATGTAGTGCGGCACCTAATTGTATCCAATCATACTGCTTAACGGTATTAAAAATGATTTCTTTGCTTATTGTTCCAATTCCCGACGGTAATCGAAAATCATCTGATAACAATAAAATTTTCTTTTTCTTCGGCTTGTTAGGGTCGAATTTTTGTAACTTTGGTAACTCCATTTATTCCTTTTATATAACTTTATTATAAATATACTAGCCCAATATTACAACCGGTTTTTTCAATTTATTTATGTTTGTGTATGCAGTTTTTAATACTGGATCTAATGCATCTTCATTAGTCATTATCATCATATAATCACAACGTTCTGCAATCAATTTCATACGGTGGTGCAACTGACTAAAATGATAAGATTTTCCATAATAAGACTCAGGCATAGCGGAGTACATGTTATGTCCTGAAAAACTAGGATTATATTCTTCATACGTAATTCCAAATTCTAATGTATATTTTCTAACCATGCTATTAGCCCCTTCTTGTCCGCCGGCACCAATAACTATTAATTCATCGCCAAATCGTTGTTTTAATTGTTGCAACGTTTCTTGTACTTTGCGTCTATTTTGCCAACCCGTATTGCCAATTACTGCTACTCGATTCATACTTTTTCATGTAAAAATTTAACACTCTTAGGCATATGCCCATATACCATACGAAGCATCGATTCTAACAATGTTCTGTTTGCTTTGCCGTTTGGATCTGGATAATTGGTACACAAAGTATATTCTTGTGTGCCTACTCGCTTACCTGGCCAACTTACATGGGTTTCCATTTCAAATCGATATACAAACACGTGCTCGTGCTTATACTTTATTCCTTGATCCTGTTCTCTTTCGGACATCTTTCGTAATCTGTTTTAAATGGACAATAGTTACAATTCTTTGCACCTTTACCTGCAACTGCATGGTAGATGCCTTCAGCATTCTTTGTGCCTTCTGCATCAAAACAATTTTCAACAAAAGCATCAATTTGTTTTTGTACTTTTTTTCTAGTAACTGATCCTGCTGCTGGCCTTACAATTTGAATGCGTTTTTGAGGAAACATTGATTCTTCTATTATCTTTCTTTTAACAATGAAGAATTCAACTGTAATGTTATCTATTGGCATTCCGAATTGTTTGCTATAATAATTTTTATATGCAATCAATTGAGCCATTTTTATTGAATCTGATTTAGCGGTTGCATTCCATCCACTACGAGATGTTTTTATATCATATATAAGTATTGTGTTGGTTTCGGTATTTCGAATAACAACATCAATGAATCCATACCAATATACTGAATTATTTTTTTCTGATGCAGGAACACATAGTTCCATTTCTATTGCAACTAACTCATAATTCTTAGTAGAAAAATATGCAGATCTTTTTTTCTTGAACCAATCCAGTATAGCAACACCATCACCGTGATATTCAGCCAATTGTAATGGATTTGAAAAATGTTCATTGTTATTTTCAGCAACACATCGTAAATATTCTTCACGCAATTTATTTTTCAATATTTCCGGTAAATTCAATGAATCAGCTTTCTTAACTGACTCTGTATATAATACCGTTAAATAGTATTGCAATGTTTCGTGAAATGCTGTACCGAACACGGTATCAATGCTTGATGTGAATGCAGACAGGCCATCAATATATGCTAATTTCCAATTTAATGGACATCGTTCATACATTGACCATTGCGAATAAGATATTTTGCGTGGTACCGTCGTTGCATCTGGCATTGACAGTTTATATATTGGACTTAGATAATTTCCTGATTTCATAACTTATTATATGAAATTACTCAGTAATATCCAAATATTTATGTTCTTGTTCGCGAAGATAAATATCAATTAAATCTTTGGTCTTAACTAAATCTTGGTGAAATGAACCTTTATGCCGGCATCTTACAATGCGTTTAATGATATCAAATTCATAGCTATTCAAGTTCCACTCTTCTGCAAATTTATAAAGACTGTCTTTGCCTTTGTAATGTGATTGGGTATGTACACTCATCGTATTCCTTTCAATAGTTTCTTTTTGTCGCCTTCACTATATCCATACATGGTCAATATGCGTTCACATTGCATCTTATCCATTAAATCTATGTAATCGGCAGCTTCTGATTTGGCAACTTGATAATGTTCTGCAATTTGTGCGACTAACTCCTTTTCATACTTATCCTCAGATTTACCTTTTATGTATTTTGCAAATCCTTTGGATGCAGGTAAAAATTCATGATACAATCTATATGTTTCTTGCGGTCGAAGTAATCCTATTGTGTATGTTTGAAATTCATTAACTAGTTCCGTAAACTCCATTCTCATACTCAACCAACGATTAACAATGAACACTGAAAATTTCTTTTGATCCGTTTCAGACCATTTCGACCATTCTTTCTTTTTGTGTGTTAATCCGTCAATGAAATCAAAAATTGTTGCACCTTTCTTTTCGTCTGCCATTTATTATAATTTATATTTTTTACGATATTGTTCCTCTAACTGTTTACCCATTCCTATTTCTAATATCACTGCATTATCCGGAATACCTATGATACGCTTAGCATCAACAATATCATCAATTGATTTATTGCGAAACGTTTTTATTTTTGTCTTTGCATTGCTTCGATTTGATGTCTTGAACACAATGCTAATCGTATCTTTATGATATGGTATTGACATTATTTAGTTTTCACTTTAACTGGTTGGAACTCTGCTGGTATTGCTCCGCAATCATCACAACGAAATACCGGAATTGGTACCATTGTGTCTTTGTCTGCACCCGTTAAAAATTTTGATACTTTGTTAATTGCCATTACTTGACGAAAATACATCCCATCGCATTCTGTACAAATGATAGGTTGCATATCTGTTGGTTTGATTTGTGGTTTACTCATATTTCTCCTAATAAATTGACAAACATTGCCATTATGTTGATTTCTTTATCTACTACACTTGCATCTTTAAATTGTGATTCTGCTATGATTAAAATGCATGGTGCAATGTGGCCATGTGCAAATTCATCTAAATTGTCATATAAGAATGTATACAATGGCGTAAAATCTTTTACTTTACTATCAGCAATACATTGTCTAATCTTTGTAAATGCAGATTTTTTATCTTTTGCCGATTTTAACATTTCTAACACTTCGGACATGTAATTTGCTTGAATTGCACTTGCTTTGTCTAGTTGCAATTTACCATTAACTACAGATGCTTGTGCTGCATTGAGTGCTCTACGGATATCTGGATATGATGCATTGATAATTGCAGCAATATCTTTGATATCATATTGAACATCCTTTTCTTCAAGTACTGCTACCAATCTCTTTGCCACATCCGTTTTATTTGGAGGAGTTATTGCAAATGTCTGACAACGTGATTGAATTGGATCTATAATCTTTTCAACATAATTACATGTTAATATGAATCTGGTTGTTTTGCTATATGTTTCCATTAAATTGCGAAGTGCTGCTTGGGCATTTGGCGTTAAATAATCAGCTTCATCTAAAATGATAATTTTCCAACGCTTAAATCCAACAGTTGATGCATAACGCTTAATCTTATCTCGAACTGCATCAACGGAGTTTTCATCAGATGCATTAATATACATTAAATCGGCATCAACGCTATTTGCAATTATTTTCGCCAACGTCGTTTTACCTGTCCCAGCTGATCCATAAAATAATAGATGTGGAACATCACCATTAGCAATGAATATTTTAACTTTTTCAATAATGTGTTCATTTCCTATGTATCCTTCTAATGTGTCAGGTCGAAATGATTCAACCCAAAGTGTATTTTCTTGTTTTCCAAACATATTTTATTATTTTCCGGTTGATCCAAATCCGCCTTCACCTCTTTCTGAATCAGATAATTCTTCAGATTCTATTAACGTTACTTGCGGATATGGTATTATTATTAATTGTCCTACTCGATCGCCTTTGTGAAAAACTTTAGCATTCAATAATCCATCAATGGGGCGAAACTTAAACATAATTTCACCTCGATATCCAGAATCAACAACACCTACATGATTTGTTAGGTATAAGTCTGTTTTGCTATTTGATGATCTAGGAAAAAGTAATCCTACATGACCTTCGGGAATTTCAATTGCCAATCCAATACCATAAACAACATTTCCATATTCATCTAGGATTGCGGATACTGCTGTTAAATCCATTCCAGCATCTCCCGGCTTACCATATGCCGGGATAACTGCATCTACATGTAATTTTTTTATTTTTACTTGCATATCTTAATTCTGTAACATTACCAACCAATAGCTAGATTCAAAATCACTACCAACAAAATCAATACGAGCTAAACCATCTGGTGAAATATGTAATTGACCCGCATCGCCTTTATTTGAAATAAGTACTTCTCGTAATTTATCTGCCGAGAAACAAACCGGTTCCATATCTGCATTTGATGTTTTACCTACTTCAAAAGAAATATTATCTGAATTAACTGTGGTATAGTTAATAATAAATTTAATAATTCCACCTTGTACTTGCACCGCAAAGTTCTTTGCATCTGGCAATGCATTCTTTGCTTTGATAAATTTGCTAATGAATTCATCATTTACTGGAATTTGTATTAGATAATCAGGTTCTGCATTAATTGTTGGCACTGCCGGAATAACTGTGGTATCTGCTAACATAAAAGTTGCCTTTGTGCTTCCTTCGGAAATTGTCATTGCATAATTCTTTCCCGCTGCATCTTTTACATCAATATTGATATTTTCACCTACAGCTCCTAGCATTTTTATCAATGCGCCCGTATGGTTGATTCCTAATTCACCTTTCATGAACGGGGTAGTATTCCATTGAATCTTTCCTACTACTGTTTGATCCATATCAATTAATTCGCAACTAACACCTTTGTCGTTTTCGTTTAATTTAACTGCTTCACAATTACCAGCCAGATAATATCTACTGATAAATGATTGTAATTTACTTTTTTCCATTTATAACCTGTTTTTTAAAATTTAAAGAATCTATTGAAATTTTCAGCATCAGTAGTTGATATGCTACTTCCGCCAAACTTTTTGTATGTTTTAATATATTTTTCATATACTTGAGGTGCTGCATCTGGATCTGCAAACATTTCATGCAATGACAAGATAACATCATATAAATCGCGAGGAACAACTGTTTCTAACAATTCTACATGGCTGTCTACTAATTGATTGATTTCGTCTGCACATTGCACATACAAATGCACATTGTGAACAACCATTCTTGGCATAGCTTCTTGTGAATATCTATCTAATCCAGCTGCCGTTTTACCGCCTAATAATTCATATGTAAAATCAGCGCATCCGGGGCAATGTAATGCACATGGTACATGTTTTGTTAAATCTACACCAACATCTCCGGTTTTTCCTTGTCGGATATGTGCTTGTCTTCTATATTCAGCATTTTTAGGAAAATACAATTCCGAAAAGGTTTGTGTTTTGTAATTTGCAGAATGAAGATATGTTCCATATACTGGATATTGTCCCGGAGAAGATGAATCCGTTGTTACATAGATTCTATTGCCATAATTTTTATTCATTAACTTTTGTAGAGTTGCTAGAATAAAAAAGTCAGATATTTTACTAATACCCAATAAATGCAAATATTCTAATTTAGGATTTTCAAATGTTTTTTCTTTAAGCATTAATGAAACAGCAAACATAAAGTCTACTAATTTTTGCGGACCTCCGATTGCCCATCCTTGAAAATCAAAATGCTTAAATTTGTGATACCACCATGTATATTCATCAGTGTTAGATCCTTGCAACATGTTAAGATATTTTGTCTTGCCACTTTGATGTTTTTCAAAATAAGCAAAATTGTCATAACTAATGTCTGCACATTCAGCAAATTTATTTTTATATTTTGTTTTAGGTGGAATATCTAAATTTGCTGCAACATCACTATTAGCTTCTAACCAATGAAATATTTTTTCTCGCAATTCATTGCTATATGGCAATGCTCCTGTTGCAATTTGGTATCCGCCTGAATCTCCAAATACTAACACATCTTTTTCTAATCCTATTTGATCTCGAAAATCCATTTTCTTGTAATGATGTCCTGCTGTAATCAAAAAGTATGGATGTCTCCAATCTTTAGGATAGCGTGAATCATAGAATTTTACTGGATCGCCATTATCAAACTTCATATCCTTTTTAAATGCAGAGACCATTGATCCCGCAGATAAAGATGGAAAGTATATGAATCTTTTATTTTGTTCGCTCATTGTATTCCTTTAGTTTATTAATTAATCTTGTTGCTGAAAAAAAGTTATTGTGCAATTTTGCAACCAATTGTGCTATATTTTCAGATAATTCTTCGTGTTCGTATTCTAATATTGCCGTTACTGCTGAATCAACTGAATCAGCTCGTTTAAACATTGGTTCATACATCTCCGTATATGATAATCTATTTGGTACAATTGGACATGCTCCTGCACAAGCTGATTCATACATTGATATTCCCAATGTTTCTTGATCTGCAAATGAGACGGCAAATTTAGCTCGTTGAAGCAATTCGTGATATTCTATTTTAGTCAAATTCATTTCCATTGCAACACAAAATTGATAATGTTTTAACTCCGGCCTAGAAGCTAATTCTTGAAACAAATCTAACCGCTTTTCTGGAGCTATTCGATGTGGAAATACAATGATATTTTCTTTCTTAGCCCAAAGCTTCGGAGCAATCATTGATTCGGTATATTCCATAGGCCAACCTGTTCTATCAAAAGAACTGTCATGCATAATGTCATAAGTTTCTTTCATTAATTGAAAATGTGCTTGAGTTGCTAACCAATTGTGTGTAAATGCTCCAATAAAGGCTTGCTCAGCGTGTCTTACCCATGGTTTATCTCCTACGAGTCGACCTAAAAAATCATTTGGATCATATGAACCCGCGTGCCAAAGTCCGTGCGTTACAATGGAAATATTTAGGAGTTCACTCATGTATTTAACATTGATAATACCCGGGTGCCAAGCATCGGTAAATACAATCTGGTCTCCTTCTTTAATTTCACCGCGTGTGAATAATTCTGCCAAACGATGTGTTTGAGTAGCCTTGTACATGTTAGTACCGCCAAAGTTCAAAAAGGCACCTGGTGTTGTTGCTGTTGGAATACTTAAATCACCTTCAATTACTTCTACGTCAAATCCATTATCTCGAAGCAATGCCGGAACGTGCCATTTCCATTCACAAGTATATCGTGTTGGAACTGATTCTAAATCTACTAAAAATATCTTCATATTATCTTTCTATGCATGCACCATTTTCCCAATCTTCCCAAACTTCTACTTTATATAAAGCAGAAAATTCATTTAATAACCATTCGCCAATCATTTCACAGGACATTGATCCAAATTCTAAAATATTTGGTTGTGCCTTAATGAATGCTATACGAAGAGCTTTTTGTATCTTTCTGTTTAACAAAATAAATTCTTCATCTCTATCTGTATGTGTTACTGTTGCATAACATCGAAATCCAAACATATGACGATGCCTATCTGATAAGAATGCCATTTCTGGAAATATTTCTTTAGCATCAGGCCAACAATGGAATCCTTCAATGCTAAATGTTACTACTACGCTATATTTCATTGTCTATCAAATTTATAATCATCTGGGGTAACTTGTTGCATATTATGTACTGTGGTACAATATAAAGAATAATCTGCATATACAACTTTAATACTATCTGTCTTTTTTAACAAGGCAGCATCCGTACAATTCAACATTAACAAGATGTGTGTTCGAATTCTAATCATGGGTGGTATTTGTTCTACCATTCCAGGTGTTGCTTCAATTGTAACAAATGTATTGTCTGAAATTAAATCAAACATACTTTTCCAATCATCTTGTTTAATCAATTGTGCTGTTGCTGGACTACAAAAATAAACATGTGCGGGAACTTCTAACTTTTCCTGTAATGATTTTATATCCGAAATAAATAGGGTTTCGATATCCGTAAATCGACCTTCAACCTCTTTACCATACCAATGTGTTCTATAACCAATCATAACTTATTATATAAAATTTATTCTTATTTTCCAAATGTAAAAAATTTATTTGCATTATTATTTTCCGGGAACTTGCCCCAATTCATTGCTGCATAAAAATCATCAAGTTTATTTTGAAGTTCTCTTTGAAAGATTTTATTCCTATCAATGTATTGAGCGACAAATTCTACAATTTGAGGTGGATCTTGATATCCTCGCAATGCCATTGTATCAAACCCAAATGGATTATCTGCTAAATAAGCCCATTTTACTTTTTCTCCATTTTGAATAAGAGTTGTATCTCGTATTCCGTGCATTGACAATAAATCATTGAAATTGATTGCTGCTTTTACGTGAGCTGGCGTACCTGTTAAATATCCTGTAAATGGTTTTCTTTTCTTTGTATACTTTGATATTTCTTTTACTCCGGAGTTCTTCATTACATTCAATACTTCAGAATTTTTCAATCCGGATTTGAATTTATGAATCATATCAGTGGTATCTGTTTTATTGCGTTCTTTAAGAATATGCCAAAGTGTCTCTTTCATTATTTTTTTGAAATCTTCTGGAAAACTAGATCTAACAACATCTAAACCTTTAACATCAAGTTTATCGGTAGGTTTCCCTTCTTTGAAAATAACCCATTGTGTATATCGTTTCTTTGCAATCCATAAACCAGATTTTGCAATATATTCTTGTTTAATTTGCCAACGATGTGTTTCTGTATTATGAAATACAACTGCATAACGATCATACATTGCATTAACTTTTGTTTGAACTTCTGATGCAATCTCATTGGTTCTAGCAATCATAAATTGTTCATCAGTTTCATCATAATCCGGATACCGAGCTTGTATCAATGGCAAACTACTACAAAAGGTTGAATCTGTATCTGTATAGAATGCAAACTCTGCTTTCATACCCGTTGCATTAATAAAATGATCTTTGCCGATTTCTTTTGCATAATGATTGTTAATAACCTTTGCTGAAAATTTAATTACGCTTTGGCCTGTTGCTGTAATGGCACCCGCATTATCCATATCATGGAAACGGAATGTTTTAAGTCCTAATACTCCATAAAATGAATTAAGCAATACTTTTTGTGTTAACTGCAATGCATCATAAAATTTATAATTTTCAGAACCTACTTCATATTCATCTCGCTTATCTTTAAATTCAACTCGTTCATCAAACCATTTTTCTAGAATGGTAGGTAAGAATCCTCTGATATCGGTGCGATATACTGCTCCGTTACTTGCAACTGTATATGCATTATCTTGTAACCATGTTTTTATATCTTGCACAAATGTCCCATCCATAAATGTTACTTGCGTAGCACTATTAGTTAATAGGCATTCTTCCTCCCAATTTTTAATTACACCAATTTTAGTTTCTGGTGAAATATTCAAACTCATAATGATACTAGGATACAGTGATGTTAAATCTAAGTCATATATCCATTTGTATAATCCAGGTATCGGTGGCATCACATACGCACCTGCTAATGTATCTTGAGTTTCGTCTTCAATAAATCGGAATCGTTTGTTTGGGGCAACTAATCCGTTGCGTTTCAAATCAACAACAGCAGCACCATCTAAATATTTTGATGCATAATATACATCTTCATATGGAACGTGACCTTTATGGCAAATTGTACGAGCTAATGGTATTAATTGCAATTTATCATCTAAATCATAAACCAAATTAACATCGACCATATTATATTCAACAAACTTATTGATGTCTGTTGCAAACAAATGATTCAAATCGCCATCATATTCAATCTTACCTCGACCTAATTCAAATTTAGCAACCGTATCTAATCGGTAATTAGGAAGTTCTGTATATGTAAATTTCTTGTAAAGCGTTAAGTAATCTAAACTAGATACTCCAAATATTTTGTATCTTTCTCTGCTTCGGCTCCATTCAACAATTCCAGCCGGAGATAATTTCTTAATTGCTTGAGCACCTAATATTTTTTTGATTCTGTTAATAAGATACGGGATATCATAATTATCAGTGTTCCAACCGGAAATTACAGTGGGTTGTATTTCTGCAAATGCATTAATAAAACGGGTTAGCATTCCTGCTTCAGAATCAAATATTTCAACTACATACCCATCACCTTTGAATCCTGTTTCTTTCAATCGGCGTTCTTCATCTAATACTAATACTCGACGATCTTGTCCTGCTTTGTCATAATATGCAATAGATGTAATTCTAGCTCGAGCTTCTTCTGGAGTTGAATATCCATCTTCATCGCGTTCTGTTTCAATGTCAAAAAAGAAATCTCGGTGACCTTTTGATGCTAAATCTGATTCATAATATAAATCAATCAATGTTCGCATTTCTTCATTGATATCTGATTCGTATGCTGTCGGATTATCTTTATGATTGCCGTCTACACGTTTTAATCGTGTTCCGTCTAATGATTTATATTTGCCAGCGTCGTCAGGTAAATATGCGTATGGTTTGAAAGGAAACTTTTGATGTCCTAACTCATCATCCCAAACGTGCATCACGCCGGATTTTTTATCATATGCTATTGCTTGATATGCCATTAATTAACCTTATATAAATCTTCTAAATTTCTTCCTACTCCGTCGTTGTCAAGCCCATATCCTGCAATAAATTCATCTCCAATAATAAAACCGCAGAAATCAGTTAGATCAACTCCACCACCTCTTCGAGTCAAAGTAATCACTTTTACTTGGTGTGGGAGATGTCCATTTACCATAAGTAATGCTTGTAATATGGTTGTACCAGTATCACAAATATCATCAATCACATAAACATTGCGACCTTTAAGATCTACTTCTAAACCTTTTAATATTTCAATACCGCCGGAATTGTCTTGCCCTTGATATGACTTTAATCGGATAAAATCTGATTGAACATCTATTGGCATATTTCTAAGTAAATCCGTATAAAACATGTATGCTCCATTAAGTATGCATATCATTACAGGTGGTAATAAGTTGCCTGTTTTTATGTGATCATCAGCAATATCTAATGCTAATCGTTTTATCCTTAGTTGGATGTCTTCTTTTTTGATAATAAGTTCCATATTCCGTATAAATTTATTGCAATGATAACTGAACTAAGTACTAAGTGGCTGAAATTATCAATATAAAAATCATATGTAATCCAACCAATATCTCCTACAATCCAAGCAACCATTGCTAATTTTGAAAATTGACGTGCATTTAAAATATAACCGGCTAATACCAATGCTGTACTAATCCATCCTAATGTTTCTATCATTTTGTAGATTTTACTAATCCTACTTCTGATTCTCGAATTAAATAATATTCCGAATCATCAATCATTACACTTTTATTTTCGCCTAAATTAGACTTGTAAATTAATACAGAATCGCCTTCTTTAACTGTCATAGGAATACGATCACCGGTCATTGTGAATATACCTGGTCCTACTTTTACTACTTCTGCTGGTGTGAATTGCATATCTCTATCTACCAAGATAATTCCACTTTTTGTTTTTTCTGAAATCTTTGCTACTTTTAAAAGTAACTGATCTCCAATTGGATTCCATTCCATAACTTGTTCTTTTATTTTAACGATTATATAAATTTATAACTGACTGTTTTGTTACATTGCTGCCGACTACTCTTCCTAATTCTGTTCCGTTACTATCTATTAAAACGGCACATGGAATATTTTTAACATTGTATTTTGCAACAGTGTCTTTGCTAGAATCAACATCAACAAATGATATTGATATTTGATTAGAAGCTTCTTGTAATTGCGGTTTTACATATGAACATGGACCGCACCATGTTGCTGTGAAATATAAGATTCTTTTCATCGTATTTCATAATTTATTTTAACGTCGCCAAACGTTGTGGTTGTTGTCCAATTCATTTTTCTGCTTGTTGTTTTTGTTCTAGTTCATCTAATAACATACGATATATTTCTTCTACACCACTGATGCCTTGATATACTTCGAGACCATGTACCATGGTATAACTAGTTACGCCTGATACTAGAATATTATCTTCTGCATCTAAAATTTGAATTTTTATTTTAAGATTTTGATCTTGTAATCGTGCCATATTTACCTTTGTTTATTATACTTTCTACTATTATATTCTTTTTTCAGTATCATATGCAGTTTACACGCCGCGCTGCGTATCCCACGCTATAATATGGTCTCTTCCTGTCATGTTGTATCCATGTTCGGCACACATTTCAAACACTATAGGATACATACGAATTAATTCTTCCCTAGTATCACCTGCTGGCATAATATATGTCTTTTCTTTCGGAATAAGCAATTCTATACGTAATTCCTCAATTTCAGCTAAATTTTCAGGAGTGCCATCCCATACTGGTTTGTAATGATAATCTTTATGATACATTATCATTTCAGCCATGGCCGTTTTATTTAATCTAAATTTATTGTGTTGCGTAATCATTTTTTCATCCACAATAGCTTTCTGAGGCGTCTCAGTCCCCAAAACGGGAATACTATTATTAAACTTAGGACTGAGGCTAATGACATCAATTGGAAAATCAGTAGCAACAAAATGAGATCCTTCAGTTTCGATAGTAATAATAATGTTTCTTTCATGTGCAAAGTGTGTTAATTCATTTACTAATGCTGGATGCATTGTCGGAGAACCTCCCGTCAACATCATTTCTGTAATATGTGGATTGGCATCATATATCTTTATGATATCGTTAAATGTAAATGTACCTTTCTCAGGATGTATTGAAGTGTACCAGCTATCACACCATCCACCCTCGCCAAAGAAACATCTATGTGTGCAACCCGTAGTTCTTACGGCAATCGTTGGTCTACCAAATCGAGATCCTTCACTTTGAACGCATCTATATAATTCGACAATTGGTAAGACCTTGTCATAGTCTGTAATTCTTTTAGAATGGGAGGTCATAGTCATCATCTAATTTAATTGGTACATCTAATTTTTTAATTACGTCTTGAAACATTGATTCGAGTGCTTCAAATTGTTGTTGCAATTTAATTAATTCAGAACGCCTTACTAATGGTGTTCGATCTAGTTCCGGGTTAGAATTATTGCTAAAATATGAATCCAAGAATGATATCGGATATAGTTGTACTTGCGTATATTCTGGCTTTTGAACTTCTTTAGGAAGTGTTCTCCATTTAATATCAATGCCTCGTTTAACAGCTTCTGCTGTTACTTCTCTACCAATATTTGTACCACCAGAGCTTTTACCTAAATACTCAAACAGCGATACATAGGTTTCATCATTCTCCATAACTTGCTGAGTTTCTTTCGTGTTCATATACTTCTACTTTTGTTGCTTTTACTCTACCTTCAGTTTCTTTTGCTAAGAAAGTGTTGATTGTGTCGTATAAGAATTCTGCAAATCTTTCACATCCTGTAGCTGGTAACACTCTAAGTTGTATAATACCATCTTTGTTCATTTGTCTGAAAGTTTCTAGATACGGATCGTCTTGAGCTATAATAGTGGTGTGATCGAGTAGCCAATTGAAGAATTCTTTAGGTGACATATGATTAATCTCTGTTTTAGATCGTTTCATACCGCCAAAGTCCCATACCCAATTACGATGATCTAATTCACCTTCAAACCATACTCGGAATGATACTGCATATCCATGTAAGAATTTGCAATGTGTATCTTCTGCTCGCCATTGTCGGAAACATGTTGAATATCCGTCAAATAATTTTGTTGAGTTAAATTTTGCCATTTTAATAACCTTTTACAAATTGATAAAATTCTGCTCTTGCATTACCGTCTTCTAGGAATGCTCCGGCTAATTTTGCAGTCTTCATTGAAGCACCGCCGTGCTTAACACCTCTGCATTGCACACAATTATGAGTTGCTTCAATCATAACTGCTACACCTTTATTGTTTTCAATAAGCTCATCTATTGCGTGATGAATTGCTACTGTTAATTGTTCTTGAATAGCACCTCGTCTACCAAAATGCTCTACAACACGATTTAATTTACTTAAACCAATAACATTGCTATTGTCGCCTGGTATATATGCAACGTGAACAAGTCCGGAAATGGTTTGATGATGATGTGAACACATTGAAGTTAATGGAATACCTCCTTCAAATACAATGCCATCATATCCATCACTAGGAAATGCTGTGATTCCTGACATTGGATTATATCTACCAGCCCATAAATCATTTACATATGCTTTTGCTACGCGTCTAGGTGTATCTGCACTATTAGGATCTAATTCCCACGCAACTCCTAATGCTCTAAGGAATTCTCCATAATGATAAGCAGCATTATCAATAATTGTTTGTTTTTCTTCTTTAGTTAATTCAGCATCTGAGCCGAGCATTGATTGTTTAATTGCTAACTGTATTGATATACCATTAGCAAATCCAGATTCAACTAGTTCTAGATTTTTCGTTTTCTTATCTGTCATAACTTATTTCTTATTTATAATATAATGAAAAATATTATTTTTTCAAAGTTTTTGTGCCTTTTTTATGTATAGGCTCATAGGGACAATGTCGACACCCGTTGCCACAACATGTACCTCGGTTTACGTGAAATGATTCTGTAAAAACTCGATATCCATTTTCATAGTAAAAGTCCGATGGAAGGAGCTTGTTTCCAAACTCCCTAACAAAGGCTTGTTGTATCCAATCTTTTGATGCTGGTTGTATCATTATTTAATCTCACATGACGATCCAGCACAAGCTAATTCTCCTGACAGGTCGGTATTATCATCTAATTCAATTACGTTGCTTAAATCTATATTATGAAGTGATTGCATCATTGTTTCATATGTTTCAACGGTACAATCCTCAAACGGAGCTTGAATATAGGTTCCGCCATTATATGGTAAAACTGATAATCCATTATAATGATCTCGGTTTGTCCACATCCATTCACCTGCTAAATCCCATTCATCATCCTGCAATGATACCGTTGCTGATACATTGTGTGTATTGTTTCCTGAACGGTGTCCTGGTTTAACCCATTCCAAATGCACTTTCTTAATACGGTCTAATAATTGGAAAGGCGATTCTGTTCTCATAATTGCGCCTTCTGGTGCTTTTTGTGGAATAGAAATTACTGCGGTATCGTGTGGACGAAAATATTCATCTTCAATTAATTCTGGATGATTGGTTGCTAGGTATGAATAAATTGCTTCATTTTTTCCTACTCGGATTCTTCTTATATAATAATCATTGTGCCAAGCGTGAATACCTGATGATGTACCTAATGTCAATGATGTTGTTCCTGCTGGTTTAACTGTGGTTGTACGAGCTGAACGATTAATTCCAATTATGTTTGCAACCCTTTCATTTTCTATTTTAACTGCTTTTGCTGCCGCTTTCATATCATAACCCAATACAGTACCAGAACCAATTCCTGTCATTGATACTCCAATCAATGCATCTTTCTCAGTTGTGCGTTGCCAAACAGGACGAAGATAATGAAAACTAGTATATCCAGCTTGAAGTGTTCCGATAAATGCAGCTGCCTTAACTCGTTCTTCTAAATCTTCTTGTGATTCAATATCTGATGCATTAACTTCACATAGGTTACAGAATTGAAATGGACGTAGTGCAATTTCGCAACATGGATTAGTTCCCCAATCTTTATCATTTGTTAGATAAATTCCTGGTTCTCCCGCACCTGACAATTCAACACGTTTCCATAAATCCATAAAGAATTCTTTGGTAAGTTTATGACGCATTAATGTTGCTGAATTGTTAGCACGGCCTCGTTGTGGATTAGTTTCCCACCAGTTACCTGACTTACACGCAATCATATCTTCGTCATCTGCTGAAAATAAAGATATAAGTGCTGCTCTACGAATACCACCTGCTAACACCGCATCTGCAACGTGACAAACCATATCATGCACTTCGATTGGTGATAATTTATCTCCATCTTCTTTTGCATCTAAAATTCCTTGAAGTTTGATCAAACATTCTTTAAGTGGTTGTGGTCCTGGAGCTTTTCCTCCTGATGTTACTAATCTTGCTCCTTTTTGCCGAATGTCAGAAAAATCAAATACAAAGTTTGATCCGCCTACAAAATATGATTTAACTAGTACTTTTACAGCATCAGCCCATCCTTCGATTGAATCAGCAATTAGGTAGCGACGATTACGTTTTGGGTTTGGTTTGTGTATTTCTGGTAATAATTCTACATGATGTTTTTGAACTGAATACCCAACTCCTGTGCCACCTAATAAAAGAAACATTGCTTCACCAAATGCTCGGTGATCATCAATTGGTAAATATGCACAGTTATAAATTCGATTAGGAGAAATTTCAATTGGTTTTCCACCAAATTGCAAACTACGCATTGATGGCAATACTTTTTTTGCATATACAAACTTGTATGCAGTTTCAATTTCATCCGTTAATTGTGGATAAGTTTTTTGATGCATTTGTTTGTTTCTTGTAACTAATTCTTCCCACGTTTCTCGACGATTGAGTTCCGGAAGATATTTGGCATATTTCATGTATACGGTTATCGAACTTAGTATTTCATTAGATGTTTCCATTTTCATTTACCTTTATTTTATTTTTATATTCAATTGATTTTTTAATATTGGCTTCCCATGTAATAAACTGTAAATTTGTTATATGTCCAATAATATCTGCAGAAATGTTTTTATCAAACCCTTCTTTTATAGAAATTATATGGTCTAAATGATATGCACCAGTTACTCCAGCAAGTCCTCGTAAGTTTAAATTTGACAAATTTGATATATCTTGTTTTTTGGTAATATTCATTACATCTCGATGATATTTTTTAAATTTAGGCAATCTTTCTAGATATTCATCATATGTTATATTATTCTTTTTCAAATATGCGTTTAAACTTACGCTATCTTTACCTGTTTTACAAAACATACTATTTGTTTTCAACCATTGTTTGTATTCATCGCTATGTCTACTTTTTCCGATATTAGAATTACTAATATTTGATTTATGTTGTTCAGAAAGAGGTAATCCTTTATTCCATGGATCGGGTAGAATTCTACAACTAGAACATAATCTATTTTCTTGTATTGCTAATCGTACGTTCCATCGCGATGATTGGCTTGAATATATAATTTCTTTGTCACATGATGGACATTGTCGGATTAAACATTCTATATTTTTAATTATTTTAGTAGTAACTCCTTCCGGTAAATTTTTTTTAGGCCTTCCCATTGTTTGTAATCTTTTTGTTTAATGTTAACTTAATATGTTTTTAGACAAAAAAAGGCCGGATGTGAATCCGTGCCTAATTTTATATAAATATGTTTTTATCCTAATGTTCCACCCAGATCTTTAAACTTTTGAGCTAAATTTTTCTTAATTAAATTTTCACCGGTTTTCATTACCTGAGTAGTTTGTTTACCTTGAGTTGTCTGTGGCTCAAAGAATTGAAATTGACCATTGTTTGTATTAATTTTACTAGGTAATGTAATACCATCGGGGCCGAATCTATTTTTAATAACATGGCCTCTACCCGTACCTGACATCTTATCTTCAACCTTTCTAGAAAGTGACATTAAAAAATCGGCAACCATTACTTTTCCATATGATGATGCAATTTTATCAGCTTCAATAACATCCTCTTCTAATGCAGATCTACCTGCTTGTGATGCAGTCCATACCGGGATATCATATTCCCCTGCCATACCACGTAACTCCTCGTATAGTTCTTCTAAGGCTTCGTGCTTGTCCTTTTTAGTATTGATCTTCAACAAGTCACCGTAATCTACAATTACTAATGTTGGATTTTTACCTAACATGATTGTTTTTTCTAGATGGGCCTTTAATCCCATTATACCAACTGACTTGGTTGGAAAATATTTTACAATCAAATCACCTCGCAATGAATTCATTTTTTCTTGAACCGTATCCTGATGATGTTTCAATGTTTGGGCGTTAATACCTGTTAATACGGAATCATAGCGTTGGCCTACATAATTTTCATTGAGCTCCAATGTATAATGTATAACGGTATGTCCAGCCCTCATTGCATTTGCTCCAATATTGATAAGCATCCAAGATTTGCCAATACCTGCAGGTGCCATTACAACACCTAATTCTCCTCGAGCTAATCCGCCATCCATTAAATCATCAACAACATCCCACCCGGTAGTAATTGTATGTCTAGACGATTCTGCATATCGAGCTGAAATATTTGCTTTATAATCTAATCCAATATTGGTATCAGCACCGGCTTTCATTGCACTATCAATCTTAGTTTTTATTTCATCGTAATTACCCATTTTAAGTAATCCTACCGAATCCATAATTGCTTGTTTAATTTCTTGATTTTTGCAAAACTTAAGTATTTCATCTTTAACAAAGGAAAGATCATCAGATTCCATAAATCTGAATACTTCTTTTAATTGCTCTAATATTGCAGTTTTTAAAACGTCATCACTAATTTCTGTTACTTTTACTTTAAGTACATCTTTAGAAGGTGGCGTTTTATATTCGCGGAAGTGGGCTATTATAATTTCTAATAACCAAATATTTGAGTCTGAGTCAAAATATTCTGGTTGAATGATATCTGCAATTTGTTGTAAAAATGCTCTATCCGTAAACATTGCAGCTATAACTTTTACTTGAAAGCCATAGCCATACTCGGATAATTTGTCTGTCATATAACTATAATATAAAAATTATTAACATATCCAAAATTAATGTTGTGTTTGTTTTGCAAATGCATTCAAAGAAAGCCAAGTATTGTTTAGCCAATCTGGCAAATTCTTCATTATAGACCACATCTTATCTTCATAAAATAAGCGTTGGAATTCTGCTCGATTAAGTGACGGAATTGGTTCATTTAATATTCCTCGTATTTTAGTTGAGGTTTGAGCTGGAATATCTAAAAGTTTTATGTTCATTAATCGATAATTTTTATCAATAGTGTCATAGTTAGCAAGAACTTTTTGATGATTTTTTGATTCAGTTAACAATTTACATTTATTTTGTAAATCTTGCAACGTAAATTCTTTGCTGCTAACAAGTTCTGGAAATGTCTTTAAGATAGTCTTTGGTCCAAATCCGTCAACACCTGGAATATTATCAGAAGCATCGCCCGTAAAAGTACGATATACTACATAATTTGCAGGATGAACTCCAAATTCTTCAATTAATGCAGCTTCATCATACATTTTCTTTTTGATTGGAGACCATACTTGCAATGTAGGACAAATCAATTGATAAAAATCTCTATCCGTAGATACCACAGTCATCTTTTTACTGATATCTTGATACATATTAGTTATGTATGCAATTGTATCATCTGCTTCAATACCATCCATTGAAATAAACGTAATAGGCAAATTATCTAGATATGAAATCAATCGAGAAAATTGATGACGCATTGATTCTTGTTCTTCTTCTATAGTAGATTCATGGTGGTCGTGACGCCGAAGCTTTGTTTTATTGGCCCTATTGCCTTTATAATCACTGTAAATGCGTTTTCTTTTTGCAGAGCCTCCTCTACCATCAAAAACAATAACGCAACGACTAGGTTTAAAATCTCTAATCGTTTTTCCAACTGAATATAAAAATCCAGTTATGCCGCCTACATGGTCGCCATCTTCATTATATGATGGGGAAGCGCCAAAGCTACGTATGAATGTGTTAAGCTAAAGGCCGTCAAACACCATGATATGATCATTCACATCGGTGTTGACGGCACGGTCTTCTTTTAATTTGTTAAACAATTCTTGATATTTATTCATAATTTATTTATTTTTACATTTATCAAAATGCCATCGTTTCATCGTTCGATTTCCACCTTCAATGTTACAATATGGGCATTTTATTATTTTATGTTTTTTGCCACGTTGACCTGCAGATATTTTCTGTCTATCTTCAATTGATCTAGTTGTTCCTTTCCATATGGCACTTAATTTTTCTTTTGTTTTTTCTGAATGTTTTATTGGAATTCTAGTTTTTCTTGTTTTTGCTGCGATTTGAAGTTTTTGTTTGTGTGCATCAGATAATGTTTTACCTTTTTGTCTAAAACTAGATACTTCACTGAATAACTGTTTCGATCGTTCATAATCTCTATTTGATACCCGATACTCTCGTTTATATTTAGAATTTGAAACATTTCTAGACATCATCCAATATGCATAAACTAATTTAGTTTCATTAGGATAAATTTCACACAACAGTTTATGAACTATAAAATGTTCTCGAGCTGTTAATTTGACTATATTTCCAATTGCATCATTTCCACCTAAACACCTAGGAATAACATGATGCCGTTCGCAGTAGCCTAGCAACATTCTTGTGCGAGCTCTATCAATAATGGCATCATGTATTCTTTGGTAATTCATAACTTGTTAATTTGGAATGCTACCCTTCTTCGTCGTAAACTTCATCGGTGATAATTACATCATCAATTCCGCCATCGATTCCGGCTTGATATTTGAATATATAAGCATCGCAAATTCTTTGATATAACCTTGCTTTGATTTCTGGTTTGGAAATTACTTTATCAATAAAGTTCTTTGATTGAAATTTAATTTCGCTAAATACTTCGCCAGTTTCTGTATCAACATCTTCCAATGTGTAATGTGCTCCGGATTGTTTAACTAGATCAAATTTCTTCATAGTTTCTAACCAACCACCGTAATTGTCAATACCACTGTCATAGTAGATTTCATAGTTTACTTTGCGATGTGGCGGTCCCATACGATTCTTAACAACTTGAACTTCAGTTTTACTTCCTACCACTTGTTCAATACCATTAATTTTTGCTTTAATCATTCCGGTGTTTTTAATACGCAATCTGACAGATGCATGGAATGGAATTGCTTTACCACCAGATGTTGTCCATTGGTCACCAAATGACACACCTAGTTTTGTACGAAGCTGATTGGTAAATATCAAACAAATATTTTCTCTAGCAATCCAATTGGTAACTTTACGCATTGCTTTTGATAAAATGATAGATTTACTTGTTGCATATCCATCTTTATCATATTCAGCAGCCATTTCAATTTTAGTTGATGCCCCCATTATTGAATCTACTACGATTGTAACTAGTCGATCTTTATTTGATTTTCTAACCCCTTCAACAATTGTTTCAATAGTTTCAAATATTTCTTCAATTGTTTCTAACGGTACATACAACATGGTTTTTAAATCAACGCCAATTGCTTGTAAAAATTCACTACTTGTTGCTGATTCGGTATCAATATAAACTGCTAAGCCACCTTTTTTCTGTGTTTCTGCTAAAGTATGTGATGCTAATAATGATTTCCCAGATGCTTCTAAACCAGTAATTTCAGTAATCCGGCCGACAGGAAATCCTCCATTAGGGCGGTTTGATATTGCTAAATCAAGTGAGTCACACCCGGATGAAACCCATTCTTTAACATTGCTTGGCGAATCATCATCACCATCTAAAAAGAATGCAGTTTTAAGTGCTTGACCTTTAAATTGTTTGTTAATACTGTCTGCCAGGGTGTTTGCTAGTGCATCTTCCAGTTCTGACTTACTTTTGCTTTTAGCCATGTAACTCCTTAATTAAATAGATCATTGAATGCCGTTGAAACATCGTCTACTTTTGTTGCTGCAGGCTTAGTTGATGCCTTAGCGGGAGCAGCAGTAGTTGTTTCTTCTTCATCTGATTCTGCAACATCTGAATCTGCATTTTCTGGATTCATCCATTCTGCTAATGCTTTTTCTAATTCTTCATATGTTGGCTCAGGAAATAAATCAGTGATTTGAGGCTGATTCATAATTTTCTCAGCAATCGATTTGTCATCTGTTGCTGGTTGTGTATTAGGTTTAACACGAATAGCTGTTTTAGGATATGCTCCGCCTTCTGCTGGAGTAAATTCTACATCAATATCACGACCATTCATCAAATCCGTAATGTCACCATAATCTGCATCTGAAATAATAGAAAGAAGTTCTGTGTAAATTGTCTTACCAAATCCCCAGAATTTAACCCCTTCCGATTCTTTTCCACGAACAATAACAGGAACATAAGTTCTCATTTTTGGTTCAATCTTACGACCCATCAACCATTCATCTTTATCGCCAGTCTTTTTAAGTTTGTCTGCAAATTCTACAATTGGATCTGCATTACCAAATGTGATTGGTGATAACATAGATCTTTTTCCGATGTCATAATGAAAATATAATTCTAAGAATGGATTGTCTTTGCGATGTACATACGGTACAATTCTTACTCGCGTTTTACCTGCTTCAGGTTTCCACAAATTTTGTTTTTTGTCATCAGATTTGTTTAACTGATTGAGCTTCGCCTTGATAGCGTCTAAATTTAAAGCCATTTTTTGCCTTTTGTTAATTGGTTAATAAAATAAAATATTAATTATAATATAGATAATTAATGGGGTAAATCAAAGTTAATTGGTTAATTTTTTAAATACTATCCAGCTTGATTTCCCATTTCTTGTTGGATATCATTTGTTAGTTCATTTATAGATGTTATGATTTTTTTAAATTCTCGTAAATAATATTGTTTATCTACCTGATCAGTAAAATCATCAATTTCATCAGTAGTAATTACAAGTTTATCTGCAATTGCTTTGATTATATAATCATATGTTTTTAAATCATCCCCTGTAAGCGTAGAAGTTTCTACTTCATTTATATTTTTAGTGCCAAACCGGCGCATATTTTCAGCTAAAATATTTTTTTTCATAATATTACTTTTTTAATTTATAAATTAATTATATTCTGGTTTTTGTTCCGTTGACTCATAAAAATCTAATACTGCTTGATATACATCTTGATTTTCAATGCCATTGAATTCATCAATCGAATCTTCATTATCCATTATGTCTTCATCTTGAAAATATACCGTTGTTCCCGATTCTTCATTTTCAATGAATCTATATACCTCAATTTTGTATTGTTTGTCTGGGTTGCCATTATATGAAATAGTAACGATAAACGTGTCTTCTCGTTGGCCTATGCCCAATTTGTTGCCTTTGCCCAATTTGTTAGATCGTATACGTTTCAGACTAACATTATTTGAGCCTTGTTCGTTAAGTAAATTTTTTAATTTTATCATCATTATATCCTATATATAAATATTAACGCCATCCAATTTTCTTGAAGAAAACAAGGTCAATTACCCGGTATCCGGCTTCATCGGTAAGGATAAAGGAATTTTTATATATCGTCCAATCCAATTGATAAGTTTTGTCTAATACGCCGTTGTTTACCGATCGAATTATCTCATTCAATGCATTTACGGTATATAATGTATTTGTTTCCTTTTTACGATGTATGCTTATTGTGTTTTGACCCCGTTGTGTAGTTGCATCTGCATTGTATGTACAATATAAATTTTCTGCAGCTTCTGCATTTGCAAATACAAATATTCGCTGTTCCGGAATAATATAACTTTGCTGTATGTAATCTATAACAATGTTTAAGTCTGATCTATGTGCAAATGTGCAAAGTAGTTGGGTTTTCAAAATTCATATTCCTCGGTTATTTCAGTATCTGTTAAATCAATTTTATCTGCGCCGATAGCCTTTTCAATTATTCTTATCTTCCCGGCGTCAATTACTACATAGCGGAAATCACTTGTAACACGAATTCTATCTTTTCTAAAAACTATGAATTGTAAATCTGATCCTATTATTTCGTCTACTGCTTGTTGCAGATCAACATTTAATTGAGATGGGTCTCGTACATATTTTAAACGTCGTAATTCTGCGTTGATATATGTTATATCTTGGCTGCCATCGTCAATTGGTTTTATAATAATTGATCCGTCTGGTGTTTTTGTGATAGGTTCAATTGACATTTCGATAGGCGTTGCGTTTGGTCCGCGCAATATAACATTGGTATATCCTGCTATGTCAGAATTCAATGCATTAGCTTCTTGATAAAATTGATCTAAATATTGTTTGTCTTTCATGTTTAGATTACCTGCCATTATGAATTGACGTCGATTATCTAAATAAGCAATTGCTTCTAGAAAAGGTTGATCAAAATATTTGCGGAAATCAAATTTTCGATTTTCCATTGGACCGCGCAATTGATCAATTCGTTTCAATGTGGTTACAATTTCATCCCAAAATTTGAATCGAGTAACACTACCTTTAGTTCCTAATCGTATTGATTTTGCGTTACCTTTTCCTCCGGTGTAATCTTTAATTTCATATGGCAGTCCGTTTACTGTCATATCAAAGCTTTCACCGCCACCGTTGATTTTTGCATTTTCAATTAATGCAGATAAAAATATTTCACCTTTACCTAAACCTTTTGGTTCCAATCTAAATAAATCTAAGCTTACGCCTGTTTGGAAATTAGTTCGATTTAATTGATCTTCATTAACATTGTTTTGTGAATACAATATATTGGCAAATTCATTGCACTGTTCTTGTTGTAAATTATTTAAAAATTGTAATGTAGCAGTATTTGCTTCTGTTGGAAGTAAACTTAAAAACGTTTGAAATTGTTCAGATTTACCAACTGATGTTATAGCATCTACTAATAGTTGATTTTCTATAGAATCAAATTGAATTGATTCTGCAATAATTTGTTTTACGTTACCTTTTGCGCGCTCAACAATTTGACGAGCATAATCTGGAGTAACATTTGCAAATTCTATGATTACTTGATATAATACCTCGTAATCTTTAGGAGTCGTAGGATATCCTTTTGGTAATCGATAACACCATTCAGTGAGTATTAAATCTATGTTCATAACGAGATAGTTTTTATTTTATCATAAATATTGCCAACTTTACATTTAACCGGGAAGTTTCCTTGTTCTAAAATAGTTTTGATTTCCGGTAACAGGTCTTTTGCTTCCGATAAAGGAACATCAAATAGCACAGAATCATATGTATACAAAATCATTGCAGTTTCATAGTCTTTAATTAATTCTTGTACTTGGTGCAACTTTTGCACAGATACTTCGGTTTCGGTTGCTTGTAAATAGTAATTAAACAATTTGTTTGCAGTCATATTCTTTAATGCATCCGCAGTTAGGCGTCGTTTAAGCACCGGAGTTTCTACATAATGCTTTGATTTCCATTTACTCCATAAATCATATATAAATGCGTTTACTTGCCTGAAAAATGGTATTGCTAAAAATTCAGAATCAATTCCTCCATACAACAATCTAAATGTTATTTGTTTGCTTTCTGCCCTTTGTTCTTCGGTTAATTCCGTTACATCAAAATAAAATTGTCCTAGATAATCATGTATTGATGATACTGGCAATTCATATCTTATAAGCTTAGCAATCAATCTAACATGGTATGAATCAAAGTCCATTTCAACTAATGCACCATTTTCAAAGCGACTACAAAATGCTGAACGAGTACCATCTTCTTTATTCATTGCAGCATAATTGAATCCTCGATATGCATTACTAGGTCGACCTGTCATTGTATGATAATTGTATTGTGAATATACAAACCCATCTTTTACTATTTCGGGCATACGAAATGTTTCATTGATTTGCAACCCAGCGGATTCAATTGTAGCAAATACTTGTGGATATATGTCATTGAAATGCTTATAAGATTCTGTCAATTCTACATTCATACACATTGGCCAAGCATAGTGCCGTATTTTTTGACACATTTCTAAATGTTTTTGCAAAGGTACAATAGCATTTACATGGGGCAAAGCCGAATGTCTCCTCCAATAAAATTGATGTGCTGGGGTTGGATAATGGGCTTCGTCATAAGCTTCTCCATATGTATACCACCACAAAGTTTTAACATCCCATACATCGCAGTTTCCTCCCGTTTGAATCCATTGCTTCTTGTCATGGATAAAGATATTGCGTAATTGTAAAAACTTCGGGACAAGTTCAGTAAAGCCCCTTAGTTGTTCAGTATGTCGTATCGGTATAATACATTCTTCTCCCTCGGCAGTATATATGTATATTGCAATTAATGGATTCTGTGAAACATGTATTGTAGGACTAGCAAATATTGGAACAAGCAACATTTTAGTATCGACACATCGATCTAATAAGTTTAGTACATCTTGTTCATGGTCTAGTATCATACTAGAATAATATGAAAAAAAATAGAATTATCCAAGATTAATGTCGCGCGGAACAACAAAATCTGTATCTGTATAGAATTCTAATGGATTTGTTAATTTTTGCGAAATACCTGGTAATTTGGTTTGTAGTTCAGTAATAGCTTTTGTATTTAATTCTACAACACCAGGAATTTGTACGGGTTGTGATTGTGTTTCTTTTGGACCGGCAATGTACCATTTAACTGCACTTGCAATATATAAATTTGTATCTAAACTGCGTTGATATGCATTATATTGTTTTTGATCTATTTCAATATATACTAGTTCGTTTGATTTTTTTAAAAAGTATCTATAAATATATCCGTTGGTTGCATCTTGCGGCGTTATGGTAATTTGCACCGGTACGATTGCATCGAATTTAGTTGTTGATTGTTTTTTAATTGTATTATATGCAGCAACTAGTTCCGATTCTTTTATTAATGGCCATAAGCGTTTAGATGTAGATTCATTCCACGTTGCACCAGTATATGTTTCATTTGTTATGTTGTATTGATGATATAAACCTTTATACTCTTGTTTATCAGATGTCATGAATTCATCGCCGAATGTATATAAATTATTCGAAATTTCTGATTCACTGTATTTTAATTTTATTCTACTCATATCAATCAAATTTTGGACGCATTAAACATGATACACTCGTAGTCCATTCTCCCGTAGTTGAAACGGTATGTGTCATGCCTTTAATAGTAAATGTACTATTGGTACGGTATTTTGCTGGCAATCCTGGAAAATCTAGTATATCGCCATATCGTAGTCCGTTGACCCCATCGATTGTAAATTCAGCTTCAATTGGAATTGTTGGCGCTGCAACTTGATTTGTTTGTTGTATATTAGGATATGGATATTGTAAATATTTTGTCAATGCAGATTGTAATGCTAAACGTTTTGTTTCTGAATTTGGTTCTGAACCATATTTTGCCCGGGCTGCAATAAATTCATTATAATATTTATCATGTGTTGCAGCATAGTCTTTTGCTAATTTTTCCGTTAATTCTTTTCCGCCGCCATATGTAGTTAATTCATCAACTACCACTTGCTTTCCGTCTATGGTTACTGTTTGGGGTACGCGGGTTGATGTACCATTATTATACATAAAACTAATATATGGCCCTAATTGGCTTTCGGTAACTTTGTCTGTACTATTAATAGAATACATTAAACTTTGTACGCTGCTAGGAAGTTTTGCAGCAAGTTTAAAATCTCTAACTATTGACCCGCGCGGATCGTTAGCAAACATTGGTAATAAATATGGTTTTGGTTTTGAGCCGTCTTTCACCCGATTTATATCTCTATAATACATTATTGTAAAATCTTCAGGATCGGTAATTAATTTTAATGAAATTGCACCGCCGGTATCTGTATTAATTTGAGTACTTAATTCCGCTAAAAATTTTTTCACAGTAAATTCATCTTTTGCATTTGTTAATTTAGTTGAAATTTCATTGATTAATTCTAAATTAATAAAAATATTTCCGGTGTTACCGAAAGTTTTTCTATCATCGGGGATATTTGGATCTGAATCATTATAAAATGCAAAGTTACGATTAATGTCGTTGTTTTGTTTAAATGAAGGTGTCCACCGCCTAGGTTTAGGTTGTTCAACTAAATTAGTACTTGATAAAAATCCATATCCATCGCTACAATATGCATCATTTCCGAATGATACTAACAATATTTTGTCCGGATTTGACGATACGATATTTGGATAATAAAAATTGCTATAGCAATCGGAGTTTGTATCAGAATGTATTACAGGTAAATTAACTACATTTTTTAATTTACTTAAAATCTTTTTATTGATTGAATTGATAAGATAATTTAAGTTAATATATCCGGAACGTAATCCACTTAAGGTAGTATTTACAGCCCACCATGCTGGTTGATTTTTAGCATCATCATTAGTTATACCAAATGCATAATCTGGATCTGGTAATTTTTCTTCCGGAACCCCGGCATTTTCTTTTTTCTGAATATTATATAATGATATCACCTCATTATATATTTCCGTATAAAATGTTGATGCTTTATCGACTGTCTCAGAATTACTGCCAGTTGCAGATCCAGTTGCATCAGTCTGCATAATCATAGATAAATCAGTATATGTTTGACTTGTTCCTAGTATATAGATTGTCATAGTTACAGTGCCATCTTGATTATATGAATATTCAAATGCAGTAATTAGGCCTTCAAATTGAATCTTATTCATTTTTCGCAATTCGTCATATTCAGAATCAGCTTCTGGATATCGCTCTTTAATAAGATGTCGGGCTGGTAATGTTGACGGCAATAACTGTCCATTAACTCCATCGACATCTCGTGTCATTAATGCAGAATCTGGGTGTTCTATACGAACCATACAATATCGTCCAGGACGAGCATATACCGATTCCATGAAATTTAAGTCGCGGTCTGGATTTGGTATTGTTATGTTAATAGTTGCTTTATTTGTTGTACCTTTAGAATTATCATTGATTTGCAATGATGCTTGTGTTATAAAAGGCGGTATTCTATATGATGTATTTGTTTTTGTTTCAGCTGTAGATGTTAAAACTGCAGAATCGACAATAGATTTTTTTTGTATTGATGAATAAGTATCTGTAGTAGTGGAAATACTATCTATAACGGGAACGTTTGAAAAGTTAGCACCTCTAGATTGAGCAACCCATCTACTTTCACCTAATGTATAAGTTCTTTCTGTTAAATATCCATTATCGCCACCTGGTAAATATTCTCCAGATAAAACGGTTTTTCCTCCTAATTCATGAACTATTTTAGTTTTATCTCGTTTATTGCCTTCATACGCTGTTACTGATACATTTGCAACTTTTTCTGTCATGTATCGCAATGCAGTTTCGCTACGATCGCTTTTGCCGGCACGTGCTCGAGCATCTAACTCTAGTTGTAAATTTTTGTCTAGTTCTGAATAAAATATTTGGCTCATCTTACTGCATTTTTACGTGTAACAAATGACATAACGTCTGTAACATTTGGGATTCTTAAAATTGCTCCAATTGGAACTCTAATTGTTCCTTTTCCTATACCATTAGCAGCTGCAATTACCCACCATAGGGATGCATCATTATAAAATTGATTTGCTAATGTATCTAAACGCTCTGGCGTAATAGTTTCTATGTATGTATCATTGATTCCAACAATATTGGGAAGTATGGTTGTTTGTAATCTAGTTTTATCCGAACTAGTTTTCATTGTTTTATTTAGATATCGTGCCATATTATTCTCTCGTATTTCCCGCTAACCGATTTGTAAAATCTTTATATAATTTAGTGATACCTTTTACTGTTTTCGTATCTTTTGATTCTTCATATTGTTTAGCTTTGAGTTCTTCTGTTGACTTGCCACCCCGCGAATTAAAATTAGTTTGTTGTTGTATAGAATCACTTAACCAATTATCACTTCCAACTAAAGAACCGTATTTGTCAAATCGTTTTGCCAATGAATAAAATTGTCCGCCTTTTTGAGGTAATGAATCTGTAATAACTGAGAATGAAATTGATACTTGAATTTTAAATGGTACTTGCATATTTTCAGGATCATCTTCTATGTTAATTTCCCATGGAGATTCATTATCACCAAATGTATATGATAAACTAGAAATAACAACTGGCACTTGATTGAATAAATCGCCAACCGTAATACGCATCCATGGACCTGTTAACCCAATTGTATTCCCTCCATAATCAGGCGTTGTATATCCAGCAAGTGCATTTAATTTTCGGTAAATTGGTTTCATTTCATCTCGATCCGTTGCATAAATTACAAAATCCATACTTAAATCTCGAGAAAAAGACGTATAATGATAATTAGGATCAGCTCGACCAATCATTGTTACTGGCGTCCATGTTGGCTGAAATGAATCGGTTATTTGTCCAATTGTTGCACGAAATACAATAACATCATCTGTTACTTTAGCATCATTAATTGTATGCGGAGCAAGTTTAGGTCCAGTAAAATAAAATTTAATAAAATCTCGAGTCTCCCCTAATGATTTTGCTAAATTTTCAGTTCCTTTAATTCCAAATATTGAATCCGCTGTTCTCCACTGATATACATGTTTTAAATTTGCATCACTTCGATAATCAATAACATTTACCTTATCTCCGCGGAATGGTGTTGCTAATTGTAATGGATTAACCGTTGTTTTCCATTCATTTGCAGTAAATGACCATCGGGATGATATGTGACTTCGCATTGTGAAATCTCTACGCAAAGCTGCTGGATTTCCGTGATCTCCCCAACCATAACCAAATGTACCAGCACCATCTCGATTAAATAGATTATATACACCTCCAGGTGCGGCTGATGCTCCTGCATACATTGCAGCTTTCCAACTAATTACGCCACCGTTGCGTTTCAATTCAGTTAAACTTAATGCAGTAGTTGCGCCATCTAAACGTATATCAGCTGAAGTTCCTAATCCTATTTTTGATTTTCTAGATCTAAAATCGTTGTATGCTAAACCTGGTATATTATATAGTTGATTGATTGGTGATGTAGAATATAACGGAACATTGCTTGAACCTAAACTTAATAGGTTTTGTGCAACGGTTGATACTTGTGGTATTCCGGTGAAAGATCCTACTACGTTTGCAGCATATCCAATTGCTGCATTTTTTAGATTGTCTGCAGAATCAAATCGATTAGAATGAATGGAATCATCTTTGCGTTGTGTTCTAAATTTTTCTACAGCAGCTGCATGTTGTTGTTCACGTGCTGCCCGGCCAAATGGATCAACTATTTTAAATGAAGATGCTATGTTTGGGGTTATTGCCATTGTTAGTTATTCCGTTTAATTTACAGTTCGAGTACCAAATTCCATTGCTTTATTTAGTTTTTCGCCATCCATTACTAAATTTATTCCACCTAATGCTGTTTGTATTGCAGCCATTATTGCAGAAGCAATCGGTGCTGGATCAACTACTGCTGTATTAGAATTACCACCGGTTAATGTATTTACTGCTGAATCTAATTTTCCTCGTTCCGTGCTAGCAAGTAATGCTGCACCATCCGAAACTGTTGCAAATTTATCTGCGGGATGAAATTGGATCATTGCATCATTAACAAGTATAGCATCTTCTTCCTGTTGTTCTGTAGTGGTAGTGGTACCTGTTCCTGTATTTCCAGTCACACCTGGTTTGCCCAAAAGCAAATTGCTAGTTTGGGTCATTGCATCAAGTACTTTTTGAGCAGGAGCGCCTATGACACCTGGTGTCATTCCTACTATAGTATTTGTAGGTGCCTGTGCAGCCGCAGCACCTGCACCCAATGATTGTAATTGACCGAAAATTTGAGCATTTGTTTCTGTCATGAATGGTCTAATATAGTTTTTTATAACTCCTTCTGACCCCTCTGCTTCTGTTTTAGCGGTTGCAATTACATCTGTTTGTTTTTTACCGCCTGTAATTGTTCCATCTGTTTGTCTTGTGCCGCCTAACATTACTTTAATACCTTCAGTTCTTTCTCGCTTCAACATATCAGCGTAAAGTTCATCCGTAGTTTTTTGGCCTTCATTTTCCTTAAGTGTTTTCAATAATGCAGCTGTACCTGCATCTTTTTCTTTTGCTAATGCTTTTGTAAAGCTAGTTGGATCCATATTCATGAATTCTTCAATTTTAGCTTTATCCATCCCGCCTTGTTCCATCAACTTTTGTGTCTGGCGTTGTCGTGTTAATTCTGCTACTGTGAAGCCCGTTAAGTTAGCCAATTGTTCTTTTGCATAATAATTATTACCATCTAAAACATCGCCTTGTGTACTTAATAAATCATTCATTGCTTTGACTTGATCTTCTGCATTTCCTGACAATTTTGCTATACGAAGTTTTTCAGTAATACTTTCTCCATTAACATTAACTAAACGTTTACCGCTGAGTAATTGATATTCTAATTCTTGGCCGACACTAGTTTCAATATCCAACATCTTAGTAGCCATGGCTTCTATTTTTGCAAATGATGTTCCTAATAATTTTGCTTTAACCACAGATTTTTCTAATGAACCAGGCATTTTATTATATGTTGTTTGTAAGTCAGCTGACATCCCGCCTATTTCGCTTATTATTCCAGCAAATGTTCCTGTTAATCCTGTTCCTTTATCGAACGCGTCTGCCCAAGCGCTTGTTGCAGCTAATAGTTCTACACTATTTTGACCAGCTCCCGCAGCAAACATTTCATATCCATTTGAAACTTCTTTTGTTAATCCTATATGTTCTGTTAAGAATTGATTAGTACCTAATAGTCTAGTTGCAAATTTTTCATTACCAGCAATTATGTTTGCCATACCCGGAAGCATATCATTAACATTTTGCGCATACTTTCGAATATTCTCACCGCCGGTGTTTAATGCAGTTGTCATGGCATCATATGATTCACCTAATTTTGCTGCCTTTGCTGATGATATGCCGAAACTTTTATTTAATTCTTTATTTCTTTGTTCTAGGAATGTTTGTGCTTTTATTGTTGAAACTAATGCAGTTTCATAGTCATCGAAAACTTTTGCTAGTTTACCGATGCCCATTCCCAAACTTAAGTTTTCTTGATCTAATGCATCTGCAACGAGTGCATAATTTTCAGCAAGTTCTATTAGATTTTCTATATCTTTTTTTAACTCTTGGGCTTTTGCATTCAGTGCTGCTGTAGTCTTTTCTGCAAGCTTTACATATTTTGTATTTTTTACCGGATCAGTTTCCTTGCCTTGTTTAGGATTCCGTTTCAAATGCTGAATTAATGCTATATTGGTAGTAGATATCATATACTTATATATATAGGTTAGGTGGATTTTGAGGGTCTAGCAAATTTTGCTTGTTTAGGATGTTTAGGTGTTGTAGTAGCCGATTCTTTTGGGGCATTTCGCATTGCAATTATTTGATTGACTTTGCGAGTCCATAAAGCTCGAATATGCACCGGCATATTATATATAGTATTCCAGTCCCAACGACCTTCACCAAACCAAATTAGATTGAATATATTTTCGTGTAATGCTATTTTATCTTTTGCATCAAACCCAAAAAAAGTCGGCTTTAATTTGAAACCCGGCAGTAAAGGTGCCTCCATCTTCACCCATAAATTGCGATTCAAGTTTTATACTAGGCATATTATCTGCAATGAATTTTCTAAATGTTTTAGATTCAATGGGTGTCATCTGATAACGTATAAAATTATTAATATCATGTTCTGCTCTAGAACCATTAACTTCTTTAATAGATGCCTGTAAAAAATCTGAAACTGCATGGTCATCTGATATTGAATCAATTTCTTTTCTGGATATGTATTTGAATTTAATTGCAATTCCGATGTCTGTATAATCAAACTCGCCATTGCTATTTGATTGTAATTGAATTGGATTGACTTCTAATTTAGACAAATCCATTTGGCGCTGCAATGCTTTTCCTGTGTTAGGATCCATGACAGTAACTCCATATTCAGCCCCATATCCATGTACACGAGCTGAAATAATCATTGCTTCTTTATCTGCAACAATTAAATCATCAATATTAACGGCATCTAATATTAATGCAGATACTAGTTTATCTAGAACTATGCCTTGTTTAATATATGTGGAATTAGTTAGAATATCTTCATCATATGCAGTCATATACCGCATTTCTACAACACCTTTACGTAATGGACTTGATTCTGGATATACTTGTCCTTTACTTGGTAATGGAACTAATACAGAGGGTACCGTACTTTTTTGTTTGTTCTCATATTGTTGTTTTGCTAATTCAATTAAATTTTTATCGGATCCGCGATCTGTTACTGGCATAAACTTTTTTCCTTTTTATAACTTTATTATAAATATGTAAGAACAAGAAAAATGGGTGAAATTTCTTCCACCCACGTATAAAATCTTAAAAGCTTAACAATGCCCAATCATAATTCAATGTTGCATCAATCATTACTACATCTTCTGCTGACCAATCTAAACTACCGAAATTTACTTCTGATAAATAAGCACCTTTAATTTGCCATTCTTCAATAATTTCTCCCAATGGAGATAGTGAAAGTAATTTGATATCTTTTTTATACATTGATGCATAACCATCTCTACCCGTTGCAGATTCGTGATGTAAACGAACCCATTGCATTACTGCTTGTGCTCCTGATGGCATAATTGCATCATACATTGTAATTGCAATACTATTCCATGAACTTTTACCCTTAAGTTTTCTTTTTACATTGATATGATCCAAAACAACCTCACCATTTGTTAAACTAGGTTTAGCAGCTGTTTTAATTAAAAATCCTGGGATATCATCTATTGATAAAATAAACTTGTGTTGATATTTTGGTTCCCATGAAAATGCTTTATCATAAAAATTTCCAGATGCATCAGCTCCAAAGTCAGTTAATGTACTTGGATAATCACCAGTACCATCTGGCGATCCCGCGCCGTTTCCATTGGTCGGTGCACTGTTTATAAAACTTTCTAAATTTGATTGTGTTCCATCGTACGGCATATTTTTATCCTCAATATTTTTATTATAAATATATGTACAGTAAAAAAGGCAGCACCTAAGTACTGCCTTAATTAAACTTTTAACTATTCAGGGAAAGCTGCACCTGTTGCTTGAATATTGAAATCTAAAATAATAAATTCAGCCGTACGGGTTGGTTGTAAAAATAATTGTCCGTACAATATATTTCTATCAATCATATCCGGTGTGTTATTTGTAGAATCCATTACAACTTTAAATGCTGATAAACCTTGATTTTGTTTTACGCCTGCCAAATAAGGATTAACAATATTAAGAAATTTCTGGCGTGTTATTTCTGTATTTTGATCGAATACTAAAAAACGTGTTGCTGATGCAATAAACTTCTTAACTTCAATAAGCATACGACGAACATTTACTCGGTCTAATGCACTTGGACGAGCTTGTAGTGTCTTTTGCCCCCAAATAACAATTGTGTTGTTAGGGAAAGATGCGATAGGATTAACGCGCGCTTCATACAATGTATCTCGTTGTGTCTGTGACAAATTAACTGCCGTTCCTACTGCTCTAATTCCACCTCGATTTAATCCAGCTGGTGCATACCATTGTGCTGCAAGTCTATCATTATTTGCAAGTGCACCGCCTACAACTACTGACGGTGGTACAAAAAGCAATCCGCCATTGCCAATTGGATTTTGAATTGATACCCATGGCCAATATGCTGCTGTATAATTATTATCAATGGTTCTTACTTGTGATACTACATCTTGCAATGAATCTAGTTTAGCATTTGAATCCATTACATAAAATACATCCTGACGCGATCTACATAAATTTCTTGCTTGAGATGTTACTGAACTATGTATACTATCAATTACGCCCGGAGTTAATAATACATTCATATCATAATAATCTGTATTGCTTAACAATGTAAATGCTTTAGTATATGCTTTAGTACCAGTTTGACTGTTTCCGCTACAATCAAATCCAAATGTATTTGCTGCCGTAATATTTGCTCCGGAAAACTTAGGTAAGTTAGGACGAGCCCCATCAAATCCACCTTGCATCGGAACTATGAACTTTCTTGTGTTAAGTGATATGTTAGTTGCAAATGAACCCGATGTAATTGCTGCTGTCAATGAACCTGAATATGCTGTTGCTGCTGTTGGATAATTGTAATTAGCAGATTGTAATACATCTCCTAAATAAAAATCTGTATTGCTAGCAGTAGTAACGCCTGTGGTTGGTAATGGTGCCAAATAATTCATATTTGGTGCAGTAGTAAAATCAAATCCATGAAAAACCAATGGACTAAATGATCCGCCGTCGGTTTGATTAGTTTTGTATGTTGCTGCAGGTATATTAACACTACTAGAAACCATTGGTATTGGTGAATTCAATGCACGGAATCCAAATGGAAACAATGTTTTATCAATTGATTTGCTTGTTACTGATGGATCTACTTCTATTCGAACATATGGTTGTGTATTTGCATAATCACCATAAATTGTAATTACGTTGTTGTCATCTATTGTTTGATATCTATCGCCAATTTTTTGAACAATGTAATCTGCAGAATCTGGATTCAAACAACAATTGGTAAATGTAATTACCTGTGAATTAGTTGTATTAACATCTGAATCAGTTACTTGTCCGGTTACTGGATTTGTAATATTAGTTGTATCAACTCTACGAACTACAACATCAAAACGAGCATAACCATCCGGATCGGATACTTCCGTTGATGTTTTAATATTCGCAATACCAACTTTTAATTCATAATTTGTTGCATTACCGTGAGATAATGAATAAAGTTTAAATAAATTGGTTGCAACAGAACCAATTTTTTGTGATGTTATAAATGGTGTTGATGATGCTTGGTAATCTTGTACGAATGCATATGTTGATATCTGTTCTAAAGACATTGATACATTTGCCAAGTTCGGAAACAATGTTGTGGTATATGGATTTTCATATTGAACATATACTGGATATTGTTGTCCTTTCGGTGATTTACCAAATATCGTGGTAATGTAATTTGAATCAGACAAAACAATTGATCCGGAAATAGATGCACCTTTCGTGTATGAAAATGCCGTAAATCCTGGAATTGTTTGTGGTGTGTACGATCCAGATAATTTCAATTCAAATTTACCATTTACATCTGTATTCAATACTGAATCTGCTAATCCGTATGTAGTTGCACTTACTGGGACTGTTGGATGTAATACGTGTGTTACAAATTTTTGTGATCCAGATTGTGCAACGATTGCTAATGCACCGTTGGTTAATGAATAACCATCTTCATACATTAATCGTGTTACGGTAATTACGTTGCCTGCTTGTAAATACTCATTTACTGCTACAGGTACATATGAATCATCAGTAAATCCACCAAATACACTTTGATAATCTCCGATGCTTGTAATTTGAATTGGCGTATATGCAGGTCCTTTAACTGTTGGTCCTACTATTGCTGCGCCGATTTGTGCAATTGCTCCTGGTAAAAACGATTGATCTATTTCATTCGTATATACACCGGGAGAAACTATTCTTTCTGCCATTTTAAACTCCTATGATTTTTTTTAATAAATATGCCGTTATTGGGGCAAACCTGTATCAGGTGTGAATGTACCATCTGCAACGTTGATTTGGCCTTCGCCGTAACGGTCTCGCATTGTTTGAATTAATGCAGTTTCTTCTTGTTGAAGTCGTTCAAATTCTTGCAAATATGTTTCTTGTTCGGTTTCTAGTTGTTCTAATTGTTTGCGAGTTGCATACATTTCGATTGCAATGTTTCCAAGTATGTTTGCATTTCTAGCAAATTGTTCTCGAAGCGCTTGTATTTCTTCTAAATGTTCTTTATCCAGTTTTCTGGTCATAACTTGTTCCTTTTTTATTTATTATAAGAAAATTATTTCAATTATCCAAATCATGTAAATGCCGTTACAATAGCAGCATTAGAAGCAGATGTTGCAGTGTTTGCTAAACGTTGTCCTATTGAATTGGATGCTGTTAGGGAAGTTAAAGCAAAATTCCATAAATCTTCCGGATTAACTAGAGCAGAACCAACGGTATTATCTACAGGTACGCCATATGCTACCGAATTTTGGTTTGGTACTGCCATTGAACCGGTTAATTCGTTTCCAGGTCCATAAATTACGCCTACTCTAACATCGGAACCCGAAGGTACTCCCGTAACTTGATCTGGTGATAAAAGTGAAATTGTATTGGTTGAACCAGATACGCCAATTGTGTAACGTGTTGTTACATCATCATACATTCGTACGTTATAGCAATATATTGCGTTTTTAGATCCGGAATTAATGAATGGGCCGGAGAATACGTTGGTTGATGTTGTGTTAGTTGATTGGACTGCGTTTGCGGTTAAAGATGCAAGACATTGGCCTACAATGGAAATGGTGTTGGCATTTCCTGATTGAATACCTACTGATGTTACTCCTTGAACATTTCCGGTAATATTGACTGTATTAACACTGTTGTGAGCGATGGCAGCAAAAGCGGTATTTACAAACCCATCCGGTGTACCAAATAAATTTCCTGTTACATTAACAATTCCTGTATTTTGATTCATGATTACTGAGTAACCTATATTATTACTACCTGCAGTAATATTTCCTGTTACATTAATAGTACCATAATTGTTAACTACTGCGACAGATGCAAAGTTGCTTAAACCTGTTATGTTTCCAATTATGTTAATTATTCCGGTCGTATCATTTAGTACAGCTGTTGATTGACCACCTCCTAATGGATTAAAAATGTTGCCTACTATGTTAAGTATACCAGTTGATCCGTTAAATATAGTAGGTCCAGTCTCACCACTCCCACTATTTAATCGTGATGTAATTGTAGAAGATCCGGTTCCGTAAAATGATATTAAACCAGGACCTGTACCAGTTGGAGAAGTAGAAGTATTTGCTCCGGAACGAATAAATGATGCGGATATGTTAAAATTCCCATATATTTCAATTCTACCACCCGCTATGGCACTACCTGTTGCTATATTTCTAATACTAGTTACTGTTACGTTTTGATCCAATATAACAATTTGGTTGTTCATGAATACATCATCTGAAGCCGTAGGTATCAAACTACCACTCCAAATTGTAGCATCACTCCAACTTCCCGAATTTATGGGCCATCTATTTGGCATATTATTTTCCTTTAAATGCAGCAATGGTTGCTGCTGTGGTTTGTACTGTTGCTATATTTTGTAAACGAGCTCCAATTGTATTTGATCCGGTTAAACTTGATACTGCATACGTTAAAATATCTTGTGGGGTTAATGTAGCTGATCCCGTTACATTATCTATCGGTACTCCATATCGTACATTGGATGCGGATGGTACAGACATTGAACCAGAAAATTCATTTGATCCGCCATATAGACTTCCACTTCGTACATTGTTTTGAGCGGGCAAACTTGAGGTGAATGATGTATCGTAAAGTATTATATTTTTAAAAAGTGTATCTGTTTGTAAAGTGTAGGTTGGAGTTGATGTGGATACAAGTTGAATTTTAGGTGAAAAAATTGCTGGGTAATTATTTTGGTTAATTAATGGTCCTGTTACTCGAACTAAGCCGGATGTGGAAGTTGATTGTATCGCTGGTGCATTTGGCGCCGCTGTTATTGAACCACTTATGTTAATTGTACTAGCTACTGATGATATAATTGCAGAATCAACTGCATTACCTAAACCTTGAGATGAAACACTTCCAGTAATATTTACAGTCATTGTTCCTGCAGTTAATCGAATTCCTGGTACTTGTGCTGCTATTACTGGTCCATTGTAATTTATTACACCGGTGTTATTTCCAGAAACTTTTATTGCTGTTACATTTGCATAAATTCCGCCGGCCGCAATTGGTACTGGTATTCCGGTAAAATTAACTTGTGCATTTCCTGCTCCAACAATCAACGGTGAAGCAAATCCATTAAGTTGCAAAGTTCCAGAAATACTTGATGTACCATTTAATATACTTAATGCAACACATTCATTTGATGTACCACCAATTAAACTTCCTGTTACAGTAACACTGCCGGATATTACAAAAATACCATAATTATTTGCGGATGTAACTAAGTTTTGTACTTGACCACCGTAACTTTTTCCTATGATACTCCCGGTACCACCATTTGTAATTAAAAGACCATGTTTATTTTGCCCTGCTACACCCGTACCACTCCCACCTACTATACTTCCGGTTATACCTACAAAATGTGAACCTGTTATAACAAGACATCCCGTATGTGTTCCAGCAACGCCTCCAGTACCAGCATAAATACCATATGTTGCTGCAGTAGAACCTGTTGAGACAGCTACTTGAATACCATCAGTTGATATAAATGAACCACTACCAATAGTTCCATACACACTTCCTGTACTTTCAGTCATTTGAAGTTCTGCTATAACTGGTGTTGATCCACAGGCAGTTATATTCATGCGATAATAAGTATATGATGTTGTGTTTGCTGTTACATTTCTAATGTACCAAGTATTTATAGTGGATACAAAACCTGTTACTGTTTCTATTGTAGTATAAGATATTCCATCATTACTTCCCTGAAATGTCCATGCTGTAGGATTAAATGCTGCTGAGCTCCAAGTAAAAAATCCATATTGTTTTATAATTTTACCGGTAGGAAATTGATAACCTATTATTCCTGTAACTGTAGTATTGCTTTGCCAAAATGTACCCTGATTTTGGTCAAAAGATTGAAATGCAATGGTTGCATTTGCCCCAGCACTAGCAAAAGCAACTCCAGAAGGAGTAGTATTTGAAGTCATTGCTGGTGTTGCTAATGCAGGAACACGTGCTGGGCTTAGTATATTAGTAAGCTGCGATACATTGATATTTTGGTCTAACGTTATATTAAATCCATTTGCATATACGTTATCTACAGAAGTTGGTACTGCCTCATTATCCCAAGTAGATCCGCTACTCCATACACTACTTGCTACCGCGTATCTTACTGACATATTATAAACTTCCTGTTAATGCAATTAATATTCCGTCTGTTGCAACTGTTGCTGTGTTGCGTAAACGTGATCCTAAACTATTTGAATCAGTTAAACTGCTTGTTGGTGTGCTCCAAACATTTTGTGTTGTAAATGAAGCAGAACCGGTTACGTTATCTACGGGTACTCCTCGAAGCACAGAACCGGTAGATGGAATAGCTACAACGCCCGTATATTGGTTGGTATCTCCAAACGTGGTTCCTTGTCTTACGTTTGAGGTAGCAGGAAAATTCCCGGGATAATTTGCTGTGTAAAGTGTTCTTTGTTCTCCATATGTTTCTGTGTCAAAGGTCCATGTTGGAGTTGAACCTGATATAAGTTGTATGTTTGGGGCAAATACTGCGTTTCGGTTGTTGACGTTATAGAATGGACCTGTGAATAGGTTTGTTGCTGTTGCTGATGTTGATTGTACACCTGGGAATGCTATGCTAGATGATATTGAGCCTATAACTGTTATTCTTCCAGCTGTTGTTGATATGATTCCAGAATTAGTAGTTCCAGCTTTTACGTTACCTAGTACACTTACTGTTCCTGTTGAGGCATTATTAATTGCATATCCACTAACTGCAGTTACGCTTCCTGTAACAATAATAGTACCAGTAGAATTATTAAGTATTCCTAGACCCCCAGCTCCTGATGTTACACTACCTGATATGATGAATGTACCGGTGGATAAATTTCCTAGGACAGCAACAGCCTGTACGGGCGATCCTACAATACTTCCAGTTATTGTAACTACAGCAGCCGCACTACTTTCAATTGTATAAAAACCAGACGCATTAATGCTTCCAGATACAGTTCCAACAATATTAACCTGAGTTGCAGCTTGTAACCATATGGTAGATCCAAAATATGTACCGCCACCGTTATTAATCGATCCGGATATGCGTAGTGATCCCGTGGATGTTGATCTGATAGTTCGTTGTTGAGGCTGCGTATCATTTGTTCCCGGCGTAACACTTCCTGTTATAGTCAATGAAGCCCCATTAAGTAGCAATATTGCATTTGCGGTTGATATAGCATTTTGCGATGTTATGTTCCCTATGATCGTAGCAGAAGCGGATCCAGAAACTATAATTGTTGGGAAGAATGAAGCATTAGTAACTGCACCAATTACACCTCCAGCGTTAGCTGTTAAAGTTATTCCGTTGTTTAAATAAAAACAATTGGCTTGTGCTGCACTTGCTATGGCACTTCCTGTTGCTGAGTTTCGTACGCTTCTAATAGTTACGTCTGTATCAACAAACACAATTTGGTTGTTTGTAAACACATCATCTGAAGCAGTGGGTATCAATGACCCAGACCATATGGCAGCATTACTCCAATTTCCTGATGATATGGGCCATCTATTTGGCATAATTATACTTTAAATGATGATATGGTAGCTCCTACTGTTTGCACAGTGGAGGCCCCGGTTAATAATGTTCCTATACTACCCGAAGCAGTTAACGTTTGTGTTGCTACATTAAACATATCTTGTGGGGTTAAAATAGCAGAACCTGTTGTATTGTCGACAGCAACTCCTTGTTTTACTGTGGTTGGATCAGGCATTGCAAGTGAGCCAGTTAATCCAAAATTATATGTTGTTCCTTGTCGCACATTAGTTTGTTGAGGTACTCCAGGTAATTGATTTGAAGTGTAAAGTGTTTTTGATACACCTGCTGTTTCTGTATCGAACCTCCATTGTGATGAAGTACTTAACATTTGCATACGATATGCATATACTGCGTTAAATGAACCGGTATTGTAGAATGGTCCAGTAAAGAAGTTGGTTGCTGTTGTTGATGTTGATGATACGCCGTTTGAACCAGATCCAGCATGTATAGGACCTTTAATTATGTAAGTTCTAGCAGAGGTTGTAGATATACCTGCGGCAGCTACGCCTCCATATACCGAGCCAGTTACATATAAATCCCCTGTAGTTGATATACCTGCAGCTCTTGCACCAACTATGCTGCCGGTTACTTGAATTGTTCCTGTTGCATTTGAAATTCCCGGATTTGGGTTTGAAACTGTAGTACTACCACTAACAATACCTATTATAGTAATATTACCGGTTGATGTATTAGATATACCGGGCCCGTTATTACCACCCCCAAATATAGTACCAGAAACAAATATGTTACCTGTTCCTGAATTTTGTAAGGGTGAATTTGTAGCAGATGCCAAAAGGATACCATATATACTTACATTTCCTGTTCCTGAATTTCTTATACCTGTGCCATTACTAAACCCTCCAGCTGTTACATTCCCATTTACAACAATTTCACCACTACCTATATTTTCAAAACAATGTCCTACATTTCCAGTAACATTACCTAAAATATAAGTACCCCCTGCCCCGGACATATATACAGCTGGCATGTTGGTGCTAGATCCACAAGTTAAATTGCCTGTGATAAATAAATTACCCGTTGAAACATGTAATACACTATATGCATTTGTAGTGTCTCCTCCATATAATGTTCCGCTTACGGTTAATGTTGCAGAATCTTGCATTCTAATTTTTATACCAGTAGTGTTATTCATGGTTGAATTGATTCTAGCATTAGCGGAACCGGTAACGTAAACTAAAGGAGTACTTGCAATTTGGCTTATTAAACCATTTGCTGCAGTTGTTGATGCTGTAATTGCATTATTGATATAAAATGCACCACCCAATGTTACTCCGGAAATTGAAGCATTACGTAATGTTAATACTGTTATATTTTCATTAACGTAAACAGTTTGATTGTTAGCGTACACATCATCAGCGGCTGTAGGTTTTATTGAACCCGACCATATTGCAGTATCACTCCAATTACCTGATGCTATAGGCCAACGATTTGCCATTTACAATCCTTTTTCTATGATGAATTGTTGTATGGTTCCAAGTATATTATATGCGGCCGTTTCAGCCGGCATATCTTCAGATTCAAATACATCCAAATACACTACGGGACGATCATGTCCTTGCAATACATCAGTAACACCTTCCGGTGTTTCACGGTACGGAGTTAATCGCATTGCAACACTTGCTCCTACTTCGGTTTCTCGAACTATAGGAGAAATTGCTAGGTTTACAGTATAGTATGGGTATTCAACACCGTCTACTACAATTGGGTTAGTGGATTGAATTGGCATAACATATTCCTTTATTATAAATATGTATATGAGTATCTATTGGTCCACGCAGCACTTGCGGTTGATTGTGTTAAAGTATCACCTGATGATGATATGGACAGCCTTGCGATATTCCAAACCGTTGCTGCTTCTGAAGAACCTGCAGGTGCTTGTCCTAAATATAGTAAATTGACATTTGGATCTGCAGATCCGGTATAATCGCTTCTGCGAATGTATTCTGCTGCTCCAACTCCTGTCAGGCCTGATCCATCGCCGGTGAAACTTCCAGTAAAAGATCCGGTGGCGTAGGATGAGGTAAATGCATTAAATGATGCAGTGGTAACTAGAGAACCAGTGTCAATTGTTACACCACCTTCTAGGTAAGATGCCGTTAATGCATATGAAGCTGATGTTACTGTTCCTACAACGTTACTTGATGTTACAAATGAAGCTGTTGCCGCATATGATGCACTTAACACCGTCATTGATGCGGTTTGTGAAGTTAATACATAAGGTGCTAACATTGATGCGGTAACACTATTTAACGTGTAACTTGATGTTGCTGCGGTTAATGAATTAACTTGTCCTTGTATTGAACTAGTAAATGTATTAAATGACGATGTAGTAACAAATGACCCGGATATTGCAGTGAATACTGGATCTGTTTCCACGTAATATGATGCCGTACCTAATAAACTACCTGTGAATGACGTAGCTGTAACGTTTGTATTGACTTGCAACCCGGTATTAGGAGATATAGATGCAGTTGCACTACCCGATACTATTTGAGATAGATTTAAGCCTATTATTCCCGATGCTGGTATATTATATATTCCGGAACCATCTCCCGTGTAAGACCCAGTAAACGATGTTGCAGTTAATGAGCCAGTTAAGCCATATGATCCGGTTAGTTGATTTGTGTTAACCCAAACACCGGTTGCATTACTCCCGCTTCTAACTAATAGCTGTCCTGCTGTAAGTGATCCGGTTGTTATTAGTACATTGTGTAACTCATCTATTTCATAGCCATTATCTACTTTAACAAATATAGAGCCTTGTGTTATGTGTGCTGATATAACAAATCCAATTATAATTAAATGATTGGGTGCAACCGGTTTAATATTAGTAATATTACCAGCCGTTGTTGGACTTAAATAAACAACATCACCATCTGCCCACGTTTCACCTTGCAATGTCCCGGTAGTATTAATACCCCTAACTAAACCGCTTGTTGTTATAAATCCCTCTTGGTTGTTGTTTATTGTTTCAGTTACAAGTCCAATAGTTTCAGCACTTAATGCGTCATCTGTCGCTTGTGCCAAATCTACTTTTAATCTTTGACCTTGCGCACCCGTTACCCTTACCGCTTGGTAATTAGCTTCTAATAAATTTATGTTTGTAGCTGTTTTATTTACTACTCTTAATACTTGTTCTTGACCTACTTGTAAAGTTACGTTACCACCCTTTAAACCTAAGTCTAGTGTTCCGTCAGTGTCATTCCACACCAATCGACTTGCTGCAGCCGATCCTGAAAAATATACAGATGCTACTCCCGGCGTTGATAAGTATACTGAGCCGGTTATAATGACATTTTGATTGAGTGGATTAACATAACTAGCAGTTATTGCGTTTGTAGCCCAACTTGCGGTTCCAAATAAAGATCCGGTGATGCTTCCTTGTACTCGCAGTGACCCGGTAATCTCAACATCACTTTGACGGGAAATAGGATTTGAACCAGTCCATTTTGAAGAAACAATTCCAGTTAATTGAGAACCATCACCTCGAAATGAACCTGTAAATGATCCGGTTGTATATGATGCAGTGAATGCATTAAATGATGCAGTCGTTACTAGAGAGCCAGTATCAATCCCAGCTGCTAACGCATATGATGCTGTAAGTGCATAACTTGCTGATATTGGATATAGTGATCCTGTTTGTAATTGACCAGGTTTAAACTGTCTCATTATTGCCATCTCCCTTTAATAATTACCATGTCGGTAGGATCTATACCATATCCTAACAAGGCAATATTAAACGTGATGGTTTGGGTTGCTACATCACTAGGAGTCCATGTATATATAGCTTTATCAATGTATTGGCCGTTAATGTATATATCAAATTCATTTACGGTTGCAACTGCAAATGTTACTGGATTTGCTTTTGCGTAAGCTGTAATAGTTACAGTTGTGGATGATACATATACGCCTGTTTTTTCTGTTATTGCAATTAAATACGTAAATGCATTTGCATCAATTGTAGATGAGCTGCCGCCACCGTTTACAACTATAGTTCCGCCACTTAACAAATTGCTTTGATATTGTAAAATAGCTTGTGGTAATTGTGTTGTAGAAAATATATTTAATTCGCCAACATCAATCGTAACATCAAATGATACTTTTTTTAATGAATACATTTTGCGAATTGTATCAACTCGAGTTTCTTGTGCAGCCAACAATGTTCCTAATACAGTAAGTGGAATTGTTGCTCGTACTAAACGATCTTCGCCAACTGTATTTACGGTTTCGAACGAAGTACTTCCCATAGAAACATGATATTTATTTCCTTCATTTCCCCAACCGTACCGATTATATGGTAATAGTTGATCAACTAAATCATTCATTTGTGTTGAAAAATCACACCACAACAACATTTCGTATTCCAATGTCACATATTTTGGAATATCAATTACAAATAATTCTTGTGAATTTACTGGCTGACTTTGTGGTATTGGAAATAATACGTCTTCATATCTATTGCGTTTATTGTAACGTTGTTTATGAATAAAATGATTTCCTGATTGTTGTCTATTAACATCCAATGTTTTATTGTTATCTCGTTCTTGTACTGAATTGCGTTTTAACATTATTAATGGAGATTGCAATTTGCCTTTTTCATCACGTAAATATCCTAATCTACGTACATTATCAGCTTTTTCTCCATTTGCAAAAATTACCGGGACATTAATTAAGGTTTGATCTGTTTTAATTTGTGGTTGTATTTCATTGTCAATAAACCATTTTATTGCATAATCAATATCATATAGTGTTCGCTGTTTAGATCGAATTACATCATCATCTCTACGTACATTATCAGCTCTATTTATTAAAGGGTCATTAAATATGCCGCCTTCTGAATTTAAAGGATTTGGTTTATTCGTTTTACGATCAATATTATTTCTATTTGTTTTAGGCATTATAATCCTTTATATGCAGGTAAATTGTTATCACCGCCACGTCTGATATCTTTGATTCCCATTGGCGTTTGTCGTGTAACATGTGCATCAACTACAATTGATACGCTATATCCGTGACTGTTTCCATTTGGCCACGTTTCTGGATTTTTGCCGGTAAAATACTGATTTGCATCTACATTATCAATTTCAAAATATTCATTATCCCAAAGTATAATATCTCCAACTTCCGGATACAATGTTATAGTTTCTAGCAAATCTCTAGACAACGCAAATTTAGCCGTTCTAGTATATGTGTGACCATAATCATCCATTGCGGAAGATTTTTCATCTTTTGTTATTAAACATGGAATCAATATAGAATTATAATATGCTTTTCGTTCCGATTCGCCATATAAATTTGAGTCTGATTGTTCAATTTGAATTTTAAAATATTCAATTTCTGTATCTACAATTGCATTAATTAATTCCGAATTGATGGCAGCTAAAAATTTTGCATCTCGCATTCCTCCAAATAGTGCCATAATTTTTCTCCTTATCCAACGTATATACGTAATGGTGCTTTTGCTAACAATTCATTCATTTGTGTTGCTTCTGCATTTTGACGTGTCAACATGGCTTCTTTTGTCATTTTATCTAAAAATTCTCGTAATTGAGTTATCAATTCACCTTTCTCTGTTTGACCTTGTGATACTAAATCAGACCCGTTAAGTGTTACTTCGCCATTTGGTATAGGAACTGATGAATATTTATTGCGGACATAGCCTAACATTTCTTTTACGAGCGCAACGCCGTAACGTAATATCCACGCACGCCCCATATCATTAATTGTCCCATATTGTTGATAAGTGTATGGTATATTTGATGCGTCACTTATAACACCGTTTAAAACGGCTGTATTACCAAATAAAAGTGCTTCCTGATTTTTTTGCTCTTCAAACAAATATTCAAACCAAACTTTGCCGTAGTACGGAGTTGCATTGGTTCCTTGTGTTCCTGGTACTGGGTAAATACGTATATCATCTCCATGAATATCAAATGAAAAATGCGACTTGCGAATCATATCATTGAATTCGATTCCTTGAATTCGAAGTAAATCTGCATGTATTGGCATCATCATAAAATTAACAGAAGGAGAAAATCCTCCAAAATCAAATGCATCTAATAAGCCTTGAGATCCTAAACCAGTTCCGACAAATGGATCAAAATATCTAACTATTGCTGGTGGTGGTTGATGCAATACTCTACGTACTTCAATTGAACTAGTATTGCTTAATGTAAATCCTAATGATGAAGAAACTGCATTACGAATACTATATGTTTGAATACCATCAATTACATCGATGGATGCAGAATGCCAACGAACTGTTCCACCCGATTCAGCTTCAGTGCCATATGCCTTGCTTAATTTAACAATGTATGATAATGATGTTCCTACGGCTTTACCTGTTAATCCAGACGCACCTATAAGTGATGATGCAGTCTGCATACCTACTGTATTGGACAAGTTATTAACAATGTTTACTTGATTAACTTGATTTGAATATTCAATTACTGCAGCTTCAAATGCTGTATAAAAATTTACAGCTTGAAGTTCAACATCCATAATAGGATAACCAACTGTATTTGCTGAAAATTTTGCAAATTTATCTGCATGTGATTGGAATACTGGATCTGCATCAAAATACCCAAACGGAGTTGAGCCAGTTGTAAATGACGAACTGCCAGGCCATATTGGTGAACTTTGTGAATAATCCATGTTAATTCCTTTTTATATAAATATCAATATGATTCATTTAAGAGACGTAAAATTTCTGTTAATGATTCATGGCGATGATTATCTTTTAAAATAATTTCATTAACAAATTTAGAACCTTTAATTTTAGGTACATCGTGTATAGCAGAATCATTTTTAAATTTTAAATCAATTTGGTGTTGATCTCCCGTTAATATCATTAAACTGTCTTTTCCTAACCGAGATAAAACCATTTGTAATTGTTGTTTAGTTAAATTTTGAAATTCATCGACAATACAAATTGCATTATCAAATGTACGGCCGCGGAAGTGTGCTAATGAAACTAATTCAATATTTTCTTCCTTTTCCATTTTATCTAATATCTCCGGCTTACTGTAAACTTTACGCATATTGCTACGAAGTGGAACCAACCACGGATCCATTTTTTCTGCCAATGACCCCGGTAAAAATCCGTTGTCTTCATTTGAAACAGTTGGACGTGTTATGATAATTCTATCTACTTTTCGTTTAAAAAACATGTCCAACGCAATTTGTACTGCTAACAATGTTTTTCCGGAACCAGCTTGACCTAGCAAAAAATTAAATGGTGTTTCTATAATTTTTGCTTTGGCTTGTTTTTGTTCTTCTGATAATGTTATTGAATATTTAATATCAGTCTTTGGTGGAGTTTTCTCCTTGTTGGTTGCCATGGTGTTATCCTTAAATTAGTGTAATTTTGTAAGTGTCGATTCTTGCAAAGTCATATCTTTAAGTGTTTCAATCTTTCCTAAACACATTTTTCTAATTGCAAAGAATGTTTCTCGGGGAGCATATGGAGTCATAATTTTTAGTGTAATGCGTTCTTTATCTGGACCTAAGTCTTGTTCAATATGAACCATCAATACTAAACGCACTGCACGTATTCTATCTAATACGTCAATTAATCGGCCATCATAGCGAATAATCACTTCCATGGAATATTTAGTTCTTTCTACTGCCATATTCTTTTTATATAAATATTTGTACAGTAAAAAAGGGACGACCGAAGCCATCCCTTTCTGTTTAATTAGTTAAATAATTAAATTGATTAACTATTATAGAGAGTTAAGTCCATGTACATACACTTTACCGTAGAACTCAGGACGAACCACTTTCTTCGCGTAACGTGTCATAACACCTTTACGTGGAGTGAAGTTAACTGGATCATAAACTAATGGAGTCATGATAAGTGGAATATATGGAGAATAAACAGCACCCGTTTCAAGGAACTGACTACCTCTGAAGCCCATAAGGATTACATTCTCTAACATGTATGGGTTTTTGTATACTGTGTATCGGCTATTGATTGCACCAATTTTTTGAACACCAGCAGCAAATTCCATTTTAGTACCATCTGTGTCTGCAGCAAATCCTGGGATAGACTCAAGAATAGTTGCTACTGCAGGAGATGTAACTAAGAAATTAGCACCGCCACGTAATGTTTTTTGGTGAATTTTATTAGATACTTTTTGAAGTTTAGTACCTAAAGTTTGGAACCAACCACCTTGAGTGTTGTAGAATCCATCACCCGCCGCACCAACAGCACCAGCAGCTGCTTGAGTAAATCCTGAACCATTCCAGATGTTGTTGTTCAATGCTGACCAATACTCAGTTGTTGGAGCTGCTGAAATCAACATATCTAAGATCTCTAAATCAATTTCCATTGATACATACTCAGATAACATTGAAGTCAATTCAGCTTCAGCATCAATTGAATGGTAAGCGTTTAAATCTTGAGCAAACTCAGGTGTCCAAACTGCTTTCAATTTACGTGTTTTTGCAACGATTGGTTCTGATTGAAGTTCCAAGTTAATTTCTGGAATATCAATATCCGTACCAACGTTAATACCTGAAGTACCTGACCCTTTAAATGGATCTTTATCTTCAAAGTCACCTCTAGTTATGTCATTTGGTTGTAAACTGTATTGTACAAATAATGCAGAAGCTGCTTTTGCTGTTTGAGCTGCAGTTGCTTGAGCGGTTGTTAATACAAATGATGCTGTGTAATCAGATGTCATTTTAGAAAATGCTTGTACTGGAATAATTTCAGTTGATCCAGATAACAATGTAAATGCTCTAACTGCAAATAAATCACTGTTAGTTGGCATTGCAATAGTAATTTTTTTGTAGTTACCCAATGAAGCTGAATAAACACTTTCGAAATTTACATCTCCAGCATCAGTGATTGACGCTGTAGTTGCAACTGCTGACAAGTTAGTTGTAGTTACGTTGTTGATTGAATAACCAAAACGACCTGCACCATAAAGACCACCTGCTGCGTCTGAACCAGTAGTTGTAACACCGAACAATGAATCTAATGCATTAGGATTACCAAATGGATCACCTGTTCTAGAATCATTATCATTATCAAATCCTGGTTGAGCTGTACCATATTTAAAATCTAAGTAAAATACTAGACCTGATGGCAAGTTCATTGGTTGAACTGATACAAATTCTTTAGCTGCAAATTCAGCAAAGATACGACGTACCAATGGAAGTGCAACACCAGCCCACTCTTCAGATCCATTTGCGGTACCTGTTTGTGATGCTTCTTTTACTAATTGTCTTGCTTGGTTTTCAAGCAACTGAGACATTCCTGCCCTTTCTGTCTCATTTCTAAGACCTTCTAACAATCCTGTTCTTTCCCATTTGCTTACAGTTGCTAATGCAGCTGCTCTCTGAGAATTATCAGGACTTTGTAATAATGAATTTAAACTCATTTTTTTTCTCCTTGTTTGTTTTTTTTAAATTAAATTAATCCTGCCAATTTTTTCCAACGGTTTGCCATTTCGAAACCTTCAGATAGAATTTGCGTTGTTTGTCGAGATGGTGCAGTCGTAGAAATTGCTCTAGAGGCTGCTGATTCTTTTACCATCTTGCGTTTTTGTTGTGGCTTGTTAAAGCTTTCTGCTAATGTAGCAAATACTAATTTTGCTTCTCTAGTTGAAAATGCTCTATCAAAGTTTTCAATAACTTTCATTTTTTGACCTTCGTTCAAGTCAAAGTTACGGAACAATTTGTTTGTGTAAAGAAGTTTTGCATTTAAAAGATTAACTTCATTGATAACAGACTTAAGATGTTTAACCGTACGGTATGCTTCTTGCAAGTCTTTTTCCATTTCTGCATTTTCTTGTTGTAATGCGTCTACTTGAGCTGCTCCTGCCATGTCCGGTTCATCTGTCATTTCAGTTTCACGTAAAATTGCTTCAATGATTCCATTAATGTCATCTTCTTCTTCGTTATACATACCTTCGACTGGCATTTCATCTTCTGGCATATCTTGTTCATACATACCTTCCGTTTCCATGGCATCAACCGGTTCTTCTAATTCTCTTAAAATTTCTTCAAGATTAAGATCATCTTCTTCGGCTTCCATTCCTGCTTCCATTCCTGCTTCGGCACCAGCTTCCATTCCAGCTTCCATTTCTTCTTCTGCGCCGCCTAACATTCCTGTTATGTCATAATCGCCATCATTGTTGAAATCTAATCCAACGTTAACTTCTTCTGGAAAGTCACCCATTCCTGCATCTTCACCTTCCATTCCTGCTTCTGGTTCAGCATCCATGTCCATGTTAATGTCCATTTCGTCATCTTCTAATTCTTTCATTAGATTTTTAGATAGAATGTTTTCAAGTCTTGGAGCAAATGCTTCTTGTAATGCAATTTTTGCGTTTGCTAATGCTGTTTCTTTAACTGCTTTTGCATCGGCGATTGCTTGTTTTAGCAAATCTGATTTTGCCATACTAGTTCTCCTTAAATTTTGTTTTTTGGAAATAAGATTATTTGTAAATCTTAATAAGAATATAAAAATTGTGTAACGCTATATAAGATAGGATAGCGTATTCTACAAATAAATATAAGCAAAAATAAAAAACCAGTAAAAAAGCCCTAACTTTTTAGGCTAGGGCTTAAACTTTAATTAGAATTGATTAATCGCGGTGTAAATCTCGTACATATTGAATAAAACGTGCAGCGCTTAATTGTTGTCTACGTTTAGCACTTGGTTTTGTAAAAGTTTTATTCTCTTTAATTTTTTCTAAAACTCCGGATGATTTTACTTTGCGTTTAAAAATTTTCATTGCTTGTGCAAAATCTTCTCTAAATGTTCCTACTACATGTACTGCTGTTGCATGGCCAGGTACAATTGATTTGTGTTGTTTTTCTTTTTTACTCATATAACTGTTTTAAATTTTTCTTGTTGGTCTTTTAGTTTGCATTTCAGGTGCAGGTAATTCTCGAGCTGGATTTGCTTCTCCTCGTACTTTGAATTTGAATGCTGCTAATTCTAAACGTTGTGCAAAATAACCTTGAATGCGTTGTGCATCTTTTTCTGGGTCATCTCCTAATCTAAAATAGAAATATCCATTTTTTCCACTTTTAGATATCGTACGTTTAATTATAGTAAAACCTTTTTTTTCAGCCCATGCTTTGATATCATCTGAAACTGATTGTGCTTGTGCTGGATCTTTAATTGCATATACAACTCCGCCTTGGTATTCATCAATACCATTAACAAGTTTAGCTTCGTCTAGTTCTGGATTTTCCCGGAAGTACACACCGTCAGTGGTTTGTTCCCGTAAATTATTGTCAGACTCTCTAACATAAATTACCGAATCTTCTGAATTTTCATAATCTACATCATATCCGGACGAATCTGCATAATCAATAAATCGATCAAATTCTTTTTTAGGTAAAATATAATATACATCGCCAGTTACATCTTTTTTATAGTCTAATTCTCGATCATGATTTGCACGTAATATATCATCTAATTTTTCATCGTTAATTGAAAATATTACATTATCTGAATTAGACATACCAATACCATTAAAAACACGAGCAAATGATTTTGCATCGGTAACCGGTTCTCCAAATAATTTAATTGTTTCGTTATCAAGATTAATATAGATTTCAGCTCCTTGATATTTAATATCTAGAATAATGGTACTATAATTTTTACCAATAGCAGTGCCACCACTAATTTGTTTGCCAGATTTCTCTGCCCACGTAGCCGCTTTCTTAACAAGTGCTACTACATATGGCCCTTTTCTTTTAGCAAAATCCATTATATTGGATGGTACATGTGCAGCTTCATTAAGCGTATATCCAAAGAAGTCTTTATACAATTTTTTTAATTTATTCATCCTATACCTTTATAATATATAATATTATGTTACGATATCCAAATTATTGAACATCATAATATTTTTTCAAGCCTTCTGAAATGTCTTGATATGCAGCTTCCATTCGACGTTCATGAATCATTACTTCATTTGCTGATCTTTGAAAATCTTTTAATGCACCTTCAATTAATTTCATATGTCGACCAGCTGCTACTTTTTCAACTAAATCATCATCTGATTCTGTAACTAATCTATTTGCGGTTTCTACCACTTTTGTTACTCGTTGTACTGCTTCTTGTAAACGTTGTCCCCTCGCAGCAATAGTTTCAGCCATTGCGGAAAATGAATTCAACGCTTCAGCAAATGCTCTTTTATCGTCAATTGTTACTGGTTGCTCTTTTTCGCTAAAAACTGTTTGTTTAGGTGTTGCTTGTTCGCCTAACCAAAGATTTCTTACGATGTCTAAATTACTTTTTTTCATATTATTATATCCTACATTTTCCATCATCACATAAAATTGACGTAATAATACTATTTACGCCACTATATTTGTTTGTTGTTATACTTTTATCCGTTGATTCATTCATTCCCGTAGGACGCATAAAAGCACCTTGAGTTGATGGATTTGATACGAAGTCCCAACAAATTAATTCAAAATCTTCTTGCACTTCGACTACGCCTTCATTACGTAATTCTTTAACTGATCCCAATCCTCTACTAGAAATACCTAAAGTAATTCCTGCTTTAAACAGTGACTTTAAAATATTACCCGATGGCGTTTCTAAAATTTGAACTGCGCCTAATAAATCATCTCCATTCCACCATATTTTTAAAACATTGTGAGATACGTTGTTTAAATTGACTACCGATGATTCGGGATGATCTAACTCGCCTAGGGCTCTATGTTGGTCAATATATTCTCGTTGATATCTTTGACACTCGCGCATCAATATATTTTTAGGATATACTCTGCCATTTTGATTTTTAGCACCAGCACGTTGCAATACTCCTTGAACTACAATACCACCAGGAATTCCATATTCAGCACCATTTTGCTCATTTAATGAACCTATTGGTTTAAATGGCATATATTCTACTATTAACTGCTTTGACATATTACTCTCCTAATGCTCTTACACGTTCTGATATTTTTATTAATCGTTCAGATATCTTATTCAATGCTTTGTTTGTTGATGGGCCATAATTTGATGAAGTAACTCCGGATTCTGTTTTTAAACGTGAATTGTAACTTACTAATGTTTCTATTTCGCGAAGTTTTATTGCAATTTCTTGTATTGTTTGTTTTACTTTGCTAGATGGTTTTACATCACCTTTTTTGAAATTGCGATATGATTCAATAAGTTGTTCATATTTGCCATCCATCGTTTCATATACACTTTCATTAGTTTTATTTTTTACACCTGACCAATCATATTCAACACTTGATTTTTCCGTTACGTGTGCAGGACGATCGCTATATTTTCTATATTTGTCTACTAATGGTTCTGTTGGATACTTAAATTTTGCATGTTGCCATTTCCGTTCATCATCTGCAAATGGAAATTTATCCATGTATTCTTCTTCGGAAGATTCTGGTTTTTGATATTCTCCTGGACGATAAGTTGGAGGAGTATTAATACCTTCTCGTACATTTTTAACCCGTTTCATTCCTAGTACTTCAACTGTATCATCGTCTGCTTTTGCAAATGCATTAGGCGTCATATATGACCCGGCGCCTGCAGAAGTTGATATTTCTTCTAGTTCCATATCTTCATCAGGTAAATGATTTACGTGATTAGCAAGATCATCGATGATATCATTAGTTTGATCAACAGCTTCAAATGCTTCTTCTATTTGTTGTAAGAATGATTTCATTTATGTATCTCATTTAATTCATCAACTAAATCCATATATCGCATCAAGTTTAATATATGTGATTCTTTTAATTTTTTTATTGTTTCAACATTGCAAAGCATTTCTGATAGTTTTTCTATTTTAATCTTAACTACTTTATCTGTAATATGTTTAGAATGATTGGATAATTTTGTTTTAATCGTAGGTATTATCTTTTGTACATATTCCTTAAGTGCTTCAGTATCATTAACGTGTGTAATATATTTGTTTAACAATTGTTTTTGTGATTCAGATAATACACTAGAATATGTAGTATTAAATTTATCAACAAGCAATTTATATGTCAATAACCGAATATCTTTATCTTGTTTTTCAAATGATTCCATTACTGGATCACGTTGTTCGACTAACTTAGACTTAGGCAAAGCGTGTTCAAGTAAAACTGTTTTACACGCCATTACTTGTTTTGGGTTATCAGTTTCATCATATTCAAATAACATGTAAATTGATGCCAATTCTTTGTAATTGTTTATATGCATTTTAGACATATTTTCAAATATAAAATTATCAGAAATTTCTTTAACTAAATTATATTTTTGCCGTTTTAATGTATTATGATTTAATTTAGAATGAGCAGCTTTCACTGTACGCATATAATCCAATGCACGTGCTTCGGTTTTATGTTGTTCTTTAATCAATGCATTATACAATTGTAATTCTTTTGATAATTCAGTATTTCTACCAAAATATTTTTTTATAATATCAATAGTAATTGATTTGTCTGACGTTAATGTTTCTGAAGTTAGTTTTCGTACTAACATTTCAAAAAGAATGCCGGTATTTTTATACTTCGAATGTTTTAGTTTTTTCATATCAATACGATACTTTTTAAATAAATATGTTATAAAATATTATTTTCATCTAATAATGTTCCTGCATCGAAATCAGCTGGATTAGGTTTTTCTAATGATTCTAAAATAATATTAGATGTTTTTGTATATTTAGAATTTTTCATTATTTTTATAACATTTTCGTGTGCTAAATCTAATTTGCGTTCTCTTCGCGGATCTGGTAGAAATGCCGATTTTTGATTTTCAGAATCAAATGATTGATCAATTTCTTTTTTGCCCGTTGGATCCCATCCGAATGCATTCTTATGTTGACCAAATTTAATTCCTTCTTTTGGACGGCCGCCTTTATCTTTTTCTTCAACATCATCTGAACTCATATGCATTGATGCTAAATCGTGTGGTGTACCATATGATACTCCCGTTACAGCTGGATCATTACCTTCTTGTTCAAGTTGATTTTGACGAAAACGCAATTTTAAATCTTCAATAACATTGGTACGTTCTGATAACCATTGTTCTTCGGACATGTTAAATATGAATTCATATATGTATTTATCTGAAACTAATTTTGAATCTTTCATCGATGTTGCTAATGTCATTTTTTCTGTCATTAATGCAACTTTTTGTTGATCATATACAATTGACGGTGCTGTTAATTCTAATTCAAATCCAACTAATTCCTCACCTTCAAATCCTTGTGCATATAAATGTACAATTGCAATTTTATATAATTCAGACGTAACAATTTTTTGGATACGTTCAATTGTTCTAGCAAATCGTATATCCATTGAAGCTAAGGTAGTTTTACCTTCTACTGCTTCAGCATATCCTAAAAATGGTTTAGGAATTTTAAGAGCAGCCATCATTTTGTCTTTAACGTAATTGATATCATCAATACCCGTAAAAGTCATACCCGGTAATGTGTCGATTGATGTAGATGATTGCCCTCCTCGAACTGGCAAATAATAATCTTCCAACATGTTGTTCAAATTGAATTTCAAATTATAATTGCCTGTTTGAGCATCAACGTGAGGAATTTTTTTCATTTTATTGATAACTTGTTCCATGAATGTATCTACTTCATTTGGTGGAATATTACCAATATCAATTTTAAATATACGTTTTTCTGGTGCTCGCATTATTCTATGAATAAGCATTGCATCTTCAAGCATTGTTAATTTTTGAAATTCTTTACGAGCACCTTCTAACATTGATTTACCGTACGGCAAAAAGTTTGAATCTGATAACATTCGAAAATGTGCTACTTCAAATACATCATACATTAATCCTGGACTAGAAGCGTGACGAAATTTAATTTTATATTCTCCAGTATCTTCAGCAAATTCTTCCCAACGTTCTACTTCGTAACTAGAAAAAGGACGAGCATTAATAACTCCTAATTCATTAGCAATATCAAGTTTTAAAAAGAAATCACCATACTTAGTCATGTTTCTAATCCATGGCCAAAGATTAAATTCTATGTTTAATACATCATAAAATAAATTATAAAGTATTTTTTGTATTTTAGTATTATTTGTTTTAATAGTTAGCATATCGCCAAATTGATCTGCTAGAGTTGATTCATCTGCATAAATATCTAATGCAGCACTTATGATTGGATCTTTATCCATCATTTCGTAATCAGTATATAACTGCATACGATTTTGATGCATATAATAATTTGAATCATATCCGCCATTCCCGCCAACACGATGACGATTTGAACCATGCAATCGAGTATATCTGTCAGCAACTTTAGTTTGATTTAGATTACCCATTGATTGTAAACGGTTGGTATCTATAACTTTAAGTTGGTCTTTTCCATATGCCCGAACGATAACGTTTGTAGCAAATAGATTTTGTAATCGTTTTCTTAATGATGCCATATATTATTTTTAATATAAATATAACTAATTATAGAACCATGGTGATTTTTATAACAACCAAGTTAAACTTTCGTCATCATTACCATTGTTCCATGACCAACCAGTATCTTGTCGTTTCTGGCTGTTCGTATATATAACCGGATCTGATTTTTTGAAATGTGATAAAGCACGTTTATTAAGTTCAATACCTTGTTGTCGCAATTTAAGTGAAGTATCGCGTAACCATAATCCAATACAGAATGCCATTACAAGGTCATCATTATAACCACTTTGTGATTGAGCTTTTCCATTCAACCAAATAAATACAAACAATTCTTGTATTAAACGTTTTGATCTAATTACAGGAGTTCGTTCTCGCATATACATTTCAAGTGCTGATATCATTAATGGACGTGTACGTGTGGTTGTTGATACTCCAGGAACCATTTGGCTCTTATCTTTCATATCATAACCTTTTTTTAATTGTACATCTGCATCAGTATATCCATCATCTTTATATGTATAAAATAGATTTTGATAGCCTCTATCTAATGCTGGTTGAATTGCAGCCCAACCTATGTTTGCATTTTCAATTGCTAGCAATGCATTGTTCCATTCTGTAGCAACTGTTACTAACATGTTTCCAAAATCATTGGGAGGAAGTTTTCCTTTGTATTCTGCTACTTGTCGTACATCCAATGTATCTATAACATGGAATGTTGACCAGTCACCACCATCACCTCGAGCAACGTCAGCAATTACCATATAATCGCGCGCATAGTCCGGATATTCCCAAATCCAATATGCATTGTCATATCCTCGTTTTTCAATTGGGTCCGTACATTTTTCATCAAATTCTATTAATATAGAGCCATCAATTACAGTATGCCCAGATGAAATAAAGTCACAGTCACATTCTTGAGCAGCTCCGCGTTCGCCCAATAATTGGGTTTGTTGATCCCGCCATGGTTGATCGCGTTCCGGATGGACGGTCCAATGCAATTTAATTGTATGGAAACCATTGATTGCAGCTTCTGCATCTGCCCATGTTTGGTGAAACCAGTTACCAATCCCATTAGGTGTTGAAAGAACTATTGCGCCGCCGCCCGTTGATAGGGTTGCTTGTGATGCTATCCATATTTCTTCAATGTTCCTAATAAAGGCAGCTTCATCTATAATCAACAATGATAATGCTTCTGAACGTGCACCGGTTGTTGCGGATGATACTGCTTTAATTTGTGACCCATTTCGAAATTTCAGAGAAAGTTTATTGTCAGCTTCAATGGTACCCTTTAACCAACTTGGCAAATTATCGTGCATTACTCGCACTTTAGTTACTAAGTTTTTTGCTACTTCTTGTGTTGTTGCAATAACAAGTACATTGAAATCTTCATTAAATAACATACTCCATAGTGCGAATCCAGCTGATAGAGTTGATATTCCTAATTGTCTAGATTTTAATATTACGCTATATCGATTATCACGTAATTCAGTTAATGAGTCTTCCTGAAATGGAAATAAATTAAATTTTATCTTTCCTTTTTTAGGATGTTGTATGTAACAATATTGTCTCATAAAAAACACAGGATCTTTAGCACACATTTGGTATTGTTGCTGAATAATCTGTTTTATTGTTAGTTGAGACATATTATTTTGTTAGTTCGTTAATTAATATTCCAGAACCAATTGAAGTTATAATTCCTAATCCAAACCATATGTTTTTATTATCATACCATTTTGGTTGTAAACGTTTTTCACGTTGAACATATAAATCAATATTTGTTTGTAACAATGCAACTTGTTGATATTGTAACGCAATCTGTACGGAATCTAAGTACATAACAGATTTTTGTTTTTTGATAATAAGTTGTTGATTTGCAATTATTTCAGTATTTATTTCATCTACGTGCCAAAGTGAATCAATTGTAGCAGATATATCATGCAATTCTTGTTCTGTAAAACATGTATCAGGAATTATTTGAGTGAAACTAAATATAGGAAATAATAATATAACTAGTAATTTTTTCATTTTTTCTTTTTATTGTTAGTTTTATTTAAAATATTTGTTTTAACTTGGTTTGTTGTTTTAGGAGTTTCAACTTTGATATTTTGTTTTTTATCTTGTAATGTTTTAACTTCGGCTTCCAACGTTGATATATCTGTTTTAACTTCAGTTTTTTGTGTTTCAATTGCATCAACTTTACCAGATATAACATCTGCTTGTTGTTTGTTATCATCAATTTTTTTATCTGACTTTGCAAGTTGCTTATCATTTAATTTTTTGTTTACAGCTATTCCAATTCCAAATGCTGCTAGTATTGCGCCTACTATAATTGCCCAATATTTTTTAATTGTTTTCATTGTTTTTTCCATTTAATTTTTTTAAAAAGTTTTCTTTAAATTCTGCAAAGCTTTTTTCTATTTTTTCTTCAAATTCTTCCGGGGTCATTCTTGCAGAAAATGATTCAGTTTCTCCATCTCCATTAAGCACAAACTTAGATGCTTCTGTATATGTTTGTTTTAACATTACAACATCTTGTTCTGCATCACGGAGCCATGCTAATGCATTTTCGCGAATTTTGTTGTGTGCGTATTCATCAAATGTTCCATCTTTTTTTAATTGATGTTCCATTTCAATTACGCAGTCAAAACACATTCCGTGAATTTTTCGCATCTTTTCATCAAGTTGATTGGCTTGGTAACATGTACATGCATGTTTTTGACAGTTAGGAAATGCACGTAATTCGTCTCGAACTTCTTGAAATAGATCTGAATTTTTTGTTTTTTTAATTCGGAATCCGTCTTTCTGTTCTATGATATATACATTGCCTTTGGAATCTATTTCTTCCCATATGTCGCCTACTTCATGCCGTAATGATTTTTTAGCTGCAGCTTCGGCATCTGAAAATCCTATTGCTTTTCTGGTTTGAAACTTATGTGTGCCGGCAATCATTTGTTGTACGGCTTTGATGTTTTGTAACTTGTTATTTGGCATATATTATTTATTTTTGTTGGTATCGGAACTAGGTTGTGCTGGTCTTATTTTAGCTAGTCTACGTAAAATCATGACTTTAGCTAGTTTTAAATCTTTTGCATCTAAATTACCTAAGGCTTTACCTAATGGATCAAATCCAGTATCTATTAAACTATTTGGACCTGTTTGATCACTTAATAGTTCTTCCCAATATTTTAATGCAATTTTTTGTTTTGCAATTTTTTCATTTGCTTTATCTTCAGGTGTTTCTTCTGCAGGTTCAGTCGGTGTTGTTGGAGTTTCTGTAGATGGTGCAGGTGCTGTTGCATCAGGCGCTGGAGCTGCATTTGGATCTGCAGGTGGTGTAGCGGTATCAGCTGCTGGTGCTGCATTTGGATCTGGTGCACCTAATGTGGGAGTTGCATTTGGATCTGGTGCATCTTTATCTTCTTGTTCAATTAGTTGTTTAACAATTGTTCTACGTACATATTCTCTAACTAAACGTTCTCGTTGCTCTCTCGTAAGATTTTCAACTTTATCTTTAAGAACATCTAATACATCTTTTTCTTCAGCATCTTGACGTTTTTTAAATACTTTAGCTGCATGCTTTGCATCATATTCCGCATCTTCTAGATCTTTATATAAACGATCATCAGCATTATACTTTACATCATAATTACCATCATCTTGTACGGTTTTATCTGTTTTACGCAACACATTTGATAGTTTATTTTTATTTGAATATGGATTAAGTTTTCCATCTTTATCATCCATTGTATAATCTTTCAAATCTGTTCTAGATTTATATTTTGTATTTTCTGGTTTTTTGTATTTGCTTTTGTGTTTCTCAGCCATTGCCTTAATCCTATTTTTTTATAAATATAAATATCATCGTGCGTACTTTAATACCCCTAGTATTTGATTAACTGGTGCAAACGCGCCTGTTAACTTGTATGTATTACCACCGTAAACAAATACTACTCCTTCGGATGGTACAATTGATTCAAATCCTCCTAAGCGTTGTATACGGCGTAATTCATGTTCTAATTTCTTGATACTATTAATATCATTAGTTGTTTGCAATTCTCTAATTAAATCTGCTAAATCTCGTTTTAATTCTTGTGCCGACTTAGATGGGTTTGCTGCTAAGAAGTTTTGAGCATTTTGTAATACCACTGCACCTAGCCGTAAAAATAGAGATTCGAACGGTTCCATGTTTTGTTTGTAATAAGTTTTAAAATCTTTTTTATCAAACTCATTTACCCAATTTGCAAAGTCTGCATTATCAATTTGTTTTTTAACTGCAACTATACTTGTTGATTTATCGAAGAATGCCCATCGTGCTATTAATAAAGACAATACACTATCTGGAATTTCATATCCTACTGCTTGTGCTTTTTCTCGGATGACATCTGCCCACCATGCTTTGTGATAATCAGAAATTAAATCGGTATCTGTTAATCCGTATCGGTCTTTAAGTTGATCTGCTTCTGCAAAAAATGCTGCTTGTTGATCTTCAAAATTTTCTAATCGACCTATCTTGATTCGTTGTGGAGGAATAAATGAAAATGTTTTTTGTAAGTGAGCATTTGCTTCTTGTATAATACCTTGTAAAATTCCACCACCAGTTAAATCAGTTTCAACAGTATTTCCTTGTTCATCATATTCAACTAAATTATGAAATTGTAATACTGCAATATCATATGAAATAACATTTTTTGTCGCCGGATAAATAATTTCCATGTTTGCAAATACACGTCCATTTTTAAAAATACCATTCAATGTTTGTGGATTGACACGTGTAAATGCTTCTGCTAAATCTTCTGCAGCATTTCCAAATGCATCTGATATAGGTCCGCGGCCTCCAAATTTATCTTGTATTTCTTGCACTGACATTGGATTGATTACAGTACCTTTATTACGAGCAAATCCTATGGCTCCGTTTTTATATGTTACTTGAATATTTTGACCATCAGTCTTTTCAGTTACCGCAGCTTCTATATCTAAACGTCCGCCTAATGATCTAGCAATAATTTCTTTTACATCTCCAAATGACAATGAATGATCATCATATGGGTGCGCCATATGACCTGCTGCGCCGCCTTCTTTTATTAAGTTTATTGCTTCTGTTAATGGAACTCCGTATACGGTTTTTGCAAATTGATCAAAATTATATACAAATGGTTTTGCAATATTTGAATCCAGAAACTTGCGTAACTTTTTAATTTTTGCTCGATGTTTTGTATTAGTTTTAGGATCCATATATCCTTCAACAACTTGATTGATTTCTTCTTGCAATGATGTTGTCCACCAATTCTTTGAAAATATTGTTTCTTGTAGGCCCGTTAAAATTTGCCATGCATTTTTTACAACAGCATCGTCATGATTCGGATAGGACTTTCGAAACGCAGCATAATCATTTTTCATTAAATTTAATCGAACTGTGGATGCTGATATTGGTTGTCCGGTAGGTAATGTTAATGGATCTACATTGATATTTAGTTCGGTAGCATCTACACCTGCAGGAATTGTACGGCCTTTCTTGTCACCTATAGTTTTATATTTATCTACATTAGGAACAAAAGCTTTTGCTCGTACGTAATCATCTCCTTTAGTTGATGCCGCCATTGCAAATCGACCTTGTGTATCTTCCGGTAGGTTGAATAAATATTCATATGCTGCGGTAATAGGAGAATTAAATTCTGTAGGTTGAATTATGATGTTTGGATTTTGATTAATTAAATTGAACATTTCAATTGTTTTTTCTCGGGTAATTCCATCTCGGGGCATTGGACCAATTAAAAGAATTACTTTGTCTGTATCAGGATGTTCTGCATATCGTTCAGCTAATGCTAAATGTGCTCCAGTTAATGGTTTAAATCCTCCAGGAAATAATGTTGTTATTTTATTCATTTATTTTCTTTTTATATAAATATATTACGTCCAAGTACCATATTCAGATAATATATAATATCCTAGGGATGTAGCACCGGATGATAACAATTGTATAGATGCTGATGCATCTGTTGTAGCTAATGTTAATGCTCCGTCGATAGTTGTAGTTGACGCCGGATTAATCGTTAATGTATTTGTACCGCCTATTTTTTTAATAAAATATATTCGTCCTTTAGAATCTCCGGTGGTAGTTGGTAATTGCAATGTAACTGTTCCACTAGTTGTGGAAACTAATATTACTGATTCTAAATCATTTGCTGATATTGTTGTAGTACCACTAGTATTAATAGTTAAATGATTATTAATTAATAATGACCCACTAACCGTTAACGTTTGATTAACTTGCAAGTCACCTTTAAATATAGATGTATCTGCATCTTGTGCTTCTACTATAATTGTAGAATGAAATGTTTTTGAAAATGGTTCACTTGATCCACCTAAAGCTGATAATGTATTAGTACCTGCACCTACAGTTGTTATTTGAAATGTTCCAGGTTTTAATAAATAAATTCCCATAAATATCCTTTTTACAATGACGTTAACGCAAAAGCATCAGTTAAATAAACAGTACGGCCGGATTCTATTGTAATAATAGCAGAAGATCCCGCAGTAGAACGAACAGGCATTGTAATTGCACCTATTGCTCTATATGCAGTTGAATTATTAACTACGGCATTAAATGGAGCTGTTAATATATTACAATTAATAACTACTTTTTGACAAATATTACCACCATACGATCCATCTAATACTAATTCCCAATAATATGGATTACCTACTGTACCACTTCCTCTAGGTTTAAAATAACTTGATGAATTTGCTGTTGTAATTATGACCGTTGTATTTGTAAATGCAGACGATTCATTTACTCCGGTAAATGTAGCATCGTTAGCAAAAAGATCACCGCTACTACTAAGTAAAAAATTGCTAGATGAAATTTCTAATAATCCATTGCTTCCACTAATATATGCAGAATTTGGATTTCCAAAAAAGAAATTATCTGTTGCTACATAAATTTCATCATCTGAAGTTGAATATCGAAAATAACTGGAAGTATTAAGATAAAGTTCCAATCCTACACCAGAATATGGCTGATTGTATTTTGTTAATTGGCCGGTAAGTGCAGATCCACTCCATAGCAAGAATCCCGGAAATCCTGCATCAAATCCTTCATAGCCTAATGATCTAACAAAACCAGAATTTGCATATCCGGAGATTGCAACTCCACTATTCAATGAATCAGCAACATACAGTGAACCTGTAAGCATTGAATAATCGCCATCAATATAACGATTACCACCTTGCCACGCATTATCATAAAGATATGAGATTTGTTTGCTAACAACACCTTCAACATTATAATATTCTACCTTAAATGAAATTTGATTGTTTGCTTTGTGTGGTGTTTCAATAATTGAACGTATTCTAGTATAATTTGGAGAATATCCAGCATCATTATCTGTTGTTGTTCGTATGTCAGCAATTTGCCATTGTCCGGATTCTACTACAAATAGCAGAGCGCCGGTGCCGGTATAATTAGTTTCAAAATTGAATACCGTATCATCGAATCTCTGAGAATCTGATGTTACTTCTATTTCTCCAATTCGTTTTCCTAGTATCTTTGGTAATTCTTGATTAAAATAATCTGTAGGATCAAATGCTACAGCACTTCCGGAAATATAAACTGCTAACCGTGGATTAAGTCCCGATGAATCCCGAGTACCTAAGGCGTCTATTGTAACTTTATATGATGATGTTGCAATAAATACTCCATTATATGCCGATTTATTTTGTACAACTAATACCGAATTACGTGCAGCAATATTCGTTGCACTTGTAATATTCATTGCGTTATTTAAAGATGCAGTTGACCAAGCAAGTGTTGGAGCCGTACCAACGGTTTTACCAACGTATGCAAATCCATCCCAATACGTATTGATAATGCTTTGCGATGTAAATGTACCAATGCTTTGATCTGGAAACAATGATGCCGTGCTAGTTACAAATATCTCGGTTTCTTCAAGCTCAACATCATTAACCAATTCCCATGTTCCAACTGTACCTTTATTGTTTGTATAAACTTTTATGCGGGATACATCACCTGTTGCTGGTTCTAATCCTTTAATTTGTAGCAAAGCAAATGATTGTGAATTTTCCGTTGCAACATAAGTTGGTGTTTGTTCATAAGTCAATGAATAGGTAGAATTTGCAAATTCCGTATAAGTATGTGGAAAAATGCTTTGGCTACTATAAACCGTATATTCTCGATCTAACAATGCCGTAGTATCAGATAATATCTTTTTTATCGTAGATGTATAAACCGCGGTAGACAGTGGATAATTAGGCGTAGGAGTAGGAGATTGCGGAGTAGCAACTGTTACAGTACCTGTCTGCATATCTCCGGTAAATTTACCGTTTGTTAATTGTATTGCGGGTGCCCCATTCAGTGTAAACAACTTAACTGTGCCAGTTGTATATGTAGGGAATTGTTGACTTCCGGAATAAATTCTATCTAATTGTACGCCTACTTGTTCAGAAACTGTTACTTCCGGTAATTTAGAAAATATAATTTCTGAAACATTTGATACATTTGGATTGACAGGAACTGTTCGAGACCACCTAACATTAGGTCGACCTTGCCATTGCGTTGGTGCCGGTTGCCCATTTATTGTTTGTGCTTCTGAAACTAAGGTTACTGTGCAATCGCCCGGTGATGTTTCTGAGTAAATATATATTGCAATTACACGGGACTTGTCTTCATCAATATAATCTATAACTTCCGTATAAATTGGATCACCATTATAATCTAAAACTTCTAAATTTAATACACCACCTAATTTTAAATTAGTAGGATGTCCTCGAAGTTTAAATAAATTCTTTCCGGCAGTTAATCTAGTAGGAAATTCTGTTATTTGAAAATATTCCGGAGATGTTAGCGATGAATCTTCGAAGTAAACTTGAGTAAATTGTAAACCTTTATATACTGCTTCTTTGCGTTTCATTGAGTTTAATATCTTTTATATAAATATCAAACATGATTAATCTTGCTATATCCTTGAATTTTATTTACTTCAATTAAATTGTCTACCATATCTCGCATTGAATCAACGTGTGAAATAATAATTGAAAAATCAAATTTAGTTCGAAAATAATCAAATAGATTTACTACAGAAGAAATATGTTCTGAATCTAAACTTCCCCATCCCTCATCGATTGCAATGAAATTAGGACGAGGCAAAGCGGATACATTGATAAGTGCTATGCGAATTGCTAAGCTAGAAATAAAACGTTCCATTCCCGATGTTAATTCTAATGGCCAATAATTTTCTTCATCATAAATAATATAACCATTAATATTTTTACCATCGGTATTCATTACCATGTTAAATTCAACTATTTGATTGAGTACATTGTTTATTTCTGCTTCTATTTTAGGAAGAGCTTTAGTAATTACTTCATACGGAATACCATCACGTTTAACTGATTCTAAATAATAACCATATGCTTTGTATTCAGTTTCAAGTTGTTGATATCGATCCAATTGTTGCATAGCTGCGGCTTTTTTTGTTTTTGCTACTTCAATTGCCCCGTAATTATTTTTAATTTGATTTTGAATTGTTTTTATTTGATCAGACAATGCCGTTATAGTTTTTTTACAAGTTTCAATTTGTTTGTCTATAATCAAATTATGTTTGATTGCTGTTTCATTTTGTCGAAATGAGTCTTGACGTTCCGTAGTTGTTTCTAACTCAGATTCGCGAGTTTGCAATTCGCTTTCTAATAATTGAAGTTGTAACTCATTGCGTTCTACTGTAATTTGGTTTGTTGTAATAGTATTTTGTAAAGCAGTAACTTGGTTAGCTTGGTCAAATACTGGTTTCAATGTTTCTATTTCATTATTTAATAATATAATTTTTTGGTTTATATCATCTAATACGTTTCTATCTTGGTCAATTGTATTTTGAGCTTCGATTGCATTTTGTACGAAAACGTTAGATGTACAGTATTCACACTGCGGATCATACTTATGGTCGGCAAGGTGATTAATTTTTTCTTGTTTTGCATTGACTATTTCCTGTTGTTGACGTAATTTTTGTAAATGTATGTTAAGTGAATGTTCTTTAGCATTATATAGAGTTGTTTGTTCTGAAATTGCCGTAATATCAAATTCTTTTAGTTGTTGTTTTAGTGTCTCTATTTCTGCAATCAATATTTCCAGATCTTGTTCAGCCGTTTCAATATCAGTTTGAATTGATTCAACATGATTGATCAAAGTATTTTCTTGCTGAATCAATTCATTGATATCTGGACCCGTATATGTTGTTGGCATTTTAGTTTCAATCAATGTAACAATTTGTTCTTGCAACGTATTGCGTTCATCTTGCATTGTATCTTCTTGAGTTTCTAATGCAGTAATTGTATCTTGATTTTCATAAATAATAGTATCAGCACTAACAATTATTTCAGCAAAATCCGTTTTCTTATAATCTTTTAAACGACCCGCCGTTTCTTTTATTTCGTCTGCTGCAAGTTGATATAGTTGTTCAAATACCGTAATATCTAAAAATTGTGAAAGTAAATCTTTACGTTCTTTTTGAGATTTTTCAATAAAATTATTATTATCTGCTTGAAGTGAAAATGCAGTTAAAATAAAATCATCATATGTTCCTAAATAGCGACGTATGTTTTTATTTGTTTCACTTCGCTCTTCGCCGTTTAAATTTTCTAAATCAGTATAAAATTCTACATCAACCTTAACGTGTGATTCTTTCTTTTTATTTTGAGTACCTTGTCGTTCAATTGTATAAGTAATACCATTCATTTCAAAACGAAATACACCGCGGAACCAGGTTTTTTTATTATTTAAAACTTCATTTGCTTTTCCGGTCTTGCTACACTTATCAAATATAGTATATGTTATTGCATCTAGCAAACTAGATTTGCCGCTAGCATTTGCTGCAAATAATCCGCATACATCTGTCAGATTATTAAAATTTAATACATTTCCTTCGCCATATGAAAACATGTTATCGAATTCAAATGAGATAGGATGCCATGTTGTATGTCGTATAGATTCAACTGCAGGAAGTTTTGAGTTAATTGTTCGATTAATATGGCGAATTGCATCAACTTCTTCTGCAGTTGCTTGAGGAAAGTTAGAATCAATATAATCTGATAACAATGTATTTTGATATTCAACGTCGCGTACATTGCCTATTGCTAAACTAGATGATGCTGAATTTGTTGCATGATCAATTGTACGTTGAATTGTTATGTCTTGTACATTGTATTTTTTACGAATTGTTGCAATAAGTTTTTTCATCCCAGCTGCACTAGTACCATTAAATTTGATTCTAATACGAGGTTTGTTTGGCATACGATGTGGATGCGAAACAATTGTTTCTCCTTGAGTTTCTAAAGTTACATAACCATAATCATTTTCAATTTGAGCAAATTCGGCACTACGAGTTGCAACATCCCAAATTAAAATACCATGGTCTAATGCTTCTCCATGATTTTGTTGAATCAATGAACCTGGATATGCAATTGTTTGTTTAGTATCTAAAAATTGTGCTGGTTTATGAATATCACCTAACAATGTAATGTCATGACCTGTAAACAATTCTGTTGTAACATGTTCGTTTGAAATTTGATATCCAATATCCGTTTTGGCAGTATTAACTGCTCCGTGATGCAATGCAATTTTATATGATGCATCAAATTGATTAGCTCGTATGTAATCAGCGGGAGTTTTATCAACAGCCATATGATTCCACGTAATCCCACCTAATTCAAAAAGTCCGTTATCTTTTATGAAATGAATATTTGAATTTCTTATAACATCTAATACCGGACTTATAGCATCAACCCTGTGCATATTATTAAGATTCATGTCGTGATTACCTAGAATAACAATGGTAGGTATTTGGAATCCATTAAAGAAATCAACTAGCATTTGTACTAGTTCTGGAGACATATCTAGTTTGCTATGAACAATATCTCCGGTAACAACTGCTACACTATTTCCGGTACAATGTGTTTCTATGTAGTTAAATAAATTTTCAAATACTTGTCGGTATTCACCGTGCCGTTTTAAAGTACGAATATGTACGTCGGAAATATGAAATATTTTATCAATCATTTCAATTCCGGTGTCAATGTGTTTTATGTCCATATCAATCCCATTCTTAACTCCATAACACGTTCAAATGTTAGTAAGTTGGTATTTTCTAAAATTTCTGTAATTTTTTTGAATCCTAATTCAGATGCATCTTGGTCTTGCAATTCAACAAAATAAACATTAAGCCCTTCGGCCATAAATTTTTCTGCAATTGCTAATGCATTTTTTAAAGCATCAGAATCTAAACATATATAAATGTTTTTGACGCGTTCTTCAATAATTTTCTTTTGTAATGCTGGTTGTATTATTTTACCAAATAAAGGTATTGCATTTCGTTTAACTGCAATTGCATCAAATGAACCTTCACAAAGTACAATTGGTTCAGACCAATTTATTAACATTTCGAATCCAATTATATCTTTTGAAATTTTTGGATTTTTATGTTTAAATTTATCTGCTTTGTAAAAAGCTCTGCTTACAAAATAATTCAATTGACCATCGCGATCATAACTAGGAATAATTATCTTGCTGGAATATTCTCCCGATTCGCAATAACCTATTCTGTATTTTAAAATATCAAAAACCGTTACACCTCTGTTTGTTAAGTAATGAATTGCGTTGCGATAGTCAGGTGTATTTTTTTTATTCCATAATGGAGCATATTCTGCAGGAAGTTGAATTGTTTGATTGGTTTTGATTTCTTTAGTATCTACTCGGTATCGGGTTGATTCAATTATACGATTAAGTTGTTCAATTCGTTCTTTAGGTAAATTCAATTGTTTGAATAACGTATGAATGCTTTTACCTTTTTTATCAGTAATCCAACAATGCCAAGTATAATTGCCATTCTCATCCGGAGTAGATCGTATTTCTAATTTAGGTTTGTGATGTGATGTAAATGGAGAGAAGAATGTAATATTACCACCAGATGTAGGTTTACCTTTACCTAATACAGATTCCAGTAATTGTAATAATTTATGATTCTTCATATATTAATAATATAATAAAATTCTGTAAGTAATCCAATTAATAATTAATATATGTTTGACACATACATTGCATTACTGATCAAACGATCGAATCAATTAAAAATAGATTCAATCAATTAATAAAATAACTTTCATTAACATATCATGAATATATTAAAAATAAATTTAAAATCCAACCTTATTCAAAGAAACGTTTAACATTTATTGGAGATTCGCCGGATTTCACACATTCCATTAACCATTCTTCAGGTATATCTTTTTTAGCAACATGATTAATTCCTAATTTTAATGCATATTCAGCATATGTAGTTTTGCTTGTTTTCGATAAACGTTGTGTTGGATTTTGAAATACCATTCGTATATCAACTCCAGGATTTGATTGTAATACATGTTTCATTTTAGTACGATCGGCTGTAGTCCATCGTCCTTTTGTTTCAATAAACATGAATTGTCCATTGCGTTTAACGAATACGAAATCTGGAGTATATTTTGCTTTGCGCTCTGGTACTATATAATGTATGATTTCTGTTTCATATTTCAAATCATATGGAGTAGTTTTTATCCAATCCGCTACTGTATGTTCTAATCCAGATTTATAACCGTATTTAAGTGCCGTAGATCGTTTTGAATTACCTGCACTATGAAAATGATTTTTTGCCATAACTTTTTTTATTAAATTTTTACTCCAGTCCAGCCCAACCACCATTATTACTAGTAGCCCATATTTCAGTTGTAGCAGACCAATAATCATTAATATTCTGTAATGCTTGTTTCAATGTTATAAATAATGCTGCTCCGGATTCCACTTTTGATACATAAACTTTAGCAACTTCTGCTGGATAATAATTTTTCGCAGCTAAACGTTGTCCACCGGTGGACCAACCCGAATTAACACCTTTTATTAACCAAAAACCATTAGTAAGCATAACTTGTATAGTTCCATCATCTCGTAGATGCAATGATGCAGTTTCGTCAATAGCATTCGGACCTCTTACAATTTTAATTTTAGTAGTAAACCACCAAACTTTAAGTTTATTATCATATTGCAATGGTACTTTACCAAACCAATATGCTACATCATCAATATTACGTCGATATGGCTTATCTTTAATAATCGGATATTCCGGCCATTTTTGTCCTGCAGTTGTCGTATTTACCGGAGTAGCAGGTTCTTTTTTTGGTGATATCGCAACTTTTGGCGTTGTTGTTTTCGGCGCTGAAGTAGTTGATTTAGGTACTTCTTTTTTTGTAGGAGCTGTTACAGTTACTGGAGTTTTTGATGTAACTCTAGTAGGATCAAATCCAGTTAAATCTTGTTCTAGCAATATCGATTTCAATGAAAATCTAGATTCAGTCTTTAATGGTGAAAATAACTTGTCTAATAATTCTTTTGTTACCCTATCGCCGGCTGTGAAATTATAAGCTGCATTTAATTGAGCAATAACATTTTTTGATTTATTGCCCCATACCCCATCAGCTGGATTTTTTAATTTTTTAAATTCTTGCACTGCTGTCAATGCATTATATGCTGGGACTAGCAAAACTCGTTGAACAATAAGTTGTTGAAATGCTTCTGCAGTAAAACCGTCCGGATTATTATTTATTTCATCTAATCGTTCTTGGCTAGTATAAAAATTTTCTGCAAGATTATACTCAGCGGCATCAGGCGTTTGTGTGCCAGTGTGTTGATCTCTAGTTGTCTTAAACGTGATTACCGTACGGCCTGAATCATTGATCTCACCATCTTTTTTATTCTCATCATCTTTTTTAATAATATCATCTTTTTTATTCTCACCATCTTTTTTATTCTCATCATCTTTTTTAAGAATATCATCTTTTTTAACAACAACTATCTTTTCATCACTACTAGGTGCATCTGCAACAGTATTATTAAGTATTTCTTTAAGTTGATTAATTAACGTTTCGCCAGTACCTAATGTTTCTGGATTACGTACTGATATTGGATCAATTGCTTTAATAAAATCACTAGCTTTAATAACATCACTACTACCAACTTTTCCGGATGACTTAGGTGGTGTTTTAAATAAATTGTCAATTTTTTCAAAAGTTTGTTTTCCTTTATCAACATTTACTAATTTTGATTTTGGATAAAGTAATACATCAGTAACTAGACGACGTTCCGAAGATTTAGTATCATCGCCTATCACATAATACCATTCATCATTTGCATATTTAGATGCGGGTCCATATTGTGTATTTTTTGAAGAGGTTAAAACATACATGATATCTTGTTCAAAATTTGGCGGAGTTTCTTCATCACGAGTTGCTTTAAACTTGATACGAAATATACCTGCCATTAAATCTGCTGCTTTTGCTATAATAGCATTAGGTGATTTTTTTAATATATAATTTACATCTTCTGTTAATAGTTTTTTTAAACTGATCATTTTTTAACCTTTATATATAATAAATATCACCAATCTACTAATACGAGCTTGTTATTCCACAACATCATGTTTGATGAACTAAAATCTAAATCTAAATCAAATTCAGGAATATCTAATTTTTCAACATCTCGTTGCAATGCACGTATAAAATTAACAAGTTTAACATCTGCGTTACGGGCGCCATCTGCATCTAAAAAATCAAATATAGAAACTTCTCCGCCTTCTGATCTAGCAAATTGTTTGAACTGTTCCGTGAATGAATCAATATTGATACGATCTGAATCTGGTAATGTTTCTGCATTTGCCATTATGTACATTTGTTCTCGATCGCTAACATAATATACAGGAATAAAACATGTAAATTCAGCTGACCGATTTACAATAATTGTAGCAACTTCAAATTCATCGCGTTCTGTTGTAATTTTGAAAACTTTGTCTTCTCCATCAATTTCATAAACACGTCCATTATCACCTCCGGCAATTAACCGGAATTGTTTGTTTTTTATTTTATCTAACAATCTAGTTTTTTCTGAGTCAGATAATTCTCGTAAAAGTTGTTTTAATCGTATCATGATATATTCTTATCTAAATCTATTCTAATTAAAAAATTCATATCCACATCCGGACGTTTGCGAATTGGTTGTGCTAATTTACCTATTGCAAGAAGTTGTCCGGCATTATCATATAATCCAATTGTAGTAACATATGGTGCAAATGCGCTTCCGGTTACAAAATTATAATAAGTGGAATCATCATCTGCGGTTAATGAAATATTGGATGACATATTAAAATCACCAGCATCTGCATTTGCTAAAACGCCTAATTCATAAATTGTTTTAGTACTACGATATGATGCAGTATATGGTAAATTTAAAATATTATTGAATCGATAATCTGGAGTAGAAATAACAGCAACACCTTGTTTTGTAAATACATTTCCTATATGATTGGTTTGCATAAATGAACCGCCTTCAGTTCTGTCTGCTAAATATCCAATTTCCGTTGCAGTTAATGCTCGATTAAAAATACGTATTTCATCTAAGACTCCGGTAATATTCGAACCAGATTCAAATCCTCCAATATACATTGAATCTTTATTATCAATTCTAGCTGATGCAGTAAATGGAGAATTAGTATCAATTAATAAATTATTTGACGCTGATGAATGTAATATGCCATTAACATACATTTGTAATACACTTCCAGATTTTTGGCAAACAACATGAGTCCAATTTGTTACTGCAGTTGATGATGTAATCTGCGTTTTAAACGATGTAGATCCTGCAGCAGAAAATATCAATCCATTACTGCCACTTAATTCTATCTTAAAAGGATATTGCGGAGATAATGAACTAGATGCTTTTGCAATTACGAGTTTAGAATCGGTATTTAGATTTGATGCTGATATGTAAAATGAAATAGCATAATTATTATTTCGGTCATACAAACCATTTAAAGTAGATTTAATATAGCCATTAGTAAATTTTGCAGCATAACCATAATTTCCTTGAAAATTAGTAGTGACTAAAACTCCCGGTATATATGTTATTCCTGCATTTTCATATATATTTCTTGAAGAATCAAAATATTCGTTAAATCCTTCATAAAATTTAACACCGGATATTATTGAACTTGTATTAAATGCAGCATTATACAAATTACCATATCTATCAGAATTTATATATAACGGTGCATTAGTAGAATATGATGCTGTTCCGTATGATCCAGATCCATATATACTACCACTAACATAACTTGCAGTCATCGTAAACGACGCCGGTTTCATCCCTTCGCCAATTCGTACTTGAGGAAATGATAATATAGATGCTGATTGATATAAAAATTTAGGCGTCCTGTTTAAATTAGTAGGACCATATGTTTTCATTGGATCTAATTTATGTTTATAATATAAATGATTAATTGAAAAATATGTAATTGTTTGTAATGAGTCATCTACGTTCTTTACATCATTGAATGTTAAATTAGAACCTAACGCTGGTAAATGATTTATATCAGAATAAATTGCTTGTAATGGTAAAGCACTAGAAGTTGCACTACCTGATATAACTGACCACGATTTATATGTTTGAAATGGTGTAACTTTTACATCAGATGCATTAATCTTTTTAAAGACCGTTGGAATTGGTCCATTATAAGTAGTTTGTTCTTGTATTTTCGATTCTGCCATAATAGTAAAAACCCGTTATACATATAAATATAACGGGCTCAAATTACTGTTATTTTTTAGTAGTCTAACTTGACTCTAATCAATGCTTCTCGTTGGAATGATTTCAACAATGGCTTAGAAAGTTTTGCAACCGCCAATAATTGTTGTGAATCATTATATAATCCTACTGTGGTAATATATGTTTTAGGATCACTAATAAACGTTGATTGTGCTACTTGTCCAACACTCCCCGTAACATACGAAGGATTATTAGAAAAATTATATTCCGCATTTTTTACCCTTACAAAATAATGTGTACTTGTTACTTTTTCCGAATTACGTGCTAAGAAACCATATGGGTCACCAGTAGCAGGATTATTTTCTGTTGCCGATCCTGATATTGAATGGAACAATGCAAAATGATTATTTCCTTCCGAACTAGAACCGGTATTTGTTTGAAATCTTAATTGTTGATCAAGCATCTTGCCGTCTAATATTAAAGTTCCATAATCTGGGTATGCTAATCCATAATAAACAGGCGCTGATGGATTAAATACTCCACTATTAATAGATCCAGATACAATATTATATACTTTACCAGAATCGCCAACGGCAGCTGATGAAATTGATGAATCATCAATCAATGTAATAATCTTTGAACCCGATGTTACAATACTACCCGTTGCATTAGTTGGACGAGAACCTGATATTGTTCTTAGTGGTAATTCAAAATTTCCAGCATCTAAACGTTCTTTTAAACGATTACGTTTGAAGTTAACTACATAAATATAATCAGTGCTTCCAGATCCTGCAGTTGTAAATCGTGTATCAGTTGGAGAAAGCAATAATTGTTTATATTGTGAATAAATTGCTTTACTAGGAGAATCATTAAGTTGACCTTGTGAATCAGATCCACTACCTAATGCATGACCAAATGCTAATGAAAATTGTACAGCGGAGCCAGTTTCTGTAGTAGCTTTATGATATGTGTCAACATAATATCTACGTTGTGATGTAGTTTGCGTAGAAGATGTAAAAAACGTTTCTAAACTTGCTAAATTATCTGACCATAATCCTGCCGTAACAGTTTCAGTCTGATTTGAAATAATATCATTAGCAGTATCAAATTTGGTATAAGTTCTACCATTACGAGCTAGTATCTGCGTTTGCTGTTGTTCCGCAACCATTTGATTGGCAAGTTGTTGTGCCAATTGACGTACTTGATCTGTTATTGCAGATGTTGTTGGCGCCGCCATTGCATCTCTAGGGGTAATAGCACTAGAAGCAGGTTGCGTCCCTGTTAAATTAAGTCTAGGTACACCGCCTTGTCGCGATTGTTGTTTTAACGTTTCAATGAATTGATTCATTTTCATATTATTTTCCATTTTATATAGTTGCAGTAGTTGCTTTTTTAACTGTCAATGTAATTGTTACACTACCACCCGTTTCATTACCAATTACCGTAACCGTTGCTGTTTTATCTTCAATCATTTGAGTTTTAGCAACAATACGGAATTCAAATCCAGCAACTGCAACACTTTGTGCATCTTCATTATCTCCAATAAAACGTGGAGTGGTTGGAAGTGTTGAATTTTGTAATGCTCTAGTAACTTGAATATCTGCAACTGATGAATCAGATAAAATAGCTGTATATCCTAGATTTGCATTTCCGCCTTGGAAATTACTTGTATTAGGTGCTACTATAGAACTATCACCTGGCGCTGCTAATGTAATTGAAGTGTTCCCTACATTTACAACTGGTATATTAGTTGTTTGTTTTGGCAAAGTAACTAATTTATATTTCAATGCTTGAGTTTCATCCGGAATTGCTTCTGTTACTGGCATATTTTCTATAATAGTACCATAATAATCAGTTCCTAGTGGATGATCTGGATTCCATAATGAATAATCAATTTCATCATCTCCTAATGCAAATTGCGTAATTTGAAATGCATTTCCACCTTTTGCAAGTAATTCGCGACCTTTCAATGTTAATATCGCGTCAATTGTAACGCTAGAATTATCTAAGTATCCCATATTGTTTTAACCTTTATTTCATATAAATATGTATAGTATAAAAATTATACCAATACAAAACTTCCTTGTTCGCCAATGTTTTGATATATCAATTGGTTTGGATTTGCTGTTCTCCATTCTACCACAGGTCCGCCATCAGTTGTTTGCGTAGAACTAACATTAAATCCAGGCGATGTCATTTTTGCACCCGAATATCGTTGATTGTCAATACCGGTCGGTAAATAATCACTAAACTGCGAAGGTGTATAACTGGCCGTTAAATTGATAATCGCTCGATATTCCGTATATTCTGACAACGTACTACCGGTGATTGCTGGGCATAATGCTTCACTTCTCCAATACGGAGTAGATGCTGTAATATATGTACTACCCGATCTAATTAGATATTCATATGAATATGTTGTGCCGTCATATTTTTTACCTTGCGATGCAGTTAAATACATTTGCCATTGATCATCGTCTTGTGCTGAAATTGTTAATATATCACCATCAATTGAGCCTAGATATTGTAAATAATCTCCAGATGCAGTTGGATGAGTTTGTTCAATTAATGCATAGTAGCTTGAATCGAATTGTTTTAACTTAGGTAATATAGTGTCTTTGCTACGTTCTAATACATTTGGTTGAATTACAATACCTGTAATTTTATCTGCCCGGGCTGGTAAAAGTTGTTCTAGTTGTTTGAAGAATGATAAATCAAACAATGTAAATATTTTGATATATTCATTAATGTCATTTCGATCGTTATATTTTTTCCAATAGCCTTGAGCTGCTTGTATTAATCTAGGATATGATTTTGATTCAGTTTCTCCTGGATCACCAATATATTGATCTAAATCCGTAAAGCCTAGTTGTGCAATGATATCTTCATCAATCATTGTTTGAGGAGAAAAATATACTCCTAACTTTTTACTGTCTAATGGTGCTCGATCAAATTGACTGCGTTCTGCTCTTGTTTTAACATCTAACGAGCCAATTAATTCATTTGATTCGATACGTATTTTATTGTCATCAAACGTGCCAGCTCCCAATGAAACGGAATCATAATAATACGTTTCTTCAATTGAGTCATATGGTGTTGAATTAGTCCAACTTGCAAATGACGCACTAATAGTTGACGCAACCGGTTGTACTCCTAGTAAACTACTAGTAAGTGCATGATTTATTTTTTGAGTAAGTGGCAATCTGAACAACAATTCAGAATATGCATCTACATTACCATTGTATGCTGCCGGGGCTTTAACATGATTATCAAATGCAGAATCTTGTAAACTAGAAGACCATAATCTTAATTCTTGTAATTGCCCAACAAACCGACTTCCGCTAGTAGCACCACCCAATGTAACGGTACCGGTACCGGCAAATGAAGCAGTAGCAGATGCCGAAACCGCAGCAACAATTTTACCATATTTAGATTTTTTAGTTATTAAATCTAATTTAGTACCATTAGTTCTTAATACAGTTGTAAGCCATTCATCATTATATATTTCAATATTAGCAGAACTAGTACCATTTAATCGCAATGTACCTTTATTGCCGCTCGTAAAATCAATTGTTACTGTATTAGCCCCTACTGTGAACAAGTTCATTGTGTTTGGGATAAGTGGGTTTGCTACAATATCATCTGTTCGGAAACGAAGTTCAACCGCATTAATAGGTGCTGTATAATTTATAGTAACTGTACCCGCAACACTTCCGCTTAAATCTAATGCATAATCAAAATTTAATTTTTCATATATTGGAGCTCTTTCTAATCTAGGTCCGCCGTATTCATTAATTGATATCATTGATTGTGGAATACCATAACATGATAACAATGCTTGAACACTTCGTTTAGTACCTTTAGATTTTAAAAGTAGTGGTAAATTATTTACAATTCTACGCCATACTGCATATGTACGATCTTTTGCTGATAATGAAGTTCCATTAACTGAATTTGAACCGGTTGTAGGAGTCCCGGATTCGTCGGTACCTAATACATATGACCACAAGTCTTGTTGTTGATTGCCATTTGTTAGATTCCACCCAAATTGTTTTGCTACAGTATATAACAATTCATTCGGCATACCTAATTTAGGATTTTCTTCACGTGAATGAATTTTATTCATATGATTAATATACGAATATATTATATCATAATGATGTCCTAACATTCGCACAAATAATACCATTTGTTCGTTATTATTATCAAATCGTATAAACTCCGGCAAAGAATATTCTAATGAATTCAAATTAAAAGAATCATATAATGATGCTGAATCTATTAATGAATTGTACCAATTGTTAAATTGACTACTAGTTACTGGATATAGTGCATATGGTACCGTTGTGTTAGATTTAGGTACCGGCGATATATAACTGCCAGTTAAATCAGCATATACTGCATTTTCTTTTGCAATATCATAAGTTGTTAATTTAGATGATGATTCATAATATAAGAATTTTTCAAAACCATCTAATCCACTAATTAAATTAGTCCGGTATGTTTCATATTCTGCTGAATTAGCAGATGCATTGGATCCTGAAATTTGTGAAATTAATATGCTTTGCGATGCATAATATTCTAAAAGTTCTAACTTGTATTTAAAATTAGTTAAACGTTCTGTTGCTGAACTATAAAATATAAAATTATTAAAATCAGAATAATCAATATTTAATTGTGTTCCTGACAAACTACCCGAAAAATATGTGTCAACAATTTGTTGTGACGTTTGTGTAGATGAACCTAATAATTCTGTCCAAGTTTTAAAACCAGTTTCTGATGATAAATTTATAGTGCTATTAGCTTGCCAATTTGGATTTGATAATGTATTATATTGTTTTGCAAAAGATTTAGCTGATATAGATACTCGATCAATATATGCATCTTTTTGTTCTTCAACTAACCAACACTTAAAATCAACAGCTATATCTGCAGATAATGGTTCAGCTAATTTAACATATACATATTCGCCAATTATAACACTATTAACAAATAATACACAATTATTTCTGCTAAAATTTAATAGATATGTTTTATAAAATGTATCCGTAGTTTGTTTTACCGTACGAATATATTGGGTAATTTGTTGTAAAAATTGCGGATCATCAGCATCAATTGCACGTAATCTTATTTCCGTACGATCCGGAGATATTTCATCAATTCTTAAATGTTGTTGATCGTAACTACCGATTAAATTCTTAAAGAAATTAACCGCAATACGAAACGTTCCGGATGTTAATTTTAAACGTTCGAACTCATCATATAAATCTATTGCAATCGGTTGTGCTGGAAATTGTATTAATGCATTAGTTTGTTTGTTTCGATATTCCGGTATTTTTGTTTGAAGTTGAATGCGATGATTACCTGTAATCCACGTATCACCTGCGTATACGTGCATTTCAACACGTTGCGACTCATCTTGTTTATTTATTTCAGTATTAAAATAAATGGCTTCTTCAGCATCAAAACTAGCAAACTCAGTTTTACTGCGAGATAAACGTTCTGCAGATATAGATCCCGATGCCGTTTGAATTTGTTCGATATTTTTATATTGTGTTAACATTAGCTAATCTCTTGGTTCCATTCATCTACATTTTTACTAGCATCTGTTATTATCCAATAAGTTTCATCAGCAATAATAAAATGATATGCTTCATCAACATTCTGTCCAGCAAACGCACCTATACCTAAAATATCGCCAATTTCAAATTCTTCATTAGGAATTGTTATATCTAAATTTAAGTTTTGTATTTCATATTGATATATTGATCCAAAAGCCGTTGGGTTTGAAATTGAATTATTAGCAAATGGTCCTTTCCATTCTCGAATTAATCCTCGATCTGGAGAATTTAATATTAATGAAAAATAAGCCGTTCCATATCCTTTAATATCTGCTTGATACTTATGATTTACTTTAAGTCTAAAACGAAGATCCTCTCCGGAATTTTTAATATCTTTAGTTATAAAATAACCATTAGCGTTCTGCTGAGGTAATCCATCAACAACTTCATCCATTAATATTCCAGAGTAATTACCAGTATTAATTCTTCTATCTTCCGATGGTTTATATCGTGCATAAATTGGATCTTGTGTAATTTCAAAATCCGGTAAAGACAAATCTAAATTAACTTCATCCGTTTCAATAACTCGCGTTGTAGCAGGAAATTTAAAATATTGAAATCTAGTATCTAAAACTTTAAGAACTGAGTTTAATGTAATTTTTGTTGCAACTGGTTCTATAATAAGCAATGGATTTGATTCACTGTCTTCTTGTAGTTGCACATTACCCGCAGCATCTCTAGGTATAACATTGGTATCATTTGAGGTTACAGTTAAATTACCTTGGTATTTTATTACCTGCTGAACTTTTACCGGATCTAATAATTTACCTATGTTTATTTTTGGTATTAACATTATCTAACTACTTTAAAATATACATCGTCGTCGACATACTGTTCCGTAAATCCATCTTCAATTTTGATTTGTAAACGATAGTATCGTTCTGGCATAAATCCATTCATATCAATGTAGATATAATTACTAGTATTATCGCAACTTACTTTAGTATAAATATCATCGTAGGGAATTATGGTCTCATCTGTAGCTGCATCTAAGATTGTATAATATGTAGTAGCAGGTAACCGTTTAACTGTCTGTGTTGGAAATAAATTTGTTGGTGATTTCTGTGGATATTTATCGCGTGTATAAATCCGTAATTTAATTATTTCAGTATCTTTATATTCTGGTTTCAATTTTGTAAATACGGTATATGATTCTAAATCCGCCGCCGATAATGATGATGAATATGCTGTGTCATCCCAATACATTGTTAGTTTAGGAACATATATTGTATGAGTTTCTTTGCTAAAGAATTGTATGAATCCAGTAACAGCATCATCTGCTTCTCCAGCATTTGAAAATTTAAGTAAGAATCCATTATTAGCAATCGATTGACTGTTGCTGCCACTAACCCATTTTAAAATTAAACTAGAAACATCCATGGATAAATCTGTCGTTTGATATGAAAATGCTTGTGAACTAGAAAAAGATGTGCTACCGGTACTATACAACCAACTACCTCCAGCACCTGAACCTGAAACTCGTATACCCGACGTGCCTAAATCAATTTGTTGAGAACTAGAAATCCATAATGTTCCTGATTGTGAATCTAATGACCAAGATGCATATGGAGTTGCCCATTGAACACCATTTGAAATAATTGGATTTGATGATAAATATCCCGTGCCATTAGTCCATGGTTGCCCAGTCATTTGTGCATCAATTGTATATTGAGCAGGAAGATTCTTTGCATAACTTGTATATAATTGCAATACAAATTTACATGAATTTATATTAGTACTATACTTAGAAACTACATTAGTAATTTCAGTCATATCAAATTTAACTAATGCTCTAGATTTTTGCCAGTTACTTCCGTCGGTTCCGATTCGTTTACCAATTTCTAATATTTCATCTAATCCAGTATTAGTAGTTTCTAAACCTTCATAAACAGTAGCATCAGATTCGGGATAAAATATTCTAAACATAATATACTTTTAGTATAAATATTCAAATACTAATAACTTACTACTCTTCCGCGAATATCTTGATTAGGAAATTTTAATTCAAAAATACTTGGATCTAACGATGGATAAATTACGCCATTACGTGTAGCAGTAGTTAAATCATAAACATTTCCTGAATATCCAAAATCGTTATCATATAGATTAAGGAATTTAACTCCAATTACATTTTGTACGCCTTTTATATTAGCTAACGTCGTAAGAATATCTGATTTGATTATTGGTTGATTGATTTGCCATTTATCTATATTAAATAATTCTTGTATTGCTGATGTACATTTTAACAATGTTTCATTTGAATTATAATTAGGAAGAGTTGTTATTTCAAAATCGATACCTATATTAATAATAAATGCATCTTTAATATTTACAGCATCCGTTAATATGCGATAATAACCTAAATATGTTTTTAAATTTTCTTTGATTGCTTGATTGCATGCAATCAATTTTTTAGATTCATTGAAACCTAAAATGTACATGTTCATTGCTAGTGGATTTGCAATTCTATTAGTAGTTGCATCTTGCTGTGATATTTGATCATCAGGTACAATATATGCTTTTGCAACACTTCCAAAATTTGATGGCATTGAATATGTACGTATAATATAATCTTCGCGAGTTACTAAACGATTCTGTGTAGCAAATGCAGCCATTGCATTATTTTTAATATCTGTTAAACTTTCTGCAGATTTAGCTCCTGTTGCTGGATCTGGATTTGTTACAGCTACTGTTGTTTTTACAAAATTAACCATAGCGCCACTATTTGATGAATTGATATCATCATTATATGCAATCCTATCAATTGAAGTTAATGTATTAGCAGAAACATTTTCAGTAATGCCATTTGACACTACATATGTAATAGTTAATGTTGTATTTGAAGGAGCTTGGCCATAAGTTCTAGTATATAAAAAATTAGCAGGATCAATATCAATATCAACTGTTCTACGAACTCCGGATAATCCATTTCCTACATTATCTGGATTTGGAATAATTTCTTCATCATTATTATCAGAAATACCAGCACCGAATTGTAATTCCATTCGGTTATCACTTCTTAATTTAGTTACAAATCGTTTAGCTGTTTTCTTAAGTTTTAATAAACTAGGTGCACCGGAACGATATTGTGCTAAATCTGGATCATTCTCAATTAAATTAGGAACAGATTCAAAAATAGTATCTTGTGCTAAATATGGAACTTCATTCCAACCATCACCATCCGTTTCTGTAACTGATACAATTTCTATTATATTTGTATCATTTAATAAAACTTTATCATATGGTAAAGGAGATCCAAAACTAAATGTTTGTGTTTTTATTTCTCCGGAAACAGCTTTTATTTTTTTCTTTAAAAGAAAATATGTAGGTGTTTTAGTAGCAGGATCAACATCATATATTGTTACTTCCGTAGTATCATATGACGATGAATAGTTAAAATTAATTGAATCCAATGTTCGGAATATAGATGAATTGCCAGATGTTGGTTTAACACGCATACCTGGTAGTATTGATAATGCATAATTATAATCCGGGATAACAGATGCGCCAGATCCAATTGCTGGTACAACTTGAAATATATCCAAAGTAACATATGCTGGTGCAGCCGTTTTTGCTTTATAACCTAATGCTTTTGCTAAATCATATATATTTGCTTGTTCAACGGCTTGATCTAAAAATGATTCTCGTAAGTTGCTGTCTGCATAAAAACTTAAAACGTCCCCTACATATGATGCTAATTCTACAAATAACATGCCCGGAGATGCATCACTAAAATCAGTATAAGTATTCGGAAAATATTGTTTTGTAAAATCAATCAAGTTTTTCTTGAATTGTCCAAAATCTTTTCCAATGTATGATATATCTTTTTTTGTTTCCATAATTTTATTCGATTGTAATTACACCTGATTCAGTTGCATTAATTTGTATAGTTTGTTCCCGGAATCCAGCTCCTACAGTAAATGTAATACGTACGTTAATTGCATTATCTAGATTAGGTTCATCGGCTGCAGTTATAATATCCAATGTAATTATGTTAATATAAGGTAACCATTGTGATGTAGCATCTAAGATAGTATCTTGTATATCAGATTTAATTTCATCTGTATTTTGACTGAATAGCAATGATTTTAAATTACATCCAAAAGTAATCCAATCGCCAGTACGTTCACCCGGAAATGTTAGTAATAAATTTTTAAAATTTTCAAGCGATTGTTCATCATTACGTCCAACTGATCTAAATACACCATTATCAGCAAATGATAAACTTATACCATATGGAACATCGGTATTTGTATTTATATTACTAGGAGGTACGAATACATATGACATTATCTACCTTTCTTTTTATCTATTGCTTTCATTAATGCTGAATAATCGCGCGTCATTGCTTTTTGAACTGCTGGATCAACCTCAAACATTTGCCCCGTTTCAGGATCATTCATTACTTGTTGTGTAGCAGGTTGTTGTCCCGTTCTAAGCATTCCAAAACCTTGTGCATCTTTAGAAGTAAATGATAAATCTTGATAATTTTCATTCATTAATTCCGAAAAACTTGAAATTGACGGAGATGCATCTTTTAATGATGTGGTACTATTTAAAATATCAGCAAATCCTGTTTTTTGGAATTGAACTTTGTTTTGCACCGGGGGTGTTGACACCGGTTTACCTGCAACGCGACTAACTGGTACTGTAGGCGTAGCTTTTATCTCATTGATAGTAGATTGTAACCCTTCGCGAAGTATTTCAGTTAATTCTTCTTTAATAACATCACGTACGGCTATTTTTAGTGCTTTAATTAATGTTTTTGAATCCATATGATAACTTTATTAATAAATATGAATGAATGTAAATTTGATTAGATATTTATGCCGCTGCCCCATCCGTTACTAGTTTTAGGACCATATATCAATTGACTGTCAGTATCAACATAATAATCGTCAATATCACCAATATCATTAGTAGGCGTATCGACTCCTGATATAACTTTACTAGGAGCTTCTTTTAAATTTGTTAATATGTTTAATTGGTCTGTTGCTAGTTCTTCAATTAATTTTAAGCGTTGTGTAATGTCTTCATCAGACACATTTAAGTCTGTATAAAATTGAGTAGGAACTGTTTCCGTGTAATCTAAATTCTGTAATGCATTGTTAATATCAGCTGACACTAAAAACGTTTCGGTATTACAAATTGCAGATAATTTAGAAATAGCCTTTGCTAATGATTGATTGATTCTTGCAAATTGTATGTTGATTGCTGATACCATTCCTTGCAAGGAAGAAACTGATGATTTAGCATTTTTACTTAAACTGTCAAATGTATTAATCAATACCGTAATTGGGCCTGCAGGTACACCGGGAACTGATGGAATTGCTAATTGTACAATTTTTAATACTTGTGCTACAATTGCAACTGTACCTATTATAGGTACAATGGTATTAATAGTATTAAGTCCTTGTTTGATTGTATCAATTAAATCATACAGTGATTGCAATTTACGTTTAGCATCTTGAACTCTAGGATCTGAACAACTAATATCAGACGGCAATTGCAATATTTGATTGATAAATTTTTCTGCTTCAGTAGATAACGTGTCTACCTGTTTCATTAGTACAGGTATCAATTGCTTGATCAAATTTACCGGTATTGTTGTTCCTATTGCCATTATGTATTGTAATTATTTTTTTGATATTTATCTAACAATATATTATCATTAGTTAATTGTTCAAATAAAGTTTCTGCATCAGTTAATGCATCATACAGAGGAGTACATACAACACCACTAGAATCTGCAAAACCAATTTTTATCATAGAAACTATTTTTTGAAGCAAACTAACTACAGCTGTTGAATGAAGCATACCTTCTTTATCAGAACGATCTGCAGAACCTATATATACTGTAGGTGCATTTATTTCAACAGCATTTTTACCATCTAGAATAATGGAATCTGTTTTTGATTTTAATATGACTCTATCTGCAACGCCTATTAATTGTGATGTATTAAATTTAGATACTGCAATATTAGATGCAACTGGATTAGATGTAGTTAAATTATTTATGCGTTGCGTGCTAGTTAAATATAATGATGATGCATCTTGTTCTACATCTTCCGTTACAAATTTAGTATTATATGAGTTGCGATTTGATAACAATATAATAGGTGCACCCGATTCACCTAAATAATTTGGTAATGCATCTACTACCGCAGATTTAGTATCAATCGAACTACCAAATCGAATACTATTTCCCCAACGCCCTTCTGTAATTAAATCGCCTTCATATGCTTGTAAAATTGATATTGATTTGTCTTTAAATGTATCACCTGGTTTAGAATTAGTCAATCCGGATTTGCTTAAACCCGTTAATATATTAGAATTGATATTCTGTGTAATTGCTATAGTAGTTAAATAATACCAAGCCGGTTGCAATCCGTTACTCTGGTCGGTATTGGCTAAATTAGAATCTTCTCTATATCCTTGAAAAATTAAAACTTGTTCTCCAACAACGGGAATTTTTTTTGTATTGATATCCGCTGGTTTTACATTATTGAACGTAGGAGAATATGGATCTGGTGATATATTTTTACAATTTATTTCATATATATGATGCAATTGTACCGGGTCATCTGTTTTTGCTTCCCGTTGCAACTTGGTTGTGTATGTTTCTGAATTTGCTACAGAAAGTACTTCAGCAATGTAAAATGATATCGGATTATCATATTGATTACTCATTAGATCCTAATTTTTGTTTTGCTTGATCTATTTTAGATTGCATAACGCGATCTTGTTGATCTAATTTTTGCAAATCCTCAATTTCATCAATCAATTCAGTTTCCAATGTAGATTCCGCAATTCTAAGTAATTGCATTTTTTCTTCATCACTTAAAAGGGAATCACCTCCAGCAATAGTTTGTTGAGTTGAAATATAACGTTGAACGATTGCAGTTAATTTTACGAGGTGATCGTCATTCTTAACTGCAACGTCTAAGTATTCTTTAATTAGTGGTACTATGATTGTAGCATCAGATGCATTCCGAATCAACGGTTGCAACTGTGCTATTAATTGTGTAATTTGTCGGTCTTTTTTTTTGCTGTTATGATATACATCAGACATCAAATCTGCAAAAGATGTACCTTTAAATAGTTCTTCGTTTTTATCCATAATGAGACATTTATATAAATATAAATATCAAAACGGCAAGTTTATGAAGTCTGTTTGTTCGTATTCTTTAAATTTGATTTCGTAAATTTGTTTAAGTGTCTTAATAACACGTGTAATATTCGTAGTTTCTAAGCCGGTTCGCTCACGTATAAAAATGTACAATGCCTTTTTATTGAATTCTTCTATGTTTTCTCGAGTTTCAAAAATATGAAGAATTGAATCTGCAACATGTATATCCACGGTGTTAGAAAATATTGAATTCAAATTTTCATAACAATACTCAACATATGCATTCATAAAGTAACGCAATGTTTCTCGCATTTCATCATTGTGAATTTCTGTCATGATATTGCGTTGTTCATCAACATCTAAAGTTTGCGTATTTTGTTTAAGTTTAGCGTACGCTTTTTGATTTTCTGCAATTAGATAATTAAATGAAGTTCGTGTATAATATGAATATGCCTTGCCGGCTTCAGGTCTAAATTTATCTAATCGAGCTGTTAAGAATGTAACTAAGTCTGTTTGTAAATCATAAAACGTTGAGTCAATGTAACCTGGTTTCATTTTATTAATTAGATTTTCAGCAAGTTTCATAAATGCAGGATAAATAAAACGACGATATACTTTTTCTCGTTTTACCATACTATCTGATTTATTATAAGCCAAAATCGCAATTTCGGTTATTTTGGTAAAGTAATTATTACTTTTTTTCTTCGCTCGCTTCGCCATCAAATTCCATTTTAAGATTATCAATTACTTCTTTTAACAATGAAAACGTTGTTCCGGCTTCATCATCTTGTTCAAATGCACCAATGCGGTCAATTTCTTGCATTTTAGTATAGGATTCATATATTTTAGCATACATGTACATATTTGTCATTTCAACGGATTCATGATGATCATCACTATCTGCTAATAATCCTGCTAATACATATGCTCTACGAGCAAAGTATCCAAAAGCAATTGCAAATGCAATGCTTGTTATCGATAAAAATATTGTCATTATTGGAATGCTTTAAAAATTTCATTTAATGATTCTTGAACTGCTGGATTATTTTCTGCTAAGTTTTTTAATCCGTTACTTTTTTGTGTTTTGCTTTTATCTGCAACTGGTGCTGGAGAAGAAGTTTTTCCGTTTCTCCAACGCTCAAATTCAATAGTAGATGCCATATGATCTGCGTGATGCAAAATAATAGGTAAATTTGTTTTCAATCTGGCTTGTGCTGAGCGAGCAATAAAATACGGTTTATTTGCTTCATCATATAACCCATCATGTATTTTAATTGCTTGGTATTCTGTCCAAGACATTTTCACTTCATATTCCTGTAACAACCAAATTGAAAGATCTGGTACCATTGTGAACGGAATATTTGAATTTGTCTTGTAAAGTTTACCTTGATTTTTACGATGCCAATCTGAAGTTTCAATTTGATATACTTCATTGCCTTCCCCGGGAAAACCTGCCTTACCTAAATCATGATGCATTGCTGCAAACAATAATTCTTCTTGGATATATCCTGACATATCAGCACCCATTGTGGTCCAAGTATCATGCAATGTTACTGCACAATCCATTACTCGAAGTACGTGATCAACATATCCTCCGGCAAATGCATTGTGAAAATGTTCCATGGATGATGCTGGCATAAATACCATACGGTCTTCTAATGCATCATACATTTGGTTTAATGCATCTTTACGGGTAGGAAATGAATCATTAACTAGTGCCCGGTAGCGTTCCCAATTGGATTTTATTTTTTCTGCTTCAATCATAACTTTTTTATTTAATATATGTAATTATTTGCGTAGTTCCAAGACATAACCATTTACTAGCTTGGATGTACATGTTGAGCATGTTATAGCAGTTGCTTTGTCATCTACCCTATTACATATAGTTTCGCAATATTTACATTGCAATCTTTTGAAGCCTTTCGGCACATAACTTTTTGTAACTTTCATATTATTCTCGTTCAACGTAATATATTGCTGAATCTATTTTTTTTAATGCACGAGCTAAATTGTCTAGAGTTGAATCTTTGTCAATTTTTCCTTCCCCAATCATTCTACCTAATAAACGTATAATTTCACGTGTAGCTTCTAATTCATCAGTAACTTTGTTTTTGTAACGGTAATGTGCCATTGTAACCTTTTTTTTTATTATTATTAATACTATATATAAATATGTTATTCCGTAATTAATGCTGTATTTTCTTGACAACATGTAACGCCTAATTGCAACAATGATTGTTCCTTAGCCTTTGCTTCTACCATAACATCTAATGCATCTACTCCATATGTATTAGGTAACCGCGTAATATAATCTGCATGGGCTTGTTCTCGAATCTTGGTAAACTCTTTGTATTGTTTTTGAAAGGTAGGCCATTTAGCTAAATCCTCCATTGCAATATTGTGATGTGCAAACATACGTTCTATTAAGATTTGGGACTCTCTACGACGGGACTCTGAATAGTGGGTACATTGGGTTACATTATGTCGATCCCATGTCTCGCGTGCTAAAAAGAAGGCTTCGCGTTCGGATAAGTCACCTGTATTGAAAGTATGATGCCAATAGTCAAATGTAATTGGAATTGCAGTCGGAACATGTAAAAACTCATATAATTCTCGTACGGAATACATTGAAGCCTTGTCATCATTTTCTATAACTAAACGTGCACGGCAAGATTCCGATAAACGATTATAGTTATGCAACCACCTAGCAATAGTACCAGGCTTATCATTGTAAGTGGCACCAACATGAATATTGATCTTGTTTTCAAAGCTAGGAGCGAACCCCATAAGATCAAACAATTGAGAGTGACGCTCTAAACTAACAATTGAGTTATCAACAACTACAGCATCAGGACTACCTAAGATATGAAACGGACCAGGATGCGTTGTAATGCGATGACCATGTTGCTTAGCAAAATCACCTGCGGCACGAAGATGTTGAGTAATTTCAGCAATACTAGGAAGGTCATGCAACTCATAATGATTCCATCGTGGAAACAATTCTGAACCTAAACGGAATAGGCGAATGCCATTTTGCTCGTTCCATTTAAGTATAGTTAAAAAATCTTTTGCATTTGCAAGTGCAATGTCAGAAGCTAATTGCATACCGCCAATTTTAAATTTGCGTTCAATCATTGTACGACCGGTACGAATACCAGACGTAGATAGTTGCATATTATTACATGCATAACCGTAGCGAATCATATGAATAAGTTTAATGGATTATACTATATTATAATAAATTTTTTGGAGAAATCAAAATAAATGTTTTTTTTAGATACATATATTTATATAAAAGAAAATAACCTTTAAAGGATACAAAAACAATGAAAAACATTTTAGCAGAAAATTTACTTCGATTTGGAGTAAAGAATTTATCTGAATCTGATAAAAACAAATTAATGGAACAAACTGCAATAAGTTCTGTTTTAATAAATAAACACCCAGATGTAATTGCCATGGGTAAAGCTTGTGCTGCTGCTGGGAAAGGTAAATTACCATATAACCAATTGGTTGAATATGCAGGAACGCAATTATATTGTAGACTAGATAAAAAAGCTGAAAATACTAATGCAGGAAGTGGAAGTGTAACTTCTTCAAGGTTATCTTTTAGTGTATATTGTATTGCAAAATCTAAATTTGGCTGTCCAGTACCGAGATATATAGCAGGAGTATTTGTTGCTGCTAATGGTGCAGTTGAGGGAGAACAAACTCCATCAGTAATAACCTTAAATGATAATTTTTTAAATTTACCAACAGATGATACAAGTATTGGTTGGAAAAATTTCGATAGTGCCACGTGGGATGCATTTGCTACTTCGACTTTTGTGCAATATGTAAATAACATAATAAGAAATGCAAAATATCTTGGTATGTTATCTCGTAGTATAATTTCAAATGCAGATCTTTGGAAACAATCAAAAAAACCAGCATCAGGAATGGCATCGGTATTACAAAAAATTGTTGACGCTGTTGTAGTAGCATAATTAAAACATAAAAAATGGGAGCTAATAACTCCCATTTATACTGTATATAAATTTAATTCAATGTCGGACATTGTCCGCATTCTTCATAAAATGTATCATTCCAATAATGCTCAACGGGATGATAAATATATTTTACTAAAATTATAGATTCATAATCTTTTACCCCACCTCGGAATACGGTATATTCAACTATTTCTATATATTCAATATCATCTCTATCGATATTAATACGAACTAAGCCTGTAATCTGGTATGGGTTTGGATCTAATTCTTTAAAGTAAAAATCTTGTTGTTCTAAAATAACATTAGAATTTATTGGATTATTAGAAAATTTATTATTCCAAATAAGAAACTTATCATACGCTTTTTTTAAAGTTCGTTTATCTGTTGTAGTAAAGCTTTCGAAATTTGAAACATCATTTATTACACTTCTACCCCATGGGGACATGTAACTGATATTGTATTTTTTTAAAAAGTTAAATTCAGCTTGACGCATTCCTCGATATTGTTGAGCATTACCAATCATTCCAATTACTAATGCAAATCCTAATACTAACTTTTTCATGTCTCTTATTTTAAATGGTTAACTAATTATTTATATTATTATAATATAAAATAATACAGTACTATCCAACCAACGTAAAAACTTTTTTTAAAAAAATTAATCTCGTTTTACAAATCCATTTAAGAAATTTCTTTGTCGTTCAATTGCCGTGTCAAGTTCAACGTTTTTTCGTTTTTTTGTATTGCGTTGCTGCACTCCATTATCGCTAGGCCGAACATCATTCTCCACGCTATTTGGTCTGGTGGCGTTTGATTTAGTTTTTCGGTTAACGTTATTAGCATTCCCTCGCAAGCTTGTATCATTGCTTCCGCCTTCATTGTTTGGCCTTTGGGAGTCTCTAAAAATTTCTGTATCTCTAAGGGGTTCTGGCCCGGAGTCAATTCGGGTTTCAAGTTTATTAACTCCATAATTGGTTGTTTCTTCGAAAAGGATGCATCCAACATGGTAACTTGTTCGATACGTTTTGATTTGAATACCACACGGATACGTTGTACCGAACGATAGAATACTGTATTGAATACCCCAACTAACTTTTTTATAAGTTTTAACATAACCATATTTTTTTGCACCTAGCCAAGTAAATAAAACAGGCTCTCCTTCTTTAAAGAGAGCCTTATTAAATTGTTTTTCTACGCTTTCAGGTACGTTAGATTTTTTTGCCATTTTGTTTAATTAAAACAAATACCACTAATTTGATCTACAATATAAAATATACGCATATATCGAGTCATTTTATCTTTGCGGAACATTTTTTCTTGTTCAATGTCTCGTTGCAATATGTATCCTGATTGCATGAACCGATTAATTACGTGACGCATTGCTCTTAAGCTATTTGCCTCTACCATAATAATTTCGTCATCAATCATTACATCTACTCGATCATAATTCTTAGTAGTTTTGTCAGGTTCGATGTTTGTAGTTTTAACTGCTGCTTCTGGATTATCTAATGCTTTATGTATTGCACTAAAGAAAGTTGATAAATCGATTCCAACTGTGGCAGTTGCATATAAATTGAATACATAATCTAAACGGTCTTGTTCAGATAACGTTTTAAAGTAATTGTATTCTTCTCGGGAAACATTAATTGATTCGAATTTTGTTTGCATGGTCGTTCTCCGTTTTAATTACAAATAATGCATCAATTTCAGTTACAGGTAACCGTTTAATTTGAGCAATTTGTTCTCGTGCTTCGTACAAACCCGTTGCCATTACACGACCAATTGGTTCTTGTTTAGAATCTTGTTTATATGCGTATGTATACGTATTCATTATACTTATATATATAGTCCTAATTCATAAGCTCGCAAACAACTTGTCAAAGAATCTTGCAAAGTTTCCGCTAATTTTTCTATTTCGTGGGGACGTAAATTCATTGTATATGTTTTAATATCTACCGAAAAGGAATCTTCTGGATTTGCATTATAAGTACGATTTGCTTGATCCATTATGGATTTTTCGGATGCAATTAAATCTTTATACATCATCTTAATACTCGTTCCAGCTACTTGCAAATAACCAATTGTACAATTCATTGGATCTTCCTTAAAGTTCTCTGCTGACATTTTATCTTGAAATACAAAATCAATATCTGCCCAAGTGTCGCCTAATTGTTTTCTTTTCTTGTCTGAAATACCCCATGGGTGATTTACGCTTTTTATCATGTTGTTTAAAATTTATAGATGTTTACAGTATAGACATCTCGTGAATAATTGTTTCTAATTGTTACGTATTGATATTTTTCAATTAACATATCCAACATTAAACCAGGATGCACATAAAAGAAACCTTCGTGGTGTGTTGTGTTGATTGGATTAAGTAAATTGAATGATACTACTTGAGTTGATATATTATACAATAAATCAACATCATCAAATAATTTTGTTAAATCTTCATTTTCTGTTTTGCAACGACGTTGTGTGAATACTCCTGATGCTACAACCCATTCATGTGGATTAAATTTAGCAGTTTCAAAAGCTCCGACATTAATCTTTGTTAGACCCCATTTTTCTTCGCCTAACTGCGTCATTATAGGATTATGGTCAATGGCATTATACGTAATGATATCGCCTTGTAACGCAGCCAATTCGGATGCTACGGCATATAAATCACATCTACCACAACCAATATCTAATAGACTACCGCCATTAAAACCAATTAGCAGATTTTGCATTAAGAATCGTTGTTCTGCAGTAGTATTATAACCAACTGGAGCGGGACTATGCATCATATAATCCGGATCCGTTGGTTGCATTGTATCCCAAATGTCATACTGTTTACCAGAATAATCTAAGTTCTGTATAATTTGATTGAATATTTCTTCGTTTTTCATGTATCTTAGCTTGCTCTAACGATTGGTAACTGATCATTAGCTAACATTTCCTTATAAGGAATGGTTGTTTGAATCATACCAGATTCACATAATAATCCAGATAAATGCTTGTTAATATAAGTATTGTTAGAAGTATTAGTGTTTACCATGGTAAATGCACTGCGATTTTCTAATAATACGTCATACATGATGCCTTTGTTCACAATAAATGAATCTAAAACGACACCTACATGGTTGATTTCTTCCCGAGTAACAACCACCGTTTCACCAATTCTATATGGCATTATTCAATAATTTTAATGATTCTATTTGAAGTCACTGATTTTACTTCAAAATCAAACATAACGCCTTTGAAGTCTAGAATTACTTTAGCCTCTGCTTCTGTAACTGATAATGCTTCTACTAGATACGTTTCTGTAACTCTTTTTTCTTTTGTTCCTTTCGGAGTGTCAATCGTTTCAACCAATTGCACTTTTGCGGTGTAATAACCCATTTTTAAAAAATTTAATTTATAACTTGTTTCTTATTTAAAATATATGAAAACTATTTGCAATTTCCAATTATTTATCGTTTAAGATTTTTTTTAATTTTTTTTGATCTCGATGCATTTCATATGATCTTTGTATTTGTTTAGGAGTCAAATCAAAATTAATCATTAAATTATCTAATACATCTGCAATTAAACGTTGTTTTTCTGATATTGTATATTTTTTTCTTGAAAATGTATCAATAATTGTTATCAAATGTTTAATATATGTTCTAGGTAATTCTTTAAGGATGCGAGATGGTTTAACGTGCACTATATCTTTATCCATTTTCTCTGTTAAAACTTTATGTGCAAATAAACTAGTTTCAGTTAATAAGTCACCATAACCCATAATCCATTCCATTGGTGGTCCGGGAGGTGGTGGTGGTGGAGCAGCGCCCCCATCTGTTGGAGCACCGGATGCAGCCGGAGCGGCTTCTGCTGCCGCTTCGTCTTCAGCACCCATTCCTTTAATATCGTCTAATGATAATTTCAATTCAATTGTATAATCAGTATTGCGACCGAAGCCAGAATAAGGAACAATATCAATGATACCATCATGACGCAGTTTAGCTAGTATTTCAGGAGTACAATTCAAATCCTTTCCAGTTCTACTTAAAAATTCTTGTATACCAATTTCAGAGGGTGAATATAATATACCTAAATGATTGGTGCCACGAGCATCAAATTTACCTAGGAATTTTTGTTCGGCTGGAGTAAACGAAGAACCCGGATCTGAACTAGGAGCATTATCTGTTTCTAGTTTTCCTGCAGCAGGAGCTTCCTGTTCTCGTAGGCGTGATTTATATTGTACTATCTTTTTCATACAGCTTTTGATTCAGCTAATTGCGTAGAGCGATATTTGCTTGCTAATTTTTTTAATTCGTTAATTGCTTTACGAGCTCTAACGCCCGCAGCTTTAACTTGTTTTTCTTGAAAACGATCGTGATTTTCTTTGAACGATAACCAGTGCTGTTCCATTTGTTCGAAAAGTTCTTGTGATGTCATATGTTAACCTTTTTTATTTATTATAAATATATGTATTACTTAAAACGGTCCATAAAAACATGAACGTTTAAATCTGGTATAACTAAAGAAGTATAATCTGTTAATTCTATTATAATATTAGTTCCAGACTGATAAATTTGTTGTATGTGATTAGTGTTAATAAATTTATGTACGATATCATTGTTTGTATTAATTACATTAACTGATATGAATTGTACATTGTGCATTAATCGCCTGTATATGTTCCACCGGGATAATTTTTATTTTTTGATGGTGCACCAATTGTTCCTGCGAATGGAGTAAATGATGATCCGTCTCCTGCTTTATCAACCAATTGATTATAATCAATTTCATCTAATGCTGGAGCTGCAGCAATCATTTGTCCTATAACATCTTTAGTTACATATGTTGTAGATGTCAATCCAGACTGTAACAATTTAATTATTTGATCGGTACGCAATTTAGGTCCAACACTTGATTGGTACCATGCGTAAGTTGGTAATTTATTTGAATTTTTTTGTATATAATCTGCTAATGCCATTGGATTAATTGAATCGGGCATATCATATTTAGAAATATCAATTCTATTTGTAACAACATCTGGCAATTGCATCCATTCTGTATCTGAATATTCATCGGCATAATCCGGGCCCATGTCATCATCAACGGACATTAATGCTTGTTTGCGAACAGAATCAGGAAGTTTTTTCCATATTTCAGCTTCATTATATTCTCGGAGAATTCTTTTAATTCTACTAGCTTCTTCTTTAAATATTTTTCGGAAAGTTTCGCTACTTTCTAAAAGTCGTTTAAATTGTGTCATATTTGATTCTTTTTTATATAAATATACGTATTAACTTAAACGTGATCGTATTTCACTGCCAATTGTTTTGTAAACTGGATAATTGCCATGTGCGTCTGATAAATTTCCGATAGGAGTCGGAATAACTGTTACTCCATTTGCGGCAAAATCTGAATAAAATGCATCTACTGTTTTTTGAGATACGTTTATTAATGGTTTTGACCAAATGATTTTTGATCCATATGTTCCTTTAACTACTAGTAGTTTAGCATTCGGAAATATTACATGTAATCTAGAAACTAGCTGCTTTATAACACTAGTACTTCTACTATATATACCATTTGTTCCGATAGATATAACTACATTTTTAACTGATTCATCTACTCCCTTAAATGCATTAGCAAAAGCTAATAACGATCCTACAGCAATTCCACCATACCAAAGTCCATTATTCCCAGGATTTGATGTATCAATTGCCTTAGGCCCAGGTACGATTCCAGCTCCGGTGGCAACATATGGGACTAATGAATCTCCAATTGCAATACTTTTACCTAATGGTTTATTGGTTGAAGTTAAATTGCTAGTTGTAGATGTTGATGCAGTAGCGCCAACACTTCCTAGTATCCAACCAGCTTCTCGTTGTCGTCGACTTTTATTAGCTGATAATGCGCCAACCGCATTCGCAACTTGTTTTGGATCGCCACTTTGTGCTGCATCTATAACTGTTTTAGGTATTCTACCATAATTATATGCAACTGATGTTAATGCTGCAATTGTTGCATTGTTATATTTAGTCGAAGCTGAACCTAATGATTTTTTAGTTAATGGAATAAATTCTGAATTTAATCTACGTTTTAAATCACGTTCTGCATCTTCTTCTGTAATTGTTACGTTTGGTTTTACTGCTCTATTATTTGATAATGTTATAATAGTTCCATCAGATTTCGTAATAGTACTACTACCATGACCAATACGCCAATTGTTAACATCCCACATCGGAGTAAGAATCATACCTTCTTCTTTTCTAAGTATTGCAGCCGTCTGTGTAGCAATATCATCAGAATAACTTGCTTTATAATCTCCAAATGCATTAATGGTAGTTGATATGATACTACCAAAATCCATTCCGGATGTTTCTGCAGACTTTGTACCAAACATATTTTTCATGAAATCTGGTAATACTGAACTAAACATACTTGCCCATTTTGAAAATGCTCTAGCATTTGGTTTCAATATAGCACGTGCGGTATTTTCATCTATATAACCCGTTACTGGCATTTCATTAATTGTTTGAAATGTTCTAACGGCTTGATATGTTGATTCGCCAAATGTACCCGATTTAGATTCAGATGGATCAATTGTATATTCTAAACTAGTTAAACGTTGTTGCAATATTGTCAACTTAGGTGATTTATCTCCTTGTTTAAACAATTTAATTTCACTGTCAGCACCCTTTCTTTGTTTCTCGGCATCTTTTTTAGCTAGTATGTTTGGATCAATTTTTGGATCTATTTCTGCTAAATATTTCAGCCATTGACGTGCAATTATTTCGTGGCCTTCTTTATTTAATAAAACTTTATTTTTTTGAAAAAGAGCTTTATTATCAGTTAATACATATGCATCGACAGTAAAATCAGAAATTTGTTGAGTGTTCATCCAATTTGCAATTTCCGGAACGGATGCATATTTTACATGACCATATGGGGCAAACTGTTTCGTAGGAGGTGAAATTGCAATAAGTTTAGAACCAGCATCTTCTATTGAATTAAACATTATTTTAAGTGCTTCTATTGCAGATACTTTATTATTAGGAACTATGTTACTAAACATTAATGATACAATATCATAATTTCCAGCAACGTTAGTTTGTAACAACGACAATACTTTGGTAATATCGCCTTCGGCAGTAGAAACAATGTTACCTGTTACGACACCTGAATTTAATATGTCTTTTGCGTAACTAACTTGAGAGTGCGTATCACCATCGCCTATAAATAAAACATTGAGTTTATCTTTAGGTTTTGATAATGCATCTTCCGTACGTTCTTTATCAAAATCAGTATCTTGTTCAGTTAATATTTTGTATAAATGTATCATCTTCCTTGGCTCACATATGATTTAACGTAATTCTTACTAGTTTTATTTTTACTAGTTTTGCATTTTGCATGAATCTTTGGTCTTTTAACTTTAGGTTTTGCGTTATGCATTTTAACCGTTGCTTGTTTTACTTTTGCAGCTGACATTATTGTAAATTCTCCAATTTATAAATGGTTGTATAAATTAAATCTTTAAAACCATCAAGTTGATTAATTATGTTAGTATCTTCTTTTGGTAGCTTTTCATATGCTTTATCTACATACATTGCTAATCCTTTAAAATATTTAACGGCTGTTGATTTATCATATGTAGAAAAATTATCTGGTGCTGTAAAGCCTTCACATATACCATATTTTCCTTGATATGTTTCAACTAATAGATCTAGCATATCAGGTATTGCTTCATAGAATTTTTCAAGTGCTTTATGTGCTGCAAATGACCCCGGGCCTTTTGTTTGCCAATGAAACACGTGGGCTTGATCTCGCGAGCCCATTAATACTGAAACTAATTTTTCAAACATAATAATACCTTATATAATATAAATATATGAACAGTAAAAAAGCCCCCGTTAAAGGGCTTCAAAATACATTTATTGATTAATCAAATGCATTTTCCATTCTTTGCGTCATAGGATTGACTTCTTGCTGAACATATTTGATAATATTTTCGCTTTGAGTTACAATTGTTCCATGCTCTCCGTGAGTAACAACTCCGCCGTTAGCACTCGTTTTCAATTTCAAAATGCCATTACCTAAATTGGTTACTTCTACTTTTTCAGATTCTAATTGGTGAGTGTTTGTACTCGGTTCTAAAACTACTTTTTGCATATACTATAAATTAAAGGTTACATAAATAATAAGATATCTTTTTGAAAAATCCAACCGAACAATTAACTTTGTGCCGTTAACAATTCAAAATATTGGTCTTTGCTTAAAGACACCATTTGACCGCGCGGATCAACTTCTTGTGTTAATTCAACCAATAAGATATCTCCTTGGCGTTTTAATTCTTTTATAAAAGGAATCAAATTTTCGTGCACAAAAAATGTTCGGGCGATTGCTTCCAACGGATCTTCGCTATATTGACGGTCAATCCACAACCAATGTTCATTATTTGTAGTTGTGCACCAGCAACGCACTGCAAATATATTGTTTGTTAAATTTAATGTTCGTCCGTCAACTTCGTGAGTTTCAAAAATTACATCATATTCGTGATATCCTAAAAATTTCCCGGATTTTGAGAATTGTTTATGTCGAACCGGTCTTCCTGCTGTCGCAATACGACGATGCCCTAATTCCTTAATCATATCAGATACTCGGATACTACTAAAAACAAGGCCTTTCCAATAGCCCCATGGACATTCAAATGCCTCTTTATATGAATATGGCTCAACTACGTCATAATTTTCATCAAAAAACTGTAACAATTCCTTTAAAGGCTTTGGTAATTCGTCTCCAAAAGCACGGCGTATTTCTGCAACAAAATTTGTCTCGAATCTAGGCTTATTTGAATACTTATTTTTCAAATATCGCAAAAATAAAAATTTACCAATTGTTACTTGTTTGCTATTAGACCATCGCTCGGATGGTGCAACTATCTCATTCATTTCGGTATCAAAAACCAAATCTGGATAATTCGTAAAAAAATGTACTTTCATGGCTAAAAATTAAAGATTACAATAAACATGGTCTGCTTGGGATTTTCCGTCTTTGCTTATATATTGCCAAACACCATATTGTTCGCCAGAAACAAAGCTACCTTTCCAAGCTAATCGCCCGGATGGCCAATATCCCGTAAATTTTCCTGTTTTTGCATGGGGCGAATCGGAACTTCGTCCGGGCCAACCATATTCCAAAGCCCGTTGCTGTGCTTGGTCTACTTCATGAATTTTCATACTCTCTTATTTTTTAATTATACACTAAATATAAGAAAAAAATCAATGCGATCCAAGCATTTTACCAAAAAAGTTTCATAGAACAGTAAAAAATGCGCCTTTCGACGCATTTCGCTACGTTTACCTCAAAACGTAAAACCTAGGGTAGCAGGTTATCTTAAATGGTATCTTGTAATTTGTTGATTAAATCTGACATTTTAACCAATTGTCTAAGTATCAAGCTTTTTTCTGAAGTTGGTACATTGGAATTAGTAGATAGATCTTGCATACATCGATCGAGCACATCTTCAAGTTTCTCAACTATCTCATACATATCTCCCTCGCTCTCTCTAGACGATTTACCACCACCATACATTTGAGAACTACGATCAAAATCAGGTTCTCCATATTCATTTACAGAATCTGATTTGATTGTGAATTTTGTATATTTAGTATTATTAGCATCTCCATAACTATTTAATTTAGTTGCATTACCAGAAGCATCATGTCCGTATACAGTTCCATCTTTTTTAGTTAGATGTGATTTTGCTCGAGCTTTGTTGATAAAGTTACCATATTTCGAAGAATCACCACTAGCTGCAGCCGATTTCATTGATTCGGTTTCATTGCCATCTCCGTCTAAATCTAAAAAATCAGGCTTAGCATTTGAATTAGACTTATATCCAGCCGATCCGGTATTTAATTCTCTTTTATCTCGTTTTAACTGTGTTACAAGATCACCCATTTGTTTTTTAAGTCTATCTTTTTCAGCTTGTTGAGTAGCCGATGGATTTGATACATCATTTAAGTTGTACCATTTATCTTTTACTTGTTTTAATTCTTTTTCTGCCTTAGCAATTTTATCTTCTAGCACATTTTCGCCTAAATTGGCTGCGTGTACTGCTATAGCATCTCTTAGGGTAGGCAAAGATCCATCTGCTCTACGTTCCCACGCATAACCTTCTAAAAGTGCTTTTAATTTAAGTGTCATTGTTTATCCTTTGTTATTATTTAGGTGCTACTGTATTTTTTGAAAAAAGTACTTTAATTACGAATTCGCCGTTAATATTAGTATCTGCTTCTGCTACATTTGATTGTGGAATTACAATGTATAAAGGCTGTGCTTTAAAATTTGAAGACATTCCATTAGTTTTAGCTGCGTCTATTTCTTGTGAAGATACAATACTGTCTGCATTAAATCGTATATCTTCAGTAGAGAGCTGCCTACGCACTGTAATATCATATCCTCCAGCCCCTTGGCCTGTTGGATTTTGTTGATAAATACTCCAATTGCCAGTAGATTTAAAGATTTCCTCTGCGCCTTTTGCAATATCAGCTTTTATAGAAACTGAAATTTTATCTTCTAAATCAAATGTACCAGGTTTTACATCAATTTCAATAATTGGACTATCATGCCATGTTTCATTGCTTATACGAGTTCCTTTTGTTAAATTACCTGCAGGAATCCATACACTTACGTTTAATTGATCCAATGTTAACGTTCTACCCCATTGAGGCGCCTCTGTTAAACTACGTGCATTTAACAAAGATTTTAATTTAATATGAGACATTATTATCCAATTTTATAATAAATATAGTACGTTGTAAATCAATACATAATAAGTGCGTCCTTACAGGTCCGCACAACAATCTCACGGATACGCACATCAATCCTCAATACCCGTTGCATCATATCGATTACGTGACACTATGTATAATTTACCGTTGCGATCCAGAATGTGATATCCGGCAGCTGCAAGTTTTGCAGCGTTGGCGTGAAGTAGTCCTCGATATATACGTGTCTTTTGAAGGTCTTTACCCGATTCCGTGTCAAACCCGGTTACATCCACAGCCGTTGGTGCATATTGGCTGCAAAAGTCTAGTATTGCTTCCCCTGCTGTTTGCAGTACCCGCAAATAAGACAATTGGCCTGCTACATGACTTCTACCATGTGATATGGTAAACCCACCGGCCACGGATCCGGGCATCGCAATTGCAAAAGAATATTCTTCCCCGTCTTGCGAGTATTGTGACCCCATTTCAAATACCACCGTAACTCCATCACAATTGACACGAGTTTCATATCCCGAATCCCAATCCTGAGCATCCTGCCACGCAAACTGGGTTGCATATGGTGTTATTCCACCTAACGTAATTTCAGCCAACGATTCTTTGCTAGGGGTATTGTCATGGCCACATTCATGACACACATACGGATCTGCACCACCCGTTGAAACAGGCCAACTATGTGGGCATTCAGCGCAGTGAATCCGCTTAGCTTTTTTACGTTCTAGCAATGGTTTTAATCGTATCATACGTTATCCTCCATACCTGTAGCATCCGTTTTGCGTATTCTAATTAGAAACAAGTGACCGGTAAAAGATTTTTGTATTTTAAAGTCTGCAAACATGGATTTATTTGCAAGTAACAGGTCATGATATATGCGAGTCTTCTGGGCGGACTTACCAAAACCAGAATCGGCACCTGATATATCAATCTGATCGGCATTATAGGTATCGGCAAAGTCTCGTATGGCATACGCACAGGTTAACATTACCCGAAGATATGATAACCCTTCTGGTGCAGAGGCAGTACTGGCATTGGTTGTCCAACGTTGGTCATCGGTTTTATTTGGTAAAAAGAATGAAAATGTCCAGTCTCGGGATTCGGGATCATCGGAAGTCATTACCATGTTAATAACAGTACCAGCAGCCGCCACCTTAGTATCATAGAATTCGTTGTTACCCAATTTTCTCCAGGTGAATGACGCGGCATATGGAACAAGCCCCGCCATATTTATTTCCGTTAGAATAGACTTTAATCGTATCACAGTGAATCCTCTAAATCAATATTCAATTTAGCCCCTAAGCCACGCTGTGTGGGGGTCATGTTGCGAGGCGTTTCTTGTCCTAGGGGACGTCCCATTACTTTGGCATAATCTTGCATATCAGCCGACAGCTTGGTATAATGTTCAAATTGCCACGCATCATAATGTACAAGTACATTTCCAGGTTTCCATCCCATATTGCCCCCATGGGCTTCACGGTGTACAATACGCAATTGGTTGAAATCCCGCATTAAGCTCTTACGCTGTGGTATGATACGCTCTATAAATTCGGAATCAGGTTCCGTCTTGTATGCTCCTGCAATTAGGTCCAATACATCGTCCCTAAATTCTGAATCTGTTACTTCTGGATTCATATAGGTATAACGTACTTCCTCCCATATTCTGCGATGATTCTCGGTAAATGGTGTTATCTGATCCATTATAATGGCATAATACCCAGGAGTAATTTCCCGCACATCATACACATTAACTATGTGCTTAAATAAACGTTTAGTACGCAGTCTGGTGGCAAGTGCAACCTCCGCGGCATCCGGCGTAATCTTTAATACGCGACCCGATTGCATGCGATATGCAACCCCATTGGCTCCTCTACCTAGTTCCCCAGCAACCGTTTCTCCCATGGCAGTAGCAATTTTTTCTACTTGTGGTAATTCTAGGACGACGCGTTCCGTTAATATGTCCTTTAATCGTATCATGTTATGCTCGTCGAATATCCGAATCACCATGCTCATATGGTATGGTAATTACATCGCCTTCATTTTGGCCGCCCTTAAGTTTGAATACATAGTCTTCATCCGCTGAATTGTATCCAACAAACATTGCAGGTACCCAATCACCCCAATCATGATCGTATACTTCATATGTTTTGCCTTCCGTGAAATCAATTGATTGTGTTGCATCTTCTAGCAAGAAGCGACGCCATTTCCTTATATAAGTTTGATCCATAATGTTCCTTTTATATGAATAAATATACCTGTTTCTAGATAATTGTTCTAGGATTCCTAGGAATGCGTGTATGACACCGTCATATCCAATAAAGAGCACCTATATAGCAAAAAATTCCCCCGCGCGGGAAAAAGCCATATCACCTCCCACTCCTAGATGGGGGTCGTTACCCCCTTAATGAAACCCACCCCATCCCCCTTGTTCTTAGGGGGGCATCCCCCTTGTTTTTGGGGGGGCATAGGGGCAGTAAAATAGGGGGGCTTACCTACCCCCCTTGTTCTTTATATATATGCCTTATGCCTTATGCTTGCTCTTGTTGTCTAATGCGTTCCATTATGATTGCTGTGGCTGCGGCATTGTCTGGTGCTTGGTAGTCGGTCGGGATGCCTAGGTTCTCCATCAATTGATTCACTGTGCTCCATTGACTGCGTAGCATTGCTGTCCATCTAGAGTCTCTGCCATGTTCCTGTTCTGCCTTCTTTAACTCTAAGAACATTGCGGCTTCTGTAAGTTGCATCTTGGTAATCATGGCTGCCTTTGTTAGTGGTATCTTCTTAACACTCACTTTAGGGTCTCTCTCTTTTCTCATAGTCTTCATATCTCTTATTTTTTAAATTAAGCTTAGGGCCTTTCCCTAATTGCTATACATAAAGATAAGGAAAATAATGTTAGGAACCTAATCTTTTGGCAACTATTTTTACTTTATTTTACAGCAGTAATCCGACACCTTGCGATGCCGGACCCTTTGCGAGAGATCGATTATTGAGCAATAATTTGTTCTGCTATCATCATTTTTGGATCGTCAAATCCCATTGCACATATCCTTGCTGCTTTAATAAAGCTTCTGAGGTTTATCTCTAAGCCTTCAAACTCGGCATCCAATTCCTTCATTAGTCTAAGGGCTTGCTCCTTAGCTGCCATCGGGATGCGAGACTCCATTGTCGGAAGCAATTGCTCCATTCTGGTAAACATTTGGTCGGTTGTCAAATCCACATCTGCTACAAAGCTACGGGATCTAATTGCTTCATCCAAGCGGCTTTGGCTTATGTTGCTTATAAAGATAATCCTGCCTGTGAATTCAAAATGACGAGGTACTTCGCTGCCATATTCATCTTTTAGGGCTTTGCTTGTTATATAAGATATCTTGCGAGTGTCATAGCTGTCTAATGCTCCCTTAAGAATATTAACTGCATCGTCATCTCGGAATACAGAGTCACAGTCATCCAATACAATAATCTTGTCGCTGTTCTCATATAGCGTAATAAACAAGCCGGCTGCGGTAGCTCTACCTTTGAAGTGAACAAAGTCATATGACTCTCTTAAGCCCATTCCTTCTAAAGTACTTTTTACTAGGTGTGTCTTGCCCATTCCAGCTCCTCCGGTAATTACTAGAGACGGTTGGATGCCTTTGCCTACCATTTTAGTCAAGCGCTCAATATTGTCAAACATTACCTGTGGATCCTGCTGCTGCTTAACTGACATAAATGACAGCTTCTGCGGTGCACTTGGAGTCGTTGATTGCGATGCTAGCATACGTGTTACTCGACCATTAACTCCTACAAACAATATCTCATTGTTCTTTTCGGCATTCAATAACTGGATGTGTCTAATCACATCTTTTCCTGCAATCTCTCCGTTTGCAACATTCTTTCCAAATAACTTTCCTTTAATTCTAACCGGTTTAAACACATTTGTCATACTCTCTTTTTTTTTGTTTTTTAATTTATAACTCTTAATTCCTATATATAAAGATAAGGAATTTATTTCAATTATCCTAATCTTTTGGTAACTTTTTTGAAAATATTTTCAAACATTTTAGCACCTACTCTACGCACTGCGGTTCGAGCATCTGATATTTCAATCATCTCAGCCCAGGTTAATTCTACAATACCAATTTGGCCGAATACCTTTGCCTTAAGTTCCTCAGATATCTTATTCATATCAAAGACAACTTCATTGGAGCTAGTACTAATTGCAGATGGGTTTGCGTAACCGAATTGGTTGTGGGTGATGTAAACTGGAAACTTTTTCATATCTCTTATTTTTTATTATACTTAAAGATAAGGTAAATAATGTTAGGAACCTAATCTTTTGGTAACTTTTTTTCAGAAAAGTTTAGCGCCATTTTGGGTCAATTATTACATAATCATATACGACCCGGTCGACGCTATTAGTACTCATGATTTGCATCTGATAGCATGTATTTCCTCTGTGTATACATTCGCCTATGTAGTCAACAAAGTCACATTGTTCATTTAATGCTCGCCATTGGGCTTCTGTTATAACTTTAAATTTTTTCATATATCTCTCTTTTACGTCCGCAAGGGCCAACATTGCTGCTGACCCTGGGACTATGTTGAGAGATATGTTTACTCTTCCGATGCAGCTTGCTCTGCTTCAATTTGTGCCTCAATGAATCCGTCCGTCTCTTCTTCATCTTCTTCAATTACAAAGTTATCCAATGCGGCTTCAACGTGCGTCATAATTTCCCGTACACTAACTTCTACACTATTCAATTCAATACGGTTGTCATAATTTAATTCAAACTCTGCGGAATCTTTATCTACTAAGTCTGATGAATTATAATCTAAGGCTCTTTCAATTTTTTCAGCAATGGCTTCTGCTAACTCCTGGGACATGCCCAACTGCTTTTCAACGCGCACTTCTGCCTCCAAGCCTTGGATTAATGCAATTACATTGTCGATTGATACTACTGAGGTTAGCGCCTTTGCTCCCTCTAATTGCGCAATTAAATCTGCTTTTTTCATACTCTCTGTTTTTGTTTTTTAAACTTTGGGACTATTCCCTAACTTCCTATATATAAAGATAAGGAATAAATCAATGCGATCCTAATCTTTTTGAAACTTTTTTTACTTTTTTTTTAACTATTTCATCTGCATTAGATCCGGAGCTGTTTCAATAGTTGCTGCGCCTAACTCTACAATAATGCATCTGTTGCTGTTCCTGTCAATAAACTCCTCTACTATATGGAATTCAAATTCAAGTATTTTTGACATTCTATTTAGACAACCCATCTCCTCTCCGGCAAAGATAACGCATTGGCCTAACTTCTCTCCGGTTGGTCCAGAGAATGAATTATTCAATACTCCAATACAATCAACAATTCCTTCAAATTCCCTTTTTGTGCATTTTTTCATATTCTCTCTTTTTTTAATTGCGGCATTATTGCCTTTCTAATTTATACTATTATAACCTTTTTTTACAAAAGGGTTACCCTTTTTTGCAAACTTTTTTTAAACTTTTTTTAGCTATATTGGCCTGAATAAATTACTGCGTGCACTGCTAATGTTACTTGTGTAACCATTGCTTCGAATTCTTTTTCTGACATCATACTCTTATTTTTTATGGGTTAAACATTTAAGGATCAAAAACAAATTGAGCACTAAGCTCAGGTAAACTAGGTTGCTTGCAAATTCTGATATCATACTACTTAAGGATTACATTGTTTATTATTCCATAGGCTACGAATCCTATCATTCCGCCTATTACTAATACTGCAATTGCCAATTGGTATGGCTTACTAAGAATTTCTAATTTTTTCATATCTCTTATTTTTTATTATACTTAAAGATAAGCATTTTTTTCCAATTAACCTAATTTTTTACCAACTATTTTTGCTTTTTTGGAAACTTTTTTTACAAGTATTGTTCCAACAATTTGATGCCTGGCATTGCTTGTAATCCTTTCTCAGCCAATCTTACCAATTGACGTGCGCGCTCTCCGGTAACACCTAACTCCTCAGCTATCTGCTCCATTGGCTTGGCATACTCATAGCCGAAGCCATAGTTCATGCATATTGCAATGCGTTGCTTGTCTGGTAATTGGTCTAATGCTCTTTGCAAATCGAATCGCATATCCGCCGTCTCGCGTGCTGATTGATTGCTCTCTGCCTCCAAATAGCGGTCTGCATAGGTTTCTTTATTTTCATCATCGCCTACTGGAGTGTGGATACTCTTTGTGGAATATGGTTCAGTTGCGGTACGGTGTGATGGGATCCTAACTGTTCTGGATAAGTCATTCAAAGCCTTTTGGATCTCGGCACGGATATACCATACTGCGAAGGTAATGAATTTAACTCCTTTTGTGATATCAAAGCGCTCTGCGGCTTCAAACAATCCTAAATTAGCAAACCCAATCAAATCCTCTAACTTCAATCCCATTCCCTGATATTGACGGGCTACCTGGATTGCAAACCGTAAATTGGTTTCAATCAATTTGTTACGGGCATCGATGCTTCCTGCTACCATTGCCTCAGCTAATGCCTTTTGGTCGGTAGTGGCAATGTTTGCCGTTTTCTTAATCTCTTTAACATAAATTGCTACACTAGCAACATCTGATACAATTGCGCCATTTCCAACATGAATTCTTTTTTTCATTCTCTCTTTTTTAATTTATAACTCTTAATTCCTATACTTAAAGATAAGGTAAATAATGATAGGATCCTAATCTTTTCTCAGAAAAGTTTCGAAAATGTTTTAGCGCTTTTCAAGCATTCAAATTTTCCGGAATCATTCTTTCCCCATATTTCAGCTTTGCCGGAATGGCCACATTTGGGAATTACTGTGAATAAAACTTCGTTCTCGTTACATATGCGGAAATCGTCATACAACGGTCCATTCATCGGACAATTATTTTTAAAGAATACATACGTGCTTAAGATGTCGATCTCTGAATTTTCTTTGAGGAAACGTTTTACCTTAGGGAATAATATGTTTGCTTTGCGCTCCAATGATGAATCTTTGCAAAACCAATCATAAAAGTTAAAACAACTATTTTGGTCTCCTTCGCTGTCAATTATTCTTCCTGACGCGTATGCATTCAATTGTTCTGCTAAATTTACTTTTTCCATTTTTCTCTCTTTTTAATTTATACTATTATAACCAAATATTTCAAAAGGGTTACCCTTTTTCCGAAACTTTTTTTAATCTTTTTTTTGAAACTTTTTTATGGCATGATAAATGCTAGTGCATATACCTCAACGTCGAAGTTTTCTTCAATTAATTGCAATTTCTCATTATCCGTAAGAAGATTGTCGTCATCGTCAAACATACACTCATTTTCCATTAATATGAATTCCTTAATTTCAGCTCCCGTAGCTACCTTTAACTCTGGAACATAACAACCGTTGTCAATTAATGCCAAAAGATATATCTCGTCATTTTCTAAATCTGTAAATGCAATTTGCTGTAAATCTTTCATATTTCTCTCTTTTTAATTTATACTATTATAACCTTTTTTTTGCAAAGGGTTACCCTTTTTATGCAACTTTTTTATCCGCGCTTATCTTATAAAGCGAGGATTCAATTTTGCCTTAGCTTCTTGCTCGGCTCTATATACTCGGTTTCTTTCTGCTTGCAACATTGCTGCTTTAACTACTGCGTTCAACTCTTGCGGCTTTCTTGCATCTGCACTCAATTTGCTTATTACTGCTCCTTGCTGAAAAAATGCGGAATTCTTTTTTACACTTGCCATACTCTCTTTTTTTTTAATTTAATTTATAACTCTTAATTCCTATATATAAAGATAAGCATTTTTATGATAGGAACCTAATCTTTTAGCAACTATTTTTACTTTTTTTGAAACTTTTTTCTCTGCTTAGCAATATGCCGTTCCACTACAAATACAGAATCCTGCAAATCCAATTGGCCGATTCCACCGCCTAATGACAATACTCCATATTGGGTTACGTTACGTGACTTACCACATTTAACAGTGGCCCAACCACACCCAACCTCACCACTGCGGATAAAATACTCCCGGCCGGTAATAGTGTCGGTAATTTTAAATGTTTCCTGCTTTGTTTGCTTGGATCCTGGATTCTTAACAATTTCAACATTAATGCCTGGAATTCCATATTCCAATGCTCCTTCCATAAAAAACTTTTGTAAACTCATATTCTCTCTCTTTTTAATTTATACTATTATAACCAAATATTTCAAAAGGGTTACCCTTTTTTACCAACTTTTTTTACTTTTTTACCAACTTTTTTTATCGAGCTTAATTCTAATTCAATTAGCTCCAGATCCATTAATTGCATCCCTGATAATATATCTATTCGCGAATCAATTCCATAATCTCCAGCAAACCCGGTTGCTATATTGAGTGTCAATGGACTAAAACCGGATTGATTTTTTACCATTGCTGATCCAATTAATTTTTTACGATCCGAATCCGCCTCAAGCAAATTATGGATCCGGGTAACCAACATTGTCTTTTTCATATTCTCTCTCTTTTTAATTTATACTATTATAACCAAAAAACTTAAAAGGGTTACCCTTTTTTACTAATCTTTTGCAAACTTTTTTTCGAAAATGTTTATCTTTTATCTACAAGAAAGATTCTTTCAAACTCCTGGGCTGAAAATTTAGTTGGCTTATCATCTGCATAATCAATATCGAAACTAACTACATAATTACCTTTCTTGGTAATCTTAAGCAAGGTGCCAAACATATCAAAGCGGTTGACAACCGCATCTCCTGGTTTTACATTTCTTCTTTTAAGGTCGACTGTTTCCCAACCTCCGTCTATTAATCTTGCTGTTAAACTCATTTTTCTTATTTTTAGTTAATTATATAAATGACCAAAACCCGTCTTCAATCTTTCTCAATTTGACAAACTTTAAATGCCCGTCACTAAACCCGTCTGATTTGCATCTACCAAATGACGCCATATAGCCGGTGCCATCCAATGCAACGATAATCTTTGAGGTATTAGTGCCAAATAATGCGGCTGCCGTCTCGGCATTGGATTGGGTAAACCAATTTGTTAAGCTGTCAAGCTTATTTTTTTTAACTCTTGCTGGAACTTTGATTTTTGTCATATATCTCTTATTTTTTATTATACTTAAAGATAAGCATTTTTTTGTTCGAAACCTAATCTTTTTGAAACTTTTTTAAAAAAAGTTATTCACAATTTATATAGGCTCGTAAATTTCAAAATTCAGATCCGCATATTTAGATTCTAAAAGTGCTACTGAAAATACAAACCCTTTCGGATCCGTTAAAGTTGTATACCCGTTAGGGAGCATTTTTACTCGTCCTAACATTACTCTGTCAGTGCCGTTATTAACCCACACTCGCTGCTTGTTCTTTAAATCTACTTTTTTCATAACTCTTATTTTTTTAATTAATATAAAGATAAGGTAAATAATGTTAGGAACCTAATCTTTTACCAGAAAAGTTTCAAAAAAGTTTGCTGGTTAATTAAAACCAACAAATCCTTTCTCTAACTCTAACTCTAATTCTTCTGCTATCTCATTTAAACGATATAATTGAGCATCTATTATTTCTTGTGATACTCGCTCTGCTACATCTCCAACCGTGTAGCCCGTTCCAAATCCATAACATGTAACGGCTTTTTGAATTGTCAATAACTCATCATTAACATATCCTTTCCATTCCAAATCTAATATGTCAATTTCAAAGCCTTCATCATTTAACTCTAAGGATTGCTCTAATAGCTCCATGGCCGCATCCCACATCAAAAATAATTTATCGCGTACCACATCAGCTACTTGCTCATTGTGGTCATACATTTCAGTACTCCAAGGCTTTGTAATCTCAATTCCAAATTCTACTTTTTTTGCTTTTTTCATAACTCTTATTTTTTATTATACTTAAAGATAAGCATTTTATTTCAATTAACCTAATTTATTTGGAGAAATGTTTGGACGAGTTATTCACAAGTTATTCACAATTTTTTGTGTATAAAAAAAAGCACCCGGGAAATAAGAGAGTGAACCCGAGTGCCTTAAGCCGCCGCCTGGAAAATAAGAGAGTGAACCAGGCCGCGTAAATGTGTAGTAGGACCGACTCATTACGACACGAAGCCGACACATTACGATCCTACTTATATGGTGAGGTCGAGCCATTGGCTACGATCCCTCGTTGATTTTTAGTTTTAGATGCTCATTGTAACTGCTACTGCAATTGCAAACATCCAACCTGCTACTGCTAATACGATTAGCGTGGTATCAAATACTTTTTTCATATCTTCTTACTTACACTTATATTATATGGAATATACATCCAGAATCCAACCAAAACCCGGAAAAAGTTTACTCTGTATAGCTAGTGATCTGAACTAAATATGCGTTTATGGGGCTAAAAATAGGGTATGGACTAAAAATAGGACTAAAACCAGATACATGATTTCGTCTAAAAATAGGATATTTTTTCTAAAAATAACCTGATTTCGTCTAAAAATAGACCGGGGAGAGGGAGATCGTCTAAAAATGTACGGCAATTGCTCTAAAAATAGGACGCTCAATAGCTAGCAATCTGAACGCAATCAGCACTACATGCACTATATACATGGTATCAGGTTACTCGCTATATATACGTGAATGCATCTAAAAGCAAATACACTATATATAGAGACTAAAAATAGAACGTGCATTGGACTAAAAATAGAACCACTCCTTCTAAAAATAGAACCACTCCTTCTAAAAATAGATCTGGCATTTCACCTAAAAATAGCCGGGATTTCACTTAAAAATAGCGTATCCCTTATTGGCGCCTTTCAGTTCGTTTAAGAACATCGAGGCCATGTATTAGGGTTGGATATCAATGGAATCGCAATATAGAGACTATGCCCCTAGTAAACAAGTAGGACCGGGAGGGAGATATCTAACCATTCCACTCTGATGCTACTAGACACTCAACTTGCAATACCATCTCAATATAAGAGTAGAGTTTTTACTGATAATGCATTAAAAATAACGGAATGCTTAAACGCATACTAGACTCTTCCGCCAAGTACGCCATGCTAGTAAAGGATACCATACATATGCATACGTATTCTTATACATATACTTATATGCTTTACTTGTATTACTTTATGTATTCGTATATGGGTTCTTCTTCGACTTGATATTTGTCTGCAGTATCCGTAACATACTACGGCTACTAATTAGTTTGGGAATTTCTTTGTTGTGTTATGTGATCGTCGATCGCTTTATCAAATTCCTTAAGCATGTCCTGGATGTGTGGATCATCCAATCTCTTTGGATCGCGTGGTGCATTCCACATCTTAGCATCTTGCCAAGCTTCCTTTGCATCTCCCCATAGTCTCCATAGTCTGAAGAAGTCGCGTAACATTCTAAGTTGTCTCATGGTTTTTCTATTTCTTGTTTTTAATAGTCCGTAATATACCAGCCCGGAATGCATCATAGTCTTGTTGATACTTATGCGGCCAAGCCACTAAATATGTTTTCCTTTCCGGATCTTGTGGGTAGACATATAACATGCGTCGTTTAAGATATTTTTTAATCTTTCTAGGCAATCTAAAGTTACTCATTTAGTATTGTTTGCGTGTTCTATAAAATAATAATATATTCGGTCTTTAATTGTTTGTTTCCATACATTGATCCGGGATTGTGCAAAGCTATCTTTCTTTTTTGGATCAATTAATATATGCAAGTTGCCCTGCAGTTCAACATCCACCAATGCAAATAATTCTTCTTTGGTCATTGTTATTTGTTTTTATTTAGATCTAAATCCGCTAATACTTCTTGCCAATATGTTACATAATCTGCAGACAATTCATTTAATGATTGAATGCATTCTAACTCATCCAACATCTCCGTTACGCATACAATGGCACATTGTCGTGCTTCCGTCCAACGCACATTGACATTGTTTGGACCTGTGAAAGATCCATTGTTAGGAAGTGTGTAATAGAATCGTTCCGTTAAGGCATCTGCTTTTGATTTGATTTGATATGCACGCCATTTAGCATCTGACATTGATTCTAATGCATTATCAAGCTCTCTGTGTAATTTGTACCAATCTGGCATATTATTCCGTTTTTAACCAATCTTTATTTATCAATACCCGTAAAAAAGCTTTGAAATGATATAACCCATTGCGATCAAACATTTCATCTGCCTCTTCCATCGAAGTAAGATCTCCATCTAGTACACCTAACATCCATATTGTATTATCAATGTCATGCTTAATCCATCGTGCAGGATCTGAAGATCGTTTATCAGTAACTAGGATCCAAGGTTCTCCGTCAATATCAAACTCATCAACGCTATCTGCATTCTCCTTTAAAAGGATTGAAGCTTCAAAGCACCAATCCGTTGGATCATAGCTACATCGCAATGAATTAGTTACTGACATTTCATCGGCTTCTAAAAAATCAATTGGATCTTGTATAGCATCTTCTCTGACATACCATACGCCATTTATTTCTATTCTATTAGTATTCAGCATCTTCTGTATTAGTTTTTTGTTTTGGTATTCGGTCTTCTGCTAATTCATATACTGCAAAGAAATCTTCTCGATGCTCACAATTCAATTGCAATAAGCGAGGACCAATCGTTTGCATATCACAACATCCTTCATCGGCATCATAATGCATTGTTGCAACGGTATAACATGATTCCGGATTCACAAAGCATTGTTCTGATATACTAGTATTATTTTTACAATAAAATCCGAAAGATCGTTTCCAACCATCAGCTAGATATTCTTCCTGCTTGTTATAATAACTGTTAGGTTGCCAACAAACAATTTCATAGCGACCTTGACTGAAACGACATTCAATTTGATTGATTCTTACTTTCATTTTCTTTTATTATATGTTTTTCTTTTGCAATATCCATATGTTTACAACGCTTCCGAAACAAAAATCCGGAGCAAGTACATAACCATTTATCATTTTCAATTGTTACATTGTAAGAAGAACCTGATGCACTTTTAATGACATACCGCATACTTGTAGTACCTGCTTCCTTTAAAGGTATCTGGTATGGAACCCATATGGCCAATGCATCTTGTATATCAACATCTGATTCTATACTTATGCTACCGCCAGCATCATCATGAAATATCATTTTCTTGCCAGGATAAAAATTTGCAATGACAGGAGCATACATGGAAGGACCACGTTGCATCATCCGAACTTCTTGCTTGGTATATACTTTAGACATTGGTTTCTGTTTGCGTATTCAACACCTCTTGTTCATGCTCATAGCGTTGTGTGATAAAACGACGTTGTGCGGAACTGCGAGTGCTAATCTTTTGTTGAACCAATTCATATTCTGCCGTTAATTCATCTAAAGACAAACGAGCAATCTCCCTTTGCGTAGGTGTCATATAATCCGTTGGATCAATATTTTCAGAAAGTTGCTTTAAAAATTCTTCCATTTGTTCTTCATAGGTTGCCACTGAACCTAATTTGTCAACTATGTTTTCAGGTGTTTGTTCTGGATTCATATTATATGAGTTTTGATATATAATTAAACGTGATAGCAATTGCAACTGCAATGCTTGATATTCCTAATAATTGCATTTCTGGTGGTAATGCGATAAATGGTTGGCTTGATGTTATTAAAACTGCAATACATGCAAAAATAATAATTGCAACAAGCAATACGACTAATTTAATTAAGGTTTTCATATTCTATTCTGATTTAAAGGTTAATAAATTCCAAGTTCTAATCTTTGTCTTTCTTCAAACCATTTATCTAAATAGTTTTTTCTTTCCTCTTCAGTTAAAGATTCATCTTGTGCTTTCATAAATAGTTCAGAGCAAAGGTTAAATTGTTTATTCCATTTACCTTCACCATCTATTTTTATTTCATTAATGTGTGTCATTCTATTCTGATTTAAAGGTTAATTATTTCTTTTTAAATTGTTCAAACCATCCTGAAGCGTCAAACCCACCTGGTTTATCATCATTAAATTTTAATATTAATGATAACACTTCTTCCTCACTATACATTCTTTTAGCTTGGTATTCAGCACCATCTACAAAGGCATGTCTAATGTCTACTGTGTTATATCCTTCACCATATTTATTTTTAGCAAATTCTTCAATAATTTCTTTTGTTTTCATTCTATTCTGATTTAGATGTTTTGTTATAATAATATTCAAGACATTCACACCATGTCCCTTCAAAAAAAACATCTTTTGATTTTAAATCTACTACTTGATATCTGTCAATTCCTATATTTATTATTTCCATCTTATTTTTATTTTACGTCAAACCAATACCAACCAAAAAATATTCTCATCATTTGTCTGTGAAACCAAATTGGTTTATGTGTCATAGTAAATTGGAGGTTATTACTTGTTTGTTTACCTAATTTATATCCACCAACAACTTTTGGTGGTGTCATTGGTT
>Ga0208974_1000002_pt1 | contig 215834 bp, 292 predicted proteins | sample GreLakmeER15MSRF_FD_187699 | JGI IMG/M metagenome (GOLD analysis project Ga0208974, IMG submission 187699) | Freshwater lentic microbial communities from great Laurentian Lakes, MI, USA - Great Lakes metaG ER15MSRF (SPAdes) | ecosystem: Environmental > Aquatic > Freshwater > Lake | place... | reverse complement strand
CGTTAGTAATACTAGCATTACCGCTTAGGTTAGTATTTGTTAATCCGCTGATAGTGTTACTACCTGCGGCAATGGTTTTATTTGTTAATGTGTCAGTAGTTGCACGGCCAACCAATGTATCAGTTGAGCCTGGCAATGTTAATGTGCTTGTGCCAGCCACTGCGGTTGGCGTTAATGTAATAGTGCCTGACGTTGCACCTGGTAACGCAACGCTGGAAATACCAGTTAATGCTAAATTGGCACTTGACCTATTCAATGCCACGCTGGTTGTACCAATATATGTTGTATCTGCTTTTTGTGCTATTACTGATGTATCTACTGTAACTGTTGGAGTTGCCGTTTCACCTGTGTTATTTGCCAATGTTATGCCAGTACCGGCTACCAAACTTGCAACATAATTGCCGGTTGTATCGGCGCCAAGAGCAATACTGTTAGAAGCAGATGTTGTGGATATCGAAACGCTGGCCGAACCGTCAAAACTTACACTACCAGTTACATCACCGGTTAAACTAATTGTTCTAGCTGTTTTAAGTTTACTAGCAATAATGCTAGATCCTGAATCTGTATCAACTGAATCGCTGATAAATGCTTGGGCGGCCAGCACACTGATGTTTTTTTCCACAGCATCAAGACGGTCACTGATATTTGACTTTTTACCAATAAAAACAATGTCGCTGGAAGTTATGCCTGCGTCACTGGTATATGTGTCATATGCTCCGGTGGTTTTATTTAATTTAAAATTATTTGTTCCACTGGCAATACTTTGTGTACTACCGCTTGCTCTCAAATCGTATTTTCTTGACATTTTTAATCCTGTTTAAATATAGTTAATTGTAGTTATTTCTAGTTCGTCAGAGACATCTATCGTGCCAGCGACAAATGTTATCGTTCCGCCAGAATTAACTGTATACTCACTTACTCTCATTTTTAATCGGTTGTTGAAGATTGATACATTATCTGTATCTACTGACATTGTCGCCGTATTGTATAAGAATGTGTATGTTAATACTGCGGCGTTAGTGACTGTAAGAACATCACTATGTCTTAGTGCCCATGTCTTTTCAGTAATCCCTGTCACTCGACCTTTGCTATCTACAATAACCGTTCCAATTTTCCTGTTACCAGTTCCTGTGCTGGTGTTTGCAAAACCATATGTTCCAGCTGTTACTGCCGTGTTGGCCAATGTTAAACTAATGCTAGTTGTTCCACTACCACTGGCATCACCTGACACTGTGATTGATTGATTACCTGTTAAATATGCGGCGTTAGATCCAGCACTAACTCGACCTTTGACATCAACTGTTACAGTATTATATGTTCCTGCACTTACACCTGTACTGGTTAGTGCCAATGACAAATAATCACTAGCGTCTGTATACGTAGCAGTAATACCAGTATGAACACCATTTGTTATCATTGACGATGCTGAGTCTTGTACTGCTTCATTAAAGTCGGTGACTTGTGTACTTGCAATTGCAATAGTAGTATTAGTTGCCGAAGTTATTCTACCTTTTGCATCTACTATAATTACAGGATGAGTACTAGCAGATCCATAAGTGCCAGCTGTTACACCAGTACTGGCCAATGTAGCAGATATAGTTGCATTTGCTGAACCATCGAATCCAGCAGATCCCGACAAGTCGCCTGCGACTGCTAGTGTTCTAGAAGTTGCTAATACTGTTGCTGTACTGGCATTGCCAGTTAACGCACCAACAAATGTTGTTGATGTGACAGAAGTTAAACCAGCCAATGTAGTTGACGTTGCTCCCAATGATATGCTTGTGGATCCTACTGTTACTGCACTATTTGCTAAATTAGCATTACTAATTGCGGCTGAACCGCTTAGGTTGCTATTTGTTAAACCGCTGATAGTGTTACTACCTGCGGCAATGGTTTTATTTGTTAATGTTTGCGTATCAGTTGCGCCGACGATGGTATAGTAAACGGTGCCATCAGAGGTATAACTCCAGTTATCGGTTGCTTCAGTCCAACGAATTTGTGTTGCTGGCTCGTCGCCACGCATTACACGAATACCCGAATTTTCTGTTGGTGTGCCAGTGGTAAAGTTACTGTTTAAATCAAGAATGTTATCGGCTAAACTAATTGTTTCACTGTTAACTGTAGTTGTTGTTCCACTAACTGTTAAGTTACCTGATACTATTAAGTTATTTCCAACTGTTACATCGTCGTTAAGATAAACTTTACCAGTGCCAGCCGCAACAATGGTTATATCAGTGTTGGCTGTTTTACTAGTTATTGAATCAACTGCAATTTGATTTGAAAAGCCAATTGCATTGCCGTCGCTGGAAGTAAGGTTAATCCCTGCTTCAATTTGCAACGGGCCTTTAACTGCAATAACTCCAGTACCTACAGGATCTAATTGGATATCGCCGCTACCGCTAGTTTGAATTGATAAATTCTGGTTTATATCTGTACTAAATGTAATCGTTCCAGAAATATCTTCAACTACTTTCTTACCGTTAACATATAACGATCCAGGTCCAACGTATAAGTCTTTCCATGTTTTTACCGCAGATCCTAGACTATATGTATTATTAGTTGCTGGAATAATGTTACCATCAAAGGCGCCGTCGCCTAAATAACTCTTAATACGGGCTACAGTATAATATAAATTGGTGCTACCTTCAGCTACAGAATCTGTACCAAAAGTAATATTTGCGCTACCGTTGAAACTTGCTCCGTTGATATTACGGGCTGTTTGTAATGTACTTGCTGTACTTGCGTTACCTGTTAAGGCCGCTGTAATTGTTCCTGCGCTAAAATCGCCGCTGGCATCTCGAGCAACTACTTTACTTGCTGTGTTTGCACTTGCGGCATCTACTGCTAATGTTAGTACTGAACCTTCTGCACCTGCGGCGCCTCCAGTAATATATGCACCATTAGCGATACTGGCAACATAGTCGCCAGTTGTATCTGTGCCAAGAGCAACAGAATTACTACTAACGGTTACTGCTAAGTTAACATCACCGGATCCGTCAATATACACGCTACCGCTGGCATCGCCTGTTAATGTAATTTGTCGTTGTGTGGCCCATTTGGTAGCTGTTGCGGAATTGCCGGTCATTGTGCTATCAGTAAACGCAATGGTTTTTCTAGTAGAAGCTGGTGTAAGATAGAAATTAGTACCGTCAAATTCCATGGATCCTTGGTAAGGAACAGTTAAGTTACTACCCGAAGAAAACAGTAAGGGTGGAGCAGATGTTGTTCCGCCAGACAGTGCCACTGTGGTTGTAAACCCGGCGCTACTTGGTGTAATTACACCATTCAATAAACTTGCTTTTACTCTAGTTAATGCCATCTTAAGATCCTATTATTCGAATATTTATCACATAAAAGAATACTCAAAGAGGGTATTCAAATATTCCTATTCAAGTATTTATCGTATACTAGTAAACTTGCACGTATCACACTGGTAAGTCTAAACGTTTAAGCGTAATCACTGTTGGGTACGTCTGTTGTGTTGGTAATACTGTTAATTCTACATATGGACCATTGATTACCCCGTCAATGTTGATAAGAGTAGAGCCCGTGTTAACCGTCTGAATTGCAACGCCAACTGAAGTGCCGTTTTGTATTAGTAACACATCGGCCGCTTGAAATATGCCGTTAGATTCTGCTTGTATTAAATATTTTGCAGTCCTATAAACTGCTTTTAAAAATGTATCAACTACCTCAGGAGTATACATATCTTGTGATGTTGCCGTCGCTGTCCAGAAATCGGTACTGCTGGCAGTACCAGCCCCGCCAGTAGATTGACTATTTGACATTATTATTATTTCAAATTCCTCGCCGGCGTCAACTGTTTCTGACAAAGTAATTTCCTGACCTGTTATCGAATATGCATCATCATTTTGGTATACTCCTGACCAATATAGTTTATAAACGTCTGACGTCGATACATAATAACCTATGCTAAGTGTATCTGTTGAAACTGCTGTCGTCATTGAGTAGCGGCCAAAGTTAAGGCTTGAATTTAACGTAACCACTTCAATTACTGCTCCGTTTGGAGGAGCTTCTGAAAATATTAATGTTGTATCCGTTACATTGTTTCTTACTTCAAACACATAACCATTTGGAATGGCAGTAGGGAATGTAATAGTACTACCTGATAATGTAAAGGATCCAGCATTTTGATACACGCCAGATATAAACACTTGTATTTGATCTATAGACTGCGGTGTTTCACTTAAACTAAAAGATACCATCGATCCATTGCCAGTAAATTGATCCATTGTACTAGATCCTTGGCCCAGCTCATATGTATCTATAAACTGATAGACGCCATCGATATATACTTCCACGTGATTTATATCTTTGGGAGTAACTACCATATCAAATGACACTGTGGAGCCGTCGCCTACAAACGTTTCACTATCGACAATTAGTTTTGTAACTTCTGTACTTGCGTCTCCTGCAGAAATTACTCCGTTTCCGTTAATTTGAATGGTGGTGCCGTCAACTTTGACACCACCTAATACACTAGTAGTAGCAACTGGTAATGAATATGGAGTTGTTGCAGTTGATCCTACTTCAACTACTGTTTCAGTTCCACTAACACTCTTTTTAACATAAACTTTGCCGTCATATGTGTTGACTGCTAGTTCACCTAATGCCAGGTCTGTTGTTGCAGGAATTTTCCCTTGTTGGGCACTGCGTTTTAATTTAATATTTGCGCTCATATGGCTTACTACCTTCTTCTATATAGAAAAACAAACAGGATAGTGTGTTACTATCCTGTTTGGTATATAACATACAGTATTATTTAGTATGTTCCGCCATCTACTTCAGCACTCCAATATGGAGCTCCGGATGCATCTTGACGCAAATAACTTCCTTCAATGGTTGCCACTGTGGTTGCTTGCAGGGCACCAGTACCATTTCCATATACCACTCCATTTGAAGTGAACGATGATACGCCTGTACCACCTTGTGCTACGTTAACTGTGGTAAATCCTACACCCAAAGCGCCAGTTGTTAATGTACCAACTGTGACAATACTTGCTTGTCCAACATAGCTTGAAGAAATATCAATGCTATCACTGCTAACACTGATTCTATTAGTTGTACCAACAACATCTAGTACACCAGTAGTATATGTTAAACCGTTACCAGCTACTGTTGTTGCAAGAGCAACGTCATTGGCATTAACAGTAATACCATTGCCTGCACCAACGTCAATCTGATTACCAGTCTTTGTTAGACCCACGCCGGCAATTACTTGTCCTGCACCACTGAACTGTGCAAATGTAATTGCTGTTGAACCTAATGTAATTACGCCATCATTAGTACATACAAAGCCAGAGTCTCCGTTAACAGTACCTTCTTCAACAAAGCAGAACAACCCAGCAGTAAATTCACCAGTTGTGCCGCCAGCATCTGCAATGTTATTAGCATCTTCACTGCGTGTCCATGCGGCACCACTTACAACCGTATATATACCATTCTGACTTGCAGTTGTTTGTTCTTTAACCAATACACGGTCGCCATCTGCTAGTGCAACACCGTCAATTGTTTGAGTATTAGTTAATGTAATGTTAGCTGTTGTAGCCGCTCTTACTGACTGCTTGATATCTAAACCGTTTCTAGCGGCATCAACATAAGCCTTTGTGGCGGCGTCTTGTGCATTTGTTGGATTAGCTAATCCAGTAATTGCATAACCGTTTAATGCTACGTTAGCGTTGAAAGAGGATGTGCTAGTTACTGCAAAAGTGCCTGCTACTGCTGTATTGCCGCTAGCGGCCGCTACTGTGAACTTGTTAGTAGCTACTGCAAAGTCGCCAGCAATAGAAGCTGTTTCGCCTACTACCAACTTCTTAGCAATACCAACACCACCAGCTACTGTTACTGCACCTGTTGTTGTAGTAGTAGAATCAGTAGTACTGTTTACTGCTAGTGTATCAGTTAACGTTGCGGCACCAGTTACTGCTAACGTGCCGGCTACTGCTGTATTGCCGCTTGTGGCCGCTACTGTAAACTTGTTAGTTGCAACAGAAAAATCACCAGTTACTGCTAAAGTAGAACTTAATGTTGTAGCGCCTGTGGCCGCTAATGTTCCACCAACAATAACGTTACCAGTAGTAGTAATTGCCGCGGCATTTAATGTGCCAGTAAACGTCGGGCCAACACTATAAACTAAATTACCTGTACCTGTAGAACCTGTGCTAGTTACACCTTCAAAAGTTGTATGTCCAGATACTGACAATGCTTGTGCAATACTTACTGCTGTATTGATTGTAGTTGTACCTGTTGCTACTCCTACACTACCAATATTAACGTTAGTAATAGATCCAGACTGTCCGCCTGTACCAATATTAATAGTTTTAGTTGTTGCCGATGCTACATTACCTGTAGCAAGATTGGTAGTGGATGCGGAAACTCCACTGTAACCCATTGTTAAACTAGTTGCGGCCGCAAATGCACCAACAGTAAGAGCACTAGAGTTTAATAAGTTAAACGAACTGCTAGTAGTACCAATTGTACCGCCATTGGCATTGATTGTAGCGGCTACTGATAAATTACCAGCCAGTGCCGCATCGCCTGTTACACTTAATGTGCCACCAACGCTGGAAATATTGTTAGTAACTGCTAAAGTATTGACTGTTAATGTTGTACCATTAAATGTCATGTTGTTACTGTCAGCTAACAAGCCACCAGTGGATGCATAAGTTACTCTGCCTGATGTTAATCCTGAGTCAGTGATAGATGTTGCAGAAAGTGCGGCGTATACAACGCTACCACTAACTGTTAAATTACCAGCAACTGTAGTATCACCAGATGCGCTATCAATTACAAACTTGTCAACACCGGATCCGTTTTGAACTTTGAAATATTCTGTTGCCGCAGTATCGCTACCAAGTATAGTAGTATTCTTTTGTAATGTGACATTATCAAATATATTTTCTGTACCAGTTAATACTAAGTTGCCACCAATATATAAATCGCCAGCAATACCAACTCCGCCAGCTACTGTTAATGCGCCTGTAGTTGAACTACTAGATGCAGTTGTTTGCAATAGTGCTAATTTTGTTGTGTTTAATTGAGCAACTTCAATGGCTGTACTGTTATTACTAGCATAAAAATGGATTATATCGTCACTTGCACCTGGGGTATCTTCTGCGGCAATATATGTTAATCCGTCTACACTTCTAACACCGCCCATGCTTGCCCAGTTACTTCCACTATATCCTTCAAACTGCGAAGTAGTTGTGTTATATCTGATTGCACCTTGTATTGCTGGCGCACGTTGTCCTGTAGTGCCTACCGGGATTATTAATCCGTTTGTTCCGGATACTGATACATAGCCTGAACCGTTAGGTGTAAGAACAATATTACCATTGGTATCTGTGCTACTAATAACGTTTGAGCTACCAGTTATACTAATATTACCAACGTTAATGATATCAATTTTACTATTAGCATCAGCAATAAGTGCAGAACTAGCAGTTAATGTACCTGCAACATGATCCAACATGTCTGTAAAAAACTTACCACCAACTACGTAGTGGTTTGCGGCATTAGCAGTACCTGCAGACAAGGTGCCCGATTCAGAACCAATACCAATGTACAAGCGGTCGCCGCCATTGGATTGTGTTCCTGCTTGTGCCGAATACGCTAATTCGCCCGCGGCCAGATAGGTAGGATTACCGTTTACACTGGAACGTTTAATTCTAATTGTTGACGCCATTTATAAATTCTCCATTAAAACTCGCCTGCATCAACAACTTGTTGAGCTAGGTAATTTGTAACTAACCATTGATCTACCATAGCAGAGTAAACTAAAACATCGCCACTATTCAAACCATTTGAACTATCGACATTTGAAATGTCTTGTAGTTTCAATTGATCTACATAGGCTATTGCTTGTGCTAATGCTGAATCAACATCATCTTTAATTGGGATCTGCTTGATAACTAATTGTCCGTTATCATTAATTGCAGACATCTTCACATGTTTATCTGTAGTATTATACCAAACTCGTCCACTAACTGTAATGTTAGGATCAGATGCTACACGTTCAACGTTAACATTTTTCATCATAGTGTCTTGGAAATCCAACTCACTGTTTGATGTTGTTACTTCGTTGTTTTGGTGATTAATGTTGATGGCCATTTGTTTACTCAGTTACTAATATTCATATATTTATACCAAATTTGATTTTTATTTAATATGATAGGAATTTTATTAACAAAAAAGCCCCTTGCGGGGCTTTTCTGAATTTACTAACTTTAATCCTAAGATTATTTGAAGCTAATGTTTGCCATAGCAATTTTAGCAACATAGTCAGCGGCATTGCCTAAGCTGGATGCTGTGTTTGTTAACTCAACATAACCATAACGTGTCATGAATGACACAACTGGTTCGAATGTTGCTGGATCAAGAACAACGCCAGAGCTCATCAATGGAATGTATGGGCAGTAGAAAGCGGCCGCGTCCATCTCATTAGGACCTTTGTAACCAACTAGTACTGGACTAGTTTCGTTAGCGTAGCTGTTTACATATACACGCATAGAGCTGTTTAGTGTACCAACGAATTTAGTATTTGTTGGAGCTTCGAATGTACCTTCTGTAGTACGAGCGAATGCTGAAGTTGTAGCACTTTGTAGTACTGTTAAAGCTGTTGGGCTTACAACAACGTAGTTACCTGCGCCACGACGTGTACGTTGGGCGATTAGGTTAGCGGCGTTATTGATAAGAATAGCTAAAACTGCATGACGGTCACCAACGTATGTAGGTGTGCCAGTGAAATCACCAGCAGTCATGTCAAATGTGCTAACTGCAGAACCAGCTAGGCTCAATAAAGAACCGATAACTTCTTGGTCGATTTCAGCAGTAATTTCTTGTGCTAGAGCGGCCATGATTTCTGCTTCAACGTCCAAACCATGCATGGCTTGTGCGTCTTGAGCGGCTTCAAATGTCCAACGAGCAGACAATTTACGTGTCTTAGCTTCAACAGTTTGCTTCAATACTTGAATGCTTAACTTGTTACCAGCTTCGCCTTCTAGTGCGGATGTAGAAGTTGCTTTACCAGCTGAAGAACCAGAATATGCTTCTGCAATCTTGAACGGGCTTAGTGCTTCTTCACCAGCTGTAACGCCAGTGGCAGACTGTGCGTAACGAACACGCAATGTGTGGATTTGACCAACTGGGCCTGTCATTGGCTGAACACCAACGATTTCGTTAGCGATAACAGTAGGCATAACACGACGAATAACTGGCAGAATTACTTTGTTTAATACTGCGACGTTACCAGAAGATGTAGCACCAGCTGTAACACTTTCAGACAAATACTTACGTGTATTTTCTAATGTTGTTTCCATAACGGCTTTTTTATTGCCGGAGAGTCCGTCTAGCAGAGCTTCTTTAGTAGCTGACCAGTTTTGTGACTCGAAAAGTTGACTTGACATTTAATGTCTCCTTACTTTAGATTCCTGCAAGTTTGCGTAGTGCAACTATCTCAGCTTTACCTGTAGATTGTTCTGCGCTTACAGACTTGTTACCAGTAAACACAGTACTCTGTGCTTTGGCGCTCTCAACTAGCGTTGCCTTTGCGTTGCCGCGTGGGGCAGATTCGTTAAGAACTGCTGGTAGATATTTTTCAAAAGATTCCTTAAGATTAGTTGTCTTTACTGTTTGCAGTAAATCTTCCATAATCTCGCGTTTCTCTTTAGACAATGGAGCTACCAGCTCCTGCATAATACGGGCACGTTTAGTAGTATCTTCTGCGATACTTTGCTTACGTACTGCCTCTGCAATCATTTTGTCTTTTTGTTCAAGTTGTTGTGTTGTCACTTGTAACTTGGACTCAAGTACGGCAAGTTGTTTGCCCATCTTTTTAACTTCTGTTCCATCTGCAAAGTGGCTTGCCATGAATTCTGCGGCGAATGTTTCCATGATCTTACGACCAAACGCATTTTCACGAGCAACCTTGATGTCTTCTTTAAGCTGAGTTAACTCTGTCTTCATAGCATTACTAATAATACCTTCAACTTTGTTAGCGGCTTCTTTAACAAATTTCACTTTTGCATCTGCAATTATCTTCTTACCTTCTTGAACCATGCGAACACGAGCGGAGCGCAAGGCCTGCTCATCTTCTTTTAATTCATTCAGTTCACCAGTTAATCGTTGTAATACAAATTCTTCTAACTTAGAAAAGTTAGTTTCATGTGCTTTGCGATCTTTTCTCAATTCACCTAATTCACGTGCAAGAGCTTCCATAATAAACTTGTTTAATAGTTCACTATGTTCTGAGACTTTCTTTTTGTAGGCCACACGGGCTTGTACTAAAGCGTCTTTATCTTGCTTGAATTCTTCGATTTCATGTGTAATTGCTTCTTCAATCATTGTGTTCATTGATTCAACAATCATACCTTTATCGTGCTCATAGCGTTGAGCGAATTCTTCGCGAAGGTTGGCGGTTAATTCTGTCTTAGCTTCAGCGATTTGTTTTGCAAACGCTTCCTCTAATTTAGATTTAACATCTTCTGAGAGTACTTCTGAACCAAGTAGTTCCGAAAAAACTGTCATTATACCTTCTCCTTAGACTTTAAGGTTTTGGATAAACTTCAGAACCTCTTCCTGGAGGTACCTCTGTGCTTTAGAGTCATGTTTTACGGCACCTGCTACGTCCATTAATTGTCGCTGACGATTGCTCATCATAACACGTTCGTAGATTGCCTTCGGATATGCCTCTGGAGCACTAGGGTTTGCAACAATGTCTACTGTAACGATTTCGAAGTCTTTAACTTCACCGCTTTCATTAACATTGCCAGATCCCCTAGAACTTACACCCAATTTAACTCCGCTTTCTAACAATGTTTTAACAATGTTACCCATTGGAGTTGGTAGGATCTTTAGCTTGCCTAATCCATTACCGCCATCCATGTAGATGTCAGTAATCATATGACTTACTCGATCCAAATTAACTTGCAAATCATCTGGATGATCTGCTTCTCCTAATACACTATAACCTGAGTTAATACGTTCTTTTATACTTTTAACAGCTAGTCCAATTTCATTTACAGGGTAAACTCGTTGGTTTTGATTTTTAACGCCGCCTTGTATAAAAATACCACTCATGTACAAGTCTTTGCTTTTGCCATCTGCGTGATCGCGAGATTCGACAACAAGCTGGGCTTGATCAAAAGTTAATGCTTCTCTAAGTGGTATATACTTAATCATATTAACGTCCTGCTACAGGAGATCTTGTGTTTCCTGCGGCTTCAGCTTTAGCTGGTTTAGCAACTGCGCTTAAACTAGGAGCTTTCTTTTGCCCTGGAGCATTGCCTGGATTTACACTCATGTCTTTAGCGTTAGCACCAGTTCCACCATTGCTGGATTCACTGCTACCTAGTCTAACTGGCTTTGCGGACATTCCCTTAGCACCGCTATTAGCAGGTACTGGGCTTCTTGTATTGTTTCCATTATCGCCGCCAGCTGGTTTAGCAACTGCGATTAAATCAGCAGATTCGTCTAATTCATCAGCGTCTTCAAATTGGAAACTTTCTTCTGTTTCTTCTTCAGGACCCATATCCATGTCGTCGCCTAAGTCGTTGCCCATGTCATCGCCTGCACCGTTTTCATCTTTAAGTTGTGCAAATAAAGATTTTAGTTCGTCTAGTGCATCTTCAACGTCCATTACAGCATCGTCAACTTGGTTGATGGTTTCACCACCTTCTTCGTCGTCCATGTCGTCCATGTCCATATCGTCTTCGTCGCCTAGTTCGTCGCCAAACTCTTCATCATCACCTTCTTCGCTGAACATTTCTTCGCTAGCAATATCTTCCTTTGCGGCATTGATATCATTCTCAAAGTCATCTTCAGTGTTACCGTTGATTTCTTCTGTTTCTAAGACTTCGTCTTCGTCGACTTGGTCATCCTCGATTAAGCCTTCATAAATGCTACGTCCTTTTTCAACGAAAAATGAGTGTAGTAAATCTTGAGCTTTATCTTCTTCCTTATTCAGGATGTGCTCTAGCACTTGTTCTAGTATCTTTTTTGACATTCGTATATCTCCTTGTACAAAGATTATGTTATCGTATTATTATTTAAAGGAGGTGGGTAAAATACCCTTAGAAAAGGCCTAAAAAACGTGTTTTTTAGATTTTAGGCCGCGGCATAAGTATGCCTTTGAGCTTATTGGGCCGAAGCTCTTGCGTAAATTATACCCAGTTTTTGGGCTTTTTTATTAACTTCTGCTTTACGTACTTCTTTCATTTTACGTAACTTATTTAAGTGCATAAGCGTTAAACGGCCGCGGCGTGTATCCGTTTTACGTAATTGATCAAGTTGTCCTTTGAAGATATCATTATTAGACTTTGCGTCTTCTTCGATACTTTCTCGTAGTTCTAAAAATTTCATTGTGGTGCTCCTTCGGGCGGTGGGCCGCCTTCTTCTCCGCCTTCGGGTGGTAGTTCTTCTCCGCCTTCAGCGGGAGGTTGTACTCCAACTGCTCCTAGTTCATTAGTGCCAATACCGCCGGCACTACCTGCGTTCATCATGTCGTCAGTACCCATACCAGCATCATCGTGCTTGTCTGGATTTTCTTCTAACCACATTTCTTCGTTTTCTACAATTTCGTCTTCTTCTAAGCCTAGATACTTGCTTAACACAAATCTTCTGCTTAAGAATGGAATTTCTGCTAACTGTGTAAACACACTGGCTCTGCTTGCATTTAGCTCTGTTTCCCTATAAGCCGCAAAGTTTTGTGGCGGTAGGAATCGTAAATCAAATGTACTTGCATCAATTTCAATGCCTTTAAATTTTAAAAATAACTTAAATTCTTCATCGAAACGTGGCGCAATTAGTCCTTGTATACGTTGGCAATACTTGTTAAAACGGAACTCTTGAATAAATGCAGTACCTACTTTGCCATCTTGATATGCTGAAGTTCCGTCATCGGGTCCAGTAGGCAAATAGCTACTAGGTATACGCAACGCTCGCATCATTTTATTAGTAAAGAACTTCAAGTCATCGATTTGACCCAAGTTTTCACCGCCTGGTAATGTTTCTACTTTACTACCTCTACCATCAGCAGTAGTAGCAAAAAAGTAGTCTTCCATCATACTTAACGGGTTATATCCCGCATCCATAACTGTTTGTCCGCCGCCGTTACGGCTTGGGATTCTACGTTGATGAATTTCATTTTTAACACGTTCAACAAACGCCATGGCCATGTGTGCTGGCATATTACCTGTATCTATATAGAATACACGACGTTCTGGAGCACGTTGCACACGATAGATAATAATAGCATCTTCTAACAATTCTTTTTGTTTATAAATTTTAAACACAGGATCTAATATGCTTGTACCAAACGGCCAATTATTATCCATTCCTTCAGTCATTGACAAATGTACTACGTGGTCTGCATCAATACCAAATTCTTCTGTTTCACCTTGATTTTTAATACCGTACTGCTGGGCTCCACTGCCGGCTGTACCTAATTTGCCCATTGCGCCTGCAGACTGGAACTGTGTATCGTGTTTGATAATGTCCGTGGCTGTTTTATTCATTATGTCCAGAGACAAGTTTCTAACAACATATTGCTCTGGCATTTTTCCTTTACTTTGATTAATAATAATCTTAGTAAGTGCAGTAGGATCTAACCATATCCATTCAAATGTTTCTGGATCACGAATAAAGAAATTGTCGCCGTATTTTAATACGCTACGTACTGCACGGAATAAACGTTTATCCCATTCATTAATTCTACACCACTGTTGTAGTGCTTTCTTAACAACTTTAACTTCACTGTCAGTTGGGGTATCATTGAAATGTACATCAAATGGTACATTTGTTTTTGCATCAAACTGTGTACTGAATTCTGCAATGGTGTCTAGGGCGGCATTAATTTCGCTGTCCATGTCCATTTGATCATATTGAATATAACGGTCAACACGATTTGGTGTTCCAGTATACACTTCATTTAAGTAACTAGAAAATTTGCTGGTTGTGACACCTCTAGTATTACTTGTTGGGGGTTGGTTCCCGGGATTAAATGCAGACCCTTGAACGTTAAAGTATTTTTTCCAAGACATTTATGTATTCTTCATAGTTTAATATTTAGTTTAAGCGTAGGCGCCGGTCGCTTCAACTGCTTTACCAGTTCGTTCGGTATTATCGGCTGTTTGTTTTTGGACTCTGACACTTGCTGTCAATTGGTCTTTCATGTCTTGTTGTATCTGCATTTGTTGTTTATTATTGTCTTCTTGATTACCATATTGCATCGTTTGGACATTTCTATTCGCCGAAACTACCGCCGCGCTATTATTTGACACTGGTGCTGACATTCCCGCAGTGGTTGCAGGTGTTGATTTGTCGCCACCACCTAGTAGTTTTCTAACTAACCAATTGTCAGTTAATGCACTAGTAAATTTTCCAATTGCGTCTTTTACATAACTAAATGCCGAAACAATTGGCGAAAATATGTTAGATAAAAAATCAACTGCCGGTTTTAATATTGCAACTAGGCCATCCACTACAATACCAAATACATTTTTAACACCTATTACAAGAACGTCTAACACTCGTCCAAAATCTAAATCAAAAATAGCATCTGCCAGAGCACCAAACATGTCTCCTAATTCTGATCCTATCTCAAATATTACTTTGAATACATTAACTACAACCCCTATCGCAGTCGCCAGTACTACAAACATTGGCTTTAATACCCAACCAACAACCGTAAACAGTCCACCTAATATATCTGTAGTAACTTCCAATATACTAGCCAAATCATCAAACATTGATATAGGTATTGTATCTATTAGTCCAAACAGTTTAGCGGACAACTTGTCCATCATTGCACCCATTTTTTCTGTTATCTTTTTCAAGTTTTCTTCTGCACGGCCTTTTTTCTTTATTGCTTCTAATTCTTCAGTACTCATTTCTGTATACTTTTTAGCATTTTGATACATTTCAATTAGTTGTGCGGCTTGAGCATCGCCCTGTTGGGCCAGTAATCGTAGTGTAGGTATGTTAGGGCCCATGCTGTTGACCATTGCTTCTGCACTCTTACCAAATTCACCTGCACTAACTGTGTTGTCTTTTAATTTCTTTTGGAAGTTATCTAATATAGCTACGTCACCGAACGGCGCAAACGACTGCCCTAATTTTGTATTAATAATACTAAGGCCAGCGGCTTCTGCTTCAGCAGTTTGTTTAAATAATTCAGCACCGAGTTTACCAAACACTGCTTCCATGCCAGCCGCACCGCGGGCTAGTGATTGTATTGCATCTTCGGTGCTTCTACCAAATGCTCTTAATCCTGCTGTTATAATTGGACTCTTTAATAAGTCGCCCATGCTTTTCTTCATGCCTGCCATACTAGCACCAGTGGCCACGCTGACTTCACGTAATGTTTCCAATGTGCCACCATATGCCTTGGCCGCACCTGCTACTGCGTCAGATCCCTTAAGGCCCTGGGCCGCAAATACATTAATAAAGTCGGCACTACCTTCAGCTAACTGTTGGCGTGTCATACCAAAAGTACCGTATGTGTCCCTTACTTCTGTTTGTAGTTTACCAAAGTTGTCTGCGGCTTCTAATCCATTTGCACCCAGTGACCTGTATGCTTGTCCTGTTTTTTCTAATGCACTATAAAATCCAGTCAGTGACAGTCCAGCACTTGCGGCAATGGCGGCACTTTCTCCTAATTTGTCACTATACCCAAGTCCAGCCTCGACCATTTTGTCCATGGAATCAAGATATTCTCCTACCTTTGCGGCCATAGCTGTAACACCTACTGCCGCCAGCTGTATTGCCATTCCCCATGGGCCGCCAATTAATGCTCCCAGACTAGACATGCCACTGCCCAATGTTTTCATTGCACCATCTACACTAGCTGACCCTTCTGCCATAGCAAATAGTTTTTTGCCAGCGTTCATAGCGCCATGCGTCATTGCAAGTGTAGCTGAACTTTGACGCTTGGTAGCGTCACCCATGTCCCCAAAGTTTTTCTTTACTGATTGTGCAGTTTCACCCATCTCTGCCAGAGATTCCATTGGGCTTCCGCCGGCGCCAGATGATCCACTACTGCCTGTGCCAGATTTAGATGTACCGCCAGCCGCACCTACACCTGCAGAACTGCCGCCAAATTTGTCTAGCAGTTTAAGTAACGTTTCTTCCGTGGCCCATTGTGGGCGTTCGGACCCGTCGGGTAAGGGTATATTTTTAGGGGTGGTTGCCATTATCTACGTATATAAATACTCATTAGTATAGTATTATTTATCGGAGAAAAATACCATGGAAAACACAAAAATGAATCCGTTGATTCAATATAACAAACGCCCAGCAAGATATATCAAATTACCCAGCGGCGGGCAAAGCTATAGTAAACCAATTGATTTGTCGGATTCGGGAGAAATAGCAGTATATCCTATGACTGCTAAAGACGAAATCTTATTAAAAAGTCCTGATGCATTATTAAACGGCGAAGCACTAAAGCAAGTATTCAGAACATGTGTGCCCGGGATTTCAGATCCAAACGAAGTACCGGCCATTGATATTGATTCAATTATGGTGGGTATCAGAATGAGTACTTACGGTGATTTTATGGAAACTGAGTTTGTTTGTCCCGACTGTGTTCCATCGGTAAAGAATCCAGTTAATGTAAATCTTGGCAATCTATTAGATACCACTGTGTTTTACACTGGATCTAAAATGGTAGAACTATCGTCGGGTATCAAAGTAACTGTAAAGCCTTACACATTGTCTGCTCAAAATAAAGTCAGCATTGCTGGCTTTGAAGAAATGGCCAAAGGACAACAAGTAGAAAAAGATGTTCAGGATCAATTGCAAAAAATTAGATTTGCAGGTGGAAGTTTTACTAGACTGTTAGATGCAACATTGGATTTGATTTCATCTGCCATAGAAAAAGTAGAAACTCCTGACCGTCAAGAATTCAATGATAGAACAATGATTAGAGAATGGTTAACAACTATCAGTAAGCCTGAATTTGATGCAATTGATAAAACCTTAAAGTCATTAATGGATGCTGGTGTAGATACTACTATTAAGTTTACTTGTAGTTCTTGTAAAGTTGAACATACAACTGAACTGCCTATGAATCCCAGCGATTTTTTCGCCTAAGGCTTTCTTCATTACTTCAAGAACCCGCTGAGTTAGCACAGTTTGTTAGCTCGTTCGAAGAAGATCAGAAAGCCATAAGGAAAGACCTTATGTTACTAGCAATTTATAGCGGAATGTCATTTCACGATATTCATGATATGTCTTCAGAAGAACGTGGCTCTTTAGCAGAAGCACTAAAGTTTAGAGCAGAACAAGAAGAGCAAGCTATGAAAGATGCTAAAGCTAAATCAAGAAGATAATTAGAATTGTGGCTGTGTAAACACAGCCTAATCTTCGTGTTACTAACGTAACACTCAATTAACTTTTTTAACAAGATTAAGTATTATCCTGAGTTCAGTCACACTTAGCCTTATTCCAAGGCCAAGTATGTTTAGACATTATCCTTCATCCATATGTCACACTCTAATTAAGAAACTTGTTTTTACCAAGCAAAGGCGGTTTCGCGGTACCTTTTTACACTAGACTTTAACGCAACTACGTAACACTATTAGAGCAGGTTACATAGCTTGTGAGTTGTAATTGTCAACAGAGCTCACTCTTTTTAGCTTTACGTATACTAAACCCAGTTCTTTTCAAGCAATTGAACTACGTCCTGTTAAGGATAGTGGAGTTAGTCTCTGCTACGGCGCAGAATTTCCATCCCTGTGACCCGAGGTCCAGTTATAGGATCCCTATCTATCAGCCGGGACTTAGCTTTTCCGTAGTTGTTATTTGTGGAGTATGTGTGAGCCGTGGACGCGAACTTGAATGTGCCCGTTATACCAGTCTGCAGATTCCAATACTTTATTTGTAAATTGTTCTCTTGCTTCTATGTATGAGCATTGTGCCTTTGATGTACAGTAATATAAAATTTCTCTTAAGAATTTATCTTTGCCTAATATTTCTACATCTTTGTTAAGTTCTATGTTTGACCCGTAGTAGTCTTGCCAGTCGCTGTCGATTTTGCTTCTAATTTTCTTTTTCTTTTTTGTGCCATTTTTAAGTTTAACTGTTTTATAAGTTGTTTTACTAAATTTTGCTAGTTTTTTGCCTATGTATTTTCGATTGGTTACGCTATTGGTAATAACGTAAACAAATCCAATACAGTCTATTGGAAGCGTTTCGACTAAATTTCCTTGGTGTGTCCATGTCATGCTTACTATATAGTCTTTATGCTCAATTACTACCAGATCTCATGTGTGCTATACATTTTTCTTCTTTTTATTAGCAATAGTAACTAAATTTTCTGCAGAAACTGTTTTTAATTGTGATATTGTAATAGTGTTTGTGCTTAGTAACTCTACACATGCTATATTAAATAACACGTCTATTTCAGCCAAGGTCTTGGCATTTTTGATGTTATTAATAAACAAGTACTTGAATGATTCTAAAGTATGCATGCCACATTCAATCTCATCTTTTTTAAATTTAACTAATTTTGCGGCATCCTCAATTGAACAATTGTGTGCATGACTAAAAATTGTTGGCCAATTATGGTAATTTATATTTGCATAGAACTTTTCATTCCCTAAATGAAACTTTTCATACTGATACATAATTGAATTATTAACTTGATTAATAGCTATACATTTTGCTCTACGCAATTGAATATCGTCGTCAAATAAACTATATGAAGAATGATATAACTTCAATGCATCTGGTTTATAAAATAACCTATATTGAGAATATAACCCCCATGCATTAATTTCTATATTACCGGAGTAGTGATAAACATTAAGAGTAGGATCGTGCATAGGAGTACTGTCATCGAAACGATAACTGAGCCAAACTACTTGTCCTGAATATTGGTCTACTAATAATTTAATTCGCTCAAGAGCCATTTATTGTACCCACATCTGTGCCAAATTTTATAATACCGTTTTCAATATATATAGAAGTTTTAAATACATGACGTAAACTTAATCGTTGACTGAATATCTTTCCTTTATTCATATAACTACTATCTTTTGTTGAGTTTACAATGTACTTTTTTTGCCACGTTTTATTATCTATATAATTATGATATACTGGATTAGTACTCATATATTCAAAACTAAACGTCATCATTGCCGCATCATAAAAGAATCTAAAAATTTTATTTTGTGTAATGGCATCTTCTATTTTAGCGCCAGTACTCCAATACCAAGGTCGAAACAAATCATCTTGGACACCAGTTAATGAATTTGCAGTCCACCAAAATAATTGATTAATGGAACATATCTCAAACGGTGCTTTACTAGCTAATGTTTCCATGGTATGTAAGTATAACGATGATCCTTTAACTTTTGATATAAGAGGAATGATTTCTCTCCATGGCGCCATCAAATCTAAATCTGGTTGCATAGCAGAAAATCGTAGAGTGTCGCTGGATCCAATACAATAATCTCCCATGTCACCGGTCACTAACATCACATCGTCATCGTTCATCAATGATACATAATCCAATGGAATCAACGGAATATTAGGTAGTATACTTTTATAAAATAATTCGGGGTATTCTGTTATACTGGTACTAGTTAATGCTACTTTAAATTTACCCTGCTCTAGGTATTCTTTATACTTGCTGTGTTTTTGCAAAGATATTAATGCAGAAACACTATCAATACCGCCACTATATGTAACTACAATTGTTCTTCCATTTGCAATAGTAAACACATTATCTGCAATACTATCTAATACAGAATAATATCGATCTTCCCAATCGTTTGTTAAATTTGTCAATGTAAACTTAGGATCTTGCAATATGTTCCGGCAAGGAAGTTCAAGTACATTATCTAACATATTAAAACGATCAACGGGAAATTCATAATTGCCCACAACATTTCTGAAGCTACCGCGCACAGGCATATCTGTGTAATTTAGATTACTCCAATTAATCCACAAATATTCTTTCATTTTACCCATTCATCTTTTTTAAGTCTACGTGTAGAAACCAAACTATGAGTATGTGGCTTAGTAACATACTCGATTAAATCTGGTATAGTAGTAACAACTACTTGTCCTAATGTTTTGCCGGCCGCGGCCTCATCTATATATCTTTGAAAAAGAACTTCTTTTCCTGAATTAAAATTCTTACCCTGTAGTTGCTCAAATCCAGTATACTTACGTGCTGGAATCATTTCAGGCCATTCTCGTTGAGTCATCAATGGCTTATATAACATATGAAACAATCGCCACCACATTCGAACTTGTGGATGCCATCGACAAAAAACCTCATACACTATATCTTGTACTGCTAAAAATTCTGTTACAGTAGGGTCAGTAAGATAACTTGCAATTATCTCAGGAGTATATAAGTAAAATTTACTAGTACCTTCGTACCCCATTTCTATCATATGTTGCATAATGGGCACCGGAGTTTGCCACCAAACTATTTTATTCATTTTAGGATCCCACTCGTACGTAGGTATTTCTAAATCAGGAGTAACATACTTCTTATAAGGAACCATCACAACGTCACCGCCGGCCATGATATAACAATAGTCAGGGCAAATAAAATCCATAGTAGCACATTGAATAATTGTGTGTACCCCGACGAGTCCATATTTTGCGGCATACTCGACACCTTTTGTTTGATAAAATTCGTCTATGTTTAATGGAAATATAATGTATTCAATGTTATATTTTTCGCAAAACGCATACGCAGTTTTAATATCATGGTCATTGACAATATCACCTTCGTTATCGAACATACTCAGTATAACAACTTTAAATGGAATCTTTGCTTCCATAAATGCTAGGCAACACATCTGACTGTCACTGCCGCCGCTGAGTCCGATGCAAATAGGTTTAGTGGCCTTAGATGCAATTAATTTTGCAGTAATAATACATTCTTCTCTGAAACGTTTAACTGGGCGGGTAACATAGCCTAGCTGTATTTTATACTGCTTTTCAGGATCCGGGTGGTTATACCATTCATCTCCGAAACCCCACTTAAAATGATTGTTTTCGGTGTATTCAAATCTCAAATTCATAATGTCTATTCCACCACTGTGTGTTTTTAAAACCAACTGATCTAATTGGCCGTTTTAAGTCTAACTGTAAATCCCATATGAGGTAAGATAAAAAAGTATTGCAATTATAATTTAATAACTCGAATTTTTCAATAGGATATTTTTTAACTGAATAAAGTAAGTCACTGTAATCAATGGCAGGACAACTATCTACAATAGATACTTTATTACCAAACCATTTACCGTTATATGAACGGTCGCTGATAAATGCGGCACGTTCTTCGATATTATCTAAATCTTGTGCCCCACTGTATATAGTGCGACATTGTTGCACATCTAATGTTTCTCGGTCTGTGACTTCTGCTACAAGCCAGTTTTTATGCTGGGTATTATAACATGCAAACCAGGAATGCGTTCCACCTATATATCCTTTAAAATGCCAAGCCTTGGCATGCAAGTAATACGACTTAGTTTTATCTAACACTAAGTCTGGATCTTCACTGATATCACATTCTCGCCAATCTTTAAACAGTTGCATTTTCTTTATTAAATTTATTGTAAGGACTGGCAGGAGTTTGTTCCATTTCATAATAGTTAATATGCTGACGATCGTAAGCACCTTGCCAGTTTTTTAAATCTAAGTCCCAGTCTCCACAAGGAGCAGGATCATGTAACATATAATTATATGTGTCTTCACCAGCTACTATTACAGTACTTTCTGGACTTATATTTAAAATGGGTTTACATTCAGTGGACGCAAAAATCATACCCATAGCTACTCTTGGTGTATTTGCTTGATTATCTGCGCTACCGTGTATAATATAAGGACTATGCAACATAACATGTCCGGCTGGCACGGTTGTTTTAATACGTTCTTTTGGGACATCAATATCTACAGTTTGTCCCCTCATTAATAAATTAGTGTTTGTTTTAACATCTTTATGTCTGTGCTGGAATACTCGATGGCTACCTTTGACATACTCTAAACTTCCGTGTTCTTCAGTTACATCACTAAATGCAAACCAAGCAGTAACAGCCAAATGTTTTTTATCAAAATTCCAATAAGTGGCATCTTGATGAAAGCTAACGTCTTTTTTATCACCGGGATGTTTGACCCAAAATAGGGTATCCCAACAATGTATATTTGGTCCTATTAACTCTGATAGATATTCTATTAACTTTGGGTGCTTACTAATTTTATCTACAAATGGAAATAATACATTACTTTTGCAACGATAATCACTTTTCATTAGTTTAATATTTTCTTCAGCCTGCATGACTAACTTGCAAAACTCTGCGGCCTCTTCTCGAGACATAATTTCTAACGGTCCTAAGAAACCGTTTAATTCAAATTCTTCTTTTAATGTCATAGTGTTTTTTCCATTCTTAAAAAATCAGGCTTCATCCCAACTGCTTCACAACTGGCTTGTCTTATAACGTTATCAACATGCACATGACTAGCCAGACGCTTACTACCTTCGTTTTTAACAACATTTTCGAAATGTTTATGAAGCATCATATATATTCCACGACGACGGTAGTTGTCGTCGATACAACTTAATACAATCCATGCAGTTTTATAAGTGTCTTCTTGTGTATCATATACAATTGCACCTACCACCGTGTTGTCAATGACAGCATAAACTGCTTTACTGTTATTAGTTCCAAATATAAAGGAGGCAGAATGTCCGTTTTCTATTAACGCCGCATAATTTCGTAGAAAAAACGGAGTAACAATACTTCCGCCAATTTTCTTAGCCCAGCTGATAGTAACATCAGCGCCTGTTTTATCTTTTTCTGTTGCGATAACTGTGCCAGCCATTTTAAGTCTCCACCATATCTACGTCAATTCCAAACGTAGTGAACCCGTTTTCTTTGGTTACCTGTAGAATAGTATTTACTCTAGCGATCAACTCGTCTCTGTGACTAATCAAGAATATATTTTTATTTTGCTCTCTGCTCATTTTCTTAAGAACACCCAATGCACTATCGACCCCATTAGGGTCCATGCCGCTATCAACCATTTCATCGATAAACAATAGATTTATAGGAGTATTCAGGCTTTCGTATACATCACGGAAACTCCATGATAATCCCAGGATCAGCCTATTGCGCTCGCCCCTGCTAAGATTATCAAAGTCAAACTCTTGCCCCAACTGTTCAATAGTAACAGTTAAATCGCTTTGAAACTTAACTTCATGCGGTAGTGCTAATTTCTCTAAGTAATATTCTAATCGATGATTTAAGTAACTCAGGTTTTGCTCAATGATTTTTCGTCGAATAAAGCTGTCTTTGTTTGTTAATAGTTTTAACAAAAAGTCCTGGTGTTCAATTAACTTAGTTAAGTCGTTTATTTTATCCCAGTCAAGCTCAGTGAGTGCAGTATCTTTTAAATGCACAATTTGTTCATGATACGGATCAGTCTCTAATAGTTTATTTTCAAGTTGATTATACGTATTGTCTAATGTTGTTTTATGATTAATTGCCTCATCCAACGTAGCATATTTTAGAATAGGACAGTTGCCCAACTCTCCTAACTCTGTAATAGAAGAACTGGCCACTTGCTCTAACGCAGACTCTGATGTTATGTCTGTAGTAATAATTAATACAGCATCTTCTAAATCACTTAACATGGATTCTTGTTTAGAATCATGTATCCCTTGTCCACATGCATGACATGTATGATCACGTGCTTTTAACAGCGCATTTTCTAGTTCTGCTCGTTGAGTAGTTAATCTTTTAATTGCACTTTGATGTGTGCTTACGTCTTTATTAAATCTAGTAATTTTACTTTGTTTTTCTTTCCATACAGTTACTAGCTGATGATTGGTCAGTTCCTGGTTAATCTCAATTGCTTCTAGTTCTGCAATTATCTTTTGATAAGTGACAATATCTTCTTCACTTTTTCTTAACCAAATACTACTTCTTTTTTCTAAGTCGTCAATTGACGACTTAATTTTATTATTACTTTCTTGTTGAGCTTTCATTCTGAATTCTTCTTCTTTGAGACTGTCTTTGCTAGACTTCATTAGCTCTTTAAGAATTTCTGCTTTTTCACTAAGCAATGTAATGCCCAGTAACTGCTCAATAATAGCACGTTGGTCAGTAGACTTCATACTAAGAAACGGCTCAGTAAAAGTGTTTAATGCTAAAATATGTTTGAACATATCGTAGCTCATACCCAACACTGACTCGATATGTTGTTGTGTTAGTCTGTTTTCTCCCTGACCTTCATCGGACGCATTGTCAGCAATCTCGCTTTCGTTGACAATGAATTTGAATACGTTAGGCTTGCGACCTCTTTCAATTCTGTAAGTCGACCCGTTTTTCGAGAAGTCGATAGTAACCAGCATGTTTTTGGAGTTTGTTTTATTAACAAGATTGTCTTTCCTAATGTTAGTTATAGCTTGACCATACAAGCCATAACAAAGGGCATTAACTAAGGTAGTTTTTCCTGTACCATTCCTACTTCCATCACCTCCCAAGTCTAGGTTATTGCCTAAAACAAGGGTGAGTCCGTTTTGATCTAGCTGTACTGCTTGAGTGACATTTCCAACACTCATGAAATTTTTAATCGTAATATTTTTTACTGTGATCATAGATTGTTATTTTACTGTAATCCGTTGTAAATGTCAATCAACATTTGCTTGTTGATAACTTTACTATCGATGGCAGTCAATTGGTTTAACACAATAGTGTCAACACTTTCAAATTTAATTTCTCCAGCATCCCATTCGGTTGCATGTTCTTCTTTTTTGCCAGGGATAAAACTAATTTCTCGTAACTTGTATGTGTCCATAAAGTTTTCTTTAAGAAATGTGCTTTCTTCGTAGCTAATGTCAACGTCCACCGTAACACGTATAAATGTACTAGGGCTTAGATAAGAATCTGGATTTTCAATAAGCTGAGTTAGCTTTACTGTACGGAATCTAGGTTGGCCTGGCCATGTAATGTATTCTGGCTTGCCACCCCACTCTAGGATCATCATACCACGTTCGTCATCTCCAGCGTCGGCATAGTTGTGTGGAAATGCATTGCCAATATAGTGTACATTTCCTCTATTCTGTCTCTTGTGAAAATGTCCACTAAACACATACTCTTGATTAGGAAAATGTCCAGAATTTAAACCGCCATGGTCCGGCATTTCTACCATAGCGTTCATATAAAAGTTAGGAAGTTCGAAATGACCAAATACATATTTCTCTTTAAGAGATTTCATCTTAGTCCATTCATCTTCTACTAGCCAAGGAATAATAGCAACATCACCTTGCCGGAATACTTCGTCTACCATTATAATATTATCCATATTTTTTGCAAACGGTAAACTGTTTAACTCTCTTTTTTCTCTGTAATACAAATCATGATTACCAGTGATAAAATACACTTGTTTGAAATTTTTACTTAACGTTTCTAGATTATTAACAGTATAGTTCAGTGTACTAACATTAACGGTTGCACGATGGTGATGCCAATCCCCTAAGAAAATACAAGTTTCAGCACCTTCTTTTCTTGCAGTTTCACAGAACCAATTGATAAAATCTTCGCAGTCCTGATTGTGTGCTTTGCTATTTTGCCTCATACCGAAATGAATATCAGTAAAGCAAGCTACTTTTTTAAAAAGTTGAGTCATTCAGCATAATCCTTAAACATCTTTTTACGACCTGTATCTCCTAGTACTGTTTCGAATATTTCTTTTGAGCGTTGCATCATAGCACATGCAACCATAAGGAGCTCATTTGAATCATTTGTTAACTGTATACTAGTGTCGATAGGTACCATCAGTTCTTGCATACGTTCTTTAGTACCATTATTCATCTACAATTACCCCTACTGATTCCGAATCTCGCAGAGCAGAGTTGCGTTCCCTTTCTAGAACCATACCTGCTTCGTACTCCAACTGTCTACTGTAACTTGGTAATTGCCCGTTGTCGATTAACAAATCATCACGGATAACCTGATTTTTCTTTTCAATATTTAAAATTCGAGTAAAGCTATTAGTAATAGCGGCAGTATAGTATGCAAACGGATTCTCAGATTTCGATTCATCAAACTGTAAACCAATTTGACTTAATTGTAATAGTGCCTGACCACGCATTTCTTCAACATACGTATAGCCTCGCCAGTTACTACGCATACTGTAACGTTCACATAATTTTATGTACATTTCAGCTAAACGTCTAGTAGTTGTTCCGTGGTCAACACTGAACTCTCCGGTATCTGCATCGCCCTTCCAATGACTTCGAGCTACTTCTTTCCAGTCTCCGTTGAGTTTAGCAAAATGTTGGAACGGTGGGAAATTTACTTTACTATGGTAGTCCGAAGTTATTTTTGGTTTGTTTTTCCTACCCGGCTCCTCGGGAATATGTGCGAATGTCATTAATCGAATAACTAAATCGTCGGGATTAACGGTAGAAGAATCAACTTTATATTGAATGGCTTTTGGCTTTTCGCCCTTACCGCCCTTACCTTCCCATTCTTTAAGAGCAACATCGTGCGCTTTGGCACTTAGTGCCGCCGCTCTGTTTGACTGCGCTTCGGCAATTACTCCGTCTGGCAACTTTTCAGTGGGGGTACTATTGAAATCGTTTAAATCTCGCACAATAATATCATGCTGAAAGTAATCTGGGCTTTTAATCCAAGAGTAAGTCATCTTACTTTTATGTATTTCTTTAAGCAATTCTTTGTTGCTAAGGTATATTTTAGGTGCGGTCATAGAATTATTATACTAGAGTAGACTACCATTGTCAATGGTTATAAAAGCATGAATTCACCGTTTTTGTTTGCCATAAATATTAGATAGATAAGGAACAATGCGATGAGATTCAGCCAAATAGACAAGAGACTAGTAATAGTATACCCCGGTAGATTTCAGCCTTTTCATTTAGGACACAAGCAGGTATTTGACTTCTTAGTCAAACAATTTGGAGCTGGCTCAGTGTATATTGCTACTAGTGACAAAGTAGAACCTCTTAAAAGTCCGTTTTCTTTTGCAGAAAAGAAAGCATTAATGCAATTAACGGGCGTTCCTTCTAGCCAAGTAATTTTAACAAAAAACCCATATCAAGCACAGGAAATTACAGCAAATTATGATCCTACTAAAAATGTATTGGTGTTTGCAGTCAGTGAAAAAGATATGTCAGATGACCCTCGTTTCAAATTTGGTTTAAAGAAAGATGGCACACCTAGCTATTTACAGGCTTTTCAGAAAGACCATGATTTTAAAACATTTGACAAACATGGATATGTGTATACCGTACCGACATTTGATTTTAGTATATTAGGCCGCGAAATACGAAGTGCTAGTGAAATACGAGCAATGTATAAAGATTCAGACTCTGAGACTCGAGTTAAATTATTTACAGAGTTATTTGGTAAATTTGATCAGCAATTATTTAAAATGGTAGATAGCAAACTAGGAGACGGCAATGGCGGGCGAATCGATTAATTATTCCAACAGGGTGTCACTGGCCAGTAAACAAGGGGTACGTGACCCAATGTTTAACAGCCCAATACTAGATCCACTTAAACAATTCGGCGGCATACTCTTTCCATATATGCCAGACATTCAGTATGATGTCAGGGCAATATACGATCCATTGGCGCTGACCCATACTAACTATAGTCCTAATATTTACAAAAGAACAGAAAACCCTAGGATAAGTTTGAACTCAATCAAATTTACTGCAAGTACTGTTGACGATGGATTATACATGATAGCAGTAATGCATTACTTAAGAACAATCACCAAAATGCATTTTGGTGTAACTGATGCAAAGCGCGGCAGTCCGCCACCAGTGTTAAATTTCAGCGCATATGGTCCAACGAACTTTGAAAATGTTCCGGTACAGGTGATCAGCGTAAACTACAGGTACCCTAGTGATGTAGACTATGTGCCAATTAAAACGCCGATTGGAACGTCAATGGTACCGATGGTGTTAGAAATGACCATGGATCTGTCAGTGCAATATAGCACTAATGCTATCAAAAACAAATTCAATTTGTCTGACTTTGCGAACGGCACATTGGCCAAACAAGGATACATTTAATTATGAGATATGAAAATGCAAGCCCGTATTCTACTACCCGAATCAACAGGTTTTATTTAGACACAGCAAGTTTGCCATCTATTGCCTACGACGGAACTGAAATAGAAATTACAATTGAACCTAAATATCATTGCCGACCAGACCTATTAGCTTATGAAGCGTATGGGTCTAGTAGATTATGGTGGATATTCCGTGCATTAAATCCAAACGTATTGAGAGATCCGGTGTTCGACTTTAAATCTGGCACAAGGATTAAATTACTAAGTAAAGACCGAGCAAACACATACCTATAAAATGGCTACAGTAAAACAAAAATATCCTAGTAAGAGCAACCCTCCGACGAATGCCGCCGAGGCCGCGAAAGCTAATAAAGGCAGAGATGCCGAAACTCAAGCGGGCTACGACAATGTAGTTGAAAATAGAAAATCTAGAGTAAACGCTCTTAAAGATCCCGACTACATAAAACAAGTAGATGACAAAGACAAATCAGTTGTACCAGTTCAATTAGATATTGCAAATGCCGCTGAAGCGGCAAACAAGTTTAAAGATAATATTCTTAACACTTATACTAATACTGCGTACTATTTGCGCTTAACAATGATACATCCACAACTTGTGTCAGACTGGAAAGTCGAACAGGGCGTAGTTATTGCAGAAACCGCCGCGACTGCCGACATGGTCATTGATGAATGCACTCTTAAATCTGTTTGTAATTGGGATAGTAAGTCTCAGAATGTAACTAATACAACTGGTAGAATGGTTATTGTTGAACCATTGGGTGTTAGATTTTTAGATAATATAGTTAGAACAGCTAATGCGTTACGTATATCTAATCACACCCAAGCAAGTTATTATCTAGAAGTTACATTTAAAGGAACAACCGAAACTGGCGAAAACATTTTTATTCCTGACACTTATTTTATATGGCCAATTGTGTTTAAAAAAGTAACTATGAATATAGATGCCAACGGCGGCAAGTATGATATTGAATTTGTACACCAAGAAGTTCAAGCACAGGAACTAATTGTAGAAAACTTAAAAGACATTGTTAATGTTTCTGCGTCCACAGTTGGAGAATACTTCACTGGCTTAGCCACTGCATTGAATCAAAAAGAAAAAAATAAAGTATACGCTAGTAAATTAGTAGCACATGAATATGTATTCCAAGTTGATCCAGAAATAGCAAAATATAGATTTGCTAATTTTAACCCTAGTAATATTTCTATCAGTAAATCACTGCAATCTGACGGCGGCAAAGGTAAACAAGTATTCAGGGAAGGGTCTGGTATACTAGGATTGATTAATGTTATTTTAGCTGGCACAGACGAAATGCAACAATTACAACGTGTAGAACGAAAAGGTAGTGCCGGCGGCGAAAAAGGATTACCTAGTAAAATAACTCCCGACGAAGCCGCTGATCCATATCAATTTTTCAGAGTACAAACATGGACTGAAGCAATTGAGTTTGATAGCTATGTTAAAGACTATGCAAAGAAAATAACATACAAAATAATACCGTGGATAACTCCGCAGATTGTAACGCCAGCTGATCAAGATGCACAGCAAGGTGGTGACGACAATACTAATAAAGAAACAGTTAAAAAGCGTTTCATGAAAATGAAAGCATTAAACATGCTTAACAAACGCTATGACTATTTGTATACTGGCCGTAACACTGAAGTAATGAATTTTAACATTAAGTTAGAAAACAGTTATTTTCAACCTGTGCCTACTAACGGAACAGCATTTGCAGATACTAGTCAGCATGGAGACAAAATTAAAGGCAATCCCAATGGGGAAAAAGCACGTATTGATGAAGCTAGAAAAGAATGGAAAGATAATGCCAAAGCACTCAAAGACGCAAGAGAGGGCATTTATCTAAGAGAGTCTAAAAGACAACAACGAATTGCAGAATTAGAAGCAAAGCAGAAAACTAATCCATGGATGCAAGATAAGCAAGCCGCCGTAACAACATTACTAGGTCCAATTAAAAAGTTCGGCCAAAATGCACCGCAACAGGATCCTAAGCAAATACGAGTTCAAGGATTAACTTATCAAGACAGCGAAGGGGTAGTAGACAATACACAGGTTAATGCGGGTTGGTTGTTAAATAGATTCTTAGAAGACGACACTGACCAAGAATCAACTCAAGGTATGGAAAGTCCGTTTAGTAACAACAGAGGTAGTTTCGGATATATCTTTAATCAACTCAAAGCCAGTGCAGATTTATGTAAACTAGACCCAATAGAAATAATTGGAGATCCATTCTGGTTTGGTGTGCCAAATAGCATACTGTTAGAAAAACTAGCTGGAAACAATCAGGCCAAGTATTCTAATTCTATATTTGCAGATTATAATAAAGGCGGCAATTATTTGTACTTGGCCGTTCAAACACCAAGCCAATATAACGATGATGGATTGATGACGTTTGATACGAATCAGATGATATCTGGTTTATATCTAGTTACAAATGTAGAGCATACTTTTAAAGGAAATTTTACACAAAAGTTAACAGCAGTAAGAGATGCAAATATTATTAACAGTTATTTAGGCATCGAAACACAAACGGCTTCAAAGAAAGCCGCAGATAAAGCTACAGAACAGAAGTCTGTAAAGAAAAGTCGAGAGTCGTATCCAACTAAAACATCTTCGACAGTTCCAAACACAAAGAGTTAACACATGGCATTAAGTAACGCGGCAAATAGAGTAAGACCACAATCTAAGGACGGCAACGCCAGTAGAATTAATATGCCCTTGGGCATATATCTTGGCATTATTAAAGATAATAAAGATGACAGAGGTATGGGCAGACTTAAAGTTTGGATCCCAGAATTTAAAAGTTCGTCTGAAGATTCATCCAGCTGGATCACAGTCGGATATGCTAGTCCGTTTGCTGGCGCTACTAATCCACATGCAACTGGATCTAATCCTAAAAGTTTTAAAGATACACAAAAAGCCTATGGGTTTTGGTTTGTGCCGCCCGACGTTAATAATGAAGTTCTAATTGCGTTTCCCAACGGAGATATTACTAAAGGTGTATGGTTTGCTTGTTTATATCAACAAGCAAATACATATACTGTTCCAGGAATTCCATTCGGTAAAACATATGGTAAAACAACAAATGCAGAGACATATCCCAGCGCAGAAAAAAATAAACGAGATTTAGATAACGATGCCAGCTTGCGACCCCGACATTCCACACTTGCAGATGCATTGGAAGACCAAGGACTAACTAAAGACTTTCTCAGGGGTAATAGTACCAGCGGCGCACAACGCGACAGCGTTAGTAAAGTGCAAGGCATATTGACACCTGGACAACAACAGTTTGTTATGGACGATGATGTAAAAAATTCTTATATTAGATTACGTACATCACACGGCGCACAAATATTCATTAGCGATACCTTTGGTATGGTGTACATGATTAATAGAGATGGAACAGCATGGTTTGAATTAAGTGCCGATGGCCATATAGATGCGTATGCTGAAGGTGGCATTAACATGCATACCTTGGGAGATTTAAACCTAAGGGCCGGCAAAAATATTAATATGGAATGTGTTGACGACTTTAATGTTAAAGCCGGCGGCAATATGCGACAAACAATAGGTCAACGTATTGATATGCTGGCTGGCGCAGGTATGGCATTAGGAGTTAACGGCAAGTTAACAATAGGAGCCACCGGAGAAGTTATAGTAGTCGGAAGCACAATTCATTTAAATGGACCAGGAGCAGATGATCCAGCACAGCCAGAAGAAACTGCATTGGTTACAAATACTAGTTTAAGGAGATCTATAGTAAGTAGAGCACCCGAACACGAGCCATGGCAAGGCCACGTTAATTTACCCAATCCAGGGCTAGTTAGTATTACTAGGTCAGCGCAACAGAGTTCCGACCCAGCACTAGATCATCAGTTTCCCACTGATCCCAATGCATCAACTACTCCATTGGATGTATCTGACGTTAAGCCCAGTGAAGGTGTAGACACTACTACAATGACTGATGTATCTGCTATGCATATAAGTAAACCTGGCGTAGATTTTATATTAGGACAAGAAGCATTCCGCCCAATAGATTACTGGGACTACAGATACAACAGTATTGGCTTTGGTCATTTACAACAACCCGGAATACCGCATGATACTGCTGGTGAATTTGAAAACGGCAAAACATACGACCAAGCATATAATAAGTTCTTGCAAGACGTTAAGTATTTCGAAAAAGAAATGAGTAGAAGATTTAAAGGGGTTAAGTTTACTCAACCTCAATATGATGCATTAATTAGTGTTGCATATAATATGGGAGCCGGTGGCATGTCTGGATTAAAACTTAACGGCAAGACCATTATAACATTAGCAAAAGAAAAAGACTATAAGAGTATGGGCAATGCTATTAGTGCTTGCCCGCATGAGAATGCACGACGACTTAAAGAAGCACAAATATTTTTAACTGGTAATTATCCTAAAGGTAATACAAGACAGCAGTTAGAGCTGGAAGGATTTAAGGCAATTAAACGAGCTATTAATAATAATAAAGCACAAACTAAAGGCGAACAACTAGGCGCAGGCCGCTGGAAGCCTGTGTTTGGTGCACCTACCGAAGTGCAAAAGAGACAATGGCAAAACGTTGCCAAACCAGCTGGATTTGTACCATGACCATTTATGAATTAAAGGGAATTAAGTTTCCCAATAGATGGGAAGAACAAAATTTAAAATGGATAAATTGGGACAGAATACATATAGCCCAACATAAAAAATCTGTAACTCCAATTGGAGAACACAAACAAGAGTTTCTGAAATGCATACCTTCTAGTGTAGCTGATATTGCAATAGAGCCCAGTTACAGCATGTACGGTCCCACATTAAAAGAACATTACGGAAAAAGCCAATGGTTCACTTGTATGATTATGAATCTACTTACCTCTGGCGAACAATATTATTGTAACAAAGACGGAGCCCGTGTGTCGTTAACTAAAGATAATGTATATCTCGTCGACTTACAAACGTCTCCGCTATTATGGGATGTTAGAAATAAAGGTATGGTATATGCCAGCATCAAGTTCAAAATTCCAATCGCTGATGTTGTTAGCAGACTTACCAGTGACTCCGCATTAGAGTTAGTTTCTCTAACTTAGTTCTTAAGATTTTCCATAACAAGTTGTTCAGCTTCATCTTGCCTACGTTTCTTTTCAGCTTCAACTGCCTTGACAAACAACATGTCAACAAGTTCAGCCATGATCTTTTTGCCCGGCTCTTCCAAATGAGAATAAGACGGTGTGTTACTGATGTAACTGTACGTTCGATCTTTGGATAAGCTCACTAACTGCGCGGCCAGTATAGAACCTATTTCTCGTTCAGTAAGCATACTAGTGGCCTTTCTTAAGAAGTTCGATGAATGCAATTTTTCCAATGCTTTCTCCAAAGTCCTCATCACTGCCAATAATATGTAGGTTGGTGTCGTGGCGATCGCGTTTTTGATCGTAGTGACTAATTTCAACAATTTTGCCTCCCGAAGCATTATACACTGAAAATCTCAATGGTTCGGTTTCACTACTTAATGTTTTGTGATGCCGTCCGCCTATACTAGTACTAAGGCTGTTTGATACTTTTGACTCTACACAATCTTGTGGAAAGATAAAATTATGCAATTTATGTCGTAACCAATTTTTCATATTACTCCTTAAAGTTTTTCGCCGACTTCGAAGCCTCGGAATCGTAGGAACCTAGGAAAGCGCAAACTATACGTGCCGTCCTGATTTTGTGTAACTGCATCTGCACGTACTTCAACAATTTGTCCGAAAAGTTTAGATTTACTATTCCAATAGTCATCACGGTTGTTATCGCTAAAACCGCTACCAACGTTAACAGATATATTTTTCCCATCATCTAGACCTTCACAAATAATTGCACCTAGCCTGCCTTCGTTGCGGCCAGTGCCTTCCTCGACTCCTACAACATTTAAGCTGACTTCAATGAAAGGTTTAAGTTTAAGCCACGCCACACTACGTTTACATTCATAAGGTGCGTTAACATCTTTAAGCATAATACCTTCATAGCCACCTTTAATAGCCTGAGCATTAATTTCAGTATAACGAGCCTGGCCCACACTTGAATCCAAGTCAACTAATTCCTGTCCAACGATATCAACGTTAGGAGTTTCGGCCGTCCACAAATCTTTCCATGCTTTTAGTTTTTCGCTACGGTCAATTTGTTTACGATCCCACATACCTTTTTGGAAGTCTTTGAGAGGGATGAAGTCAAACAAGTGCAGTACCGCGTCGCTGGCTTCTACATTATCTTTGCGGTGTACTTGTTTCATTAAGTCTTGGAAACTACTTGACATCACTTCGCCGTCGAAGACCACTGGCTCCGTCAAGCCAGTAACTGTTTTTTCGAATTGGCTTTTGATGTGACCAAAGTTCAGCAATTCCTTGCCATTGCGGCTGAACTGATCCACTTGCCCGTCCGGATACACTATCGTTAATACTCGGACGCCATCCAGTTTGACTTCGATTAGTTTTTGTCCACATACTTTGCTTTCGTGGTTAGTACTATCGTGTGCAAGTTGACAAGTGAACACTGGCACCTTGTATTTCTTTGCTACACTATTGTTGATAGTTTTTTCACTGGCACCGCAACGCAGGTCCTTAATAAGGATACGTCGATACCAACTGTTCCATTCTTGTTGTTTAGCAGAACTAAGACACAACTCAACGGCCGCTCGTGCATCATTTCCAGTCAATGCACGACTGCGTAATTGTTCAGTGAGTTCAACAAACGCCTCCCATGGCAACCCTTGCCCGTCTGGCCCGCCATGGATAGGTACCTTTTTAAGTCCAAAGGTAATTAAACTATTAAGTGCAAGGCCACATCCTTCAAAAAAGATATCGTTTCCTGCATCAGACTCTGCCTTAAAGATTGCTTCTTTAGCAAGTCTACTATTGTCAGCCTCAAGGGCGTCGATTACTTCGAATGGTTTTTTCATATTAATTATAATATTTTTTGTCGCCGGATGCTTCGTTGTACTCAAATCCTGCCATGTATTCTTTAATCTCTTTGGAGGATAACACGTCATGCCGCTTGCCACTTTCTCCCCCGACACCTCCATAATGTGGGTCGGGTTTGCGTGAATAATAACTGTCCGCGGCACCACGGTCAAACAAACTGCCATGATTTTCTCTAACCCACTCGTAGCCTTTAAGCGCCAGCATAACTTTATCCTCTACTGATTGGTCTCTCATATTAGTCTGCCCTCGAACTCATGTATGCAGTAATACCAAATGCCCTCAATGTATCGGCATAGGCCTGGGCACCTGTTTCTTTGATGTCCATGCTCTGAGTAAATGAGCCACCGGGGTTCCAAAGTTGAAGTCCGCCACCATATGCAGGCTTGAAGCCCACAGTTTTCAGCGCACGACCCAATTTGGTTGATGCTTTTTCGCTGACATGTACCCAAGCAAAACCACAGTAACCTGGCTCGCCGTGTCGGGCAATAAAGTCTGCTTCCGCCTTCTGAGCGGCCGAAACCGCGGTATTATGAATGGATTCGATGTTATCTAGTGCAATCATTTTCAAGTCCTTTTTAGTTACTATACAAGTATTATACAATTAATTGGATTATTTGTCAATACCAAACTTAACCATACCCAAACAAGCAAACATTAATTGTCCTTCAAAGTCAGTGGGTAGAACACTTACGTCAGTGCCACGATAGCCCTTGCGCTCTTTTTGGTTCGCAATGTCATGAGCGTCCCAGATACTAGGGTATTCTTTGAAAGACAATTTGCCTTTACGACGACCCCAGAATCCAAACACGCCCTGACTTGTTTCTATAAAGCCCCATATCTTGTCGTGCCCAGGGCTATTGTTCCAACCCAGGAACCCAAACTTGTTTCTATTAATTTCCATTTGACTTAGCGGTTGATTTAAACAGGAAGCCACACAGTACAGTGATACCCCAGGCTTGCAACCAAGTCACTTCGACTACGCCTGTCACTGCACCAACCAGACAACCGTTCCAAAGCATGTATACTGGCCAGCTCAGTAAGAAACTGAGTAACAGCAGGCCAGCAACACCGAAAGCAATTGTACCAAACACAACAAAAAGTTTTTCCATGATTTACTCTTATGCAAATTCGTAAAATTTAACTGAAGGATCCAACTTCTGCAAGTCACGTGCCGCGGCAGTCAATGAACGATACTTAGCTTGAACCTGACTACGGGGCAGTTCACCGTCGCATGACAGATTCTCTGGACTAAGATCCGAGTCTATACGGTTGGCAACTTCCTGCCGACCTTTAGCAGTTTTGATTTCATATTGACTACCTTTGAAGATAGCGTTCCACTTATTCTGCTTGTCGATATATGTCTGAAGTGCTTTCATTGCGTTTCCTTTTTACTTACTATGCCACTATTATACAATTAATTGGATTTATTGTCAACTGTTGTTTTTACGCAACATTCTCTACTAGTCTTTTGTATACGGGTTTTGCTATTGTAACACTTACGTTTAAGGAATTTGCTTGTTTTTGTAGCGTTTTTACAACATCTTCTACTTGTAATATGTTAGTATTATCTGGGCACATGTCTATTAAAAATAGAGCTTTGTTTGACACAAAATCTGAATATATATGTGCTACAACGCGAATTGCAGTTATATTATTTGAGTAAGGCTGACGCTTAAAGTTTACTTTTACATATAAAGTATTACTAGGGGCAGAGTTAAATTGCATACGAGCCTTTTTTGTTACTATGCCACTATTATACAATTAATTGGATTTATTGTCAATCAAATTTACGGCCCATTTCCCCATGGGGCATTTAAAAATTTTGAACGATGCTTTAACTGCTAAAAAACATCCGCATTTGGTACAGGACATTGTGGGCGCAAATAAATGTTCGCATTTACTGCAAACGGCCAGCCTTCTAGATTTTTCGGTATCGGCTACTTTTTCTAACATGCAAATATTTATAAAACGGTAATAACACAAATAGACTTCTAATGACTACTATGCTATAATGGCTATTCAATAACTGAATTGCAACTTAAATATATAATCATGAGCAACGACACACTAGTTCTAAACGCAGACTACAACCCATTATGTCTATTGCCTTTAAGCACAGTCGACTGGCAAACTGCTGTTAAGGCAGTCTTTGCCGACAAGGCAACAATAATTAAAGAATACACAGATTGGGAAGTTCACAGTCAATATGTAACTATGAAAGTACCCAGCATCATTGTGGCTACTAAATGGATAAACCCTAGCTTTGGTGTAGCATTCAACAGGCGAATGGTTTATTTACGTGACGGCCACAAGTGTCAATACTGTGGAGAAGCATTTCATGTGGACGACTTGACATTTGACCATGTAGTTCCACGTAGCCAAGGTGGCGAAACAACATGGGATAACATTGTTACTGCATGTCGTACTTGCAACTTTATTAAAGGTACCGACCCGCTGGAACCAATGATAAAGCCACGTACACCCACATATTGGGAAATGGCAAAACTTGCTCGTAAACAAATAATTCACATCAGGGACGAAGCATGGAAAGAATACATCCAATGGCCCGATGAGTTAGTGCAGGCCGCATGACGGTAAATGGGCAAGGCATAAGTCACAGTCGAAGTACAGTTGATCCAGCTATTAGTAATTTTGATAAACTGGTAGCGGAGACTACATTATTAGGGATCGGCGACTTTGAACCGCTGGACTTTTTGGTAAACACGGCACAACTCGAACAAGAATTGTCCGTGTTTACCAATGACTGGGTTGACTATCTTCCTAGGACGGATAGACCAAACAACCGATTAGGACTTAGTCTTACCACACTGGATATAGAAGGGTGGGACCATCGTAGTTTGCCTAGCCTGCCGGAAGCCGCACAAGCATTAGGCAAGCCGGTGGGTGATAGCGCATTTACTAAACTAACACCACTATATGATGCCTGTGCAAGTTTGCATCCATTGTTCCAAGAATTTGCTCCAGTAGGCCGCAGTTTTTTTGTAAAGTGTAATACCGGCGGATACTTTGTTCCCCACAGGGACAGTCCAGGATTCCCACGTAGAGAATTTAGACTGGCTTGTTTTATTAAAAACGCCGCGCCTTATCAATATGATTGGTGGATGGATGATAAAAAGATTAATATAGAACAAGGCCGCGTGTATTACGTAAATACAAAAAAGACTCATAGAACAATAAGTTGGACAGACGACAGCATCCACTTAATTATGAATATTCCATTTACAGTTACAAATGTCAGCAAAGTGATTGCCCATTTGCAACACCGACACTGATGTTAATAATTTGTGGACCAAAAAACGACATACGAAGATTTAATATATACATACCAGACTGGCCTAAAAAAGTAGGCATAACAGTAAGTGGCGGCGCAGATAGTGCAATATTGTTATATATTGTAGCGTTATTAAACAAACAACGCCCTAATCCTGCAGAATTGATACCATTTACAGTACCAAGAACAGACGGTGCGTACTTGTATAGTCCAGACATTGTTGAATACGTTAATCAACGGTTAAATTTAAAGTTACCAGTTCCTTTATCGGTAGGTGACCCAACAGTACATCACAGTAAGCAAGTTGAAACTGGTACTATGGCAATGCTAGACAACGGAATAGTAGATTACATTTTCTACGGAAGCCAACAAACGCCGCCAGAAGAGTTTCCGATGCCGGGATTATACCCAGAGCGACCCTCACATAACAAGTACAAACGTGCTCAGGTGCCATTCGTCGACTTATATAAAACACATACCTTAGATCTGTACTATCAATTTGGACAAGAAAAATTGCTAGAGCTTAGTCATAGCTGTACCGAAATGCAAATAGGAAGATGTGGACAATGTTTTCAGTGTGCAGAACGAGAGTGGGCGTTTCGTATATTAGGTAAAAAAGATCCGGGTTCAAAGTAATGGCATACGTATTAAAAAAAGCATTAGACCTATGGAGCAGAACTAAGTTAATGAATGAACATCAACTAGACCTAAACGAGTATGCTAAATTTTCAGGACGTCATTTTTCCAATTTAACTCCAATAGTTATAGATATTATAACACCTATAATTGACAACGAGTTAGGCAAAGGCACTTGGGAAATTACCAGCGGTAATTTCTTTACTACCAATGTACCATACAGAATCCATACAGATACAGGCATACCTGATCCACGTCCTTATAAAACATTTGTAATACCCCTTAAAGTTTTTACAACGCCTACGTATGATTCTTCTAAAAATGCATTATACATACTAAATCAAAAATGGGACGGCGCCGCAAGTTTCTTTGTTAAAGGAACACCGGGCGTAAAAGAAGAATTTAATAAAATAGTGGACGACTATGCTGAGGTCTGTGGCCTTGTACAAGGATTCGACGAGACGTTAGTTACTGAATGCAATCATTTAGACCGAAGTAACTTTGAAGGGATGTCTGTGTTAAACAGATGCGAATGGATTCCCGGAGACATTATTGTTTTTGACCGCAAACACCTTCATGTGTCTACTAATTTTTTAGAAGCCGGAGCCCAAAGTAAAATAGGGCTTAGTATTTTTACAAGTTATCTGTAACGACCATAACGATAAGCATCGTCCGATGCCCTGTCCATAGCACCGCGATTACAAGCGTCTCGATCTCTTCCTAGCGGATATCCTACACAATGTGAAAATTCTGGCCTACCATTGGATACTGGGACACTATGAACAATAACCGGTTGTCTAATTACTACAGTTTTAGGCTCAGCGTCTTTAGCAATAGCATAACCAATTACGCCGCCCACTAATGCTGGCCCCATTTGTCTGGTTGAACATCCGGTTAATGCCAATACAGCTAACACTAAAATAAGTTTTTTCATAATACTTCCTCTAGTGGTGTATTTTTTAATGATGCGTACATCTGCTTACATTCATCTTTGTATTGGCATACGCTGTTTTCTGTTTTGTGGCCATCTAGTAGAGAACAATGTCGAGCATGTTCTGTATGCTCCAACGGGCAAGACTTTTCATCCATAATAGACTCCTTAGTTAAATTATTTACCTACGCATCCTACTAATATCTATGGCTTCTTCGTCGCTAAACACAGGCACCGCATTAGACTTGTGCATAGTAGCAATGCCTTTAACTTTAGTGCCGGTATACACTTTGGCTGGAGCCAAGGTTGCAACACCGTTGTCCTGTCCTAGACTTTTAATATGACTAGTGCTTCGGCCTTCTGGAATAGCTAATGAATAATTACCAGCCAATGGTTCTGCACTCATTGCCTGCTTGCGCTTCCGTTCTTCAAGCTCAAGACCTTGACGTTTAAGCAATTCTTTCCAGCTTGCGTCTAATTCCCTAGCACGTTGTGCCTCTGCGGCTGACTTAAACTTTAGTTTGCCTTTACGCTTACCAGTAGTACTAAGCCATGGCCCTTCGATATGCATCGACATTAAAATCCTCCAGATTTGTGCAAATAAATACAAGTATACATTAAATCGTAAATTATGTCAATCATAACTCCAAAACCCGGCTATCAGTGCAACCCTAGCGATTGCGCCATCATTATTAAAGAAAATGGCCAATTGGATTTCATACATCCAATTGTGGCCCCAAATGATTCTCAGCCAAAAAATTTAGAAGTTTTTAAAAGTATAGTTGCGGCACTTAACCAGCAGTTATTTAAGAATATGGAAATAACTGAATTATTACAACGTTTAGAAGAAGGATCCCAAGATGGACCAAAACCTACCATACATTAAGTATGTAGTTTATTTTATTGGTAAATAATGGTATGACAACATATAAAGGATTCTCTTCACATTTACCTTCTAATAAGGCATATGATGTTGAGATTGCAAAACAAGATTTGCTAAACACGTTCATGACTCGAAAGGGCGAACGTGTTATGGCGCCAGATATTGGCACAGGGATATGGGACGTATTATTTGATGCATTAACTCCTGAACTGGAAAGTTATGTAAAAAATGAATGTTTGGCTATAATCAGACAAGATATAAGGTTCGAATTAATAGGGGTAAACATAATCCCGGTTCCAAATGGATTTACATTAGTTATAAGGTTAAATTATTTGCCAGATAACTTGGTAACAGATTTACAAATTGAGTTCGACACAAGTAAGGAAATAAAATAAAGGTAAGCAATGGCGCAAACTATTAGACAAGAAAATTTATTTGCCGCAGAAAACTGGCAAAGCGTATATCAGAGTTTTAAGAATGCTGATTTTAAAGCATATGACTTTGATACATTGCGTACGGCAATGATTGAATACATTCGCACTAACTATCCTGAAGATTTTAATGACTGGATTCAAAGTAGTGAGTTTGTTGCCCTTATTGACTTAGTAGCGTTCTTAGGACAAAACTTAGGGTTTCGTATTGATTTAAACAGTCGTGAGAACTTCATTGATACTGCCGAACGTAAAGAAAACGTATTGCGCCTAGCCAGATTTTTAAGCTACAACCCAAAGCGTAACGTGTCTGCACAGGGCCTATTAAAAATAAAATCAATTAAAACAACTGAAAATGTATTAGATAGCACTGGTTCAAATTTAGCTAATGTACCATTACAATGGGCAGGCGTAAACGATCCTGATAGTTTTGAAAAATTTATTACAGTATTAAATTCGGTATTTGGAACTAACCATCCATTTGGAACACCTGTAAAAGCAGGTACTGTGGGCGGCGTTACTAGTCAGTTATACAGCCTAAATACTATACCTGACCAACAGGTTGCAGTTAGTTATAGTGCATCTGTAGCAAGTAAAACTTCAAATTTTGAAATATGTAATCCCACATTTGCAGACCTAGGTTACTACGAAGAACAAACACCGGATCCATTCTCTCAGTGGAATTTACTATATAGAAATGACGGCGCCGGCAATACTAGTGCTAATACAGGATTCTTTGTTGTCTTTAAACAAGGACAGATGAATAAGAACGACTATCAATTAAACGATTATATCGAAAATAGAGTCATTGACATTGATATCGAAATGATTAACGAGCAGGACGTCTACGTACAAGCAATCAATGAAGATGGTAGTGTAGTTAATAACTGGAAAAATGTGCCTAACTTAGTTGGTAACAATATCATTTATAATAGCTTTGCCAGCGGCGACAGAAAAATATGTAGCGTAATTACTCGAGACAATGATAAAATTAGTGTAAAGTTTGGCGACGGATACTTTAGCCAAGTTCCTAGGGGAATTATCAGAGTATGGACACGTAGTAGTAACGGTGAGACATATACTATACGCCCTGAAGATATGAAAAACATCACATGGGACTTTGCATACTATGATAAAGTGGGCAAGCGCCAGTTTTTAACGTTAACTGCCGACTTAGAATATGATGTGACTAATAGCGTAGGCAGTGAAGATATTGAAAGTGTAAGAGTTAATGCACCGAACTCATATTATAGTCAGGACCGTATGGTTACTGGTAATGATTATAGTGTGTATCCGTTGACAACAAGCAATAACATTTTAAAAATTAAAGCAACTAATAGAATACACAGTGGATTTAGTAGATATACAAATATAACAGATCCTACTGGTACAAACCAAAGTTTGGATATATTTACAGATGATGCATATATCTATAAAGACGAATATTATACAACAAACTATTATACTGTTAACAATAACTTGTACCTTAAAAATTTAATTGTCGATAATCTAGCTGGCATATTACGTGAGGCCGAGGTCGTTAACATGTTCTATTCACAGAGCCCGGCACTAAACTATAATCAATCGCCATCGCCAACTACTGGTTTACCGACAAATGTTAAATGGAATAGGGTTACGTTGGGCTCTGGCAAGAGCACAGGATACTTTACTGGCTTCGAAGTCAGCCAAAACTTTGCCTCTATTATTAAAATAGGGTTAGCAACGGTTGGACAAAATAGACAAATTGTACAAGGTGCATTACTTGAATTTGAAGACCCTGACACACAAGTTAGGCAATGGGTGGCCGTAACCAATATATACGGCACCGGGCAAGGTGTACAAGATTTGAATTCAAACAATACCGGCAGAAAAGAAGATGGCACTGGTGTTGTAGTTCTTTCGAAAAATATTAAAACTAATAGTAAAATAATCCGATATATTCCTAGATTTAAACAAGTATTCGGCACCACCGAGTACAATTTAATTAAAGAGTTGTTAGAAACTAAATTGCCGTTTGCAATACGTTATGATTATATTACGCAAACTTACAGAATCGTAAGTCAAAATAATATAGGAAATTCTCTTTTCTATAATACAACATTTGCCGGTGATGTAAGTGAACAAAATAAAGACAACAGTTGGTGGATTAGAGTGAATTATGAGAATGATCAATACGTTGTTTATCATAAATCAATTCGTTACATTTCAGGCAGTGTGAATAAAGTTAGATTCTTTAACGAAAACTTTAAAAAAGCCATTAACAGCGAAACAACTAAAATAGAACAAGATAGCTTCTATTACTTGCCATCGAATTTAAGTGCTGACGGCACAAAAGTCTTTGGCAAAAAAGCAGAGTTTAAGAGTGACAAATATTTTATTGCCGAAGATAGTTTTACAGATAATACGAAATTAGTGGTTAGTTTATCTGATGCCAACAGTGATTTCTTACCCGATGATCCATATATCTTTGAAGGCCTAGTAGGCAGTAATATTGTTAAGTCAGACTATGTAACTGTTAACGGCATTAAATTTAGACAAATTTTTGATTCTTCGTATGAAGATACAACCACTAGTATTACACACAAAGGTAGAACTGATTTGTATATGCAGTGGCATCATATTGCAGAGTCTAATCAGAGAATTGATCCAAGTTCTATTAATATTATAGATTTATTTGTATTAACTAGTGACTACGATTTAAAATTTAGACGATGGTTAAAAGCCACAGGCAAAATTGAAGACATGCCATTACCTCCAACCCCGCAAGAGCTGTATCAGAATTTTGCGGCATTGGAAGAAGTTAAAACAAGTAGTGATACAATTGTATATCGACCAAGTAAATATAAGATACTATTTGGAAATTATGCAGATAAAGAGCTAAAAGGAAAATTTAAAGTAATTAAACTGGCTGGAACATCACTCAGTGATAGTGAAATTAAAAGTAGAACACTAACGGCAATCGACGAGTTCTTTTCTATTGTTAACTGGACCTTTGGAGAAACATTTTACTTTACGGAACTGGCGGCCTACATACATACTAAGTTAGCAGGATCTATCAGTTCTGTAGTATTAGTACCGCAAGGAACTAGTACAACGTTCGGGGACTTGTTCCAAGTAACAAGTGGTGCTAACGAATTATTTGTTAGCGGCGCAACTATTAAGGATATTGATATTATTACACAGTTAACTGATACTAACTTGAAACAACAAAAGTTAATTAAGGCATAAGATGGCGACAAAAAATAATTTCTCTGCACAGCCGGTCGTTCAAGGTAAAAATACAGTCCCGGGTCAAGGAACTAAACAGGATACTGTTAGTGCCAGTACGTTCTTGCCCGGCTATTTTAAGACAGATGTAAATTTAAAGTTTTTAAAGAACAGTATAGATACATTAATTAGTAAAGGTCATCCTGAAGATATTAATTTATATATTGGTAGAAAGAGTGGAACAGTATATAATCCTACAACTGACTTTTACTTAGAAGAACCCAGAGAAATAAGAGGCGACTACCAATTTGATACTGGGGTTGTATTGAATGACGAAGATGGTAATATTACCGACGCATTAAATTACGACGACTTTTTAGACCAGTTAAAAATTAATTGGCCTGATTTTAAATCAGATCAATTAGACAGTGATTCATATGTATGGGCTCCTCCTATTAACACTGATATGTTTATTAATTTCAGTAGTTACTATTGGCTAAAATTTGATCCACGTCCTATTAGATTAGAAGGATTAATAAATGTAGCTACTGATATATTAGGGAAACTATCTTATACTACTCCGGAGCAATCAAATGGTAAGACATTAACTTTAGTTAATGGTATGAAACTATTTTTTATTAACAGGAAGTCAGCTACATCATTGAATTTATTAATCGGTGGCTCTGGCTATATTGACGGAGTGTATGAAAATATACCTTTAATTGGTACCACTGATAATGTCTACGGCTCTGGAATAAAAGTTACAGCCACAGTAGAACAAGGATTAGTTACACGGATCGATTTGCTTGATGGTGGTTCTGGATTTAACGTAGGCGATACATTAAAAGTAAGCCCATCAGTATTACTACAGGGCACTGGATTTTCGATCCGAGTTAACGGAGTTACTCCGGACACCGTAACTCCTTTAGAATATGTTAGTAGCAACGATCCAATTATTGATCCTACATATTTTATTGTAGACGGAGTTGGCGAATCTATTAAACTAATACCTAATAAATTACTAGACACAAGAACAATATTTTCTACAATGGCATATTTGCCATGGGACGGCACCAATTGGGATCAAAAGAAATGGGATACCAGTGAAATAGCCGGCTCTCTTAAAGAATATGTTGTTATGGCCCGCGGCGCGACAGATCAGAATCCATGGAGCAGAACAAATAAATGGTATCATGTAGATGCAGTAAAAGCCACGTGTGAGTTCTTAGATATTAACGCGGCCGACTTACTACCATTGGATTTACGAGGCGCTCGCCCAATCATACAATTTAACAAAAATATAGAATTATATGACTACGGAAAAACTGTTAAACAAGAAGTTAATTTAATCATTGATAGAACATTACCATCTGACATAGCTGGACAAAGTGCTTATATGGTTGATGCTATTCATCTTAAAAATGAGATGCGTGTTCTTTTTATTAATGGTAATCACAGTTATAACAATAAAACTTACATTGTAAGGGGTGTCGGGTCAGCGATTGAATTTGTACCGGCCAGTGACGCCATCCCGATTAATGACCAAAAGGTATTTGTTACACAAGGCAATGCATTTTTATTTAGAGAACTATGGTATACTGGTACTAAATGGCAACTAGGACAAAATAAATTATTGCATAACCAAGCACCTAAGTTTAATTTATATGACAATAACGGAAAATACCTAGGTAGTAACAACGAATGGACTGGTAATGACTTTGCCGGAAATACGTTATTTGAATATGCTCCTGGTGATGTAATGGATGCTGAATTAGGAATTAATATTTCTTATGAAAGTACTAACTTCCAGTTAGTAGACTCGAGTAGTCCTTTTGCGAAAATTTTTACTAATATTGTATTCAATAACACACAGGGAAATCGATCTTATTATAATGCAGATGGTTTACGAACAGAAATCCCAGGAAACTATTACTATCAATATTTCAATGATCAATTTAACAAATCAATGCAAAGTAATAGTTGGGTCAAAAGCAGTGAACCACCAAAAACGTATCAGCGTGTTAGTAGAACTATAGTTGAACCGCAACAAGATAATGTATTATCAATTCCTATAGACAGCAGACCATCATATACCTATATGATAACACAAGAATATGGAAATATTGTGTTCTGGTGTTTAAGTAAAAATAATGAATGGGAAAGATTTGACCCAAATACAAATACACTAGTAGTTCCAATTAACGAAACAGCTAATATATTAAACATGTCGGGCATGCCATTTACAGTATATCGCGATGACATTGGATATGTAGTTTTGCCATGGATTGAAAATAACGGCGCTAACGCTGGGCTAATTTCAATTACTGCTCCTGATTTTATAAAATTACGTTATGCATTCAACGGACAAATTGGGCAGATATTAATTACGGATACGTACTTAGATCCTAGGAGTTTTATAATCAGGGTCAACGGATATGATCAGTCGGGCGGCATTACATGGGAACAGAATCCTATAAATCGTGCATTAATGGATGTATATGTAGACGGCGCCAATCTTAAAGCAGGTGACTATATTGAGGCCTTATTCGAAAGTTCAATCGAATTAGGTGTATATGCAATACATAGCACATTAGAAGCAAATGCTGACCAGAATCAGATTGTGTCGGCTGGTTATAATTCCTTATTCAATCATTTCAAAAGTAAACTACTAAGTACCATTGGGTTTTCCGGAGAAGCGTTCGGAAAAAATAATTATTTTAATATACATACGAACCCGGGAGAAGGGTGGGTTGTCGGACAACCAGAAAATAGTTCTTTAAAACTAGCAGTACTATTACGTAATTCCGATACTAATCCAATTAATGCACTACGTTGGGGTTCGATACAGTATAAATCATTTAGACAAAAGTTTTTACAAAAAATAGAAAGTTTAAATAACGAAATTAGTGTAACTGAGTTAACACCTGCAGAAATGTTAAACATAGCATTAACCGCGATTAACATAGGTAAAGATACAGAATTTCCACATGCACTTAGTGATATGGTATATTGGGGAGCAATTAATAATACCATAACTTACCCTGGCGCAACATCTAATAGTGGTAGAATATTTGCGTTACCAATTGCTGTAGATATTAATGATCCATACCGCAATCACGTCTACGTTAACATTAACAGTCAATCGTTAATAGAAGGCCGCGACTTTGAATTAGGCAACACTACTATTACACTAAACACTGGATTAACGGGCGAACAAAATCTAACTTTAACTGTCTACGAAACTAAAAATAACTGTTATATTCCCCCTACCCTAGCAAAGTTGGGTATGGCGCCAGTATATATGCCAGAAATTATAACAGACAATACATATACAACTCCAGTTACACATATACTATGTCATGACGGTAGTAAGATAGTTTCTTATGGAGATTATAGGGATGACATTATATTTGAATTAGAAGCTCGTATATATAATAACATTTTTAAGAAGTTTAAAGAAAATAGATTCGAGTGGGATCGTAGCCGCCCGGGCTATTATAGGAATACACGTTTCAATAATGCCGAGTATTTACAGTATGCAGAAGACTTGTACAGATTGTGGGCAACAAATAACGGTGTCACTCAATATAGCAATGACAATTTTTATCGACAAAACAATAAATTTACATGGAATTTTAGTTCCTGTAATGTAGGTTCTATTAATAGAAATGGTACCGGTACCTTAACAGTTAGTAATGGATCTAAAATAGTAAACGGAACAACAGGCGATCTGAATGGAAACAATACTGCATTTTTAACAGAAGTAAGTGTAGGTAATGTTTTAAAAACATTGGCAGGGTTCGACATCGGAACAGTAGCAAGTGTAGAATCTGATAGTAGATTAATATTAGTTGATACTTGCCAATATGACCATGTTAGTGTTACGTTTGAGATTATCGACCAAGGTACAAGAGCTGGCGGCAGTTGGAGAGCAATATATAAACATTTATTTGATACCGACAGGCCACATACACATCCGTGGGAAATGTTAGGGTATACAGTTAAACCAACGTGGTGGGATTCTGCATATAGCTGGACAAATCCAAATAAGCGTACTCCATTAATAACGGCATTACAATTAGGAAACGTTTCTCCCCCAAGCGATGGCGTGTATATTGATTTAAGATATGCAAGACCTGGCGCCGAGTTTCCTGTGAATTATTTAGGACAGTTACTGGACCCAGTAGCCGCGAATATTGTAAGTGAGCCAACACAAGAACAAGCTCAGGTTGCATGGAAACAAGGCGATTTAGGCAATCAAGAAATGGCATGGGTTCATAGTGAAAGTTATCCATGGGATATAGCTCAGTGGAAATTTACAGTAGCACCAAATAAGTTTGTTGAAAAATGCTGGCAACCAGAATATACTGACGTTGATTTCTATAGAACGCAGTATAGCATAAGCAACTTGCAAGGTAGTCGACCACAGCTCAGTGATTATGTTTTTCACAGAGAACTCGACGACGTCGATAACGTAATAATCCGTTATGGATTAGAGCAATTAATCGTTGAAGGTCTAATTAGTGATAGCAAAACGGTTGCTGATTCTTTTAGTACAAATTTAAGATATGCAACAGTACAACCTATATTTAAAGTGGGCGGATTTGCTGATAAGCGTAATTTAACATTTATAGCAGACAGTTTTAAAACACAAAAAGATACAAATATAGTACCGGAAGAGAACTACGGTATTATATTTTATAAAGGAACTCCGTATACAGAATTTTTCTATAGCGGCGTAAAAATTACCTTTAACGGCAAAGGATATGAAGTCAGTGGCACAAATTTAGTAAATCCATACTTTATAATTTACCGTCCTAAATCAACAACTCGTACTAAAGACTTTACATACGGAAATTTAACCATTAAGGAAGCAATAGACTGGGAACAAAATAGTTCTAAATTAGACTATGGTACAACGTTGACAAGTCGTGAAGACGTAGTAAATTTTCTATTAGGATATAATAAATGGATAATTGACCAAGGGGTAGTTTTTGGCGAATATGATAGTAATATGTCTGGAATTAAAGATTTTAGACAAAGTGCTCAGCATTTCTTATTCTGGAGCGAAACCCAATGGAATCCTGGCTATAGTATTAATCTAAGTCCGTGTGCTAATAAGTTAGAATTTAAATTAGACAGGGGATTTGTAGAAGATCTTAACTATTTAGACAGAGGTTTTTCTCCGTTGCTAAACAAAGATGGTATTCCTATTGATGTATCAAATGTAACTGTAAATAGAGAAGACGATGGGCTAACTTCTATTACTGTAAAAGATAATCAACTAGGATTATTTGGAGTAAGACTACGAATAATTGATATAGAACACGCAATTGTATTTGACAACGAAACTGTGTTTAACGACATCATATATGATCCTGTACTACGATTAAAACAATATAGATTAAAATTAATTGGTCAGCGTACTGCCGATTGGCAAGGGCGCCCATATGCCCCGGGTTATTTAATTTACGGTAATTCGTTAATTGCTAACTTTGACAGAACCATTGACGACATGGATACACGATATTTTAACGTAGAAGGTAGTACATTAAATTCTCGCTTAGTAGAAACAGCAAGGCATACTCTTGGAGTTAATACAAAAAATTATTTAGGTAATCTATTAGAGAATCCTACAGTTGCGTTTGAGTTCCAGCGCGGAATGATGAGACAACAAGGCACACCAGCATCATATAATAAACTATTACGTAATACAAAAATAGAAGGTGATGTTTCGTATGCTAAAGAACTAGTAGTAGACGAAGAGTGGTTATTTAAATTAGGCGACTTTGGAGCAAATGAAACTAAACTCAGTTGGAATTTACAATTAAAGCAACGAGAATTTAAAGATGCTAAACAAGTGTTTAGATTCATGCCTGACTATGATCCTACGACTGAAAGAAGTAATATAGATCGTAGCACAGATAGTATAATTGATATTATGACTAATGATAGTCGATGGATACATCGACCTGGAATAGATAATCTACAGTTTCCAGTACGTAAAAAATCTGTTATTACAAATGATAGCAATGAAATTGTATATGACGACGATTTACCAACTCCGGGATTTGTTAGTTTCGAACATGTATCATACTCCATTGGACTAGCCACAGGCCTTAAGGGATTGTATGATTCAATTGATCCTACTAGTAGCGATAGGCCAAACATTTGGGTTGGTAATTTTGAGTTTGGTAACTGGAGTATACTACGCCAGCAAAAACATTTTACAATTTCAAGCATCGCTAAAGCCGATGAAGACGATCCAACTGGCCCAACTAATGTTACATTTAGTGAAAATATTAATACTGCACTAACTGTGGGTGATTGGCTACATATATCAAATACTAATAGTAGTGATGTAGTCGACGGCTTTTTTAGAATTGACAAAATAGTAGGCAATGATACTGTAGAAATTGATAGTATAATCACTGAAGTAGGAACAGAAGGCGATGCCTATTCATTTGTTCCTGTAAAGTTCGAGTCACAAGCAAGATTACAACAATCTATTACAGCATTAAGTCGATATACCTGGATAGATAATCAACTTGCATTTATAGAAGAAATAGGTTCGCCATTATATGGCTATGCTATTTTTATGTGGCAAGACGAAATAAGAGACTACATTCCGTATAAGCAGTTTGATTTAATCGACAAAGAACAGCCAATGGTAGATACGTATGCTATTGACGAAGTGCTTCTGTATGACCATGCGCTAGATAGAGTTCTGCTAGATATAGAACGTTGGGATCCGTATAAAGGAATAATTCCATCGATAGCTAATGTAGAAATTAATATTAAGAGCCCAGCAGACCCGGCCCAATATGAAATTTCATCTGATCCTGACGTAACAATAAACCCTGACGCATATTGGGAACGTGCCCAAATTGGTACAGTATGGTGGGACGTTAGTACGGCCAAATATGTTACGTACGAACAAGGAACACTGGATTATAGATTAAAAAATTGGGGTAAATTATTTACAGGATCTAGCATTGACATATATGAATGGACTGAATCCTCAGTAGACCCGGTAGCATACAACGAAGCAGTTAGTAATGGAACGTTAATCGACGGACAACTGCCAACCGGTGTTGCTAGGGTTTATCCAACAGGCATAGTTCAAAATACTAGTTATAGTACATATACCTATGTCATTGAAGATGGGTCTAGCATTACAAAATATTATTTTTGGGTCAAGGATAAAACAGTAGTGCCGTCGGGCAAAACTGTGTCACGAAAATATTCGACTAGTATGTTAGCAGACATTATTAAAGATCCTACTGCAATGGGAATACCATGGTTTTCGCCAGTAAGTGAGTATGGATTTATTATATATGGTGTACAACAATTCTTAAATGATACTAGTACATCTATACAAATTAAATTTAAGACAGATCTTAGTGACACCAACTTACATAGTCAATGGATGGTTCTGCGCGAGTTGGACAATAATACAACAATTCCAGAATGGCTACACATTCGTTTAAGAGATAGTATGGTTGGTTACGATAGCACTACTTATATTGCATCATTTGATGATTATCAATATAATTATCAGTATGCTTACGGTGATATAATAAAACAAAACAATTATTACTATAGAGCATTTAGAGATTTCACGGAAGAAGATACAGCTCGTGCATTTGGTCAACAACCATTCTATAAGTTATATGAATATATTTTATTACCTAATAATAGAATTAAGATGCCGTTGCCTAATGACGTACCCGACCCTAGAATAAATCAGTTTAATCGCTACGGTAATCAAATTCGTCCTAGTCAGCAAACCTGGATTAAGAATCGAAGTGAAGCTCGACGAAACTTCATCAGAGTGGCCAACGAATTATTAGCGACTATGGACGTAGTGTCAATCACAGATTGGAATAAACATTTGGGAGATTTTACAAAAGGCGAATATGATTATCAGTTAACTAAATTTTATGATATAGTTGATTTCGTCGACGCAAACTACGACAGTAAAAAAGAAATTTCCTATGGAGTAACAGCTGAGGCAGACATTCCACAACTATCTAATGTAATTAATGATTTTGATTATATATTAGTAAAAAATGATAGTATAGGAAAATATGCAATATACGAATATATACAAGGTGCCACAATACTTCGATTTAGAAAAAATAGCACTATACAGTTTAAAGAAATTCTCTTTAATAGCCAGAAGCAACAAGACTTATGGGATCTAGGCCCATGGGATTTTAAACGCTGGGATCCTGAACCTAGTCAAGAATTTTATGAAATTCTAACTGCTCTTAGAGAAGATATATTTGTTGGATCACGCCAGTACTATTATAACAGATTATTCTTTGCTATGATACGTTTTGTTTATAGTGAACAAGATAAAGTTGATTGGATACAAAAGAGTACATATTTACATATCGATAACTTAACAGTTAGAGGGCTAACGCAAGAGCCACAATTTAAGAAAGACAAAGTTGAGAATTTTATTGAATATATAGATAACTCAAAGCCTTACAGAAGTAAATTGCGAGAAGTATTAGATACTCGAGACTTAAATGATGAAACAACAATAAGCCCCGAAGACTCATATACTATAGATGTCAACTTAAAATTTGATAGAACTGGACAAGGCTCTAATTTAGTTAACATTATTGACGGAACAGATTTTAATATAGTAGAGCCAGGCTTTCAACGTAGACCTTGGGATTCGCCAGCGGGTATTGATCCTACTAGGCCAGAACTAGAACAAGCATATCTAGATTCAATGTACGACGGTGCAGGATTCGGGCTACGTCCAGATCAGATACAATCGTATATTGATGGTCGAGCATTTAATTTGCTACGCGATGAAATGAATCCTGACGAAGAACTAGCGATAGTCAAAGCCGGAGACAACTTAGAATTATTGGTACAAACAAAGTATGGTGATAATCAAATTAGTATGACAATAGAGTCTGGAGTAACTGGACAACCGGGTGGCATGTCATCTGGATGGGTATTTGAAGAAAATGCAGAGACTACAAGAATTACCGCAGGATGGACTGTGCGAGTTCCACGTGGAGCAATAGGAACTCCGGGCGCTGACCAATACGACGAGTTTACAATCACTGACGCTATGCACAATAACATGTTTAATGGATGGGGTGTAACTATTTTTCCAGTAGCAGTTAATTTACATTGGCCAGTTACTGTATTATCTCCTGCTCCAGAATACTATAGTTTCCGTATGTTAAAATCATTAAACCATGAATGGAAATTTACTAGAATAGTAAATAGTGGAAAAACTACGTTGACTAGTGATTTTAACCTGCAAGATGAATATATAGATGTAGAAAACGGCTTGGCACTCGGCGGCGTTGATATATCATTTAAGAGCCCTGGCGTAATATACATTGACGGCGAACGTATAGAATACTACGAGATCATTGGAAATAGACTAGGCAAATTGCTAAGGGGAACGCTAGGTACTGGCATTAGTACTCACGTTGCTGGAACAACGGTATATGATGCTGATCCAAAACAAGCAATCCCAGTAGAAACCGAACGTCAGGGAAACATTAAATTCTCAGGAGCTAAGGTAATTTTCAATGAGCTAGGCAAAACGCTGAAAGAAAGCAATACACTAGCGGCTAAATTTATAACCCAAGAACAGGGCGATTTAAATTAGGTAAATATGTAATCATAAAAGGCAAATCATGTTATCAATTGAATATGCAAATCTAAAAATAGAAGGACATTTACATATTTCTGACCCCGAGTCCGGAAAAATATATGTTAACCAACGAAACGCTATTAACCCAGAAAATTTAAGTATGGCGTTAGCACTTAGTTTGGCTAATAAAAGTACAGGAACTATGTACGAAATGCACTTTGGCAATGGCGGCACCGTCATTGATACTCAGGGTGTTATTACGTATAAAGGAGCAAATACCAATGGTCAAAACGAAGATTTATATAGCCCAACGTTTTATAAAGTAATAGATGGTGATGATACTACTAATAATACTGATACAACAAAGAATTTTATTACCACCGAGCACATTAATGGATTAGGGTATACTGATTTAATAGTTAATTGCGTAATTAACTACGACGAGCCAGCAGTGGCAGATACAACATTCAACTTAGCAGGAGCAAGTCAAGACGTATTAGATAATGCAAGTTCTTATAATGGCGCATTTGTTTTTGATGAAATTGGCCTGAAAAGCAAAGGAACAAGTTTAAATGGAGGATTATTACTGACCCACGTAACATTCCATCCTGTGCAAAAATCTCTGAATAGACTTTTGCAAGTGCGTTACACTATACGAATTAGAGTGGCTTAAAGTTGGTTAAATACATTATAACGAGGAATTAATATGGCATATGATGTCAATAAAACAGATGGAACGCTACTGACAAGTATACCTGACGGTACGTTAGACGTAAGTACCAGTATTAGGCTAGTTGGTAAGAATTATGCTGGATATGGCGAAGTAATGGCAGAAAATTTAGTAGCAATGCTAGAAAATTTTGCGTATGGCACACCTCCGGCAAATCCAGTATTTGGACAGTTATGGTTTAACAAAACTAACAAAGCACTTAGCGTATTCGATAGTAGTGGGGTATGGAAAGAAATAGCAAATAGATATGTGCGTGACACAGAACCGTTAGCTGACGGCAATCGTGCAGGTGACTTTTGGTTCCAACCTACTAGTAAACAATTATCAGTTTGGGATGGTATCCGTTGGGTTCCCGTTGGGTTCCCTTATAACAATACCATCGAGTATGTAACTGTTAGGGACGTAGATGGAATATATCATGACGCAATTGTTCATTTTAACTTAGAAAAAGTTGTTCCGGGCGATGCTACAACGTATGTACGCCAAGTAATGGCAGTTACGAGTGCTGACGCATATACCCCGCACGATACAGAAACTACAATAAATCCAAATGCGGTTAGTAAACAATTTCCGACTATTGGCAAAGGATTTAATTTACCAATAAGACAAGATGTTAAATTCCGCGGCATTGCAATTGAAGCTGAGTTTGCTGACTTGGCAGAGTATTATACTGCTGATGCAATTTATGAGCCAGGCACTGTACTTAAATTAGGCGGCAATGAAGAAGTAACACAAACTGTATCTGAAAATGATGATGCAGTATTTGGTGTTGTATCTACAAACCCTGCTTTCATACTAAATGGAGCAGGCTTTCGAAATGGTGCAAAAGTACCAGTGGCATTAGTTGGCCGTGTGCCAGTACTAGTAACGGGGCCTGTTAAAAAAGGCGATAGATTAGTTTCAAGTAGTTTGCCTGGAGTAGCAACAGTAGCTCGGTGGACCCGAGACCCCTACACAGTGATAGGTCGCTCATTGGTTAATTGTGATGATCCAGGAGTAAGATCTATAGAGGCTGTTGTAGGAGTAAAATAACGTGCCATCATTTATACAGCACCAATTGATAACGGGCCAGGGGTGGAATACATTAACCACGGCCTTTAATAGGGCATGGGCTGATGCATACGTAATTAATCAAGGCCCGACAACTAATCCTGCAACAAAAGCACAACTTAAATTTGGTTGGGGTCAAACTCCTATTCAACAAGTTGCCAAGGGAGTAAAAATAACTAGTTCCTTATGGAACAGTAATTTAGATTCTATTAATATTGCAGGTCAGAATACCGGACAGTTACCATTAAACGTAAATTTAGCTAGAGTTGCCAGGGGAGTAAAAATAACTGCCGAACGAGCAAATTTACTAGAAGCAGTAGGAAATCTTGTTCTCGCTAATAAAAATAACTTAATTCCACAACGTAGGAATTTAATGGTATTGGGGCAAAGTCAGCACAACCAGTGGAGTAACTTATTGGTAAGTGAAGCAGTATATACTTTTGATAACTTTAATAAAGCCAGATATTATTTTAACAGTGGCGGTGAACTACGAATAAATTTACAGGCATCGTTGCCTGGCACAGGCAATCTTGCCGGATACAATTTGTGGAAAAGCATCTATAATAATATGGGAACAGCATTATTAAATGTTAATACAACTGCACATACTGGGCCATTGGCGTCTAGTAGAGGTATAGGGTTTTACGATTTAACTAATACGTATCAGGAATTAATATGTGCGTCTACTGCGGGCGGAGGCTATGGCGGATACGGCGGCTATGGAGGCTATGGCGGATACGGCGAATACGGCGCCTATTGTTGCGACGGCGGCTATGGAGGCTATGGCGGATACGGCGGCTATGGCGGATACGGCGGCTATGGTAATTGTCCACAACTCAGAATATTCGGTAAGATTGTTAATGGACGTCAAATACACATTAAAGTAGAAATTGACAATAGATCCATTGGTAATGTAGTACATGGCCGTCATACGTTATCTTACAACATCGGTTATGCTGGCGGCATAGATTTCGGCGGAGTCCAATTTAGGATAGAAAAACCTATTTTGGCTATCACGACCCCTCTTTCAGGTAATTAACAAATTCTATTGCGATAAATAACTGCGTACTTAATACACAGAGAGATATCGCATATGGACAAAAGACTTGCGGCCGCGTTAGACTTTAGTAATTATCGTCTAACATTAGCCAATCAGAAAATTAATCTCAGACAACGAGCTGAAATTCAAAAACTTGTAAATCACAATAATGGGATTTTTACCTCTACCCCAGAAATAATGGGTTACATTCAATATTTGATATCTTCAGATTTCGAACAACAGGTATTTTTGGATAACAACGAAACACCAATACTTATTAAAGACTTGCCAACTTTTCTGGAAAAACTTAATAGCGCATATACTATGGCTATGAACGAGTTTTTTATAGAGAATGAAAAAATAAAAAAACAACGTAATGTTAAGAGTTTAACAAATGTCACAGACTAATGGAGTAGTACTATTTGCGTATAATAATGCAAAGATAGATTATACAAAATTAGCAATCATCACAGCACTATCAGTTAAAACAAATTTAACTAATAATAACATTGCGTTACTAACTGACGCATCAACCTACGACCATTTAAAAAAAACACAAAGTAAATCTTTAATAGATAGGTGCTTTGATAAAATAATAGTTGAAACATTAACACACGATAAGAATACTAGGCTACATCACGACAGCCCAGATAAAAATTTTACAACACAATTTAGTAATGGCAATAAACATAATGTGTTTAACTTAACTCCATGGGACAAAACATTACTAATTGATGTTGATTATATATTAGGAAACAATTCATTAGATAGGCTATTTGACACAGATTACGAGCTGGCATTATTTAGAACAGCCAAAGGACTTCGAATGGAGTTACCACATCACGACGAACAACGCTTACATCCTGAAGGTATTGATATGTGGTGGAGCACAGTTATTTACTGGACCAAAAGTGAACAAAGCACACAATTTTTTAATATGTGGCATCATGTTAAAGACAATTATGACTATTATAAATTTTTGTATAAATTCCCCGGCAGAATGTTTAGGACAGACTATGCCAGTGCAATAGCTATACATTTATTGAATGGACAGATGGAGGGGAACTTTGTTAACGAAATACCACCCAAGGTTATGCGTTACATGGATCAAAAGGATGACCTTGTTCAAGTCAATGGTAAAAATGATTTTACATTTTTAAGTCATTACATTAATCACAAGCCCTCCCAGGATATAGTAGTAAGAGTGCAAGATCAGGATATTCATATGATGAATAAAATGGCCTTATTAAGGCATTACGATAAGTTATTGGAAGTATACAATGTCTAATGGAATCATAACATTTGCTAATAACATTAAATGTGTTGAGCAGGCAATTTTATTAGCAGTAACAGCAAAAGCAAATAGCCAATTGCCAGTGACACTAATTATACCAACAGGGTTAGATGTCGACAAACAATATTTTGACAACGTTATAACAATAAAGTCGACTGGTGTAGTAGAACAAGAATTACTCGACGCATTAATTATTACTCCGTATACGAATACATTATTTTTATATAGCGACACATTAGTTTTATCAAACATTACAGATTTATTTGATAACTTGCTACATTCAAATGTAGTGTTTAATCGTACTTTATTAGATTTCAAAGGAGTGCCTATAACAAAACAGTTATACTCTAATAGAAAAATTATAATAAAAAATGGCCTTAAAGATATCTGGAGTAACGCAATCCTGTATAAAAATATAGATGAATTTAAAGAATTTATTTTACTTGCACATAGAATAATTACGTATTGGGATACATTTAAAGAACAGTTTTTAACAGAATATAGTATAGATGATAATTTAAAGTTTAAATTTAATATTGTATTATGCCTAGCCCAAAAATTATCTGACATATCTGTTAGTCAAGGATTTAATATAACAACGTTAAGCAGGCAGGAAGAAAACACAATACATTATAACTGGGCTAAAATGAATTGGTATAAATTTTTAAATTCTTGGATATTAGATTCTGGCCAAGTTAAAGTAGAAAATTTTATACAACATGGAATATGGCATTATACTAGTACCTGGATGACTGACGAAATATATCAAAGACTAATAAAGGTATACAATGCATAAGAGTTTACAGCAATTTCAAAGTTTGTTTGAAACCACGCAAGTTACTACCACAGAGTATTATGTATTGTATCATACCGAAACCGGGATAGTGTCGGGTATCCAAGTAGAACATCCAAATATAGATAATTTTATTAAAGTATCTAATGATAATAAATTATTAAAACAAATATTATCATCGGCAGACAGCGAGCTTAATTTTATTGTTGCACATGATAATTCTACTGGAACTAAACAATTATTTAAAAAAGATAACTTATTAAGGAGTTTGGAAGCTCGCATACCTAAGTTAGAAGCATTGCCATATGGAGACACTAATGCTGTAACAAAATTAATGTTCAATCTATCGAAAAAAATATTAACAATATCTGTGGACAATGTTATATTTGATAATTTATTACAAGCATTACCGTTTCAGAAAATACAAGCAGATCAAGAGTACATAACATTTTTTATAATAGATAAGCTAGATCCAAATAAAATATATGATACAATACAATGTAACTTAAATGAACTATTAAATCATACGTTACAATTTTCAGTGCCATGGGTTACTGAGGAAAACTTGAATCATTTAGTAATATGGACCTTAACGTATTTTGATTCGTACTCGTGGGAATGGATACGTACACAAATAGATTCACCTGCATCAAATGGATATACATACTCAATTAATACAGCCGGCCAGACGGATTCAGATGACGCACATATACGGTTGCATTTTTCAGACAATGGTGTTACTATAACAAATAATATTAAAGAAGTGTTAGATGAACCAATAGCTGTTCATTTGATTAAACATAACGATCCTAGTTATTATTTTGGTACGTTTGCAATAGATTCTAAAGTAACAGATACCATAACACTGGATTACATAAAACCCTATGATAATATGGATCTAATATACAATAATACAAAAGTAAAGATAAACTGGACCACAGAATGATGACACCTATAACAGAATTTGATGTTGTGTTCATGAGTTACGATGAACCAAACGCTGATGAAAATTATGCAGACCTACTAACAAAAATACCATGGGCACAACGAAGTCACGGGGTCAAAGGTAGTGATGCTTGCCATAAGGCCGCCGCGGCACTATCTAGCACAGATAGATTTATTACCATTGATGCTGATAATATCGTACGAGAAGACTTTCTAAACATACAACTTGATTTAAATAAAATTGGCCAAAATGATGTAATAAGCTGGGCTGGCAAAAATGTTGTAAATGGATTAGTATATGGCAATGGCGGTATTAAGTGTTGGCCAAAGCATGTAGTGGAACAAATGAAAAGTCATGAGGATTCTGATACTGCTGAAGCTCAAGTAGATTTTTGTTGGAACATTAATTACATTCAAATGAATAATGTATACAGTGATGTAATGAACAATGCTACTCCTTATCAAGCCTATAGGGCAGGTTTTAGAGAAGGGGTTAAACTAGGACTACAGCGAGGAGTTCCTATTAATCCTAAAAAGTTTAGAGAACACATACATTATAAAAATTATCAAAGATTATTGGTATGGTGTAGTGTAGGCGAAGATGTATTAAATGGCGAATGGGCCATGTACGGCACACGTTTAGGATGTTACTTAACTAACATGAAACGAGATGAGTTTGATTTTGTAAATGTCAGAGATTTCGAATGGCATGACAACTATTGGAATTCTATTGTTGCACCGCAATTTGCTGGCAACGATAAACAATGCCATAAGAGCAATTATATATGGGATACAACTAAGTTAAAGAAAGAAACAATTAATTTAGGAATGGCACTGCGCCAAGAACTAAATTTAGAACTTGCAGAATTGGGAGAGTGGGGCAGTAAGTTCTTCAAAGCTACTTACGTTAATCCTAATAGACTAGGGCCAATGATTAAAGAAGACCAAGTACTTAAAGGTGTCGGTAGCGAGAATGAATAATGCTTGATGTTATATTCCTGTCATACCAAGAACCATATGCAGACGACAACTTTAAATTACTATTAACGTATGCACCACATGCAAAGAGAGTTAGCGGAGTAAAAGGTTTATTACTAGCACATCAGGCCGCGGCCCGAAAAAGTATGACTAATAATTTTTACATTGTAGATGCAGATGCACAAATAGTAGAAACTTTTAATTTTGATTATACCCCGACCCCAACTGAATTAATATATGGCAGAATTCCATCCAATGAATGTGTATTTTGTTGGAATAGTATTAATCCCATTAATAATCTAATATATGGTTATGGCGGCGTAAAATTGTATCGCAAGGATTTATTGCTATCTATATCCGAATGGAAAGTAGACTTAGCAACTAGTATGGGAGCCGAATTTGTAAGCAAAAACGAAATATCAAACGTAACTGCATTTAATACAGATCCGTTTAGTACGTGGCGTAGTGCATTTAGAGAATGTACAAAGTTGGCCAGTGGTATAATTAGTGATGATAGTATAACTTTAGAAAGACTCGATGCATGGTGTCAATTAAACAATAATGTGCCGTACGGGTTCTATTCGTATGGCGGAGCATTAGCAGGCAAAGAATACGGATTAAAGAATAAAAACAACTTACCAGCATTAAAATTAATCAATGACTTCGATTGGATAAACAATGAATTTAATAGAATTACAACAGAATACAACGTTTCAAGTAATATTAGTTGATAAGCCATATACTGACAAAGAGTTATATAAAATGGCCGATGGCCTAACGACATGGTTTGTTAATGCCGAAATAAAAGACACAGAAGTATTTGAAAACTTTGATTGGAAATTTATTCCAGTATCATATGAAAAACGCCATTTGCATTTATGGGTCTGGGAAGATAGAAGTTTTTGGTTAGTAAAATTAATACCGGCGGGCTGGAATGATTCATATATACAATACCCCGTGCGTCCACGAAGATCCATATCGTGTAGTCCTTATTATAACGGCAAGACAGATGAAATGCTAACGTTATTGCCTCCAACATATGATTTAAAATATGACCATGTTTGGCATTTTGATACCAGTACTACTGACGGTGAAGTTGTCGAGGCCGTAAGAATTTCTTATGTTCCTGACTCAGAAGGCATTAAAATTGTACACAATAATGTAAAAAATCAGTTTAATTTAGTCACAAATACAGCCTTGCCTGCTAGCCTATACACAGACATACCCCAAGCAACATTACATTACAGTCAAGGTAATTATTGTCATGTTTGGAATTTAACTGGTGATATCAATTTGCCAAACTATGATGTATGGGCATACAAATTGGAACCGAACAATTTTATCGGATCAGTATTGCAAGGAACTATAAATGCAATACCCGAGGAGTTTTATAAAGACATGACATGGGAGGTTAATCCATTATTTGATAATATCAAATTTGAAAATTTTGATTTTGACTACAGGCCATTGGCTGATTCAATGAAGCTAACACATACTTGGTATTTAGATTCTAGTTATACACCCCCCGGAGAAAGAATATGGGCAATTAGATTAACTCCAAGTGCAGACTGCCGCGGCGACATTGATATGGGGCAAGTCAAATTAAATCTAGTTCCTAAAATAATTATAAATCCAGATTTTCAATTGTACAACTGGTCGGTGGTAACTGATAGTTTTATACCTAGCTATGATTCACTACAGTTTTTACATGTATGGTATTGTGAAGGCACCGATAAAAGATATGGTGTTAAGATATCTTTTATAGACAATCCTCCCGAATATAAAGAGCATGGGTATATACGCCCTTATATGTATAATTGGAGTATGGGCCCAGGAGATACTAAACTATATTGGCACTTTGATAAATTCTGTAGTCCAGGCGTTAAGTGGAATCAAAAATATATGCCAGCCCGTGGTAACGAAGATAAAGTGCATGTGTTTATGATGACAAATCCAAAGAGTGGTCGAGTAACCGACTGGGCTGGATGCTATCTTGTTCCGCTCGGAACAGAACTAACGCCCAGATTACAAAAGACAGCAGTTAAAGTATGGGATCATGGATGTATAGAAGAAGAATTTGATATTGTATTTTTAAGTAATAACGAACCATATGCCGATGAAAATTATAAAAAATTAGATAAGCTAATACACAACAAGACCAAGCTACATAGAATAAACGGAGTAAAAGGTTTATTAGAAGCACATAAAGCCGCCGCCAATGTAGTATCCAGCAATATGTTCTTTCTAGTAGATGCAGATTGTGTGGTAGATGGTAGATTTACATTCGACAATTATCCCAAGTTACATGATAGAGATGTGGTATACGTATGGCATGTAAAGAATGTAGTCAATGGATTAAGTTATGGCTTCGGCGGCGTCAAATTATTTCCAACAGAATTATTGAGAAACGCAACTAAATGGAATATAGACTTAGCTACTAGTATAGGAGCCAAGTTCACAGTAATTCCTAGAACAATAGGCACAACTGAATTTAACAGTGATCCCGAAACAGCATGGCGAAGTGGATTTAGAGAAGCCGCTAAATTATCTAGTAAATTAATTAAAAATCAAGTTGATGAAGAAACCGACAAGCGTTTAGAAGTTTGGTGTTCTGTTAACCTTGGAGTTGAAAACGGCGACTGGACTGTTAGTGGCGCACAAGCTGGAAGAGACTGGGTCAGGCAAAATACGAACGATATAAATCTAATAAACGATTTTGATTGGCTACATGAGCAGTGGATTACACATTCTGCAAACAAATGAAAACTAAAGTTGAAATTATTGTGTACGTTTGCATGTTTGCAATATTGTATCATAATTGGACATACTTTCCTAAACCTAGACAAGAAGTCAGCGGCACACTAATAAAAATTAAAAATGAAAACTAAAGATTTACTATACGGACTAGATGAATGGGTGTTGGTTCAAACTCATCCTAAGATATTTAGAGCAATATACGACTACGCACATAACCCAGGTAAACAACATCAATATAAAGTTCTAGACACCGTGCCGAATTTTCTTAGAAATAAAACAAGTGCCGGACTTGATCGATTAACAGATGATGTAGAAACATTAATAGAACTACTGTTGCTAACTCAGTGTGTACTGCCTAGATTCTTGGATAATCTTAAGATAGCAATGAACACGTATAGTACAGTTAACTGGAAAGACGGACTTAGTAGATTTCAAATACAAAGTAAAGTATGGGCGGCTGTACAATTAAAAGAATATAACGTTGGAGAATTATATCTCTGTGGCGGGTGGATTGGCACTATAGGACGAATAATATTTGACCATAATTCTTCTACTAGTAATATAACTAGCTTTGATATTGACGATACTGCTAATAAGGCCGGCGAAATATTAAACAGAGATATCAAGTATACTGCAATTAACAAGGATATCTACGATATAGATTATAGTAACGCAGATACTATAATCAATACGATATGTGAACATATCCCTAATATCTATCGTTGGCTAGACATGATACCAACCGGTAAGCGATTGGTATTACAGAATAATAATATGTTTGAAATGCCGGATCACATAAATTGTGTAAGTGATCTAAAACAGTTTGAAGAAATGGTCGAGTCTAGAGTTGATATCAAATATTCTGGATGCATCTCATTTAATAAATGGTCCAGATATATGATTATCGGTGAAAAGCGTTAACCGATATATACGTCAAACGTACATCCAGGATTCTGACACCATTCGTCCATTAAGATACCACGTTGAATCATGAACTCTTCATTTTCATTGACAAATGTTCTCAATTGATTATCGTCAGTGAATTCTAAGGTTACTGTACAAGTAAGTTTATCGTCAGTTATTTCCATAGCAGAACCAAGAAAGCCATCGTGTTCCATTGCATTATTTCTCATTGACTTCATAACGTCGTGCTCTCGATACTGGGCAAAGAAAAACTCAACCTCAGGTGATGGACGCTTTAAAATAGTAATAATTTTTATACTCATAGTATATCTCCGTATTGCATATATTTAGTTTATAATGAACTCTGCGTCCAAATGTGTATTAACTATAGTATTTTCACTAGATTTAACGGTTAAACTACGAATAATAACAGGATGCGGATTTCTGCCTTCCAGTATTCCTAGTATGTTACTACCGTATTCGTATTTGGCCCTACTGTAAGGAGGCACAATTTCTAACAATGATTGGGAATATAAATCGCTTCGAGTAGTAGTAGGCAGTTTACGTATGCCTTTATTAGTAGCAATTACATTTCTGTAATCTCTAGCCATAAACGCTGTAAATCGTTCTTCTTGGATACCGGCATAAAAGATGTCTCGTAAAAATCTGCCAATAACATCTAGTCCGTCATGGGTTAAAACATGCCCGCGATCTTTGTGTGCGAATACATTGCCCACGGTATAAAACGGCATACTAGTCCAATTAGTCTTTGTTGCAAACATAGTTAATGTATTATTGTCGTCAAAATGCCCCCATAAACTATGACCTAGTTTATTTAAACTGGCAGTTTCAAATGCTTTCCTAAAGTATATATCTAAGTTTTTAGTTAGCTTGACTCTAATATTAGATGTCTGTGTTTCATATACTTCGAGTACTTGATCCATATGGCTATCATTTAGTTTTGTTGCGGTGTTTGTTAACATAGGTATTCTTGTTGCGGTGTTTGTTAACATAGGTATTCCTTAATATCTATATCACTTACAAACTCGAATTTGTCTGTTATGAAATTACTTACACGTCTGTATCTAAACACGCCGGGCAAGCTAGGAAATTTAGTCTTACGTATGAAATATTCCCGGTCGCCAGTCAGTTTAAAGATTAGCTCTTTTGCAGGAAGTTTATAACTAGTCCATTTGTTTTGTATTTTATCTTCAGGATTGTTTAGGGCCCATTGTTGCCATTCCTGACTTTGCCAAAAATGACAAATATGTTTAGAGATATAATCATCGTTAATTGTTAAGTCTGCATTTTTATGACTCAATATTCTAAATTCAACTGCTTGCCATTTCATTGCAAAATTTTGATACCATAAGTAGTCGCTCCAACTTTTAATTTTCCATGGACAAGTAGCAATTAACTGCTCCATTTGATCTAAGAAGAATTTAGTCTCGGTTTCATTTTGAATTTTATGATTGAAGAAATCATAAGCAAATACTTTGTAATTGTTTTGAATAATGCTTTCTGTGCCAAAAAAGTCTATGCTAGATTTTAATGTCAAACTGCCAAATACGTTATCAGCAAACTCGCCGGTAATTATATAGTTAAACTCATTAAAATAATTTTCAAATGAATTACTACTAGCCATAGTATAGTTGCGTTTAATTATATTTTCGTAAAATATTGGATTTTCTTGTATACTATTAGTGTTTAATATAATTAATAGTCGTTCTTTAAACTCAGGACTTGCATAGGTATGCATTAATGAAACTATTAATGTACTGTCAATGCCGCCGCTATACATAATAACAGGACGCAACATTGTTTGCTTAATATGTTGTTCTATTTTATCCCATGTCTGATAACATAGTTCTTCAAATGTTAATGACATATCTTGTTTAGTAGGCATGGGATGTCTGTTAACTACATTGAACGGTAGTTTTATAGTACCAGTTCTATCAACTAAACTAATACCACTATTAAATGCTTTACTAAACACACTATAGGTCTTCAATGCAGGCACATCTTTACACCATTCAGGTTTATATACATCTAATTGATTATAATATAATAGTGATTTCATAAGAGTATGTTTAAAAAGGTTTCTTTATGCAAATCTTTTGCAATTTGTTTTAATTCTTCGGCAGTTTGTGATTGCTTAATTAGCCTTAAATATTTTATTCTAAACCATTCTGTTTTCTGTAGAGACTCTTGGTGCATTGTATATTGTAAAATAATTTGATCCGCACTTTGTTTAATAGTGCAGTTGTCTAGTTCTGCATAATCAACTACTAGCGGAGCATTAATGTTTGTAGGATCATAATTGTTTTGTTGTAGTAACAATGCTTGATCATATTTCATTTTATAAATTTCAGCCTGTCCAGTTACTTTGTCTTGTTCCTTGACTCTAGCTAATCCTATTTTAGTTAATAAATCATAATAGCACATTTGCTTATATTCAGCAAATTTTCTTAGATTGGAAATATCATCATTTGGTACAGGACTAAAAACAATGTTAGATCCTTGCAGTATAAAATCAGTTGGAGTAGACCTGAACTGAGGTTCTAAACTGTTATCTAATTGTCCAGTATAAACGTGAGTATCAAAAAAGCATTCATTAATAAAATATAAATGTTTCTTCTCGGGGGCGTGTAACAATACCCTATTTAGGCTTGTAGTTAAAATGTGCATCCACATATCTGTCTCTCTTATAAATTAAAAAGGCGTGTCTTGTATTGGTCAAACCATTCAGCTTTCTTATCTTTAAGAAATGTTGCACTGACATTTTTAACACTCATTCCTGCTAAATCATCGGCAGTTAATCCAGTACCATTCATCCACATGAATTGGAAAAAACCAGCAGGCCTGATCCTGCCACTGCGATATCCTCGCATAATATATTCGTCAGCAAGCGCCCATGCCTTAGGCAGACTCATATGCTTGTTGGTCCATAGACTCCATTTAAAGAAACTGTTATTTGCAACACCTTTATTAACAATGGTATAACCATATGATTCGGGATCAGCTTCAAATTTGCTGGGCCATATTTTCTTTTCGTTAATATTAAATCCCAAGGGCTCTACTGTATAACCATCTAATGGACAATTCGGATCTTCAACCCACTTCATCCATTCTCTAAATGTTTCCTCGGTCTCATGTGGTAGCCCAACAATAAATCCGCTACTCATTGTTATATCTTTGCCCCATTCATCGTCCCTGAGCCAATGCAGTAATTCTTTACCTTTTTCTGGATGAAGACCTTTACCGATAGATTTTGCACTATCGTGATTCATAGTCTCTAATCCAAACACACACGTCTTCAAGCCACTTTCTTTTAAAAGAGGAGCCATGTCTCTATTCTGATATATTAAGTCGTGTCTCAAATAAGCACTAAACTGTATTTTAAATGGCAATTTAGAAAACACTTCATTGTAAAGTTTTTCTACTTTATAGATGCTATCGTTATATGTATCATCCGCAAAAATATAATTAGTAATACCCCATTGCTCATAGTTACGTATGAATTCTTCTCTTAATGGGCCTGGATCTTTGATGTAATCTAATTTAGTTTTACCATTCATTGGAAAACTACAAAAGTCGCATCTAAAAATACAACCCCTGCTAATCTCTATAGGTAACACTTCGTTTTCATAAATTAAATCATTAGGTTGCCATAATACTTGACTAGTCTGGAAATTCCATTCGGGATCTTTAATCCAATCTACTTCTATTTGTTTATCGTTAATTGGAACCATTTTAAGTACAGATGCATCATATGGTTTGCCAGCTAAAAAATGTGCATATTCAACGGTAGTATGGTCGGCGTATCCGTGAATGAAACAATCAACAAGTTTACTGTTTTTGTATTGACTACGTTGTCCACCTAATACTATTTTTGTGTTAGAGTTTACTTCTCTAATATGGGAAATAAATGCATGACTTACTTCTGGTTTAAACGGGAAGTCCTCAGTATAGCGTAATTCTCTTCTATAATGATTGGGCCTACTATTATCACTAAGTGCTTCGTCTCTGATGGCGTACAGTGTACTACTGAATCCTACAAATAATGTATTTGGTCCAACAAACTTATCGACGATTAGTTTCAATTCGTCCAAGTTCCATTCAGTAAAATAGTCTACTACTTGTACAGTATATCCATTTTTACGTAGTTCGGTGGCGATTCGATATGCGCCCAGTAGTCTTTGGAATACTGTCGTGCTGGTAAATTCTGTAAAAATTACAATGTCTGAGGTCATTAGATTCGTTTAAGTATAGGATAGAATATCATGCATGGATCAAATTCCCACCATTTTTCGCCAAAGTTAAAATTGCCCGGGTGTTTGTGATGATTGTTATGCCATCCTTGACCCCACGCAAAATAACCAAGCAGTGGCACATTTGTACTATTGTCTTTGATTTCATGGTTCCTATAACCTAAACCATTCCAATGGCAAAATAGATTGACGCAAGCTTCTTGATGTATTCCAGTAATCATTGGGATTAGTATTAGCCCAACGGCTACTTGCCAGTTGATTAAGGCAGTTACTAATATTACACCCCATACTATTCTATAATAGTTTGTGTGTACCCATACTTGGAATTTATCACGTAGCAAATCTACTGCATATTTCAAGCTAACATCAGTGGGAGTAATTTTCCAACTCCAACTCAGATAAGCGTGAAATTTGCCATGGATAGGACTGTGGATGTCTCGTAATGTGTCTGCATGATTGTGGTGGTAGCCTCTATGTAATGCTACCCAAAAAATAGGACTACCTTGTCCAGCCATACAGCCTAACAATGTAAGTACTTTTCTTGTAAATGAACTCATTTCTGGAATACATTTATGACTAAGAACACGATGTAAGCCAATTGCACTGCCAAGGCCGCTGATAAGTACCCAACCCACGGGCCATAGCCACAGGTAAGATAAGTCCCCGTACAGGAACAAACAAATAGTTCCTATTAGGGCGGCCAAATGTACAGGCCAAAATAATTTAATGCTATGTCCGGTCGTTTTCATATTACTATTTATTATTTAATTTCTTGACGAAATTCCGGCTTTAGATATTGCATAGTTACAACTAGTTCGGTGGGCCATAATGCACTGTTCATTAACCACATCCATTGATCTATAAATTGGGGTCTTGTATTGGGCGGAATAACGTTAATAACTACGCTGTCGTATCGTTCTTTTCGTTGTTCGACATACTTGGGCCATATACGTTTATGTGCTAGATAATAGCGTTTAGGGTATGCCATAATATATTGAAAGCAGTTTCTTTTTTCTGCAAATTCAATAGCATGTTGCATAATTTCAACTAATCCGTTTCTATTACCTATACTTTTAACTTTGTGTGCTCTTCTACTAATTGCTTTTTGAATATACCACATATTAGTCTCAGGGCTAAAATACTGTGTCATTGCAGAATACAATATATTTGTGTCTTCGTCAACATATCCCCACATCATATATTGGGGATTATCTTTACCTAAGTATAAGTTAGCAAGATTGTTGTGCTTACTCATCATCATATCTTGTTTATAAAAAGGAACTGCCGTAACATCTACCCCCGCAAACGTATTGTAGTCCTGTTGGATTTCGTCAATTTGGTCAAAATAACTTAGGTCTAATTTAATAATTTTCATGAAAGGCTCTTAATAAAGTCTGTTGCTAACATTTCAAATCTATGATCGTTATAAGGTATATAGTTTAACATTTCTTGTTGAGCTTGTAAATTTAATAGTTTTAATGTTTCGTAACCGTGATATTTTTTTCTAAATTTTAATAGAAAATATTGATAATAGATTCGAAACTTTGAACTAGCAATACTTAACTTGCCGTCTAGTTTATTACTTAATAAGTCCTGTACAATTTGATCATTTACGTATGATTTCATTATTTCAGGAGTGTAGCTAAAGAACTCACTGATAACTGGACGATTGTTTAATATGCTGTACTTGGGTACACTAAGGTCATTGTTTTCTCTTACATAGTAAACCCAGTCGTATTGTTTTCTAGGAACATCTTCCATCCAGGTGTTCCAATTAAAAATCTTTTCGAAGAATACTTCTCCGGTGCCCAATACAGGAATGTCGTCTTGTATACGATCCAGTGCCCAGATGCATTGTATCTGTGCCAATTGTATACTTTGATATTTCATTCCATACGGTATATATTCTTTGCTATTAAAAAATTCTACAATATCAAGTTCCATTAACTCATACGGTATTGCATGATACTTGCAAAAATCTATAGCATACGCAATGTCATGATCATTATACCCACCAGTGAATCTGATTATGGTTGCTTTTGTTCTTCGCTTTAATCCAGCCCATATAAAACTTTGCATTACTATTTCGCTGTCGATGCCTCCACTAAACAGTACATTAAATTTTTGATTGGGATATGTTTCTGCTAAAATCTGACATACTTTAATGCACTCATCTTTAAAGTTCATAACTGGTCTAGACGGCTTACCCCAATGCATCTTAAATGTGCTATAAGGGTTAGTACGTAAAGTAAACGGAGTACCATCATAACTCCAATGGAAATGGTTATTCTGTGTGTATTGCATTAATTATTATATGGAGGCATCTTATCAAATTCATGGTCGATACTAATTCGAATAAAACTTCGTCGACCAACGCTATCTTCTAAAATCTCCAAATCTCCGCGTCTGTGTATTGTAGCCCAGTTGTCGAATACTAGCACATCTCCCACATTCCATGTGTGTTCGAGAAATTGTGTAGCTTCGATTTGACTAGTGCTTAACTCTCTCATAAAAGAGTTTTCAAGCCATACTTCCTTGCCATCAGTATGTGTTACCTTAGTTCGCAATATCCATGCATTGTCAGTACCGAATGCATTATAACGAACGAACTCTTCTCCGGTCCATGGATGCTTGTCTAAGGCAGGATACCATTTCTGATTAGTGAAATTCTTTTGCCAACTATTATATAAGAAATCTAAATTAGCTAAGTTAATATTGTGCTGATCTTTACTATCCCATTCTCGACGTATAATACCCAAGTCAGCCACATCAGTGCTTCCGCCCGTCATCTTACTAGGTAGTTCTAAGCAATATAGTAATCTGAACGGGAAAGGTTCTAATCCTTTTTCATTAGCAATATCACAATGCCAAGTTAAACTTTTATACAGTCTGGGATAACTTTTGTCGTCATACATTGTGTATGCTACATCATTTTTTGCAACTAAACAGTTTTCTTTAGTATGCTTAGTATACATATCTTTGGTCCACGGACTACCAAACTTTTTACTAAATTCAGCCATGCGATCCGCATCTACATTAATATTCTTAAACACCAGAGCTTTTCTTTTATAAATTAATTTCCTTAATTCAGTGTTATCCAAGGCCATTAACTCATCAAATGTTCCGTGAACAGTACTGCCTATAGTGGGTAGGATTGGTGTATGATTAATCATAGTTATAAAATCTTTCCGGATGAGCAATGTCAAATATAATATGATACCTATCAGTGGAGCCTTTGTTTTCTCCCCAATGCTTGGCTCTATTATTAAATCGCCATAGTTCGCCGGGCCTGCACTTTATATTTTCCGTTTCAGTAAAAAATTCAACTTGCGGATTAGTATCTAACACAATATGATATCTGTTGTGTATGTGAAAGTATGCTCCTGGATCAACGTGCGGATATATTTTGCCGCCCGGCGATAGTCTAGAAATATAAGCCCTGCCCATAACACCTGCAGGAATCAATGTCATTGCATGTTCTATTAATTTTCTTGCAGTAGGTAATTTACTATATGCGTTACTATCTATAACTGATATAGCGGCTTGGTCAGCTAAGTCCTTGGCATCCCATATTTCGTCGTTGGTCCTACTAGTATAATCGCCCGACGGATGAATACGTAAGTGTATGCTTTCGACTTCTTCTAATGCTGGCGCTATTTTTTTATATTTGGTATGTGGCGCAAACAAATCTAAATTCCGCATCAATTCTTCAAATGCAGGTTTGATATTTAAATTACTGGCAATGTGGTCAAAATAAATCATGATGTGTATGTAGAGAACACAAGATGAACTCTGGGTTTGAAACTGGCATTCAATGCAGTATGATATTGAGTACTAATCAAAGTATACAATCTACCTTCTTCTTCCATCCTATATAGCCCTTGTTCTGTTCCTATGAAACAGTTAGCATTAGTAGCAATTGGGATATGATATCTAATTTCATCGCTGTCCCTGTGCCAACTATAACAGGTCTTGGGTTTTAGTAACATTAATCTAATTCTTCCCAACGGGAATGAACTAACATTCTGTACAGATTTGATTACATCTTCCCAATACCTGCCTTTAACGTAATCACTGATAACAGTATAATTTTCCTCTAGGTCGCTGGCAACACCGTTTTCTCTATCATACAAACTTCCCACGCCATCGTACATTTGTTCTTTTATAGTGGTAAATTTGCCACTATGACTTAATGCAATCTGATTAGCATCTTTATGGAATGGGTATTGGCGATACAATAATTCCAATTCTTGTTTTAATCGGACTGCATCATATTTAATATCCAATTTCCGGACGTCTAACGCATCAGTTGTCATATAGTACTAGTGTCGCCTTTGTATGTTATACTACTTATGTAACTGTTCTCATCTGAAATATCTATAGTAAATGCAATGACTTTAATTAGTTTTTCTAAGTCTAAGATGCTTCTCGGTTGTCGTAGTTGTGCAAACGTATACGTATTGGTATCCATCAAAAAGTCTGTTTTAACATGTCCTGGTTTTACATTTATAATTTTGCACTTACAGCCGGCAGATAAATTCATTTGATAACTAACATCGTCTAGTGCTTTCTTATGTAATCCATAAGGATATACTTTACCTAAAAACATCGACGCATCACCTGCTAGACTACTCAAATTAACAATCATAAAATTGGGCTTTTTATAATGATGTCCGTACCAGCGTTGTAATAAATCAATCTGACTGTATCTAAAATATGCACTGTTTATAAACAAGTCACAGTCTAAACTTTCATTAATGATACGTTCTTGAGCGTCAGCTTTACTAATATCGTATCCGTTAGTCCTGCTAAAGCCCAGCACTTCTATTCCTAGTGCAGAGTAATAATCGGACAATTCTTTGCCTATACCTTTGGTATGGCCAGTTATAGCTATTTTAGTTGGAGTCATTACAATCCTCACATGATATGTTTTCTAGATATTCTAAAAATTTAGTATCAGCATCTTTTTTTAACGGCATAGTAGCAATCCATTGGCAACATTCTGCTGGACGATATCCCAGCGGCAGTGGACCGCAAACACCTAGTTTATGAGGATACATTTTAAAATTGTATCCTCCGTTAGCGTTAACTAAATCAATGAATTTACCAAAGCTTCTACGTTTATCAATTCGACTTATAAAAACACATTCTATACCCAGGCTTTGCGCTACTGCTATTTGTCTAGGAATAAGATACGTACTATTAATATATTTGTCGCTGGGTTCAAATTTTTGTAAATGTGTATGCCTGAATGCAGGCGGTATATAAAATTTTGAACTAACCCTGGCACAGTTTGCTCCCCACTTCTCTGCGCTAATTTCCATGCCGCTAAAAGCTAAAGCCTGACCGTTACGAACTGCAAAGGTCAGGCTAGCAAAGTCATCCGGAGTTAGATTAGCATAATTATCTTTTAATTCGTCGTTACCTTTTTGTATTTCTACTAAGGTTTTGTTGAACAGCGATAAAAATGACTGATTTCGACATAAGTCAGTTACAATTAATCTTTGATCCATTTGTCAATAAACTCGCGTATTTCTCTCTTACCCATATTGAACTTTAATGCAATTGCATCTTCCGTACGATGGTCTTCTAACAAATTATTCCACTTATCTTTACTAATCAGTGCCTGTAGCAAGTCTACTTCCATTCTACTAGCGGTGACAGCATTTTGTTCGTAATCTTCAAAGGCCTCGCACACTTGAGGAAACTTGTCTTTAACTAAGTTATACATTGCATTTGCCAGTTCTTGTATCTCCCACTGGGCATGAGGATCACTGCGAAGTTTAATCATGTGCAAAAAGTTTTTAAGATTTGCTTTCCAATAGAGCTCAGTGTATCCGCCTACTGGAAGCACACTTCTAGCCAGCTCACGTGCAAGTCCATTATCTTCCTCGCCTAACAAACTTGTATATTCTTTGTATGCATTATGAAAGCTACGTTGGAAGGCATGTTGTACTTCACGTTTGTCATTAATGAACCATTCTGATTCTTCTCGCCCTTGCTTGTTAGTTGTACTTTGTTTTTGAATTTGCTCAAGCTCGGGAATATAAAACTCGTCAGTCATTACACTATAACGTGCAGAGTATTCATTGATACTGGCAGTACGATGTCGAACCAATTGTCTCATAACAAAAATAGGCATCTTTAAATGAAACTTAACTTCGCACATCTCAAATGGAGTTGTGTGTTTATGACGCATAAGATAACGAATTAGATTTCTATCATCGTTAACTTGTTTAGTTCCTGCACCGTAACTAACACGAGCGGCTTGGACTACCGCACTATCACTACCCATACTATCTACCAAACCAACAAATCCATGATCCAATATTGGAGTATAGTTCGAATCGTTTTCAAAATTTATTTCACTTCTTAGTGTCATCTGAGTCCCCACCGTTTTCAAAATGTTTTGCCAGCAATATGCTAACATACTTCTTCATATCTTTTTTTAGTTTAACCAAATCCATTGTGATTTCAACATCATCTACCATATCTTTTGAATCAATAATTCCAGTGTTTTCTAGATGCGCCGGAAGACTATCAATTTGCGATACTTCTTCTCCAGCAAACCTAATAGCCTGGCCATTATTTAAATGTACTATGATTTCTTCTATGTACTCTGATGGTACGTGGTTCATAACAACATCACTTAGTATGTCGTCGAATCCCCTGTCTTTTTTTCTAATAGCCATGTCTTAGTCATTCTTTAATGTGACCCTTTTTGACTAAATTTTCTTCGTACTCTAAGGCCGCTACAATTACTGCACATGCCTTAATAAGACTATCATGAAAATCTTGTCTAGTAGGTATCATACCTTTGCGAGTACAATCTTGTGTTAGATAATGACTGGCTATTGCTACCCAGTCATTAACATTGTTAACTAAATCATATTCGCTACCCGGCAAATCTATTTGCCGGTGCCTCTCTATTTTAACTTCTTCTAGTAATTTGTCAAGAGGCGACATTAAGCACCGGCCAACGATTTAACTTTTGTTTTCTTTTCGACTTTAGGAGGATCTAGATCATTTGCTTGTTTACGTAAATCATCTGCTTGTTTGGCAAACATATCTGCTTGTCTACGTAAATCACTGGCTAACTTCTTGTCGTCCATTACACCTTCAGTACTAATAGGTTCATCACCATTCATAGAAGAAATTTGATTGTTAAGTTCTAACAATGTTATTTCTAAATCAGGGCGCGGCCTCATTGTAATTTGGTCAGTTGATACCTTCATTAACCATCCACGTTGGTGCATAGCAGACAACATGTTAGTACCGTCAGTGAAGAATTGTCTGTTAGCATACTCAAAGAAATCTAATGTACTTTGAGAAGTAACTGACTCTACAGCCGCAATTAAATCGTCGTGATACTTGTCATGCAATGCATCTGTGTCAACTACCAATGCATGAGTTGGATCGTTGGGGAGTTGTCTAAAAACAACAAGTACTCTGTGACCTGAGTTATTTAGAACTCCTACGTGTCTGAGAAATTTCATATTAATCCTTAGTTAGGTAAAACACTAGCGGCATCAACTGATGTAACTGATGTTTCTGTCGCTGGTTCTGTCGCAGGTACAGTACCATCAGCTGGAGCATTGGCGGCTTCTGCGGCTTTGGCTTCTTCTTGTTGTTTAGCAACTGCCGCTAAGAAAGTGGAGATCTTTTCAAAAGTTTCTCCAACAATTTTAACTTCGTTTGCTCTGAATGCACCGCGTTGTACGGCCAGGTCAATAATTTGAGCGGCTACTTGGATGTCTTGAATTTGTAATTCCATTTTAATTTTCTCCGTTAAGGTTAAGTGCTATATTATTTCGTATTATAGCTAGTTTTAATATTTAGCTCAGATATCGGAAGAGTCGATTGTTCTACAATCTCTCCCCATGCGCTTAATTTTAATAAAAAGCTGTCCTCAGCTTCTTCTAATTCAATGATAGCGTTTCCGTTTTCTATATAAACGGAAAAAGGCCCCGAAGCGTTCAGGGCCAAGTAATCTTTAGCTATCCAGATTACATTTGATAAATGATTTTCATCTTTTGCTTTGATTGCAAATCTTAGACTCATTTAATGTTCATACTGCACCGTTACTCCGAACGGAGCAGTTATGTCGCTTCCCGAGTTAATAATCCACAATGTGTCACAGTAATCTTTATCGCCCCATGACCCATATGGAAATCCATCTGTAAATACTACCAATTGTTTTGGCATAATATCTTGCTTACGCATGTATTCCCAATTGGCCATAAAGTCAGTGCCACCACCACCCACTGGCTTATATGTGCGAATGTCATCGCCGTCGTCACTGGTAAACGTTTGGTCCGAGTAAATTTCTGTGTCAAAACACCACACTCGAATATTGTAGGCATCATAATTATCCATAATGCCTTTTACTTCGGATAAGAATTCCAAGGCCATTTGATCTGAAATACTTCCTGACATGTCAATGGCAACGTGTACTTCTACTTCTTCGCCTGGCAACATACCTGGCAAAATAGCACCAGTATGCCAGCCCTTGCGACTAGGACGAGTAAAGGAATAATCGTTACGGATTAAACTTTCCAATTGAATACGCAACAAGTCTTTCCAGTTCAACTTAGGTTGGGTAAGTTCTTGGATCATGCGTTGAACTGCGGCAGGCACTTTACCAGCGCCAGCGGCCTGGGCACTTTGCAAGACTGCATTTTTAATTTCATCTTGCAAAGCCTTACGTTCTTCTTCTGTAAGACTTTTACCGCCCAGTACTGTTACAGTAGCATCGCCACCGCCCTTGCCATCGCCAGTCATATCCAAGTGAACATCCAACGGCATTTTAATTGTAACTGCATTAGCCATTAGATCGTTATATACTTCGTCAGTAGTCTTGTCGGCATACTTTCGATCTAACAAAATATCAACCTTGCGGATTACGTCTCCGATTTTATCTCGTTCAAGAATCAGATTAATTACATAATCTCCGGCCATATTCCACACTTGAGGTTCACGCTCGCCTCGACGGATCATATGCTCAAATACACAATGCATTACTTCATGAGCAATAAGAAACATTAGTTCGCCATCTGTAAGGGCATGTACAAAGTCTCTGTTAATAAACAGATTGCGGCCATCTACTGCCGCCGTAGGAATTCTATCAGTGGCATCTATAATTTTAAGGCGTGTTGCAAGATTTCCGAAAAACGGATGTTGGAGTAAAAGTTTAACACGGGCCTTAGTAACACGGTCTCTAATCTTATCCCATGGTAGATTACATTTTGGAAATTCTTGTTTAGCTTTGTGCTCTGAAACTGTTGTCATATATTACTCCTAACTATTTAATCTTATTATACTGCAATTGCCATTATTTGTCAATTAAAAAAAATGGGTAGTGTAGTACACTTAGTGTATACACTACCCAGGAGCAACTCAATTACCGATATCAATTACCAAATGTGCGTACTTCTTAAAGAACTCAGGAAAGTTCTTGAGCTTCTTGTGCTCAAATGGTAGAGCATGAGTCTTAAGAGCAGTATGTGCGCCCATAATAACCATTTCAGGTTCAAAATTATCCATCATGTATTGGATAAAATGCTCGCACATAGGATGCCATGCTTTAAGGTCGTTTGCTTTCTTACCATTATCGTACGCATCCTTCAACTCGTAGCACAGGCTAGCAGTTAGCGAATACATTGCTGACACTTCTTTTACCTTCAAGTCTTTAACCTTGCCAAGCAAAATGTCTGTAGGGTTAGGCAGTTTACTAGCAATTTTACGGTGAGCCATAAACTTAATAGCAAGACCTTCGCCCACGCAACCTGCTACAATGTCAGTTTGTGCAGACTCGCTAAGTGTACTATCCAACAAGTCAGATACAAAACTCCATGAGCGAGGTGTAGCAAAACTACGGTCATGTTGAGCAGGATCAAAGTTGTATAAGTCGCCCTTGCTAAAGCTCAGGTAACCAACTACGTCGGATTCAATGCGGTTCTTAAGAGCCCACTTTTGCCAGTCTTCAAAGTCCACGCGAAGTTCAATGTGAACAAAACGATTTGCAAGTGGACTAGGCATACGATAAGTAACACCTTTGTCCGACATCCTGTTACCTGCCGCAACAATGCCAACACCTTTTGGCAATGTATAAGTGCCTACCTTCTTATTAAGAACAAGTTGGTAAGCCGCGGCCTGTACTGCGGGAGCCGCAGACACAAGTTCATCTAGAAACAAAATATTGTCACACTCGGGATTGGTAGGCAACTCTGCTGGAGGAGCCCACTTCATTGTGTTCTCGGTAGAGTTGTAATACGGGATACCTTTAATGTCGGTAGGTTCCCACAAGTTCAAACGCACGTCAGTGACTTGACGACCGTCTTCTAATGCAAGTTCGGCAATCAAATCGGATTTACCGATGCCGGGAGGACCCCAAATCATTACCGGACGACCTTTTGCAAGCGCCTTGCGGATAATAACTTTTGCCTCGGAAATTTTAACTGTACGTGCTTCAGACATCTATTGCTCCTAAAAAATTGCTGATATGTTATTATATAATTGTTTAATTTATTTGTCAACTAAAAAGTAAGGGCCCGTAGGCCCTGTACTTTGTTTAGGCCGCCGCCGCAACAATTTCTTCGGCAGTAGCAGTTGGCATCAAAGTCTCAAGATAACCACCAGCACGGATCTGCTCCTTTGTCATTGCCTTAGGCAATTCGATAAAGGTCACATCTGTGTGGCCGTTCTTCATAAGAACTTTAACACGACTTGCGTCGTTAGTGAAACGGGCTTTAACCTTGCCCTTAAGGGTAGAAACACCAACATGGGTGAAAATTTTATCAGACATACATGACTCCTGTCATTAGTTTAAAAACGCCAGCATAATCGCTAGCAACCTTTATAATACTACCAATTTGATTTGTTGTCAATATGTTTTGAACATTTTGGACGAATTGAATTGATAGCATCATAAATCTTATTAACCGAACTTAGCTTCGGTTTGAATTTCAGCTTCCATTTCTTCCATATCAATGGTTTGGGAAATGTTTTGGATGAGACGCATGGCCTCATCATTGCTTACGTGTAGTACAGTTTGGATATGATTGGAAAGTTGATCCCAATCTTCACCGTCAACGATCCGGCTTTCGAGATCAGTGTAAAAGTCTTTCAAGCGACCCATATTATGCTACCTCTTTAAATGTAAGTTCTTTGGCTGGAAAACGGATCACGCCTTCGTAGTTCAACTGGCTCTGCTCAAACTCAGTAAGGTAGTCATCTGCTACAACTTCCCAATCAATGATGTGCTCACGGAAGCCGTCATTGTCTTGCTCGAGCTGGCCGCGCAGAGCCATCACAGTCTCAGTGACGGCGCCGAAGTCCGTGAAATTCTTGACCACGTAGTCGTTGCCGCCCTTGGCTTTCCAGTACTGCGGGCACTCGTTCTTGCCGTCCCAATCGTGGGCACCGTAGTTTTCGTAAATCTGTGTGGTAATTAGCAGTTTCATTTATTAGCCTCTTTTGTTAACGTATGCTAGTATTATACAATTAATTGGATTTATTGTCAACCAATTAAGAATTACAAGTGGCAAACGGGCTAAGTTCTTCATTGTGTTGCATTTCTGCAACAAAATCGTAGGCAAATTCGCCCTGAATTGGCCCGCTGATTGCTATGGATCCGAGTCCAAATTCCTTGCTTAATTTATGGTAGATACTGCGGGCAGTACCCTCAGAACTAGCAACAAATAACGTACCAGTATCCAAGTAAAATTCAGCAGTTTCGTTGTTTTTTAGCAACGGGTTAACTAGACCTAATACACGATGTTCAAAATTCATTTTGAATCCTTTTTACTTACTAAGCCACTATTATACAATTAATTGGATTTATTGTCAATCGTCTTTTTTACCCCTGAGGTAATCTTTTTCCTTGTAAGTCTTAATCATATGGCAACGACAGCACAGGGTTTGTATGTTCTCTGCGGTGTCTGCTCCACCATCGCTTTTACGCTCTAGGTGGTCTCCGTGCATCACGCCGCGCATACAACGTAACTTATGGAACGGATCTTCAATGTCGTCAAACTGTGGATCTTCACGAGGATCGTATTTGCAACATTGGCATACCCAACCACGATAAAATGTATGCGGACGTTCTGCTTTACCCATGCCACCATACTCTGTAAGTTGTAGTTGATGTTCACGGCAGTAACCATCACTGCCTGGACCATCAAAAATTGTGATATCGTTATCGCAATCTTCTAACTTGCACTTGCATTGCAGACGATACTGTTCCTTAAGAATACTTTGACTCTTAAGTTTGTCCTTGCTTGGATCACGTAGTGTTGACATATTACCACAAGTCCTTCTTAGCAACAGTGAAGCCGTTATTAGGAGTAAATGTTGGCACTTTCAGTTTAGTACTTTTCTTAATTTGTGCAATTAAGAACGGAATGCCTGTACGCATTTCTGAACTAAAGCCTTTCAATCCAAACTCTGCAAATGACTCTGGGTTAGCCTTCTTGTACCATTCTTCGTAAGACATTTTTACCTTGTCCCAGAATGGCCCGTTAGGACCAAAGTCTGCATCAAAGTTGTTTTTGGTAAATGCCACAAACTCCAACAAGTATGCATCATCAACAGTGATGCTTTGCTCATAGCAAAGATTGAAGTACTCATACAACTGTCTAGCTTCCTTAGGTTCAACAGGACGTTGTTGATTTAAGAAACTCCAGTATTGTGCAAACATTCGAGTAACCTCTGGATGTTTGCGAGTTTTCAAACTCTTGCTCATCAGTGTGTCGGCCAACAAGGTAAACGCACCCGGGTGGTCTTCATCACCAAACTTGTTGTGTGTAGCAAATAGTCCTGCGGCCGCAAAGTAGTCATTCTTAAGTGCAGTATCAACCCACTCTTGGTCATCTGCTTTGTCAATCTTAACACCAAACACCATCTGAATGTACTTGTCAATAAAGTCTAATTCTTCTTTAGCATCGCCGTTAAGCAAAATAAAGTTACGACGAATTTCTAGTTTGTGTTTTACATTGTACACAACAACTGGAACCAGCGTCTTGGCAGTTTGTTCACCGAATACTTTGGTAAGGATAATGTAAAGTGTAATGGCAGTGTGCTGACCATCCCATGCTATGTAATAGCCGGGCTTGTTTTCATCTTCATAGACTTGTATAGCCATAGTCATTGTGCTACGAAAGTGTTGAAGAATACTTAATACATGTCGCAGATTAAGACTGCGTTGCATTGTAGTATCGATTAGAATCTTGTCCATTGGAACCATAATTGCTTTGCATAAATTAAGGTCAGTGAACTTTAGCCATTCAGCGTGTCGACGTTTGTATTCGTCTACCATTGCAGTTAGCATGTTTACAAACACCGGGGCAGATTTAAGTGCATCTGCTAGACGTTGTTGTAACGTAACGAAATGGCTGGTTGATTTGAGATACCGCTCATTGATTGTTTGAGCGTGGGTAATTGTTGTCATAGTTAAGTTCCTTTTACGGGCATACTCGCCCTTGTTTACGGGCATACTCGCCCTACTGAACCTAAAGTATACAATCAATATAGTTTATTGTCAACCAAGTAATTGTAGTACTATTGTTTTAAACGTTCTCTTTTAAAATTATGCATTATAAAAGATAACCATTTATAAAATCCGTATGGGCGTTTTGGATATACAAAACGATAGATAATATATAACGCAGGATGTGGACTATGATTAATTATATCAACTGGATTTAATGTACTAACAAGGTACGGAGCATCGAGTTTCAATTCAAACCTAAGTGGTCCAACTAGTGTCGGGTCAAACAAACAATGACCTTCTTCAAGTACATTATTAGTATATTCTTTAAACATAACACTAACATCTCCGGATATTGGAACTAATATAGCATACGGCGCCACAGCTTTATTGCCTCCTTCAACTGTGTCTAAGTAATCTTGGAAATTAGACCATCTACTTTGTTGTTCAGGCCCTATTAATAATGTTTGGTCATGCGCGGTTGTGTTACGATGTTGTCCTACTAGATCAACAATCGTCGGTGCAATATTATTTTCTAAACAGAATATAGCACTATGAAAGAATTTATTAACATCTAAATTACAAATATTCATCATTCTGGAAGATGTCCGAGTGTGTTCTTCCCAATGATCTATACAAAATTCTTTAAATTCACTATAGTGATTATCAAGGGTTAATTTAAAAACGTGTATCTGCATTTTTAAATATTATCTAATGTAACTCCGCTAGTCTGTCCCAGATGCTCTATATCGCCGCCATTTAGTTTAAGCATAAATGCATCTTGTTCGCTGAACACCCATATTGCTGTGCGAGTTATATAATAAGGAAATGTCATTGACCTTTGCAATATAATCAGATGTTTGCTTTTAACAGCATGTTCTTTATCCAACAATATTTTATAGCTATCAAACATAGGTTGAAGCAAAGTAAACCCTTGCTTAGTTAATCTAGTACCTTGGCCTTTTTTATAATTATAAAAAATATGCCATGGGTTTACGGTATCTAACTTATGAAACGTTTTGATCTCTTCAATGATGATTTCACACGGAACCATCTGCAGATTTATCAGTTACAATTTTACCTTGAGTAAGTTCGTATACCTGAAATTTATCCGTTTTAAAGAGTTTATTAAGTCTTTCAGCAAGATTAAAAGCGTGGCCGCTATTACTAAAACTAACTTTTTTATATTTTGGCCCCGGGTAATTTACTAATGCATTTAACGTTCGTAAGTTAATGGGGTTACTATCGTAGAATACTGCAAAAATAGCATCAGCCTCTAATATTTGTTCGCTCTTATAGGTCTTTGGATTTGTGTAATCTAACAGTATCTGTGGTTTCGGTCTCGCCATCTTTGCTTCCTCTCTACGGATATTTATCCATTAAAGTAAGTTTTATTGGCGTTACAGGTAGGGTTTTTCTTTGGGGTTGGATAGCATCCCGAAGCCCTGTCCGACGGCAAGCACACAGGCAACGGTTTTTTCTATTTCAACCAACGTCCAGGTTGCAGTACTGTAGTTTACAAAAATAAGTAATTTGGTTTCGTTATCTCCATTACCTATCCATAGTGGTTTTTCATGGTACGCAATAAGCGCCGACAATACTAGATCAGTTGATCCGCACTGGACTGGCTTGTTTATTTCAACTACTTGAGCGTTAACTATAGAGCTTATACTGAATAGGAACGCCAATACGATGTTACGCATACCGGCTCCTTAAACTAGTATTTACTATAAATTATCTAAATTTGCCGCCGTCTGCGGCTACTACTGTAGTAGAGTCTGATTTGCTAGACGACTTATCGACTACTTTAAGACTTAGGTTAGTGATTATTGATAAAATAGATACGGCATCGGCAGTGCTAATACGCATGTCTTTACTATGACTTCTAGTAGCAGATTCTACAGCATCTGTTAGTTTTTTAACTATTGCAAAATTAAGTTCGTTCATTTTTCTTACGCTGAATGGCCACAGTCATATCAGATTGTGTTTTAAACGGCCCAATATATTGATAGCCCTTAATAGTAGTTAGTCTAGGACAGAAGCTGGTAGTCCATCCATTGGGGAACTGAATGCCATAGTATCCGGCGGCATGGAAACTTTTTGAGTTTTCTGTTTTAGTAAACACAGGCAAGCCTTCTAATTCTTGTTTGTTATATATCAGTGCCCATGCAGTAGGATACTCTAACACAGAGTCATTAGTGCTTCTTACATTCACTGCTTCTGCACTTTCTCCCAAACTAACATGTAACTCATCTTCTAATACTTTAAGGTCGTTGTAACGTTTAAGTCCACCTTTAAAACTCAAGGTGAAAACATTATCACCGTTATGTATAGTTCCTATCTTTTGCCCTGACTCTTCTAGGATCCAGAATTTACCTGGCATAATTGTTTTAGCTAACATACTATTAATACCTTGCATTTAAATAATTTACATGATCGTCTGGTCTCTTGGCTATGTCTTGCAAGTCCCACTTACCACAAAAACGTAGGAACTCAACTCCCACTTGTTTCTTTGGTTCTGTTTTTGTTTTATCTGATATAACAGAGTCCAGGCTAAGTTTAATATCGTCTGGTTGCATAGTTAAGTCAATGACATGTCTGTTTTCTTCATACTTGTCACGCACACGATGTTCTTCACCATTATGGTCAACCCAACGCTGAAGCATCATGTTGTTCCAATTATATCCGCGGTCGTTTCTGTCTGCAAAGGCTTCACGGAGACCAACTTTATTCTTTGTCCCTTTCTCACGTACTCCCGGATAAGCAGAGAAGACATTGTCGGAGGTGTCGCCACGCATACACTTCTCAAATAGCAACCAGGATGGATCAGGCGCGGCTTTTGCTTGTTTAGTTTTCTTATCAATGATAGACTTACCTTTGTCATCGAAAAATCCTTCAAGGGTTACAGTAGTTTTACTAATACCGTTATAGATCCTAACATTAGGACCCAGTAGCTGGAAGAAGTCGCTGTCGCTACTAACAATTACATGCTGATCTTCTGGATGTGTTTGGATCCATCTGGCTATAAAATCGTCAGCTTCGCACCTCTCATGTTGAAGTGTTGTAGTGTTAGTCTTTTCAGTTAAAAATGTTTTGAAATAATCAAACGCTTCCCAAAACATTTTATCTTCTTCTGCTTCTTTTTCTGTTAAAGCGGCACGGGCCGCGGCACGATTTGCTTTGTAGGGTTTATAAACGTCTTTGCGCCACGAGCGGCCCTCGAAGCAGAAGATAACGTGCTTACCCTGGAAGTCTCGCCATACTTTGTTAATACTATTAAACATAATATGGTAAGCCATACCAACTTTAGTTTCCGGATCATCTCCACGAACAACGTGGCGAGCACGGAAAAACATATTACTAGCATCCACTAAAATGTAGGTCATTTTATTTTACAATCCTTAACGCTTTTGCAGGATATCTGCATTTGCAATAAACTTTTCTTCTTCTAATTGACTACGTGCAATACCATTGCATAAGTCACTGAACCATTGGTCAACGATAGAATCTGCACTTGGGCCAGCATAGCCCGCTCGAGATAACATAGTTACAAAATGATCATTCCAATCTAATTCAAAATATCCTTGTGCAGGAGAATTTGGATCAATGTCTACTTTAAGTACAGTAACCCACGGCTCACCTGCCAGTGTGGCTTTTTCTTTTTCGCTTCTAACTTGCTCTTTACGTTTAAAGAACTTTTTAATTTTATCTACAAAAGCCATTTTTATTCCTTGTGTATAGTATAACACAGTTTTGTGTATGTGTCAATGTATTCCCCATTTAATCTTTAACCAAATTCTTTCAAATACATAATGTACAGCAGTTAATATGATATGAATTAGAATGGCACTACTTAATCCCGTCCAAATTGCAGTTATTAATAATGCAATTATTCTATAACTAATTGTGCGGGCAAGCGTTCTAATTTTGGTTTCCATTAGGTTCCCCATTCATTCTTAAATAAGGGGACTTGTAAGCGGTCACTATAGCGCCATCCACGTTTCATAGCGGCCAATGCTACATTCTTTGCGTTGAGAGTATATACACTTTCTACACCACCAACTGGCATTAAGTACACGTGACCTCTAAATCCTGCATCTTGAAATTCCTTAACTGCACGTTCTGCATCTTTGATATCCTGCTCCGAAGCAACAACGAATTTTAAATATACAGTACCAAAATCTTCGTATTCACAAACTACTTCTGGACAAATAGCTTCTTCCCATTTCTCGCCACTACCCGGAAGTTTAGCACTTACACTAAATGTAACTTCTCTCATTGGCCCAGTATCCGGCCATCCTGCTGTTTGCCACTCTGCTAGATATTCTTTAAAGTCTTCGGTAAGCTTCTGAGTACCATTTGTTTCAAATGTAATCTCTTTAAGATCTTGCATACATGGTTGATTTAGTAATTCTGGATACGCACGTTGCCACCCTAGCAATGGCTCTCCGCCGGTGATAACTAAATGTTCATTACGCCATTCCATATATGGTAATTTAGCAACAATGTCTTTAGCAAGGCCTTCTACTTCTACCATTGGACTAAGGTCTTTAAACTCTGGCATCCAACTGGCATAGCTGTCACAGCCTGTACTAACTAATGGCAAGTCTTCGTACTTTGCAAAAGACTCAATCATTGTATGCGTTGCCGCAATGTCTGTTGCTTCGTGACTCACTTCACCTCGTGGCATGCCAAACCCACTACAGGTAAAGTTACAACCAAATGTACGTAAGAAAATACTTGGTACACCCATGTAACGTCCCTCACCTTGTATGCTGTAAAACAGCTCGCTTATTTTAAGTTTCATAATTTTTCAATATTTTTAGTAAAACGAATATACTCTGGACTCATTCCATTTGATTTATTTGCGGTAATCATATTTGCATTATCTTTATGTACCGTACTATCTATTCTAAGACATCCATTTCGACGTCCAATTTCTTCTAATACTGACTGGAATCTTTTTGCAAGACCTTGTTGTCGATATTCAGGATGCACAACAGTCATAAGTTTCCATACCATTAATCTGTCAGGTATAATGTTATATACACTACAGCCTACAATCTTATCGTTATGTTCGGCAGTAACTACAGAATATGTATTATTGATAAAAATAAGAGGATCAGCGTGACCGTTTTTAATTAGTTCTATCTGATGTTCTAATACAAACGATAGTGCATTAGTATATGCTAAGGTTTTATATACTTTTATTTTAAACAGGTTATTTGTTTTAGTATTAATATAATTATCAGCAAAGGTAAAGGGTATGTTATATTTCATATATAGTCATCGGGCCAATGTTTCCATTGCCAGCCTATAGTTTTAAAATCATTTTCAACTTCTTCAGTGACTACACTTTCACCGACATAACCTTTGGTGCCGTCTTCGTCTCCGTTGCCAAGGCCTGCACCTATACCGCTACAGTAGTAGTCCATGTAATCTCCACCGCCAATACCTTTTCTAATGGCAGATACAAATCCACCTGCCCATCTCCATGTGCAAGTCCATTCGTTATCACCTTTAAGTGTTGGAAGAAATTCCATTTTGTACCATACTATATTACACAAGGCAGAGTATACATTTTGTGCATATTTTTCATCGCTACGGATTTTGTTACGAATCCATTCGCAATTTTCTATGTCTCTGCTTAAATTAACGTCAATAGGTAAGTCCATATCACATTATACAATTATTACGTTGCAATGTCAATTGATATTTGTAAAGAATTTTGATACTGTGTTCATTTCTTCTGGATTCAAAAAGAACTCGTAGACGCTTTCATTGATTTGATTGCCGTCTTTATCAAATTCTTCTCGTACCCAATATACTGCTTTAGTGTCGGATGGACGAAGCATGTCATTTACTTTAATGCTCATTTTAAATGACGGAGTTTCTGTTACAGTAACTTGTCGTGTGTTTAAGTTAAAATTTTCGTTTTTCATTTTTCTGTCTTTCTATAATTAGCCTTGCCTGGAATGACTCCTCTGACGCCACCGATTGGATCTTTGACATCGCCCTCGAAGCGCGGTATGAGGTGTACATGAGGCCAGTCCACAGTCTGACCCGCAGTTTTGCCATAATTAAGTCCAATGTTGAAACCATCGATTTTCCCAGATTTTACCATTCCTATGCCAGTTCTTACTGCATCTTCAAAGGCCTGCGTTAATATTCCAATGGAATTATATTTAGGCACAAAGAGTAAATGGCCAAGTGATACAGGATACTTATCTTTATAAACTGCTACGTGGAAATCTTCCTTATATAAATCATCCCATGGGGCACTACTATCTTCTTTATCGTTGGGAATATGGCCAAAGATTTTATCTTCATGACGCATTACAGCCACCAATCTTCCCAAGGGAATACGATCCATTGATCGTTTTCGTTCTTATTAATTTCCATTCCATGATAATCAATATCTGAAAATTCACTGCCCAGATTATTTACTAGTACCGCAGTACGAACATTGTATCCCCAAATTTGATCCCACGCTGGATCATCGGGTAAACAACCACTGCGCCAATCTTCTTTAATCCAATTGAATGTTGCGCCACTGTCATTGATGTCGTCGACAATAAGGATATTTTTACGTAAGGCAGGATCCGAACGTACCAGATTCGGCGGCACTGGAATTTCCAGTTGTGTAATATATCCAAATGCATCTTCAGCTGAACTGAGATCACTTACACATTCTCCGCCGTCACGTAAACTAACTTGCAACGGCTTCATTGGAATATCAAACCAATGACTTAGCATAATTGCAGGAGTAAGACCGCCTCGACTTATACCTATGATATAATCTGGCTTCCACTCATCTGCAACAATTTGTCTGGCAAGGTCAGTAACTAGACCTTTCAACTGTCGATTATTAATTAGTAATTTTTTCATGATACTCGTCGTGGGTCTAAACGTTCTATTATAGCAATCAGCCAACCAAAGGTAGCTAACATATATACACTACCCAGCTCATTCCCCCAGTTATCCCAGGTCACCACAGCTAGGCAAATAACTAAAATAATACCGGTTATATTAATAAATTTATTCATTTTTTCAACTCTCTTAACATCCATTCGGCTAACATATCTCGTATCTCTGGATACTTTTTCATTAAGTCTTCATTATTGCTCATTGTCATGAACATTCGTTTAATCATATTGACATCATCAACAAACGTGTCCCATACCACTTTGTTCTTCTTGGTATTAAAAATAATATCACCTTCATTGCAGTTAATTTCTAATTTAGTTTCGTTTGAACTAAGAACTGGCGATGAAATACCAACACTTCCCATGGTATAAGTGCTACCCGCCCCTACACTGTATATAGTATTTGTATTAGACATGGAATGTGCAGATGCCGAATTTATAGTAATATTACTAGGAGGTACTGCACCATAGCCTGGACTAACGGAACCTGACATACTCATATTTTGTAAGTCATATGCAGTTAACGGAGGTATTGATCCGGAGTCAAGAGTAATAGTATAGCAATCGTCCGATGACGTAGATATATAAATGTCGTCATCCTTCCAGTCAAACTCGATGGGTTTCAAGTCGTCAATTGAATCTGACATAATTACCGCTTACAATTATTAACAATGTTCATGAACTCATTGCGTACAGCAGGTTCATTTTTAAAACAGCCGCCTAGTTTACTAGTAACAGTACTAGAACCAACATCCTCTACTCCGCGACTTTTAACACAATAATGTTGTGCATCAATAACCACAGCCACATTGTCAGTTTCAAGAATAAAACTCAACGCATGATAAATTTGTTCAGTTAATCTTTCTTGAATTTGTGGTCGCTTGGCAAAGTATTCGACAATACGATTAATTTTAGATAATCCCAGTACCTTTTGATTTGGAATATATGCAACACATGCAACCCCATCAATTACAACAAAATGATGTTCACAATTACTTTGTACATTGACATTGCGCTCAATGACCATTTCATCATATTTCATTTTGTTATCTACAGTAGTACACTTTGGAAATGCTTCATAGTCAAGACCCCAAAAGATTTCGTTAACATACATCTTGGCTACACGCTTTGGTGTATCCATCAGACTATCATCGGTGAGGTCTAAGCCCAGCACTTCCATGATATGTTTAAAGTCTTTTTCAATTAACTCTATTTTATCTTTACGATCCAGGACATGTTGAAACGTAGGTGTCTCTACCCCCATTTTAACTAAGTGCTGGTGTACTGCTTGACCTAGCTCTGGATCAGTTTTTGTTTTATTATATGACATATTGATATCCTTCCTTACGCGGATTTATTTTTAGAATTTGCTACCTTTGTGTAGCAAAGATATTTATTACTTTGTAGCTTCTGCTTCGATTACTCTTTTGCGTAAATTGCTAGAACTAAAACTGTGACTTCTTTCGTTGAAAACAATTTCAATGCCGCGGCTTGCACATTCTTCAGAACCACTGAATCCACCATTAGCGTACTCTATACCTAGTATTCTAACATCAATAGGTAAAATAAGCAATAGGTCTACAAGGTCTTGTTCAGTATTATACACAACAATTTCGTCCACATATCGAACAGCCGCTAATTGGATTTGTCTTTCAACTATACTTTGAACAGGTTCGTTCTTTTGAGGACGATCCCATTTAGCATTATTTTGTAATCCTGCAATTAAATAGTCACAATGATTTTTGGCTTCGGCAAGCATTGCGATATGGCCAGCATGAAGCAAATCAAATTGGCTAAAAGTAATTCCTATTTTTAGCTTTTTGTCTTTAAGTTCTCGTACTTTGCTAAAGATCATTTAATATTTTCCAGCAAGTTTGTTGCACTAAAAAAGTTATGATGGATAAGTTCTCGAGTTTGAATTATTTTCTCAAAATGCAAGGCTCCGTCCATCTCTGTCATTATAGTACGTATATGCTCAACTAACCTATCTTTAAATTGTAAGTAACTATCAAAGCTCTGTGTCCATCTTGAATCATATTTAAATACACTCGGGTACATTTCTGTATAACTAAGTCTATTGGGAACTAATGGAAATGCATTAACACACAATGCTTCAAAGCAACTAATACCTAATGTTTCTTGCAAGTTAGCACTAAACACAATTTTACTTTTACCTAACAATGTATGATATTCATGTTTAGATAATTGTTGATCTTGTGCAATAACAAATTTATATTCTGGTAATGCTTGAGCCAAGTCTCTAAAGATATCAAGTTGCTTTTCAGGAGCAATACGATGCGGAAACAAAATGATGTTTTCTTTTTCTAAGTTGCTATATGGTACTAGTGTATCTTTAAGATACTCCATTGGCCAGCCAGTCTTTACAATTTTCTTAGACATCATTAATGATTTCTTTGCATCTGGATGTAAAAAGCAATCACTCCATAATTGTATATGAAAGTCTGTGGCAAAGTAATTATGGTTAATAGCATCAAAGAAACTACACTCTGCGTGTCTGACCCATTTGGCATCGCCGATAAGTCGTCCTAAGAAGTCTTGGGGATCATAACTACCAGCATGCCACAAGCCATGTATTGTTACAGGAACGTTTAATAGTTCGCTCATGTACTTTAAGTTTATAATGCCTGGATGCCAAGCGTCAGTAAAAATAAAGTGGTCGCCAGGATGAACGGATCCGCTACAAAATAAACGACCCATCCATTCAACTTGACTAGACTTATATATATTAGTCCCGCCAAAATTAAGAAAGGCGCCAGGAGTAGTGGCACTAGGAATGTCTTCAGGACCAGAGATAACTTGAACATTGTGGCCAGCCTTTCGTAGGAGTTCAGGTACATGAGACTTCCACTGTCCCGTGTACCTGGTCTCGACAGGTTCTAAATCAATTAGAAATACATTTGCCATTTATCTTTTCCATGAAGCAGGAACTGCTACGTGCGGCTTGTTCCACGCACTTTTATAAACACCAACGTGGATCTTTAGTTTCTTAGGACTACGATCTTCTGTTAACTGAATTAAAGCATCAAATGTAACAGAATTTTCTTTGTACTGCTCTTCTGGCAAATCATATCCGTAGATCAATCGATCTCGTTGTAGGTCAGTCAAATAAGCGTGGAACAAATCCACTACAAGATAACCACTGCCTTCGTACATAATACCATCGTATGGTTCTGCAATTTTAAGTAGGTCGTACTTAATATTATCCATACTAATTTGTGGTTTGTTCATCGGACTGTTACCATACTTGTCACGATTGTCACTACGATTGTAATCGCGATTATCGCGATTGTAGTGTACTGTATTAGTTGTTGTATTCAATGTATGCGCCATTTTCATCATCCTCTGAGATATCTAAACGGACACTGCGCCCGGGATATTTTGTTGAAATTTGTTTGTACAAATCGTCTGCCATCATTTCGCAGGATTTGTAATTGAACTCAAGGGTTCCACCTGAGTAGAGTTTTTCGAGCCATCTTTTGAATTGGATAAACTCGATGTCCCTGTCATCGTGAGTAACAGCAATGTACACCCTGAAATGGAAAATATGACGATGAGGGTTAGCAAGGAAGCTAACATCGTATTCGTCACCTGTAGCCAAGTTAGGGTCTGTTGCGGCCGCAGGATACTTGTGCATTCCTTCTTTTTGAAACTTAACGTAAATCCACTGTTGCATTTGCATTTTCTTCCTCTTTCTTAGGTTCGGCTAATAAATTTTTATTAAGTACCATTAACTTAAAATTAATTTCTTCAAGTACATTTAATACTTGTTTCATCCATTGTTCTGCGTCTTGTTCAGTCATCTTTAATAGGTGTATCACCGATATAATCTTTCCAATCGGTATATACATTCCTTTCTAATAGTGTGTTTAACGGATGACACCATACACCAGGATTACTATGTCCCCATGTAGTATCATCAATTTTAAGAGTAGTGTTATAGTTATATAATCTTATATAAGGCAACTTAACGCTAATCATAGGGATAAACGTATTAAAATCGGTCCATCCTTCCTCGTGAATATCATTAGCATATTCTACTCCAAAGTCTAAAGTAACCCAATAACCTTTTTCCAGTAACGGAGTAATCATTGAATTCCAGTTGCGCCAATCGTCATGGCTTTTTGGTTGAAAACTTTGACTTGTACCAAAATACAAATGTCTAAGTTTATTATTAGTTGCATGGTCGACAATTTCTTCTACAGGCTGAATACCCACAACAAATAAAGTTTTTTCGCCTTTCATTGCGGTATTTTCTACTTCGGTGCCAATAAAGTAAATTACTTGCTTACGACCCTGTGTATCCAGTTCTAGCATTTTAATCCCATTTAATATAACCTCTGGAATATCCAGCTGGTCGAGTTAGTCCGTCAGTAAAAGCCTGTTGCCACTCTGTCTGTCTATTATAACATTTAGACCAGAACGTGTCAACAACAATGTCACCGTTTGTTATCCAGTATTCTGCATCCACCATACATTGATAAAACTTATCAGTACGTGGACTTGGTTTAATAGTAGTAACAGCCTTCCAAAGTTGTGCTTGTGCTTCCGGTTTACTTACTGCCTTACCAACTCCGTCTACAATTACGGCATTGTTATTTAGGTTGATCTCGGTACCTAGTTCATATTTTCCTGTCAAGTCTATAACTACGTCATAACTTTCGCTGGTGCCTAATAGAAGTCGACCTGCCCACAGCTCTTCGTTATTTGAACCTAATACATCAATTTCAATGTCAATATGATTCAGTTTAATAGTGTTATATGCAACCCAAGCTAAAAATCCACTGCTAATGATTAATAATTTTTTATTTGGACCACTACGTTCTGCAATCTCTCTTATTGACTGAGTAACAATGTTAATACCACAAGCCACTGGCTCTAGTATATATTTTGGACTAGCATTGGGTACTTTTACATATTCGTTTTGTCTTACATTGTAAAGGTCAGCATACGCAGGCTCACCGCGTGTGGCCACATAATCTCCAAACTCTACATTCTTAATATCTTCACCAATCCCAACAACAACTCCTAGCCCTTCATGACCACTCATATGCAACGGTAATGGTCCAAACTCTCCTACCATCATATCTATGTCACTACGGCAAACACCGGTCAATACACTTTGAACACAGATTTCGTTTTCTTTTAAAAAAGGCCTATTATATTCCTGTTCTTCAAAATTACCGTTACCAGTAGTTACTAATATTCTATTCATACGTATCTTTATAGTCCTTGTATTTGTTTATGTATCCACGAATCTATTTCACATTGATCTAACCAATATTTTTTGTTATTGATTTGTTCTAATGTTTCTTTAATCATATTGTAGTACGCTTCTTCAGGACACCATCCTAATTCAAAACGTTCTACACTATCGTCTGGCATTATAAATTCAATTGAACTATCTTCTTCAATCATACTGCGCCAATTGGCTTCTAATTTCCATTTGGTACCAAAATTGATAACACACAGGTCGTCGACGTCATATGTTCCATTAGGATTTATAACTCCGTAATCTGTACTTTCAATATCTTTTAACATCCAACACATTAATGCTGTTTGTCCGCTGACAGCTTCGTCCATCCATTCAGAGTTCATTGCAACATATAAACTTAGCAAGTGAGGCATAAGGTCGCGACTAACTCCGCCAAATGCTAATTTCTTAGTAGTAAACCAACTGCCTGGACTAGGAATACAATTACGGCGAATCCATTTAATGTTTACTACTTTTGCCTTAGTTGCTTTACTTTGTAAGTCAGATATATTACTACGCCACATATTGTTTTTAACCATCATGAAACGTGTATCAGGAAATCCAGAGACTAACATATTCCAAGAATGACTATCTGTTACTCCGGGTTTATCGACAAATACTATTTTTGAATGTTTTGCTACCTGGCCCGCTAAACTAAAATGCGTAAAGTTTGGAGTGCATATATGTGCAGTATCAAACGGACCTTCTACTAATATTGCAATGTCTACTGATAGATATTGTGCTTTCTTAGAGGGATCACTATCTACGGTGACAACAGTAGATCCAAGTTGTTCTAATACTGTTTTATATAACTGTCCGATACCCATACCAATAACTAAACTTTTCATATTGTTTCTCTTATAACATGTCCGGGGTATTTTTCTATACTTTGGTCTAACAACAACTCTAACTTATCCATATCAGTAATCCAGCCTTTAATTACTACAAGTATCTTTTTGTATTTAGGATCATAGTCTGCACCATGTAAGTATTCTTCGTTGTTCCATATGAATGTGTTAGATGATTCGGGTAACTTTATATAAAATTTATCGCTGTCATTAATAGTTGTGTGCGGGCTATGCTTATTAGCATTAACTAACCAAAATGTCGAGCTTGGATTTTCATCGTATAACATTATTCTTATTTCAGCAGGAAACCGTTGAACGCCATCTAATGTCTCTGGCATATTGCCATCATAATGAGCTGGTATGTCTCTTACTGCACTCCAAAATCTAATACTTCTGAGTTGCATAAAATCAAGACTTTTAATTATTTGATTAATATAGTTACGTTGTGAATTTGCCATTGCTGAACTTAGATTAGTATTCCATGCAAGTTTATTAATTAACAATAAATTTTCATATACTGCTAATCCTTCCCATTGTACTATATTCATCTCCGGTTTGTCAATGCCCATCGCACCACGATCAATATGTTGTCTAGTAACTAATCCTACTTCCTTATCCCACGTATCCCAAAAGGCTTCGACATTGTCGAGCTCTAATGTTGGCAGATCCAACGGCAATGCAACCACACTTTTATATTTCCTAATTAAATTAGGAACTTTGTCTAATTGCATTAACGTTAGTGGATCTTTGGCTTTCATTATTTCAAGATGCTTTCTAGTATCTGCTCGCTTTGCTCTGCGGTCTCTGGATCATCAAACATATTGCTATCATTGTCCCCACCAGCTTCTTCAACATCAAACAGATTACTAAAACCAGCAATAGAACTCTTGAGAGTTTTTGCACCATTAAAGTTAGCTAATAAATCTTGCGCTTTGTCTAATTCAGTATATGGTGTTTCACTAGTAAACACACGATTGACTAACTCAGTGATATAGATAACATTACGTGGAACCCATTCGCTCATTTCATCTTGGCCTTTTTTAACTTTGTGCCAACTTGCAGGATCAGGCTTATGCAGTACAGATGCCGAATCGGTTAATGCATTAGCACGTTGTACACTTTCCATATGTTGATAAACATTATGGCCCATCATTAAGAAGTAAGAAAAACTATCCCAAGAAGTTTTACCTTCTTTACCTAATTTATTAAGCATACCTGGAGCATAATAACACAGGTCGCCCATAGTTAAACGCTCTCCCACTGGACTCGACCAAGGCCAAGCAATCTTACTACCACTCAGCTTCTTATTATCAATAGCCTTAGTCATAATATAACTAAATCTATCATTTTGATGAACGTGCTGAGTATACACTTGTCCGTATGCAGTTGCCAAGAATGGACTTGCACAGTCAAACGTTACCTTCATTTTAGGATTAACATGTTCACGTAGATTACGTTGAACGGCAGTCAACAGGCAAGCAAGTTCAAGTTTACTAGTACCCAAGAAGTGAATAACATCTCGTCCAGGTTCTAGTAGTTTATCATCTCGCAGTTTAATCAATCGGCGTAACATTAGATCCACATCCTTCATGTTATTGCCTCCCATTGCCCAACCTTCAAACGGGAAATGTTTAACAGCTTCATACCAAATCTCTGCATCAACGTTGTTACCGCCTTGCAGTACGTTTAAGAACTTAGTCTTACCTTGACGATGCTTTAAGAAGAAATCGTTGTTAAACAATGTTCCTTTAAGGCAGTCATTAAAGTCTTTAAGACCTGTTCTTGGTTGATTAATAGGATTACTTGCCCATGTTGGCAAGTCTAGTATCATACTGTAATCAGCAGTAAACTCTAACCAGTTAAGAATAGCCATACGAGTTTTATCTGCTTCTCCTACATAGCCAGCATCACCTTGTTTCTCCCAGAAATGTTTCCAGTCAAAGTTAATAATGCCCTTACCAATTTGGAATCCGCCACTGTCGCCTAAAATAAATGTATTAGGTTTGTCTCGTTGCTGTACCATCGATTCTTGCACCCAAGACTTGTTAAGGTCTAGTTGTGCATGTCCGGCTGAATACAATGCATGACTATAATGGAAGTATGCTTTTTCCTTATTAAGGAAATTCATACCTTCAATACCATTTTCGAATTCCGCTGGAATCCTGGAGTCTTCTATAAAATTGTTACCTTCTCTTTGTTTAGAAATAAAGGTATTATAAAAGCCGCTAATACTAGGTAAAAATATAGCGTAGTCTTTGTTACGTGGATCTAAGTCCACAGTTGTCTTATGCATCATGTTCTTTCTGTAACCGTTTAAAGTTAGCAATTTCATCTTTAAGCAATAACTTATGCTTTTTCATGTCATGTAACTTTTTTTCTTCTACATGTGGATGATTACGTTCCATGTCTGCAATTTGTCTGTCTAAAAGATCATGAGCTTCCGTCAGATGTTTAATTCTGCCTTCGTACATAGTTGTCTCCTTTTAACGAGTCATTGCTGGTAAAATGTAATTATACAATCCTTGTCCACTATCAACACTGATCATACATGCACCTTGATTACTGAAATTAACTGCACAGATTCCGCCCATTCCTAATTTAAGAATATTCAAAAATTGTGTAAGTGGAAAACATAAGTCGCCTTTGATTGTTCCTGTTATATTTTCAGCAAATGTTCTTTTACCAAAGTGACTGCCACCATTTGCACTACCTAATTCAAAAACAAGATTTCCGTTTTCAGTACGTACAGTGAATGTTGGCTCAATGCTGGAATAAATCCCTGCGGCCTGTGCTAAGTCTTGTACTCTTGCCTTTTTAGGTTCAAATGTAACGTCCCAGCTGGCGCCTTTAAACTTTACTGTTTGAATCTGAGTGTCAACTACTTCTTTACTCATTAAACGGTACTTGTCTGAATTACCATCAGCATCTTTAAACACTAATGTTTCTGGAAGCTCTACGCCGTTACGTTGTGACTTTGTTACTTCTACTGTTGTACCATCTTTTGCGTACAGGTTACAAACTCCATTTAAGAATCCTAAATTACCCATACCAAACTCGCCAACAAAGTCAGCCTCTGGTTTATGTAATTTGGCATTTAAAATAACAGTTTTGTCTGGATCAATTGCCGCTAGTTGTGTTTCGGTGTCGGTACCGGTTACTTTGAGACTGTCAATAATGCCTAGTCCGCTAGTATGTCTTACGATGTCTAATACGATGTCTTTCATCTGAGATCTCCTTCTATGTGTAATTGTATATGTTTATTTAGGTCGTGTCAAGTATTATTCAAATAATAGGTTAAATGTATTCTTCATTTTTGTAGACTGCAAGTCCCAACCCAACACCCCCAGCAAGTTATCAATTTTATTATCAATAATTGCTTCTTCCATTGCATCGTTATCAAATGGTAATTCTTTAAACCACAATGGTAATCGATGTTCATCTGTTGGATATGCAATACTAGTCATACCCAATGGATTAGAGCGGAGTTTACAAACGATAACTTTCATTCCGTCTGTAGCATCCATGGAATAGCTATCGTTATGCATCTTCTTAACTCTATTCCAATTGATTGCCGCCAATGCATGACCAATACCACATTTACCGGTCTTCTTAAAGACGTCAGTGTGTTTGGTTAAATTGTTTACACGTTTAGGTGTACCTTTTTCCCATGCCGGCCTAACTTTAAATTCTTTTCTAAATGCTAATATCCGATCCAATATCTTTTGTTGATCTTCCCCGGTTAGTAGCATTAGCAATACTTCCTCTAAAAACTTTTGCATGAATTCAGGAGTGTCTGCTCGTTTAAGGTCCAGGCCCATAGCTTTAACTTCTCCGGGTGACCCAACGTCTTTGCGCTTGCCTTCTTTGTCATAGATAAGAACAGCATAACGCTTCTTGGTCATGTAAATACCTTTACTAGCGACTACTTCACGACCTGCCCTAATAGGTTGAGCATACAAACTAGGAACATTAAATGCTTGATTCATAAACGCTGGGAAAGTGCCGTTGACTTCTTCACTGACTGCATCATAAAGTTCGATTACCTTTTCTCTACTCCAATCTAGTTTGCCGGATTCAACTTCTTCTTTAAATATAGGCCAGGCACTAAAGTATACAGAGTCAGTATCACCATATATAATTGACTTACCTATATGATCATATTCCCCAGTAAACATAGCATTAACCTGCGCGGCCATATGCTTGGCAATACAACGACCAGTTAATGTAGTTGATTGTCCTAAACGTTGGTCAAAGAACCTACTGCCTGCATTAAGCAACGCACCATATGCGGAGTTCAAGTTAATCTTCTTAACTAGTTGTCGTTTGTCCCAAAATTCAATCTCTTCAGGAGTCTTTGCTTCTTTTAATTTCTTTTGTAATTCTTTACGTTCAGTATACCAACGTTCAAGCAATCCAGGAATAACTCCTTTATTGGCATACGTAAAGATAGTACCATTGGCACTCATAATCAAATTTTGTCCCGTCAAGAATATCTTCTCGTACGCTTCTTTACCGCTTACTTGTTCACTATGACCATTTTCCCAGTCGATAATAACGTCAGTGCCGATATCCTGATTCATAACTGCTTCATATTCCATGACAGCGAATCTTCCGTCCCAGCAGTCTGCAAAACTTTTACCAGAGTCCATGCCATCAGTTAGCATCTTCTTAGTCATATCTAAACGAACTTGGCCAGCAATAGTTTCCGGACTCATGTTTAACGCACGAATAATACTAGGGTACAAACTGTTCAAGTCCATACTACCTATCCATTCGTGAATGCCTTTTTTAGGATATGCTACATACGCACCAGCGGCCTGTGTCTCTGCATGATCTCGTATCCTGTCAGGAACTACTAGTCCTCTATTGTGTGCTTCTTTGATAATGGCTTGATCAGTAACTGCAACTGCGCCCATAGTCGTTGGAAACAATACACCATTGGCATGTGCTAATACATTTACTAAGTCAATATATTGTAACTTCTTATCTAACTTAACTAACAACATTGTATCTTGCCTATTATAAGCAATAAACTTTTCGAAATCGTTGTTGTATAGCTGATCTAGTGTACCTTCATATTGGACTTTTGTTTCACCTAGTTCGTACTCTCCGACAAAGTCTAGACGATACGTATGTAATTCATGATATGTATACTTGCGGTATAGTTCAAGATAATCTAAGTGTACACGACCTATCAAGTCAAATGTAATTGATGTTTTTCCATACTTTTCAAACTCTCTTGTTTTGGGTTTTTGTCCCCATAGGCAAAGTCGTCTATTATGATCCTGCCCCATGATTCGACCAATACGATTTAGTGTGTACGGAATATCAAAGCCTTCGCTGTTCCATCCACTGATAATATCAGCGTCGTCGACTAGACTTAGGAACATGTCCAACATTTCTTCTTCTGTTTCGCACAGCACAGTATTATCAAACCTACTGCAAATTTCCTGTGCTTGTTCAGTAGTCAAACTATCGGGCTTATTGCAGATAGTAATAAGTTTATCTAACCAACTTAGGTGTAATGTAATACTGGTAATAGGATTAAACGGATCACTGGGATCAGCAAATCCTTTTTCTTTATTAAATGCTACCTCAATGTCAAAGAAAACTTTATTAAGATTAGGAGTATCCGCATCTGGATATTCTTCCTCTAGCACTCTGAACACAGGTTTAATATCACTCTCATGAAGTTTCTTTCCGCCCATGATTCGTTTTTCTTTGTCAAACGACTTATGGTTGTTAACAGATACTTTGGATAATGGATATCCATGTATGCTTTTGTATTTTCCTTTATTATCAGGATAATAAAAGGTATACTTAACTGGAATGTCTCTAAACTTCCTTTGGCCGTCAACACGTTCTACTACATGCACCAAATCTTTTTCTTTATTGTAGAAAGCGTCTACATAACTCATTTAATAATCATCCTAATTAGCCCAATGGAATCTATAGTTACCAACAACATGTAGTTGGCTAGCATACCGAAACTGCCTCTTGTCCAGGCCGCCCAAGCATACAACGCACAACCGCAGATCCATATAGGATACAGTATTATAAGCGGCGGAGTAGGTACTGTCAACATCATTACAATGCTATTGCCAATACTAATTGTCCAGGCTATAACTTCAATATAAAATCGAAACGGCCAGGCTTGATAGTCTTCTTTAATCCACTCCAGAGTAGGAGCGAACCAAGATTTAAGTTTATTGATCAAAGAGTATAACCGGCGGCTTCTAATACTTCTTCAACACCGGCAAATGATTCTTGCTCGTCTTTTAATGCATTTTTATGTGCAATTTTTAATGCCTTGCTAAGAGTAGCAGGCTTCATATCCATTTCTTCTGCTATGGATTTAACTGTATCTTTCAAACCTTCTCGAAGATCTTCCATCTCGCGCATTACACGCATACCCTCCGTAAAGAGTCGTTTGAGTTTTGCAATATCTTCTGAATTAAATGAACGTCCTGGCATATAAGCCTCCTATAAATGTTTATTCAACATTATAATTTAGTTTATATGCAAAGTCAAGTCAGTTTAACTGTATTGGCGATTATTTCTTTGGGTGTTTGCCGCCGCAGAATGGGCAACCTTCGTCAATAGTATTAATCATTATTCGTCATCCGGTGTTTCGAACAATGTTGCTTCGGCAACACGCCTTTTGGTTAAACCAGCAAGTTCTTTACCGCCTGCTTTGTTCCAACGCATGAACTGCTCGCGCACTCCGTGAAAATCACCAGCATTAACTGTTTTTAACAAAGTACTAGCTTTGAGATTGCCAACACCTGCGTTATAGGCAAAACTAACTAACGAATCGAACATGTTTTGTGTAACATGCGGATTGGTAATAAGTCTGTCAACGTTATGTGCAAACTCTGCTACTTCGACTGAAAATAAGCTATTTGCGTCAGCAAGAGTACATTCATCACCGTCTGTTACAGGCTCGTCGTCTGCCCATCTTGTATTACCCCAACCAATAGTTGCTACATTGGCGGAGCAACGATAGCTATATACTGATTGTTCTTCGTTTTTTAAATTTGTAACGGGCTTTGGCTTTATTTTTCCTAATGCGGCCGATCCTGGGACTGAACTATAACATCCTTCGAAATGTTTAATTAATTCTAATCCGTTTTCTCCAATAGTTCTAGACATATGGGTGCTCCTGTAAGTATGTATATATTTACCAAATATACGGAAACAACTCTTTACTATTAGTCTTTCTAATAACATCTAGATCACCGAGGTATTTTCGAGTCTCTTCTAGTTTTTCAATATTATCGTGATTTTCGAGTATGCTTTCTACTAATGCAGGCATTGTCGAAGTTAAGTTGTTATCGCTTAACCATGTTTTATGATAGGATACCATACGTCTTGCTTCATCTCTGTACTTTTCTGGTAATAACTCTGCCTTTAAGTATTCGGGATAAGATAAGAAATTATACTGATAATTGTGGATTCCAGTCTGACTATGTATAGCACGTTCAATTTTGTCTAAATCTAATATATTTAAAATACTAATAGTAGGAGTAATCTTAATATCAATATGAGGACATTGTGTATGAACTTTTTCTAAATTAATTAGTAGTTGTTGCCAATCGGCGCCCCAACGTATGTAATTGAATTTGTCCCATACATTATCCACGCTAACTAACATACTGACACGTTTAAATTTATTCCATAATTCTAGTATGTTTTTGTTCTTATAATTTAAGTTTGTTAAATTTGTAATATAAGAAATGTTAACGTCCTGTTGTTCTTCGATCCAATATTCTAGTATTTGAAAATGTTGGTCCGTTACCAATGGCTCACCACCTGCAAAGGTTACGTTTTCTACGTCACATAAGTGTTCGGCTGTTAATTCATTCATAATGTCTAACTCTAATAGTCTTTCGTGGCCGCTAGTGCGTCCTAATGTAATCCAATCGTTATGCCATTTACTACTAAATGTAGGACCGCATGTAACACAGGCTAGATTACATACATTGCTAAATCTAATATCTAAATATTTAAGTTTAAATTCTTTAAAATCAGTAGGGTGATATTTAAAGCTACTTAACCTCATACTCTCCATACCCATGTCTTCTTGCTGATAACATTTATAACAAGTATCAACTTTCTCACCTGCTAACATTTTATTTTTAATCTCAGTATACTTGTCACCGTTGACAATTTCGATTATTTTATTCTTTTTCAAATCGCCTATAGGTTTTAATGGATCACTCATGCAACATGGAAACGCTTTACCGTCCGGCCAGGCGTGCAAGTGTACCCATGGGAACGTACAGATACTTTTATTTGTAGTGGGATCTAAGGATTGCGTTCCACTCTGGGAAAGTGGTTGCAAAGCTCTGTTTACGATATTCATCTTGTTCTTCATTACGAGTTAAAAACATTCTAATTTTTTCTGGGTCTGGCTTACTGGCTACGAAATTCAATATGGGCATAATCTCATGTTGATACGAGTTAAGGTGTTCTAATTTTTTAACTAATATTTCTTTAATTTCAGGATCCAGCGCCGCCACGCTTTGATCATATGGTGCATGTAATATATTATACCAAACACTGGTACCAATGTTCTTTACAATCTCGTCAGTGATCTCATCCAAGTAAAAAATATTATAGTTACTTATAGTGGCATTGGTACTTAATCTGATCCAACTGTGATTTTTAAATTTTAGCACATTGTCTCGCACTTTATCCCATTCACTGGGATAACGTTGATAATGATGCCTGTCATTAATATCATCTACACTCACTTGCACATCAACTAATTTAAATTGTTTCCATAATTCTATTTGCTCGTCACTGGGCATTATACTGCCATTGGTGTTGTAGTGTATTGTTTGATTTTTACTGTAACCATTTTCTACACTATGTGTTAGAATGTCCCACATGTTTTCAATCATTAACGGCTCTCCGCCGTACAGGTCCATATGTTCAATATGCGGTAATGCCTGTTTCAAGTTGGTCCAAATGTTTTGATCTGATTTCCATGCATCACGCATTGCTTTGAATGTTTTGTGAAATTCAATCTTAGATTCTTGAGGAGGCTTTAGTTTATACCATTCATCTATCCATTGACTGCTATTCCATGGATTACAAATTCTACATTTTAGGTTACACAAGTTACCCATTTTCAAATCCACTATCTTAATTATGTGTTCGCCTTTGTTAATAGTTTTTACGCCATCCAAGTATTCCCTACTATCTCGCATACGCTTACTATTTTGGCCAGCACGTTCCTCATCCCAGCATCTTTTACAATTAGGATGTTTAAATCCAATATTTAAATCTCTGCGTAAGTTATTCATCCATGGACTATCAAACGCTTCTTGCATATTATCAATACTGGGTTTGTAAGGAGTACTGTCTGGTTTACGTATGACTTCTTCGCTCATACAACATGTTTTATAATGTCCGTCGGGTGTGGTACTGATGGCCGCATTTGGATGTATGCAGAATGTTTGTTTATTGATGTACATACCATTCCTCAAACCACGGATGTAAATCTAATAGATTTTGCTTACGATGCTTGTCCATGTAATTCATTCTTTTTATAAAATCTATTTTGTCTTGTTCACTGGGCTCACTACTGGCAACTACACGCTCTAATGTTCTGACAACATTTGACAATGAATAATGATCCTTAAAGTTCTTTTGAATATGTTCTATTCCCGTACGGGCAAGGGTCTGCTTAACCTTTGCCGGTAGTACTTCAGGTCGCATACAAGTGGGATGATCTACATTAATAAAAAATATATTAAAATTCATTTCTCCTATTAGTATGTCAGCTGTTTCGGCAATGCCCGGGACAGTTAAATTACTAAGCGTGGAGTGAACACATACTTTGTTTTTAGTTGTGTCTTGTTTATGCCAATCCTGTAGCTCTTTTAAATTGTTATAAATTTTATCCCACTTCGCAGGCCAACGTACATATTCATATATTGATCCTACTCCGTCAATACTAGCATTTAAATTAACTTCTCTAAAGTTGCTCCACTTGTCGTACCATTTTTTTCCAATAGTTGTAATGTTGCTATTATACTCCAATGAAATATTTTTAGCAAAATCTAATTCTATAAGTAAATCTAAGAATTCTTCTTGCTCATCCATAATCAATGGCTCACCACCAATTATATACACGCTCTTTAAATCATGTCCTTGTTCACGGACAACATCAAACAATCTACTACGTTTAACCCAACTGTTTTCTTCTAGGAATTTAATATCAATAGTTGTATATGCATTTACAGGATCTTTTGCAACTTCTTGCGCCAGCAAACTACTACTATATGGGTGACACATACGGCAAGCAAGATTACATTTGTTACCAAAGTCTAATTCTAATCTTTCTAGTTTAACAGTTTGGTCGCCTGCTTCTAATTTAGCATAGCTTTCAGGAAATCTGTATGTGTTATTAATTTGTCGATAACTTTCAGATCCCATCTTTTCTAATTCCCAGCAACGTTCACACTGGGATGGCTTATATCCAGCAACCATTACATCTCGTATCTTTTGTATAGTCTGACCCTGTTGCCATTGCAATGTAGGTCGTTGTGTTACCGGGCCAGGCCAGCCCTCACCACTAAGTCCTCCGTTAAGTGCATTACAGCATAAACGCTGATGTCCACTTTGTCCTATGCTTAGAGTATTAAATGGGAGTATGCAGAGTGTATTTTTTGCAGTCATTGAAAAAGTCTTTGTATTCCGGAAATACTTCTATAAAATTAGTACCGCGTCGGCGATCATGTTCGGTAAAGAAGTTATAAAAATCTGATTTGGCGTTGTATTCTACATCTACGGGGTACGTATAATTTATCATATGACTACGAACCCTATCTAATCTTTCTATTTCAATTGGGTTAAATCCCTGCTGTTGCATAAACTCAATATCGTTATCTATGTATTTAACAAAACTTTTCGGTAAGATATTAATACTCCAGTGGACTGGCTCTTTAAGATGCGGAGTAATAAATTCTAAGCGGTCGCCGTATAATTTTCTCCACTCTTGAATTTTAATTAACAATTGTCTAAAGCTAGGTAACACTAAATTGTTGTATGTGACCATAATTTCTATACTGGCATTGATATCTTTAAAATTATCCATTATAGTTATTAGATTCTTTTCAAATATATCACAGTCCAGTCCATAGCGTATATATTCTGCCGGCTTACCCCATGTGTCTATACTAACGTGCATACGATAATCTTTAATACATTTCTTTTGTAACAGTGTTCGAACACGCTGACTAAGTCGTTCAATTAGGCCAGGCTTAACACCTAAGTTACTGTTGATCAACAAAGTTAAATGTGGAGCCGGCTCTGCTTCTAACTTATCCAACAGTTGCCATGTGTTTTGATTAAGCATGGGTTCGCCGCCGGTAATCCTTAGAGTTTTTAGATCCTTGACAAGGTCAGGCCACCACTCCCAAAAGGCTTTAACGTAAGGATTGTTCTCATCGTCACTTTCGTAATATTCTCGATCTCGGATAAAATCAATTTTGTATTGATTTGTTTTTACTGGGAACTCTCCGTTCTTTGCAATATCGTTGATCCAACTGTTACTAACAGTAGGGGTACAGTATCCGCACATAAAATTACAAACGTTGCCAAAGTTGACTTCAATAAAACTTGGATTGTAATCAGCTTCACTAGATAAGTTTTTAATAACGTCAAACTGTGTTATGTCGTTTGCACTATTAATAATTCTATCACTGATGTGTCCGTTGTCTTCTACTTGCCAACAAAAATAACATTCGTCTGGACGTTCATTGGACAACATTTGCTTTCTGCGTTCCTTTTTGTGAGCAGTATTATGTATACCGGCTGGACTACGCTGAATGTCAGTCAATGCAATTTTGTGTGGGTAGGGATGATAACAACTATGGTTATCACCTGTCTGCAAGTACAGCGTTTGTTGTGTCCATTTGAGTAAACAAAATCCCTTACCAACTTCGTTTAACTTATCACGTACTTCAATTAGTGTTTTAATGTCATTCATCAGTATGAGTTTTGTTGTGGTGGGTGCCTAACTCACCATTGTCTAATTTATTCCATTCTTTACCGCAACATGTACTGCATTGTCTGCTACGCATATTGTGTCCTTTGTATAAACTACGCGGCAGATATCGATCAAAGAACTGGCCTTGCAATACTTCTGTCAATGTATTTTTGTGCAGACTTAATGTATCTAGTCCGCCAGCTAGTTCAATCATTTGCATACTTGCATCATCACTGGAACCTTTAAATGCAGGACCTTGTTTAGCCACTTCCCATGGACGATCATCATTGATATGACGCCAAGGTTCACCACCAATAAAACAACAAGGAAATACATGCCCGCTGGCACTGACAAATATTTCATTCACCATGTTGTTGCCGCCCTTTTCGTGATGTTGTGCTCTGCAACTTACTTCAATTTTATTATGCTGAAATGAAACCCATTCGTTTTTCTGATTGTCCCATTCTCTGTGCTCTAAACTAATCTGATTCATCTTATCAAATTCTTGATTAGTTATATACATAGGCACAATACCAACGCCCTTCAATTCTTTAAAATTACTATCTCTAAAATTTTCATTCTCTGGCTGTTCTAGTTTGTGTGTAATTTCTTTTGTTTTATCATATACTTCAAAAAAGCCGCGGCCGCGCTCGTCCCATTTATGCCAACGTGTGGTACGTTTGACATTAAAGAATTCAAAACCCAAGTCTTTGGCAATTTGCCTAGCTTCTTCCACTTGATGTTCATTATGTTTGAATACAATGTAATCCCATTTTGCAACACCGCCCGCGGCTTTGAACGCTTTCATATTTGCATAGATTTTTTCAAAGTTTGTATTACGTCTATACAATGGGTTAGTGTCTGCTAATCCGTCCACACTGAATACACAAAAGTCACCGCGTTCAAAGTTATTAACTACTTTACCTAACTCTGTCCACCACGACAAGCTACGGGCACTGGCATTGGTGTGCAATGTAAGAGCCATAGTGTCATTGTGTTCTCTCATGTACTGGAAGATCTTTAAACTATCCTTGGCAACAATTGGGTCACCGTAATTGCCGCAAGCATACACACGTTTGAGTTGTTTAACAAAACTAGGAGGGAACCAAGTTTTAAATTGCTCTAGGGTAATTTCTGTTTCTAATACATTAGGGTTGACTTCTGCGCCGTTGTTGATATAACGCGGGCACATAGGACAACCAGCATTACATTTGTCTGTTAATTCTAAGTGCATGCCTGAAATTTCTCCCGGGCCATACAACGCCGGTACATCATAATTCATTAATCTCATTTGTAATTCCTATATACTTGTTCACAGAAATTATAAAAATCTGTGTATTCTGGAAATGTATCTAGTAAACTAACATTTCTTCTCTTGTCATGTTCTGTAAAGAACGTGTAAAAATCTCTACGGCCTTGTTTAATAACTTCGGGATCAACATTACTGGCTCCCATGTAATCAACTACACGTTTAAATTTTTCAATTTCTACTTTATCAAAGCCGTGTTGGTTGTTAACAGTTCGTTCATTAATAGTCATATGACGTAAATGATCGTGCATGAAATCCATATATTGCCTGGGCAATATATTAATCATCCAGTGTGGCGGCTCTTTTAAGTACGGAGTATCAAAGCCAATACGTTGTGTATGCATATTCTCCAACGTGCCATACTCTTTACGCAGACTAGAAATCTTATCTAACAGAAGCCTAAATTGCACAACGCTGAGAACATTAAATGTAATCATTAAATTAATTTTACTGTTGGGTACAGTATCTAAAAATATACGAACATTCTTTTCCCATAACGCACAATCTAAACCGTTACGCATATATTCTGCACGTTCTCCCCATCCGTCAATACTAGTGAATAATCTAAAATCTTTAATCTTGCCTTCTGTTAGTAACTTATTTACTTTAGCACTTAGCTTTTCTACTAAGCTAGACTTCATTCCTAAGTTACTGTTAATATGTATTTGCAGATGTGGACTAGGATCATCATCTAACATATCTAACAATTTAAATGTATTGCTGTTAAGTAACGGCTCTCCGCCAGTAATGCGAAATACTTCTAAGTCATTTTTTAAAGTTGGCCACCACTCCCAAAATGCATCCACATAGGGATTTTCCATGTCTGGCTCGTAAAATACGCCTGACTTTAAAAAGTCAATGCTATATTGTTTGGTGGTAATATCGTAATCTCCCTTACGTTTGATTTCTTCCATCCATGCACTACTGGCCTGGGGACAACAATATCCACATTTAAGTTGGCAAGCATTACCAAAGCTAATTTCAATATGTCTAGGATTCCAATCTGCATCCGCATCTAAATTACGAATAGCATCATAGTCTTTAATTGCATAATCACTGGTACTATGCACCATTCTATCACTTACATGATCCCCTTCTAGATCCTCTACATTCCAACAATACTGACATTCATTGGGTCTCCCGCCTTCGAGCATAACTTTACGTTGTTCTTTTTTAAATGCAGTATTATGTAATCCACTGGGGTTCCGTTTAATATCACTTAACAATATTTTATGTGGACGCGGATGGTAACAGCTATGATTATCTCCCATGTGTAGATATAACGTTTCCGTTTGCCACTTCATTAGGCAAAAACCCTTACCAACTGCATTGAGTTTTTCTTTAGTCTCTAATAATTTAGAATAATATGTTTTAGGTTCTTGCATTATAATTGTTCTCGCATTGCTTCCAATAAAGCTGTAGCTCTGGGAATGTCTTCACAAAATTAGTATTCTTTCTATAATCATACTCTTTAAAAAATGCATAGAAATCACTACGTAATAATTGTTTTTGCGATTCCGATAGCAAACTGGATTTCATCCAATCGATATTTCGTTTGAGTTTATCTATTTCAAAATCTGCAAATCCTATTAAATCTCCGTGTACATCTGTAGAATTGGCTGACATATATTTTAATGCATTATCTAATAACACATACATATTGCTGGGTAATGTTTGCACAGTTAACCATACTGGGGTACGTAACGTTGGCAAATCAAACCATACACGCTGTCGACTCCAGAAATTATTATATGTTGGATTCTTTTCAGGAATATCCTTAAGGGTATTAACATACCTACGCATTTCTAGAATCATTTCTAAATACTGTTGTAATTTAGGAATACTTAAAATATTAAAAGTATTAATAAAAGTAATAGTAGTCATATGCGTATCGTATAACACACGCTTTACATTATTAATCAATGTGGCGTACTCGAGACCATAGCGTATATATTCCGCTTGTTCTCCTACACTGTCGCAACTAACATATACACCAACATGTCGACATGCTTTGGTAGTTGTTAACTCGTAACCGAAACTGCCATCGTCGGGAATACTGTTAGTATTTGGTAACCCATTAATCTGTAATCTGTGTAAGGTATCTGCGTTAACACTAGATTTGTTTAACACATGCCTTGGCCATTTATCGTGACTTTTCTTTCCATTGTTTATAGCAACTACTGTTGCACTGGCAGTATATTTTTCTATGTCTTGTATAGTATTAATAAACTTATCCATTAACTTAGGATCAGGCGGCACCATGTTGCTGGTAATGCTAATCTCTAAATCGCCTTTGGGATTATTAGCAACATAGTCCAGCACCTTAAACGTATTCTTATCCATTAGCGGCTCACCACCAGTCATACGAAATACTAGCAATGTGTTATATAATTCTGGCCACCATCTCCAGAACGCTTCTACATAAGCATTGTCTTTGTTTGCTACTTTGAGTGGCATTAGTTCTAATGTATCCAATGCTTGGATAGCATTGTGTGGAGCACTGGTGGGATACGGACCAAATTCTTTAATTTCTTCTTCCCAGGCTGTACTTAGATGCGGACTGCAATAGCTACATTTAAAATTGCAACTTTGATTAAAGTTTACTTCTACGTAAGTTGGATTGGGTTCTAAATTAACAGACGCACTATCTCTGTACGGCAATGCCCAATGTTCACTGCTACGATAGTGACGGTCGCTAAGGTTACCTTGATCTTCTAAACTCCAGCAGTACTTACATCCTTCTGGCTTCTCTCCGCGGAGCATTTGTTTACGCTCTATAATTTTTTGGTCAGTGTTATGTAATGCACTGGCTTTGTATTTGATATCTTCTATGTTAATTTTATGTGTAGGAGGGTGATAACAGCTATGGGTACGTCCGTTAGTTAAATGTAAACTAACGTGATACCACTTGGCTAAACACATGCTAGGACTTTGGGCATTAAGCCATTCAGTGCTAGACTCCTGTATTTTGGTAACTTCAGTGGTGGTTAGGGGATTGGTGTGTATGTATGGGCGCATAATTAACTACGTATTTATTATACAATAGTTAATCGTGATTGTCAACTAGTAGCCGTGGGAGGATGTTGCGTTTGTTTACTGCTCATCATTGATGAACTTTTTGGGGTTGTTTCCCAATGTTCACTGTGTAGCTCTTGTGCAATATGTGGCTTATGTGTCAGTAACCATTTTTTAATGATTGGTATACAATCGGCTTCGCTGTCTTCTTTTTCTTTGTAAAATTCTTCTAATCTAGTATGTAAATCTGCAAAGGTTATGCCTACACTGGACAAAGATTTGATACTACTAACTGCATTTTTTCCTACTGGTACTGTTCCTGCCAGGATCAAATGGCCCAAACCAATGATATCAATCTTGGCACGATCTTGTCCCCATCTGGGTTGCTTTTCTTCATGGTACCCATCTTCAAATAATTCGTGTGCTCTCATATATTATCCTTTACATTACTAAAATTTTACCAACCATCTGACTCATTACGTCATTAAACATTAGTTCCATGTCGTATGCCAACTGATCTGCAATTTGATGCCTGTCAGTTTCTTCTTTATATTCCGGCTTAATGTTCATATACTTAGTGGGATTTCCCCACGCTTTGCGTCCGTATGCTAAATTAGCTGGTAACGGGTTAAATGTAACTTTTCCAGTTCCTAGATATTGTGCAAATATTTCATATAAAAATTCATATGGTCTGCGGATTTCGTTACTGCGACTACTTCGTTGTGTTCCCATAGCATTAAACAATGCGTTATATTCTGGAGTAAGTTCATATTTTAAGTCACCGCCGGCTGTACCACGTTTACCATAGTGTTCTTCTAACATAGAATTAACTGCTTTAAAGAAATGATCTTCACCACGAGCCCATGGATGATCAGGATCTTTGCGACCCAATCCCTTTGATCTAACTCCGGCTTGTATAGCGTGTCCTAATCGATGTGCCATAACCCAAGGAGTCAGCATTTTTTTGCTGTCGCCTTTGTTGCCAACATATACCACTGTGATTGCATCATCGTGTCCATTGATAATTTTATCAGCATCGTCACCAAATATTATCTTTAACACATCTGGGGCCATAACACCATACTCACTGTATTTTCCTGTACCAGTAAGGTTACTAAAGAATAATCTAATATCATACGGCGTCTTGGAAAAGAATTGTTCAGCTTTAAGTTGATTAGCCGGATGTGGGATTAATTTTTTATCCGCACCTGTGAACGGTCCGGGCTTAGTAAAGTCTCCCAATGGCTCGTAATCAGCCAATGGAGCCTCTTCTAAACTTTCTTGTTTAACTGGTTGTTGAGCTTGTTGTTCTTTATACCAAGCCCACGCTTCTTGGCTCAATTGTCTTGCACCATATCTGCCCCAGCTTGCCGCCTTATCAAATATTTCTTCTGTGGCTTGTTTTCCAAACCACTGTTTGAATTCAGGTTTCTTGGCATACTCCTTGGCCGCCGCTCTAAGTTTACTGCCGTCTGGATCATATGCTTGCCATGATCTACTAGCGGCTAACTCCATGTCCATAGTCTCAAATATGGCCCGTTCAATCACAGCAGGTGTAATTAATTTTGATTGTTTTTTATTACTAATAGTCTTGAGTTGTTTGATAACTCTTGGATCTAGTACTACACCTTGCGTGGGTTCATTGTGGGCAATCCATCCATGCCCGTCGTCAAACACACTGGTAAAGCCTAGATCACGCAGGACCTTGTTCCAACGAACAACATTAGTTTCGTCGCTTTTTCCCAGTCTGCTTAAACAATCGTAAATGAAATAATATGGTGTACCATCGTATTCGGGTTCGTCTATGGCCTGTTGAATTACATCTTCAGGACAATATTGAAGCAATGCTTGTTTTAGTTTATTAGAATCTACAGATGTTTCTTTTGTCATTTCACCTGAACGGTCATATTGAAACAACTGAATATAAAGGTAGTCATGGCCCCAGGGTAATTTTTTACCGCGGCGGGCAAAGTCTACAGCATAGTCCAGTGGATAGAAGTAAATGCCTTTGGGTGTGTCTTCACTGATGCCCACTTGCGGGTTGATGCCTAGCTTGGCCTCACTGGTCATGCTAATGGCCCAGTTTTCTGTATCTGCAATAGAGTTGGCAACAGCCACCAATTCTTTCATGCCGGACTCGTACTTGACATTCTGCTCTGGGTTACTACGTGCTTCCGCCACACCTTGCTGTGCAACTGCCACATAAGCAGGCCCTGTATAACCGTTGGGATACTTGGCAAAGTGTTGTATAGTTCTATGCCACCCTTCTAACAATTCGTAGCCCTTGTCTGTTTTTATTAATAGCACTGGTTCTTTACGCACACCACCTTGTTGTTGTGCTAAGGCCGCTTGAGTTGCGTGTCTTTCTTTGTCTCGAGGTATACCCATACCTAAATCACTTGAGCCGCCGGCACGACCAATCAATCGTTGCTTAGTCTTTGGCTCAAACATATCCATTGTAAACTTCATATCGGGTACAAGTTGCCATTTGGTGTTAGGTGTAAGTCCTGCCAACTTTAATTTTTCCATTATGCCATTTTTGAGATCTGTGTCTGGCAAATTGCTAAAGTCACCTTTGTTGGGTACCAACCAATCTTTAAGAACATACTCCGGGTAGTTAGGTAACAGACTCTTGACATATTGCAACAATCTATCTCTATATTCACTAATCTGTACAGAGCCTTCCGCCACACCTTGTTTTAATGATTGTTGTAGGTATTGTTCGCCCTCACCAGTAACGTACCAATATCCATCATCATCTACAATATAACTGTTGCTACTCAAACTGTCTAACACATTATCATACTCAGCAGTTCTTGATTCATCTTCTTGGAAATCTAATCCTAATTTGGCCGCGGTATAGATAGCATGTAAAACCAATAATTTACCAAATCCTTTGCCCTTGAATTCTGGATAAACCTCGGCTATGCTACGACCTGTAGTAGCATCATATTGGTATACACCCACCTGCTCGTTATTAACTGTCATGGTAGTGACAAATTTATTTTTACCCTTTTGTACACGAAAACTAATTCCATTATTCTGTAAGCCTTCCGCCACGCCTTGCTGGCCTTCGTGCTCTCCGCGCCTGGCACGGTCAACATAGTCAGCTGATACTGCTTGCTCTAGATCCACTTCAACACCCAGTTGTTTTGCCAGTGATAATATTTTATCACGACTGTCAGAATCTTGATATATTGCACTTAGACTTGCCTGACCTTCACTGTAATCACCCCATTCTTGCCATAATGGAACAACTCCGTCAATTTGTTTTAGTCCGCGATACATCTTTTTCTGCAATGCAGGATCAGTAGCATCTGGGAATTGTGGATTAACACATACAAATTCTATTTCTTTGTATCCAGCCGGTGCTTCTGAAACATCTTGCTCTTTAACTTTTGGTGTATTACCTAATCCTATTTTTCCCGGGTACATGGGACCATCTTCTACTCGCTCTCCGCCGTCAAAGTATCTGATCTCAATGGGCATAGTATCCCATCCTAATCTATATGCGGCCATAATACGATGATTGCCTTCATTGACCCATGCTTCACCATTGTAAGCAACCATAATGTAAGGCAAGTATTCACTATCAGGACTGCTACCCATGGGCGGTAACTTCTTATTCTTATCCATGTAGTCCATTAACCACTTTAAATCATTGTAGCGAACATTGGTTTGCTCACGGCGCATACCGCGAAGGCTGTGCAATCTAACTACACGTACCTTTGGCGGAGTTCCACGAACTGACGCAGTGGTGCTACCCATATATGGAACTCCGTATTCGTTGCGGCCTTTTTTCTTAGCGTAATCAATTTTATCCTGTAGCCATTCTTCAGTTGGCACATCAACGCTTAGTGTACTTTCAGTAACAATTGTTTCAAGTAATTCTCTTAGTTTCATAATTATGATCCTGTGAACGGGTCAACAATAACAGGAACCTCGCCTCTCATCATTACATTTTCAGTATGTAAATCCCAGCCCATTCCGCGTCCACGACCAAAGATATATAATTTTTTTATTACATCTAGAAACGATAACCATAAATGCTCTGTCTGAGGATTAGCTAAATTTCTTATTACATCTTGTTCATCACCCGGCCCTTCGAAATGTTTCCAAAATTCAGCTTGGGTGATTTGTTTTTTTGCATCACGCCATTTAATAAATGGCACAACAGCCAATTCAGATAATGCCCACACCATTTGTTCGTTAAATGTATTAACTGGTATGGGTTTAAGTTTTTCCATGGATATTTGTCTGTACGGGACATCGTTTAGCGTAAACACTGTATGATCCTCGCCGCCTATACTAATAAACTTTGGTAAAAATGGACTAGAGTTTGCCTTACAAAATTCGTAGAAATTTACAAAAGCAGAATCTCCCTCAGCACGAACTACATCACTGGGCATTATAATTTTAATAACACTGCCAGCATCTTTACTCCATACAGTAGAATCGTAGCCGGACCCTAGCATATCATATCCTAATTCTTTTAATTTAGATATGATTTGCTTACTATTCTTAGATGATTCGTCGTATTCTGATAGAAAGTCTTCGTGGCGCATGTACTATTTAACCAATTTGATCATCAGTCCTGCAAGATCAAATTCCCACCACTTTTGTTTAGTTGTATAATTTAACGGGTCATCGTGATGGTTAGCATGCCAGCCTTCCCCAAAAAACATATATCCTGTTATGGGATTATTGTAGGCATGATGCTTGGAGTTTTCTTTGTTCTTGTAACCAAACAAATGATTAATAGTGTTTACGCTACCACCTATTTCCCACAGTAATGCCATTGGAGCAAGATATGCACATATAAACAATGCAGGATTAATAACCAACCAAACTATACCTACTAATATATGTAAGTGAAAATAGTAACGATTTAAATTAGTTTGAAACTTATCCCTTAACATATCTATAATATGTTCGCCGCCTGCTTGACCAAACATTCCTAAAAATTGCACTCGGGCAAAGCCTAGGTGTTCGGGGCTATGTGGATCTTTAGCAGTATCTACAAATTTATGATGGGCTCTATGTACCGCAGTCCATACCATTGGACTGCCTATTCCAGCATACGATCCTAATAGGCTACCTACCTTTCTATATGTGGAACTAGCTGGCCAACTATTGTGTGCTAGTAATCTATGATACGTCATTACCAAGCCAAAGCATCCTGATATAACAAATACTACCAGTGACACTATCCACATCCATACGTCTCCGTAGAACAACTGATAAGCTAATCCTAGATGTGCTAATATTTGTAGGTACAGAACCTTATAAGGAATAGTAAAGTATTTTTTCATAAGAATAAATTACACAATAAAATCTTTCTAGTAGTAGTTACTAGTGGTACGCAATGCCATTGGGTTTCAGTATTAAGCCAGAATGTACCTTGCCATTTTTTATTTCGGCCGCGATGCCTGATTTTTTCTGGGTACTCATGCTCTACTTGTTCCGGCATCCAGCGCATAATACGTTCGCTGGCAAAATGGGTCTGTGTTTCATTGTCTTGTAGATTTATTATACCTGACAGCAAAACAAATCTATTATCAATGTGCCAGCTTTGGTGAAATCCGGGGCTGTCGATTATTCTACTAAATCCTATTTTAACTCGACTTGCAAAACGCTTAGTATACCACAGATCAAAGTTAGGACTATCAAACAATGGATATCGTATAGGATCTAACTCAATTAATTTTTTTGTAATAAGACGTAACGGTGTATATAATTCTTTGCTAAAATTATCAAATTCTTCATTGTTATCATTTAGTGGAAGTATAGTAAGTCTTTCCGCTTCCACATCTAACTCACCATAATTAATTCTACTAGGTGCGGCTTCGAATAACTTGTCGGTGTCAAATCTTTCAAATTCAGGAAACTCAACATCAATGATAGCTGGGTCTTTATTAATTTCAATTATATTCATAACATGTAATTATAGCATTAACTGGCCAATGAGTCAATACTAAATTAATGCACACTTTAGGAACTTTCGGGCACGACTCCTACTTGTTCCAGGGCAGTAGCCGCCCCACACTGAAAACCATAAGGTCCTAAGGTAGTGTGTTTCTATATAAGCTATTTAATCGATTAACAATCCAGTTGCCAGGACTTTGAAATGCATTTTGAATTATATTTGACGGCATTTTGTTATGAAAGAAATCATATAACTTATCTTGAATATCGTCTGACACTGGTGAGCTATTATAATCTATTTCCTTTAATGCCAGTTTCTTGACAATAGTTAATTCTTCATCACTGAACAATTTAGTCAATTGGTGGATTTCATTAGGAGATATATTTTCATTCGGCCGCGACTTAGTGGTCGCCTTATGGCGTGGTTTATACTTTTGCATATTGGTAATAAAAATTGGTAACATCAGCAGTTACCCGGGGTTCGAAACTAATTTAGTTTCTGCGTAAAATACTACGTAGCATCCAAGCATGTTTTTTATGGACGTCTACACGGTCTTGAATAAAATTACTCAGACCTATTTCTTGCATTGCGTTTGCATACTCATATGCTTTAAACAATGTGCCAATGACTTGCTCGTTATCATCATGTAATTTGGCAATCATAGCTAGGCCAGCCGGCACTTTTAATTCATCTTCGATTACACTTAGTTCAGCAAACCTAGCTAAACTGCCAGGAGCAAATGCGCCAAGGGCTCTAATGTGTTCGGCGATTGGATCAACTGCTAACCATAGTTCGGTATACAATTCTTCAAAGAATTTATGATATTGTGGGAAGTCTGGACCTTCTACATTCCAGTGAAAGTTATGTGTTTTTAAATAAAAAGCAAATGTACTGGCTTGTACAACTTTCATTGAGTGAACTAATTCTTCCATGTTACGATCCCTCGCCTACTAATCTACCATTGAATGGGTGTTTTGTACCCCATTTACCAACGGGGATATTTTTTGCTTTTTCCGTAGCTTTAACTTGAGGAGAGAATATTTTAGTATTCTCTTTTCTCGATTCAATTAACTCAAACAATCTCATAGCATACGAGCGGCATGAACAGCACGACTAACAGACTCGTGTAATTTTTGTACTACTTCTGCTACTTTTGCACTATTGCGTTGACCTGACGGTAACGACTCAATCTTACGAATAGTTTCTTTAACTTGTTTCTTAAGAGTAGCCATTTGAATTTGTGCTTCTTTGACTTTCTTTGGACGTCCACGACCGCGCTTTGGTGCATCAGGATCTGGCAACGGTCTTGTGCGAGGACGGCCGCGGCCACGTGGCTCACCGTTTTTGTCTTTGCCTTCTTCGTTGTCGTCTGAATCAGGCGCTCCGCCATAATTTTGTTTTGAACGATGAATTTGTCCAGTAGCAGTATATTCAACTTCGCCTTTGCTAGTTTGTTTTTTACTTCCAACTTTTGGTTTGTCATCATCAGTTTTAGATTGCCAATCAAAGGCACTGCCTTCTTTAGCCATTTTCTTTTTGCCTTCGTTTACCATACTTACTCCGATAGTATATTGGAACATTTCGTCCAATTCGTCAAATTGTGCTCGTGTCTCTGACACTAAAGTTTGTACAAATTTCGTAGCACCTTTGATGCTATCGAATGTATCTGCAATATTCTCACCTACATACACTTTAAATGTGCCAGCGGCATTTTGTTTAACAGAAATTTTAGTTGGGTCAGGAATACTAACATCTGCTTCTACTAAAGTTTCTTCTTCTAATGTACCAATTTTAATAGTATATTCTCCGTTGCTTTCAACGTAAAACGGAATAAAATCATTACTGTACTGTAATAATGTTTCCACAATATCTACTGCTGTTTGTTTAATGCGTGTCTTAATTCCGTTGTCAACGTAATAATCTACTCCATTTTCAAGTAGGTTTTCTTGTAATGTATTTACAATGGCATTTTCCAACGTTGGAAAAGATTCATTGTGAAATTGTTCTACACGTTCTCGATATGTCATGATTGATTCCTCATTTACTTTTGATGCTTGAGTTGCTGGGCCCATTGGTTTACCCATTTGCTCATATTTTTGTTTTGCTTCCATTTCACTTTTAGCGAATATATGGAACGTTCCAGTAGGATCTTGTGCTGTTTTAATACTAAACGAAGATTCACCCGGAGCCTTAGTAGTTGGATCAGGCGCATTAGGATTGGCCTGTGCATTAGGATCGTTGGGATTAGCAGGCGGCTGGCCTGGCGCTTGTGGAGCATTAGGATTAGCAGGCGTCTGGCCTGGCGCACCAGACATCGGCGGCTTTTGTCCGGGTAGCAATGGCTTTGTTGGTGCTATGGGTCCGGCCATTATTTTTTACCAAACATCTTAGACATACGCATTTGAACTTCTTGCTCGACCGATTCGTTACTAGTAGAACGTGTGGTTGATAATTTATATTGTGCCCACTCGTCCATTACATTTTGTTCTTCTAACTCAGGACGTCCAGTTACAAATCCTTTAAGTCCTCTACCCATTTGTCCTATGTGCTTTTTCATTGTAGGAATAGCACCTTGACGGACTATACTTGTTTCGTCTGCTGGCCACACGTCCATATCGCCATGGCCTATATGAACAAATACTTTGTTACCTTCTTGACGATCTACTTTACCTTTTTTGTTGTCATGGTAAACAATCTCTCCCATGGCAAACATATGAGCCCCATTACCTTCGGCTACATCTTCGCCGCCAAATTCTTCAACTATACGATCCATTAGCACTTCTTGAATTTCCTCAAAGTCATCATCTGGATGTAAACGCTTGTCGATTGTAATGTCTTCGGCCATGTTTTGCACGTATTTGCCTGCAGGTGAGCCAGACGACATCAAATTATATAATGCATCGTAGTCTTCGTCTTCTGCTATTTGCGATAATTCTAAATGTATATCTTTCATTACACCTTCCGCTACACCTTGCTCTTCGGGTAATACGCCCTTAGGACCTGCCAATGGTTTTGTTTGAATTCGCTTCTTAATTAAATCGTGCTTGGTTTGGTCAGGTCCATCAGATGCCATTATATCATCAAAGTCTCGGGTGGCAACACGCAACCTCTCCATGTCTTTGTTGGACCATTGACGATCTTTTGTGCCGCCTTCTGCAACTCTAACGGTTGTACTTTCAGTAACACCGTCAAATATAAATTTAGCAATCTTCTCTGCATCTTGCGGACTGGTACCTTCTATCTTCTTACTAATTAATTTGACTAACTTGTCCTTGTCAAACTCAGGATCTAAGTCACCACGAGATTTAGCATACTTTTGAATTCTTTTAATACCGTCTAATATCTTGCCTAGGTCTGGAGCAACTTCAGTTGGTACAGCTGGCTCAGTTGCTAACGCACCGGCTTGTGGTGCAGGAGCAGGAGTAGCGGCCGCCGCTGGTTGATTTTGTGTTGGGTCCTGTTGTGCATTAGGATCTTGTTGTTCTGCTTCGCTTATTGCACTTTCTTCATATTCGTGATGCCTATGAGCTCGGGTACCATCTAATGTAAATTCGTTGTTGTGTACATTTCTATATTCTACATAGTCCTTGACAGTTTCTAAGTAATCGGATGCAAGGCTAATTTTTTCAGCAATCCACGGCTCTAGAGGATCAGTGTCAGTAATCAACTTATGTAATTGAATGCCGTTTTTGATCGCCTTATACAGATTACTTTTTGCCATAAATCCAGCATCATCAGTGTCATCCAATACGCTTTCAATGATTTGTGTTTGCATTGATTTTTTACTCATATATTAACTCGCAGATTTGTACCCATTAAATGGGATTTTCATGTATTATTTAGCTGAAAAAGAAATAAAATAATTAAAGTTTTGGGATTCCGCGGCTATACATGCCGCCACGTTTTCGTAATGCACGTAGTTCATTAATAGCATGGTCTATTTCGCCAATATTCATTGTTAGTTCTTTAAAATCAGCGACGATGCTTTCCCACATTTCTAAACTATTATGTTGTTCTGCAGACTCTGCACGTTTAGATAACTCTTTTAATTGTCCCATTGCACGTAACCTACGTGAATTTAAATTACTGGGATTTGCCTTTGTGCCATATATGTCAGGGTTAGTTGGCTCATCTAAATTTGGCTGTATCGGCGTTTCTTTTATTGTTTTCTTTTTTCTAGGAATCCTACGTTGCATAGTTCCTATAGGCATTACTGCAACTGCCATTGACCCGGCACTTGTATCACCATCTTCGAGTAGGTCGTATAATCTCATCTTGCTTGCAGTATTTTAATGGTATTGCGTAAATCGGCAATAATATCTCTATCAGTCTTTTCTTTGGACTCTAAGTCATCGACTTCTCGATCTAACTGATCAACTTCTTGATCCAAGTGATCAATATCTTTTTCTTGCTCTGCGTCACTTCTAGATATTTTTTCTACTTCACGTTGGCCACCGTCTAATCCCACGTCTAGATATTTTAGTACGGCTTCTAAATCGTCGTGCTGTAAATTAGGATACATAGCACGGGCTTTTCTGGCAATTCTGGATATTTCAATATCCCCAGAACCTGTATGCCCTAGCGTATTTCTTCCTGATTTAAGTTCGTTTAATCTCATAGTAATATATTTATACTGAATAATACAGAATGTTTCATTTATTAGTAATTATATGGTCTGTTAACTTATTAGTATTGGGGATAGTAATGGACCATAACCATCCGCCTTTATAAAATGTTGCTTTGGTATTGTATATATTTTCTAATCTATGTACATTTTCAACAACGTCAGGGAACATACTATCGTAGTCATGGCCAGCAATTATTGCACCTGGTTTTAGGAAAGTAGAAAAATACACAATGTTGTCCCAGTCACTGGGATTGGTATGTGCCGCGTCTAAGAAAAACAAATCAATTAAATTGCCTGGATAAGATATCTTCCATGGGCTTAGGCCACGTACAGGTGTTATGTTAGGGTATTCTTTTGTGTTGTCACGAAACATGTCCCATAGTCTGTAATCAACCCCGGGCGTTGGACTGCCAGGATGCGCTTTAAAAGAAAGTGGGACTTGAAGAATAGTAGGAAACTGATCAACACATATTATTTCAACACTGGGATCACATGACATGGCCCAGCATACTGCGCTCCTACCAAAAAAGCTACCTACTTCGACTACAACTCCGTTTTTTGGAACTTGTGCGGCCCATTGTTCGATTACAGCCAATTCTTGGGTACTCATGTGCCCGGGGATATTTGTATTATATGGCATTAATGAAACAATAAGTAACTACCGACGACATCGTTGCGATTGGCTGAATTATCCCCATCACCTGGCATGACGATAACGTTCCATTTTGGTTTACTACCAATTGGAAGTTGCATCATTTCATCATAGGTTAAAATGGTAGTGGGGTCTATTGTATATTTGTGGGCTAAACGTATTTTAAATTCTTTACGTTTTTCTGGACTTGCAAATTGCATACGTCCTTTGCTATCTTTATTAAGATTATTACCATCCCTGTCAATCAAGTCAAAGAACATATCCTTGGGAACTACTTTACTATGCTTGGTGCGTACAATGTCAACTTTTTTCTCTTGCTCACTGGATGCGCCTTGACTAAAGTTCATATTAAAGTTCTTAGGACGGCTTGCATTGGCTACATCTCCCATTTTAGTATAAGCATAAAAACTTACGCCTGGGTTTGTGTTAGCAACGGAATAAGCCATATCTAAATATTGCTCGCTAAAGAAGTCTCCAGCATCATGCCAACGCACAACAGTCTTGGCTCCCTTTTTAGCATTTTTTAATTTAGCTTCGGCAATCTCGTCATTGAGTTTTGCCGAGAAGCCTTCTGGATCATTTAATAAGAAGTTAAGCATACGTGACAGTCCTAGGCTAACTGCCTTAAACATAACATAACTACCTTTCATCGCATAGCAATATGTTTTGCAAGCGCCGGCCCCGGGGCAGGTATCTACTACTACAAACTCGCCGGTATTCTCATTTACTGCAAGACCTTTAAGAGCCGGTAATCCAATATCATATACTGCTTCGGTGCCAGTTTCACTATGTTGCATCTTAGCATTTTGTCCTAGTATACTTTTAGGACGTTGCATAATTGCAGACTTAAGAGCTTCTGTATTATATTTTTTTCCAGCTTCATCTTTAACTTCAATGTTGCTACCGTGTACATATGGATAATCAAATTTATCTCGTTTGGTTTTCTTTTTTGTTTTGCTTCTGTCCATGAAGTCTTGCATTTCATCATCTGGAATAGAACGATAGTTTGCACCTAGGCCAAAGTCGCCTGGTGCTTCTTTTAAACTGCCTTCCGCCACGCCTTGCTCGTTACCAACTTCGGTTGCTTCACCTCCGGCGGAATATGCTAATTCTTGTATGGAGCCCCAATACTTACGTGGAGCAACCATAGTGTCGCCATTCCATTCAACTACTGACCCAAACTGCTTCATAACATGATTGTAGGCGTTTTCTGAATCAACTTCAAACTTTACAGTATCTCCCGAGCTTTCCGCTACACCTTGCTCGTCGACTTCTTTATCATGAACAAAATCAGTTAAGCTAATAACTGATAGTCCGTTAATCTTTTTTTCTTCGTTAATGTCGCTGGCTATAGCGTTCTCGACTAATTCTCTAAATCTCATATAGTTCCTTGTAGTAGTAGTTTTCTAAAATTTTCCATAACATATTTTGTTGCCACACTCTGCATAATTCCAGCCAATGAAAAATTAGTATCCATAAAGATTTGGTCATCTTCTTCGTAAAAATCAGTTATTAACAAATAAGCATTAGAATGTTCAGTTACCCAATCTTGGAAAACATCTAAGGTATTATCAAACCATTCGTCCTCGTCGAGCCCAGTATGATAGTCTTGTTGTAACTGACGTATAACACTAAACAATAGCTCTGCAACGCCGTCAGGTTCTTGTAATTGCTCGAAGAATTCATCTGCGGCTTCACGTGCTATACCTTTGTCAATGTACGCTTTTAAATCTTTGGCCGCATCATTGGCCATGGCCCTTGATTGAACTTTATATTCATTCTTAAGTCCAGTATATATAGACTGTATTACTTTTGGTAATTTCTTTTCTAATTCTTGCCTAGACATAAAGAACGCAACTTCACTATTTTTTATAGCTTGGTCATGAAATAGTTTTTTAAGTTGCGGGAACTTATTGATGATAACAAATAAGTCTGCATTCTGATCCTGCTCATCCATGAACTGATGACTTTGGAAGTGAAACTGATATTTCTCGCCTGCATACTCCGGCTTAGTTGGAATAATAATGTATAATTCACCCTTACTAGCATAGGTATCAAACAGGTTATTACTTTTTGCGGCAGTACACCATTTAGTGCCTTGCCCATAATAGCATGCCGCTTCTTTATTATTTGGGCGCAGTACACGAACCGTAGCATCTTTGTATATTTCGTCTGAGCTACCTTTGTCAGTTAACTCTTCTTCATCGGGGTTAGGATATTCATCAACGACACTTAGGAAATCTCCTATGTTAGCATAACGCATAAAATCGTTACGTGGAGCTGGAATTTTTTTCTTACGTTTTAATTTGTCAAACTTTGTTAAGTAATCAGCTACAGTAGACCCCATGTCTTCAAATGCTGTCTGGCCATTGGTATATATTTTAGTTAGTGCTTGGCTATACTCTTTATTGCGGGTGGGGTCGGATCCTTCTATCTGCGTCATTACTAAGTCTAATAACTGATCATCTGAGACTTCTGTACTTCTGAATTGCTGTGGGATACTGCGGTCTTTACGTGCCACAGTGACGACCTTGCCACCGTAGTTTTTTAATGTAGCATCTCTATTATATTCTAATAGTTGATGCTGGTTGTCAGGTATAAAAAGTTCGTACAAACGCATAATATGATCCAATAACTTATATTTATTGAATTATTTTCATTTGATTTTGTTACAGAACAGCAGGATTTACGCCAACTTGTAGTAGTCTATTTCTAACTATTTCTTCCATACTTGTGGCAATGGCATTGTCTTCATCCCACATTGTATCGAAATTTAAATCTATGTTTTCTAGTATACCCAACTTAATAAACGTTTTTTGAATCCTAGGAGTTAATAGCCCGATATCTCTTATAATAGGAACTATCCTACTCATCATATGCTTTTTAACTTTATGATATCCCACGTTATCTTTGATCTGACGGCCAACATCTTTCATGTCCAGATGATGGTCCAGTATTTCTGTAAAATCTAATCTTGCGTATAACCACATTACACAAGCAATTAAATAGTCTTCTCGGTCAATTAACTCTTGTGCGGTTAATTTACTAAAATGGTCCTTAAGAACATATCGTCCAAATGCTATGTGTCTAGCTTCGTCTTGCATAATATATGCCAACATGCTTTTAGCCAAGGGGTTAGTGGCATTGTCTCGCATCAATTGCATACTGCCCAGTCCCCATCCCTCTGCAACAACGTGACTGTTCAACATGACCAAGTCCCACTTGTCGCTTTTAAACGCAACTTCATACATTTTCATCAAGCTACGCTGTACTGGACGAACCATGTCAATCCTATGAGCAAATTTACCAAACGCTTCTATATGTCTGCTTTCGTCTATAGCCTGTGTAGTTGCAAGCCACTTAGCATCGTGGTCAGGAGCACTTTCTATTATCTTTGCCGCACTAATCATTGCACCTTGTTCGCCGTGTAAAAATGCACCAATTAAGTAAGCATTATAATCATATATAATACCGTCTTGCGCCTTTTTGCCCAATTTGCCCCATAACTCAGTGCCGTATAAAGGTATAATTGTTTCATCTATACCCATGGGATTAGTGGGATCGGTAGGTATAGTCCAATCAATTCTAGTCTGAGCGTCCCATTGTCCAATTTTAGCTTTTTCGTAGAGTGTTAATAACTCTTTACGATGGTCATTATATTCCCAACTAAACGTAGTGGGACACCCATTAGCAACTTCCCACGAAATGGGATGATCGGCGGGTAACTGACTTACTGTAGTATGTGGACCTAAGGGATGGAGTTTTTGATACATGTTAATCTGGTAGATATTGGCTGTTAGGGAAGCTAACCGATACCGGCTTCATTGCAGTAGTGAGACGAGTAATTAATGTTTCTCCTGTGTGGGCATAAGCATGGTTAGTAAGGAAACAAAATTGTACATGCCAGCATCCAGCTGGATTATTAATTACACTTTTTACATGCAGGTCATTACTTACAATTATTGGTGTTGTTAATGCCACGGAATCCACAAGTTGCCCTGACTCTGCGTCATACAATTCCAATGTGTGATCAGCGCCATTTTTAATAGGAACATACATGGTTAAACGCAATAGCCACCATGTGTTTAATTGACTAGCTTCTTTTTGTGTTGCAACGTGTGTCTTAATTTGTTTAGAAATTTCTACTTTTGGGTATTCTTGTTGTGGTAACCCAATAATATTGAAATATCCCGGAGTCACGGCATTTGATCCTGTTAGGATTTGAATGGCTTCCCAATTCAATAATGTATATAGGAATTCAGGAGGCTGAAAAGATTTATACAGTGGCGGCCCGTCGCCAGTGATATTGGGTTCAATAGGAGTAGTTACATAATTTTCAATCATGTATGTTTGAAAATCTTCTAGTCTGTTTAATCCCAGTCGTTTATAGTATATGCTCATAGCGATTCCTTATTATACAGTATTTACCTTACCCCGTCAACTTTTTTTGGGCATAGGATCTTCACCGGTCAGACTTTGACGGGCAAACCACAGTTTAAACCATTCATCTGTACCTGGACGTATATTATGCTGTCGTTGATATTCAGCTTTGTCTGTGCCAACGTGTCCGTCAACAGGGCTTTCTGAGGATGCCCTATGTCTTTCCATAATGCCTAGGCTGTCTATCCCTGCTAATTTTTTAAGCTCGGCCAGTGCTACTGGATCTACAATAGTGTCAGGTATTGTTGGGTCATCGCCCGGACTCCTGAAAGTCTCGCTGGTAATTTTGTATTGTTTCATAGTCTTTATTATTTAATATTTCTAATTTAATTAGGTAATCTATGTACATTTTAAAAAATACAGGATCTTTTAAATGACTGCGGTCAGCAGTATATATCACAGAATCAGGATTAAGTTCTATAAGGTTGGGAGTTGGCTCCAGTGCTAATGCACCTGACGTAATTCTGTTAAGTACCCAGTTAAATTTTTCATTAACCCAATACCAATATATAAAAAACTCAGTCCCGTCCCATTCTGTTTCAGTATATGCAGTAAAGTCAAATTTATCCCATAGTAGTTTGAGTTCACTGACATTAAAAACCCAAGGAGTGGTAGTGTCAGGACACAGTCCTATGTCTTTTCCGTTAACCCAGGACTTACTATTGGTATTTACTTTATAACTCCATTTATGATCATAACCTATTTGTTCAGAAATACCGTTTAGTAACACATAGTCTTCATTGATAAATTCTGTGGATTCTACGGGCTTTATCAATGCATTTTTACAATCTAAAATTATTAGCCATTCTACTTTAGCAACTAGTCCTGCCCATAATTTACAGCATTGTTGCCTGTACCATCCATTATACTGTGTCATAATAGGAGCCATGTAGTGTTCTATTTTCCAGTCCGTCAAAATATCAGCAGTTATACCTTTATATTCATCACCCATATCTTCCGAAATAAAAATGATATGTTTATTACCTAACCAATTCTTTGCTAATGACTTTAAACAAATATGAAGTAAATGGTAATCTTTATAACATACTACAAGTACAATAGCATGAGAATCTATACGTGGGTTTTTATAATTGCGTGGTTTATTTCGATATACCCACGTAGATTTTGATGTCGAAGCTTGTATTATTCGTTTAAGCCAATTCACTACTATCCCTGAGTTAGTGCCTGCGGCGACGATGCTTAATTTGCTTAATTTTTTTTGTAGGGTCTTTAAGAATAATCTTTTTAACTCTTAGCGTAATAGGATCTTTTTGGTATACAAAGAAATGCTCGCCGTGTTTTACTGGAACACCTAAATTAACTTCTCGACCTTTGTAAGTAGCTTCATTTAAACCATACCCATCACGGATAATATTTAATAGTTCGCTTACACTAGCTTCGGTATTAGGCAATTTACCTTTAAAAGCATCGTCGATATACGGATCACCTTCTTCTACGGTGCCTAATGCGTATGTAAAGAATCCATCCCCAACATTGTCAATAATAGCAATATACCACTCATCATCAAGTTGGCCTTTAGTGCTAAACATAAAAGCGTCATCGCTTTGGCGCTGACCTTTCCAGCCCGTGGCTTTCATGGCGCTGGTGATTTTGTTCACAACTTCTGGCCAAGATATTACATTCCCTAACTTGCCTTCAGCTACACCATGTCGTTTCATTAAACTATAAATCTGACTGCCTGGCTTTGCAGTTTGTCCGGATTTTAAAAACGCACGAATCATGCTTAATTCTTGTTGCTTGCGTTGTGCAGAATCGTCAGCGGCATGCCCTACCATGTCGTTACTATCGTTGCTGTTTGCGCTGGGTTCATAGTACCAGCCCATGCCCGGGTCATCACTGCCTGTGCGCCGCGGGTTATCAAATTTGAAATAGGCAATTTGATCTTTACCCCAATAGCCTTTAAACACACCAGTGGCATCATCGATGTCTTCACGGTCAAAGTGACCTGATTCGAATTGACCAAAGAAATCTACGCTACGACTAAAATGCTCTGGCTTGGGATATTTGTATGGGTCATCACCGGATCCGTCATCTCCACCAGGTCCTGGTGCAAATTCAGATATAGTGTATTCAGTTAATAATTCGTATAGTCGCATAGTAAAACAGCCCTTGATATTATTTATCAAGGGCTGTTATGCTAACGTTACTAATTACTTAGCAACAAAAACTCTAGCAGATTGAACTGCTAACTCTTGCCATGGCTTGAAGAAAGAATTAACTTTCTCTTGGTCATAATGCTTGGTAAATTCAGAAGTAAAAGTTTTTGCTACAGCACTTTGTGCTTCTAGCAAACTTTTAGTAAACTCTAAAGCGGCTTGGTTAACACCAGTTGCGTACTGGGTTGTGGTTTCTTTGATTTTTTCTAACATAAAATTCTCCTTAAAAGCGAGTTAAAAATAGGAACCCCATCGTAGGCATTCCATGTGTACTACGGTACAAACTGTAGTATAACATTATTTATGTTGCAGAGCAACATATTTCACTAAGTATTTTAGTGACTAGCCACTAATTTAAAGCTAGCCAAATTCTTACCTTTACTTTCGCACATAATATCTGCCCAATCATTATGTGTAAGTGCCCATTGATTAACTGCCTCATTCCAATAAAAATTACTGTGTGCTCTGAGTTTGCCTTTTTTATGGCCTGCTTCCATTAATGATAAAAGAGAGGGTAACTGTAATCCGGAATGGCCGACAAGTACGTCGTCACGACTGACGGAGTAATGTATAACAGGCCTAACACCGCGCCAACTATCAATAATTTTTTTAATACGGTCATCAGTTTTTTCAATATATTCTCCAGTTTTAATCCAGTGATGATGAATATCTAGTACTAGCGCACAAGTATCCATTAATTCTATGCTCGAATCGATACCCCAAGAGATTTCGTCGTTTTCGATTGTAAGACAGTTTCTTGCTTCGGGGCTGAGTCTTGGGATAACTGCTTTGATACCGCTGGGGCCGGCTCTACCTGCAATGTGGACATTGATTTTAAAGTCCTGAAAGGTTTGTCCATAACCCATCCAACGTGCCATGTCAGCATGATATTCAAACTCCTCGATGCTTCTATTTACTACATCGGGACGGTCGCTAGCCAGAACGCAAAACTGGCCAGGATGAAAGCTAAGACGTACACTAGTGTTACGAGCGTGGTCGCCAACCACCAAAAAATTGTGCTCAAGATAGCTAACAACATCAGCGCGACGCCAAAAGTAACTCCAACTAGGCTCGGTATAAGCAGGAAGCAAGTCACTACTAATACGCACCATACGAAGATTTTCATTTAATGTTCCTACTCTTTCTACAAGTTTGCGGGTAGATTCAATGTTTTGAACCATTAAGTCCCACAGTCGTTGTTCTGCAACTTCTTTAGTTTGCCTATTTAACCAGCTAATAGTAGTAGTACCGGTGTTGTACTGTTTACAGTCATCAGTGGGTTTAATACCGTTAACCTGATCAGGATTATCAATCCATTTACAGGCAAAACCAATTCGTTTAATCATGTTTAGTTACCACTTTCCATTGACCCCAGCAATGTTTATGTTCTTCTGTTTTTAACAGCCAATCAATTGTAATAATTGCTTTTGTAATATTTTGGCACGAAAACTCTATTATAAACGGAGTTTCAACTTTAAGTGGCTTACTAAATTTTAAATCCATCTTTGCGCTAAGTGCATACCTAATGTCTTTAAAATGTTCTTGATCCGTAAACTTACTGCGTACTAGCCACAGTGGCAATTTACTGACAATAAAGCCACCTTGCACTACGCCATGTACAATATGTATTTCTTGATCATCGCCACTAATCCTAGCAAAGTCTTGTACTTCTACTAGAGTAAATTTATCGTTATATCCAAAGGCCATTATTCAATAATTTTAAGTTGAGTAACATTCATTATTTTAAAACTTCGCCATTCTTGCTTGTCTGTGCAAAATACACTCATTACTTCTGGGTTGGCTTTTTTAGTGCCTTTACTTTCTACTAGGGGATAACTTCCTTCCCTAAGAGTGCATGGCATAACACGCTGAGAGCCGTCGACTTTAGTAAAAGTAATTTCGCAATGATTCTCTCGCAAAAGATCTTTAATTGTCTCGTTACGTTGGTCCAGAGTATCTTCTGGGGTAAATTCAATTTCAAACATTTGAATGTTCCTTTGTTAGTTGATAAATTAATTCTAATTCTTTTTTTGCTTGATCTACATTGTCTACGGCATGCTGTATGCTGGCATGTGTTTTAGCCAGCGCCTTAATTTCAGCTTCTTTGTGCATCTGATCCATGACCCACCTTACGGCCACTTCAAGAGTTGGATCTACGTTGACAGTGGTCATTGGCGTACTAAGTTGTTGCCAACCATTACCATCATACACTTCCGTGTTGTGTGTACCGGTGTTATATCTTAATATACCAGCACTCTGGGCGCCAGGACTAATATATGGTGTATGGGTACTACTGGTATTAATATGAATTAATGGACTAGACGATGTAATATGCATATCAACATTATAGCTAAAAATAGCTTAGATGTCAATTATTATTTTGATAATTGGTATAATAGGATAACTTCATCCAAAGCATGTTTGATAGTTGGATTGGTTTTAGCCATTCGGTGAATCTCACCCCACATCTTGCTTTCCATAATATGTTCGTGTAGTGGACGGCCATCAACTGTGCGATTGTCTTTTATTAAATCGCGAGCTGATGAGCCTGGTAAACGTTCATAAATGGTTTGGCCACCATCAGGGCTTTCATATATTGGCATTAGCAGTACTAGCTTCTATATTAAAGTCAAACGGAAATATTGTCAAGAGTTTTCTAGATAATATATCTCCATCTATTTTGCTGATATTGGTAGTTAGCGGAATGTCATAGCAATGGTCGTCATCTCTTGTATGATATATCATCACTGTACCATCGTCTTGTTGATCGATTAATTTACCAACTGGACTCTTATATACCAATTTAAAATATTCTTTAAGAACAAGACTATCAAGTTCATCGTCGGTTACTATTCTAATAAAATGATCAAACTCTTGATCATCAGTAACTGGCATTGTTATGTTATTAGGGTTCATTTTAGAATGTTACTGTTGTAATACTGGCAAATGCTGTCCATTTGATAGTAGTACTTGCTAGTCCAGTTGCTGATATAGTCAACGTATTTCCGGACAATGCTACCACAGTATTTAAGTCTGGACTAGTTGTTGCTATTAATTCTTTATTATTGGATCCTACCAGTGATGTTATTCCACCGACATTGATAACCAATCCTTTAATAATACTGGCATAACGTTGTGTGCTATTAGCACCCACAAACTTAATTTCAAAACTAGCACTGGACTCTGTGGGAATAGTGATTTTTGTAGTTCCTACAATGGTTAACTGGGTAGAACTAGCATCAGTAGTAGTGCAGGTCAACACATAATTGGAAGTATTAACAGTGGCATCAATGTCGCTAACAACCATTTGTTTATTGTTTATTGTTGTCTTGGCATAAGTGGTTGACCAACGATTGGTATCACTACCAATATTATAAGTGTCGGTGGTTAACGGTAATATATCACTGTTAACTTCAGCCGCTAATGTAATAGTATCAGTAGGAGCATCGCCTAGTGTAATATTTCCGCCGGCTGTAATATTGCCAGATGCATAAAAGTCTCCAGTTACATTAGTGTCACCGTGCAATTCTACTGTTCCTGTTCCTGTAGGGAATAAATTAACTGTTAAATTTGGTGCAGTGCCAGTTGTTGTAATTCTACTAGAACTAACTGCGCTAGATACATTTCCATATCGATCCACAGTAATGTCAGCATATTCATATGATCCAGCTGTTACACCAGAATCTGGAACACCTACCGTTCCAGCCGTTGCATCGTAAGTCAGTGGCCCTTGTACACTAATGGCGCCACGAGCGCGAGCATTAGTGAAATACATTGTACCACTTGTAACACTTGATTGTGGATCTTCACTGATTTGTGAAGTATTCCGTGGGATTGTAATCTGTCCGGTAGCAGGGTTGTAATTAGCAATTCCAGTTGTGTAACTTAAACTGGCTCTTGCTCTCGTATCTGTATAAAATAGCTTATTACCTTCTACTAGAACAGTTGTGCTTGGATTATAGGTTATTACGCCATCGCCACGAACATATCCAACTGGATTGACTAGTGTATTATCTAACGCCACACTGATAGCACCACGTGCCCTGTCATCTAAATAATATTTGTTAGTTGAACCTTCTTCTATAACATCAGTTGTTTGTGCATCCAACTGTGCAATAGTCCAACGGCGAGTTGCGGCTTCTAGTGCTTCAACTGGATCACGTGATAAAATCAACGGGCCAGTCATTGTATCACCAGATCGAGTTACTGCATTGCCTCCGATTGTTGTAATATTTGTATAAAAGTCCGGGTCATCACCAATGGCCGCGGCCAATTCGTTTAGTGTATCTAGTGTTCCGGGTGCGCCACCAATTAAATTATTAACAGCGTTTGTCACCCACTTAGTGGTAGCGACTAGGTGGCTGTTCTCCCCGTCGGCGATTTCGTAATTAGCGATCAGCCTGCCAGTACTGGCATCAAATTCTATGTCGCCTCTAGATACAATTCTTGTTGTCATTTTTTAGCCCTTGATTATTTCTACTACTATACCATTGCCAACTAATTCTTGTACAACTGCTTCTAGATTTCCAATAAGATCGTGGGTCGTAATCGATTCTCCATCATCTGTACTATCTTTAACTAGTTTACTTAATTTAACAACGATAAGCTCTTCTTGTATTTTTGCCATATCTCTCTCCAGTATATTGTATTTATTTGCTTTAGGTCGTCCTGAGCATTATACTATGTTGAATAAATACTCACATAATGAATGATATGAAATATTTGATTATAAGCCAGGAAAATTTCTGCGTTTATACTTGGACAACAAGGGTAATTACTGCAAATGCTTTAATTTCGGGTGATGGGGACTCAATGATCCGCGGAGTTACCATTAGTAATTGTATAAGTTACAATACAATAACTGACAGAGATATGTTTGTTAATAAAGTATACCAGATTAATAACCATAGAAATGAACTAGTAGAAGTACCATCAGGAAACGTAACTGATAGCTGGAAAGAAAAACAGCAGTTACTCAGATACAAACAGGATGCATTTTGGAATTGGGAATCAAACATCAATGCCAGTTTAGCCAGAACTATTAAACATACATGGGATTCATTTGATGTTGTGGCCCAGGAGGCATTGGATGCTAGTAATCCTGTAACAGGCGAATACAGTATACTAATCCAAGAATATGCACGTACATTGGAACAACCTATAGAATTAGCATATAAAGAATTAAAACTACGAATTGACTCAGACAATATTACAAAGTTTAGAGTATCTGCTTTAGAAGAAAAATGGAAAAATAGAATTAATGCTTGTGTAACTAAAGAAGAAATAGAACTAACCAGACAAGCTATGGTTAGAGAATTGTGGTTGAACAGTTTAATATGACAGCATTATATTATTTTAATCCATTAACTATTAAAACTATGCCTACCCCGGATGTAGCGTTATGGGAAAATGTATATAGGCTGATTGGGACAGCAGTTGGTATGTGCGACCGAACCGAAACCTTTACTCAGCCAGTAAATTTATCCATATATCCCAAATGTCAATTACCGGAGTTATATACTACATCACTAACCTACGACGATTGTATTGATCTGAGGGTAAAAGAAATATATGAAGCCAGTGTAAGGCTTGATAAACCTATTGGTATATTATGGAGTGGCGGCATCGATAGCACCGCGGTAATGGTGGGGTTCCTTAGGAATTATAGTTTAGCTGACCTTAAATCTAGAATTAAAGTTATAATGAGTACCGAGTCATCGTTTGAAAATTATGCATTTTATAAAGATTATGTAATTCCCAACTTTGAATTAATCACTAGTGAAATGACTCCTTGGTTATTTGACGGATCGATGATCCTAGTAACCGGGGAATTCAATGACCAGTTGTTTGGTAGTGACTTGATTAAGTTTTATCTAACTTCAATAGGCGCTGACGAAATTAATGACCAGTTCTCTAGAGATAAGATTTTTAAGTATATTAACAGTAAAATTAAAAATGAAAAAGTTAGTAATATATTAATAGATGCGGTTATAGAGTCTAGCGTAAAAACAAATATTACCCTGGAAAAAAACAACGATTTCTTTTGGTGGTATAATTTTTGTTTTAAATGGCAATGTGTACATTTCAGAGTCTATGCATTGGCATTCCCATCATTAATTAATAATATAACTGAAACGTGGGATAATACATTTATGTATCATTTCTATCAAACTGACGATTTTCAACGATGGAGTATTAGTAATCCAAGTGTTAGGTATATAACTGATTGGAAGAATTACAAGTATACTGCAAAAGAAAGCATCTATGCATTTAATAAAGAATTAGAATATTTTACAAATAAAGTTAAACGTCCCAGTTTGTATACTGTGTTTAACCATAGAATTTTAAATGAAGCGGTTACTAGTGACTTTAGGATACTAGAAAAATTTAATCCTATAGATTATTATAATCCAGATAGCATGTTCAAATAAAAAGCCGCAATTGCGGCTTTCTACTTAGTAAACTTAAATGTTACGCTACTACAGTACTTGCGGTAATACCATTGGCTAGGTTATAGTCTTTTCTTGCAAGCCAATGTTCGTTGAGTAAGCGGGAAACCTGCCATGTATCATACGATGCTTGATTTTCAAATACCATTTGTGTACGCCATGTGTTTGTATCTACTGCACTACCAGTAAAAGATGTTACACCTGGGAAACTTCTAGCCCATGCTATATAAGCCGTATTTTTTGTAGACTCTGCTACGTTAAACCATTGCTTGTCTGCAGGTTTAATAGCTGTAGTTGTCAATGTAATTGTCGCCATTTTATATCTCCGTTTATGTTCTGATTTTAAGGATTAGTTCGGTGTACTACTGTACTAGTAATTCCCTTAGCCGAATTGTATGCTCTTCTCGCTTGCCACTCAAATCGTTTTTTCGTAGCATCGTGGTAGGCTAATGCCGCCGCCTGACTAGTAAACACCATTTCTGATTGCATGATATTTGAATTGTTAGGCAAAGTGCGGGCTACACTAGAAACAATACCAGGCAATGTAGCCACAAATGCTACCCATTGCGGATGCGAGTGAGGAGCAGTATCTGCCCACCACTTAACATTAGCTGGTTTTCGAGTAGTTGTAATTACAGTAAATGACATGTGAATAGTCCTATATTATACTGTTATTTATCCGTTTCCAAAAGTTCTCTATGTAAAATTACTTTAAATATTACCAAATCAACAGCACCTAACATTAGCTTTAGCATTAATAAATCTTTTTCATCATTGAAATACATAGTTATAGTATTCCAGTAGCTTAGATTATCGCCCTTGGAATTAAGTAACGCTCTTGCATTTTTGCTAAGTTCATAGTCTTTTTTGCTAATATTAACAAGGAAACTGCCCAGTCGTTTAACTAATAGTTTATTTTCCGGTGTTGCTCGTAATTCAGTTTTATACCTGTATCCGGGATGCCCAGCGGATGCTAGAAATAGTTGGGCCCTGAACAATGGAGTAGATATCAAATCATTGAAGCCTATAATTTGTTTAGTATTATAAGGTACCCATACTTTAAATAAGCAATCAGTAAATTGTGTTGCTATTAAACGTGCCTGTTCAACCGTTTCTATAAAAACATTTACGCTATATCCTTCGCTTCGTGTTCGTACCGAAAACCCATTTAAGTCCGCAAATCTTTTAATTTCCCAAGATAGTTCTTGTACCAGTTTCCATGCGATTTTTCTAGATTTTGCATCCATCCTCCAAACGGGTATTTTAGTAACAGTATCTTTTAAAGAAATATCATAGGACAGTTTAAAAAACATGTTCCCATATAGTGGCTTCTCTAGGAAATAATGTTGATAATTATCGACGACTCTTACTTCATCTTTAATTTGATAATACTCGTTCATCTTCTCTTAGTTTCTTTAAAATCCCACCCTGTTTTTGTTCTGCAAAGTTTAATATTAAGATTTTTATAATCAGAACTAAACAATATCTTCTTACTAAGCGGTTGTTTGATTTCTGTTGCAATAAGTCGCTTCAAAGGACGGGCTCCCATTGTTTCATTATATCCATTATCAATTAACCACGTAAGGGCTTGCTTGTCTAATGTTAATTTTAAGTTTCTTTCGGATAACTGACCATTCATTTCATTTATAAACTTGTTAACAATGTTAATAATTACAGTTTTATCTAGCTTATTAAATTTAATAATGCCGTCTAGACGATTGCGGAATTCCGGAGTAAAGAAACGTTTCATTTCTTTATCTTCTGACCCAGTTACTTTGCCACCACTAAATCCAATGGAATTCTTTTCGGCATCGGCCGCTCCTAAATTACTAGTCATAATTAAAACAATATTGCGGCCGTTAACAGTTTTGCCGTCACTACCTGTAACAATGCCAGCATCCATTAATTGTAAGAATACGTTAATAACACTAGGGTGCGCTTTTTCAATTTCATCCAGTAACAATACACAATTAGGATTTTTTTCAATTTCATTAATAAGTTTACCGCTACCGCTACTACCATCACTATACCCAACATAACCCGGCGGGCTACCTATTAGGCTGGCTACTTTATGTTGTTCTTGATATTCGCTCATATCAAATCGCACAAGTTGTTGTCCCATGCTCTTACTAAGCTGTAGTGCTAACTCAGTCTTACCAGTACCTGTTGGCCCTAAGAATAAGAAACTACCCAGCGGCTTATTGGGTTCTTTTAATCCAGCCTGTGCAATATATAAACTGTTTAGTAACTCGTCAATTGCATGATCCTGTCCATACACAACTGATTTCAGCTTACCTTCATAATCAATCTTGCCAGGGTCTTTGTCATTTACTGTGGTTAATCTATCCAATGGAATTTTAGTAATCTGACTTACTTCAAACTGGATATCTGACACTTCAATAATTAATTTACGTTTTGATTCTGGCTTAATGCGTTGTCGCGCCGCGGCCGCATCAATGATGTCAATGGCTTTGTCCGGCAATTGTTTATCTAGCATATATTTGCTACTTAAATCAACTGCGGCATTAAGTGCTTCTTTAGTATACTTTAACTCATGGAAGTTTTCGTAACTACCAATTAATCCTTGCAGTATTTCTTTTGCTTGATCTACAGTAGGTTCAGCTACATCTAGTTTATAAAAGCGTCTGCCCATAGCCCTATCCTTTTCAAATATCTTTCGATACTCTTCGTGGGTAGTTGAACCTATACAACGTATTTTTCCATTGTTCAGTGAAGGTTTAATTAGATTAGCCATATCGGCACTGCCTCCACCGCCAGAGCCTGCTCCCATAATCATATGTATTTCGTCAATGAACAAAATAGCATTATCACGTTTTTCTAAAATTTCTAAAATGTTCTTCAAGCGTTCTTCGAAGTCACCACGATACTTGGTTCCTGCTAGTAATGATCCAATATCTAGACTATATAGTTCATTGTTTTTTATAATGTCAGGCACTTGGCCATTGGCAATTTTATATGCCAAGCCTTCTGCAATAGCAGTTTTACCAACGCCTGGATCGCCCACTAGGATTACATTATTCTTTTTACGACGGGCAACAACTTGTGTTAGGTCTTCAATTAATCGATCCCTGCCGATTACTGCATCAATCTTTCCTAGTACTGCTTCGTCACATAAATTTTTACAAAACTTAGCAAGGAACTTATCTTCTTCTTTGCGGCGACGTTTGTCTTTGTTATTCGGGTCGGCAGTTTCTTCTTGCTCTTCTTCTGCAGATTTTTGCAAAAATGCAATAACAGACTCTTTAGTAATTCCCTGACAGGCAAGGAAATAACTAGCATGACTATTTTTTTCACTGAGAATACTTAACAAAATATCAGTTATCCCAATGAAATTTCTTCCATTGAATAATGCTTGTGTAAACGCTCTATTGAAACTTCTTTCCAGCGTTGTTGTTTTTCTAGGCTTTTGTTTGCCGATTATTTCAATCTTTGCTTGTTCTCCTAGAAAAACTAACAACTCAGAATGTAATGCTGATACATCTCCACCCAAAGTAGTTATTAATTCCTTGCCCCCGTCGTCTTCCAGTAATGCAAATAGTACGTGTTCCAGTGTTACATATTCGTGTTTGTTGTCAGACGCCAACGCAAAAGCGCGGCCGATCATCTCATTAATTTTATCTTTATCACTCATATGTTTCCTTTAATTCCTCAATCGTTTTGGTTAAGTCAGTTTGTGTTAGTTTAGGTATATCTATATTTAACTTAACTAACATATCACCCCTTAATTTGTTAGCACCATAGTACATGCCATATCCTCTTAATCTTAATACCGTTCCGGGTTGTGTACCTGGTTGTATTCGTGTTTCTAGTAGTTTACTATCTATTGTTGCAACTTGCAAGTCCATTCCAGCCATTGCACTCCATACAGATATTCGTTCTTCGGTTATTAAATCAATTCCAGCACGTTCAAATTTTACATGCGGACGTTCTTGTATTGTCACATATAAATCCCCAGCTGTGGTTTGGGCAATTGCTTTACTGCCTAAGCCTTGATATCTTACACGAGTTCCTTGTTTATAGTCTGGATGTAATTGAAGTTTAATTGATTGTGAAAGAGTATTTGGTAATCTTAAATTTACAGTAATTTCTTCACTATTAAATAACTGCTCTAAGTCAACAGTTATATCAACATGAAAGTCTTGATTCTTTGGACGGCCGCCCGGGCCGTTTTTAAATATATGCGAGAATGGATCAAATCCGGTTTGTGCTCGATGTTGGGAAAACACACTTTGGAGGTCTTCCCATTCAAATGGATGACTAGACTGTTGTGGTGATTGGTTTGTATTTGGATTTGTTAATGCATCATATGCTACTTGAATCTCTTGGAACTTGGCAGTATCTCCTCCTTTGTCGGGATGATGTTTACTGGCTAACTTGCGATATGCTTTTTTAATTTCATCATCACTTGCACCAGGGCTAAGACCAAGAATTTGATAATAATCCATGTGTTATTATACTACACATAATACTATATGTCAATTACTTTACGCTATTGAATATAATTTTTTGAGTGTTATACCAATCGACCCATGCATCATGTTTAACTGCACATTCATAATACGTTGTGTAGTTTTCAACAACAACTCCAGTTAAGTCAACAATTGATGTAGGATCAGTGGTTACTATTTTTAACTTATATGGACATTTTTCCAATAATTCTTTTGGAACATCAGGAAATGATCTTTGTACGGGAACGGTAGTACATCCTGTGCAAGTAGCCAATATTATTAATAATAACAATACTGCAACAATAATGGTACTAGTTCGATTTTGATTGTCGTTCATTTGTCTTTCCCCACCTCGCCAAGAATATCATATACCTGCTGATAGGTCTTTTCAATCATGTCTAACTGTTCTTCACTGAGATCACTTTCCTCGAATTTTACCAAGTCTTTGGCCAGTTCAGTTTGTAGTTGTTTAATTGCGCTCATTTCTTAACCTCCACCGGCGTATTAGTTGCCGCGGCATTATGGACTTCGATAATTTTTGTAGGTATAGGACAACTTTCTACAAATTTAATAACTTCTCTATCTTTAACTACTTCTCTATCCAAGTATTGCTTGATAACTAAACCTTGTTCTCTAACTATCTTTGTTTTAGTTACTACTTTAACTTGTATATCGGTATTTGCTTGTTTACTAAGTTCTTCTGACTTAGCAACTTTCTCTTCCATTGCGGCTACTTTAGCTCTCCATGCCATTTCAGTGTCATAGCCTCCACGTAACCAAACACCCAACACTAATACAACTACACCGATTGGTTTTAGATACTGAACATATTTTCCGTACATAGGAATCCAGCGGCCCAGCCATCCTGCAAAAATACCACTAATACCCAATACTATAATTAACCAATACAACCAGTTAAGTATAGAATTAGGAATATAACTAAAAAGTGTTTGTAGTTGTTCCATATTACCCCCTACGTCTATACGTAATTCTACCTTTGTTTAAATCATATGGACTGATTTCCACAGTCACTCTATCATTCATACTTACATTAATATTATTTTTACGCATCCTACCGTTGATAGTTGCGAGAAGCACATGCCCGTTTTCCAGTTTTACCCTGAACATTGCGTTGGGTAAAACATCAACAACCTGTCCGTCTAATTGTAGTAACTCTTCTTTAGGCATTAATAGTCTAGCAAAAACTTAATTCTTTTTCTAAGTTTTTCTCTCTCTGCTTCGTCTAAATTGTGTGCATATAAGTGAGGCATCTGTGGCACCGTACTTTCGAAAGGCTCTTTCTCCCACTTATATTTTTTGGTATGTGTATAAGGAATAAATTCCCAATCGGTAATATTTGTAATATTACCGGCATCGGCTAAAATTGTGTTTAATGTATCAAACATACTACGATTGCGTTTAAGTTCGATAAACACTAGGAAATTTCCAGTAGAGTCTGGCGCCGGACTATAATCAGTATCGTGAATAGAATAATTGCCCTTGTCAATGAAATCAACCATATCACTGGCCGCGCCTTCTTCTTTACACGTTATGCTAACAACAACTGTTCGTTTTTCGTCACCAAATTTTGGTTTATAAGCATCTACTAGTATTACAGGGAATACCATTTTATGTAGGTCGCCCTCAAATAAACTCTCAGTGAGTTGCTTGACTTTATCTCTTAGATTATAAATTAAAGAATTGTTCATGATTATTGCGGCGGCCCCGGTTGTTGTTGTTGAGTTGCTTCTCCTGGCCCTTGTTGAGCTTGTGCTGGATCGGGTGCTTGGCTCTGACCTTTAACTGCTTCTTCACCGTCTAAGCCTTGATCATAAGCGTCATCAACTGCTTCGGTATCAACTTCGTCGGTATCAACTGCTGACGTATCAAATGTTTCTTCGTCAATGAATCTTCGCGGCATTTCTATGGTTATTAACCATACTTTTCTTTCTTCTATTTTTGCCCTGCGCTCGCCCTTTTCATTTGTTTCAACATCATCTGGAGTTTTAATTTTTTTAGGTACCAGGTATTTTGCTTTTTTATACTCTACGTGACAATCATACTTTGTTAATCGCTCTGCTCCGCTTGGATCTGGCATTAAATTGTACGGATACATTAATGTACACGTTACCCAATATCTACTTAGGCGTGGCCCATCGACGATTTCTCCAAATTTCCAGTTTTTAAAAGCGTACAGATTAACAGTGTCTAGCATGTTTTCAAATTCCATTAAAACATCTAGCACAGTTTTACTACCTAGAATATAATCTAGATTTTTGTCTATTTCTTTTTGTTGGGTTTGTTCAGCCATTTTGATCCATAATATTATACATTTCTATTTATCCTAGTTCATTACATGTCATGTTAGCTGTTAATGATACCTGCTTAAATACAATTGGATGCTGGCATCCTTGCTGGTATCCGTTACAAATTGGAGGTCAGACTTGGCTAATAATAAACGCAATAGAAAACCCATGTTAGAGCAACAGGGTGTCATAGAGTTAGATGTTTATCGCAAGGAACGAAACAGAGAAGTAGAGATCCTCCCAAGAAACTTAAAGCAAGAGCAATACGTAGATCTATTAGAAAATCGAAAGAAACCAGTGGTTCTAGCATTAGGACCAGCAGGCACAGGAAAAACTCTGTTAGCTTGTTTATATGCGGTTCAAGAACTAAAAGCAGGAAGGTGCAAGCGAATTGTCATTACTCGCCCAGCAGTTAGTGTTGACGAACAGCATGGATTTTTACCTGGAGATTTAAATCAAAAAATGGATCCATGGACACGCCCTATATTTGATGTTTTCGAGGAGTACTGGTCTGTAAAAACACTTGCTTATATGTTAGAGGAAAAGACAATTGAAATATGCCCTTTAGCTTATATGCGCGGTAGAACATTCAAGGATGCGATTATCCTTGCCGACGAAATGCAAAATGCAACACCAAGTCAAATGAAAATGTTGCTAACAAGAATAGGGGACCGTAGTAAAGTAGTTGTAACTGGAGATTTAGCCCAACACGATAGGGGCTATGAAGAAAACGGGTTATGGGATTTTGTTCAACGACTAGAACAAATAGACAGCCCTATGCTGGGATTGATCAAGTTTGGAAATAAAGAAATTGAACGTCACCCAGCTGTTGCTGAAATATTAAGGATATATCAGGAAGAATAAAATCCTAATAGGTTTGTCTTTACAAGCCACTCGTCACTGAAGATGCCATCTACTCTTAGGCTAAATGCCGCAAGTGGATGGCTATCGCTTCCGTGCCAATTGCTAGTGTCAAACATTCCAGTTTGGCCATTGATATAATGCTTGTCTCCCGTAGCACCGTCTAAGACAAAAAACTGCTTGCGGTCAGGAAATAAATTAATCCATATAAACTGATCCGGCTTTTCTGGTCTTTTGTCAGGACTATAATCACGATGTATCCCGCAACCCTGATGTTCGTCGTTGTAAAATATAATTACTCGACCCCAATCTTTAAATATATTTTGATCTTGCACCCAACTCAAAATGGGTAAGAAATCCTTAGACCATGGCGTATATTCTGTAGCTTCTTGTTTTGCTTTATCTTTGTACAACGTGCCTTTAATATAACGTAACATCATACAACTACCTATGCTTTGACTATTGGACATTAGTTTCATATATTCGTATCCTAATGTATAATTGTCCTTGCCAATTTTGTTTGCATACTTGTATAAAGGATCCAATGGATCTCTGGCACTTTTAGATAGCGCATAGCTAAGTTCAGTGTATTCATTTTGTGGTATAAATGGTTCACTACCATCCGGCCAGTTCATTGGATCGCCTACTGCGGCTGGAAATAATTTACTGTAGTTACTGGCAAATGCCGCACAAGTAGTATCCTTTAAACGGTTAAGTTCTTTTAAGTCCACTAAATGATCAAATGTGGCAAATGCTTTACTGTTAATTGTGTGTATCATTAGTTATTAGCTCATAGATATGTTTCCAGTTTTTAACTGTAATGTACTTATCACTGGGCTTGTCCATGTTATGACCATGTTCCATTAATATACTCTTTAAGCCAAGATCAGCACCAACCTTTGCATTATCTATTTTATCTTCAATCCACCACAGTCCCGAATCCTTATAAGGTAGTAACGCTTCGTCTTTGTCGGCGCCAGTGTCTAAGAAGATAAATTTATCAAACGCTGTTTTTCCAAACAATTTTTTAAGATTCATCCTACGTAATTCTTGTGCATTTTCGTCTTTGCTTAGTGAAGTAATGCAATGGAATACATATCCATGTTCTTCGTGTAGTCGCTTAACATAATACATACTGTCTCGTAGGGCAGGCAAGAATCCAATGGCCGCACTTTCATTAAAAATTTTAATTAGTTTGCGACCCTGCTCTTCGCCAATATCATATCGACGTCCAATATTATAGATTAGTGCGCCGCCTTGAATTTTGTTGAATCCGTGTTGTTGCATCCAAATGTCAAATGCAAATTCCCAATCTAAAATTACACCGTCTGCGTCTGTTAATATAATTTTGCTCATATAAATATTATAACATGGTATATAATGAAAGTCAAGACCCCTACTGCTCAATGTGTATTTTTGATCTTGTGGTCAACTAAGACTTACTGATTCGTTCCAGCTCAACAAATGTTGCTGACAGATTAATTTCAGGATCAGAACACATACTGTGGTTAATGATACCTTGCCTGATCACAACAATTGCGCTATCTTTTTGGTCATCCGAGTTACCCCAAAAGTCCAAGTTACGATACATAAAACGGAACATGTCGTCATACTCGTCTAGGCCAATTTGGCTACAAATTAGATTCCTAGCTTCTTTAATTTTGCCCTGTCTAAATAATGCAACCATTTCTAAACGATAATCTTTGCCATCATCTTCCTCTACTGCGGGCAGTATCAATGTGCCAGTAGTACTGTATTGTTGGATAGTATTAATAGTCTTACGTAGATCTGGATACTTTGCTTTAATGAAAGATCTAATAGTTTCTTCGTCTGCACTAATTTGTTCCGATACTAAGATTTTAAGCACATACGCAAGAAAGTCGTCTTCGTCCAAGTTTCTAAAATTAAAACTTTGGCAACGACTGTGCAATGCTGGGATAATCTTTTGAGGATAATTACAAGTAATAATAAATCTAACTACATTAGCATATTGTTCCATAACTCCACGTAGCGCGGCCTGTGCGTTGGGACTCAAGTAATCTGCTTCGTCGAGTAGAATAATTTTAAAATCTCCAAACGGCATTGTCTGACCAAAGTTAGTAATTTTATTTCTAACAGTATCAACGTTGTTATCTCGACTAGCATTGATAATCAACACATCTGCTGGCTCAACCTTAAGTTCGTTAATTAGAATTTTAGCTAATGTAGTTTTGCCTGTGCCAGCACCCCCACTCAGTAATAGCTGTGGAAGATATCGTTCCTTAACCCATCCCTCAATCATCTTCTTTTGATTTTGGTCAATCCAAACATAATCTTCCATCTTGGACGGACGGTATTTTTCAACCCATAATTGTTTAAGTTCTGTGCGTTCGTTTGTCATTGTTATACTCATAAAAATATCTAGTATGTAATATTAACATACTAGATATAAATTGTCAAGCGTAATTATGATTAAGTTTTTGCAATATAATCTAAATTTTTTCCAATATAATCTAAATTTCCACGCCTATTCTTACGTATTTGACTAGTCGTTCCAAAATTATATCCACTGGTATCAGTGTTAAACGGATCTTGATAAATTTCTGTATCCAGCAATTCATAATTATTGAATCTCATACCTATTACTTTATTTTGTTGTACACGTACAGTAGGTCTTCCGTATAATATAAAATAAACATCTTTGCCGGCCGCAATAAGTTCAGCAATACATTTGACCGCAGAATATGTAGTATCAATCCATGTTTTGTTTGCAAACGCACCACTAACAGTACTACTTACAAATCCAAAGCTAGTAATAAAATAACTGTTGGCACTAGAGTCAATGTGGTTCAAAAATACATTAAATTCTTGCCAGGGGTGCTGATCTAATAAATCAAAATATTCGTCTAAGTTTACACTCATACCGGTCATATTAATAGGCACTGGATCAGTTCTTGCTTCGGCTGGATCAATTAAATCTAGTCCTATTAATTTTTTATTAAACTGCCATGATAAAGCAGGTGTACAATAGCCGCCTCCTAAGTCATATGCAACTTCGGCAGATTGTATTACGTCTGATAATACTCTAAAATCGGTATTTCCGTCTTGAGTTAACCAACTGTAATAGGATGGGTTTGTAGTAGTTTCGCCACCAATAGCTTTTAAGCCTGATAATCTTACGCTTGCCGCAACCACTTGATCGATTAGATCTGGTCTAGTAAGCATATCTCTTAACTGTTCTTCTGTTTTTAATTTCTCACCATTGTGTATAATCTTGTACATTGACCTTAAGAATACCTGAATATATGGTACTTTATCTTTACCTGTTAGTCCATTAATATAATTAACTAACATTCTTGTATTGGCCCAGTTATCTTCGTAAGCTGTTATTATCCATTCATTTACTGGATTTTTATCTAACATTTTTATAGTGTTTGCCATAGCACTGCCTTTTGTATCAATGCCATTGGATTTCATATATTGCATCCAATTGGTATTTTTATCTAGTGCAACTATCGGGGTTACCAGAGGTTTTTTTGTAATTAGCAAAACCAATAATCGTGTCAACTGTTCTAAATAATCTTCGTTGGTGTGATCCAACTCATTAATTAAAGATAGTATTTCAGCATTAGATTTGGAAGTTCCTCTGGAAACCTCCTTGGTAAATTGCAAATAAGTTTGAGCAAGAGCCATTTTTAGCATACCTCGTATTTAAAATTTTCATCTATAGAACATTTTATAGGTCCTATTTTTAAGCTACCAACTTTGAGTTTATTATCTCTATAGTAAGTATCTTTTGTGTAATTGTATATATAATCTTTAGCTGGCCATTTATAACTTTCCAACGTATCTCTTATCTTTTTGTCAGGATTATTCATACTCCACAATTGGAAATAATCAGTATCAAAATAATGAGTTATACCGCCCCATGGTAACATTACACTGGGATAAATTCTTAATTGTACATTTTGATATTTCATTGAAAAGTTAAGCCACCACATTACATCTTTAACTTGCTCTAACGGATACGGCGCATGGACTCGTTGTGGTTCTAATGCCTGTAATAATTCAGGACTAAAATAATCTTCCGGGGCGCCGAATAATTTTCCTGCTCTCATTGCATCTTCAAAGGCCGCGCTACCGAATAACTGGTCGCCAATTTCTCCAGTTATGTTAATATCTTGTAATGTTAATAATTTTTTGGCATCTTGTACTAATTTACAAGTCACGCCTTCTTGTTGTAATAACTCATAAAATAAAGGATACTCTCCTATGCTTTTGGGTTGCAATAATATTACTAATCGTTGTCTTGCAATAGGGTCTTTTAAAAAAGATACAGCGGCCGTAGTACTATCTATGCCGCCGCTCCACATTAGATTAATTTTACAATTCCTTGCTTCTGCTTCACGACCCAATTGATATGCACGTCTATCGCATAGCTCTTCAAACGTTGAAGACATTGAAACAAACTCTGGAATTGGAGTTAGTGTTTTGTAATTAAACTCTCCAAATGTTAATGTATTTGTTCGGTCCAATATATTCCCGCCATATAAAGAACACAGACTTTTCCAGAACGGAGTATAATCACATCTACAAGGTAACAAGTATGTTTTCATTATTCGCCGGCTGGTATTGGGTCTGCGTCATTTGCAGGATTACTGTTAACTGGTGGTGTATATGGCGCATTAGTCTGCACTACTATTTCGTATCCAATGTCATGAAGTTTGCCGTAAATTACGTCTGGTAACGAATCATCGCCGATATCCATAATACCGTCTAGTTTAATAACAAATGTATCACGCAGTCGTTGTATGCCACTGATAGTTTCAAATACATCAACTGTAGCTACAGTTAACTTATTCATGAAATCATTTTCAAGTTTTCTAATTTCGATAGTCATAATGCTTCCTTTAAGTTTCTTTAACCTTACATACTAATGTATTGTAAGATATGTTATAATAATGTGCAGTACTCACGTCATCGCTATACATCGATCTAACAAATCTTAGATACACCACATTGTTGGATGTGTATATTGTTAGTTGACTTGCACGTTGTAATTTTCCGTTTGATTGTATTGACTGATCAATTAATGTACTACCATTGGAACTAAACCACCTATTTGCAGGCAACTGCCAATAGTAATAAGCACCAACACCGCCTGTGGCATTGGATGCTGTTAACATAATTGAGCTAATGCAAAAATCAATAGACACCCCAGCCGGAGCAGTATACAATGTTGTCAAACTGTCAATACCAGTGGCAGAATATCTTGTTTCAGTTCCGCCGCCTTCCCTGCCAGGGATACCAAATGAATATGAACTTACTGCATTTGAAACACTAATGGACCCAGTAACTCTACTATACACCAACGGATGTGGCTCATATGTATCATACTTAACTTTTGCACTGGCTCCAGAGCCACTGGTAATATAAATCCTATTACTCTGAGTGATAAAGGTCATACAAATGCCGCTCCAAACAGTGTATTACTTGGATATCCAACAATATCACCATAATTGTTTTGAATGCCATCATAATAGAATGCTAATCCAGTGCTGACTCCGCCCGGAGTATTAACAATATTCATTGTTGGTCCGTTAACAAAGGCCGCGCCAGCTCGCCCAGTGTTGATTGGTACAGTACGGGTTCTATAAACTTGATAACTTCTTGTTAACGTTCCGTTGTCAATAATTCCACGTAACTGATATGAGAATGGTCTTCCGGCATTTACGCCAGTTATTGCCACACACTGAAATGGTCTACCGTTGACGTTAACAAAATCCGAGCCATTGGCTGAGCCATAAGTTGAACCCGACCTAGCCAATGCACTAGGGGGCCCGTATGCATAAGCCAAGTGAGCATTGTCTGGGGTACCTTTCCAGTCCACATCTTCAATACCTAATTTTGAATTTCTGTTATAGGTTTTACTTAATACCCAGCTGGTTTCAAGCGCCGGATTTAAATATTGACCAATATTTGCACCGCTAGTATATTTTTTAAGATACCACATGTCGTAGGTATAAGTGTAGTCATGATTATCTTCAACTTGTGCGCCTCGCTTGTATGTCCACCCATCATTGGCATTGTACCATTCTGTTATATCTCCAATGACTTCTGCCCACAGTCCTTCTTTGGTACCGTCATATCTTTCAAATGCGTCCCATCCAATATTGGCTTCATTGAGTGCAACTCCGGTGTTGTTCTTGACACGATATTTCCAAACTCGTCTTAGTGAGCCGTTTTCTTCAAAATAATTATTACTTGTTTCTACATATGAACTAGCCGAGCCGCCTAGGCTGACGCCACTTTTTACTTTAACATATCCCAAGTCACTGTTAAACACGCCTTGTGCAATTTTAACTACAGTGGGTTCAATACGAACAGCTCGGCCAGCATCAGTTATTTCAGCAGAGTCTTTAATTACATATACTTTAATATATAAAGTAATTGCTGGTAAACTGGCACTGTATGTGACATATTGTTCTGTTAAAAATATACCCGATGAATTTGCACTTACTGATACATATCTTGTATTGTCAGAATTGACCTGTTGTATAACCATAGTACCAGTGATAGTTCTATTAGTGCCACTATCAATAGCTAATAAATTTGGTGCAACACCGCTGGATACGACATCAGCGTTGCTAATAGTATAATCGGCAGTGCCATATGCTGGTACTGCAACGGTGCGGCCTTTTTTCTTACTGCTACTTGACCCGGGACTTCTGATAGGCAATGTAATAGTAGCGTTGTATGCCACATTTGATTTTAAGTATGCAAAATTGCTGTGAAACAATACATCATTTATCCTGTTTAACGGATTGACTATTAAGTCATTCGCGCCAGTTCCGTTCGTACCTTGATAAATGCACGTATATACATTACCGTCGGTGTGTCGGCCCATGAACATTGTTTTTGCCATGTTATGCTAAATCCTTATGCCTATAATATCCATACATAAATTTAAAAAATGCAGGACGAATAGTTTCTATACAACTAAATTTTCCACCTAAATGATGTAATATCTTATCGCCGCCCAAGTATATTGCACTATGATTGAATACTTGACTACCAACACGCATAGCAATAACATCATGAACTTTTAATTCTGTCACAGGATAAAATCCTGCCACGCCACTAGTAGTGTGATAAAAGTCTTGACCTTTGTTCCACCATTCATCAAAATATTCAACTGGTGGCATTTCAACGCTTAATTCACGCTTATAATAGTCTTTCAATAATGTAAAGCAGTCCCATTTTTTATGTATAAACGGTCTGCCGCAATATGGCGCGGCCATTTGAAACCCTAATGGTATACTGAAATCGTACATTGTTGTACCTTTGCAATATATTATAATAGGGCGGCCATTAATATATTTTGTTTCATCCCTGGTAATATCAAGTACTAATCCTGGGTGTAATACATCAGTGGGATATATTGTAGCAATAAAGTCGTCGTCGGCTGGCTGTTCGACAACTACTACCGCATCACCTCTATCGTTTTTAAGATAGACTTTATCGTGTGCGGAGTAATTTGTTGCTATGTCTGTTATCAGACCGTTGACTAATTCAATATTCATTGTATCTGCCTTAAACTGTAATGTTAATGTACTTATTAGTGAAATCAATTACAAAACTGCCATCTGCACTTTGTATTTTACCAGATGTTAACGTACCCATCGCCGCACTTACTGCGGATAAATTGCTAACTGTCATCTTTGCGGCAGTAATAGCACCAGCACTAATCTTATCAGCGGTAATTGCATCCGTAGCAATTTTTTCTGCTGTAATTGCGTTAGCACTAATTTTGGCCGCTCCAATTGTGCCGGTAACCAATAAGTTACCATCAATAACTTGGCCTGGTGCAGTCCATGCACTTCCGCTCCAGAATCTGGTTTCACTGAATCCACCATTACTGTTATATTCAGTTACGGTATCATTGACTTTATTCCCGCCATAACCGGCAGTGGCATTTGTAGCTAACGTGTCACTCCACGACGCAAGACCCGCAGATGCCACGTAAAATTGCATAGTTCCGCGAGCCCCTGCCGCTCCACTAGTACCTGTTGCACCTGTTGCACCTGTTGCGCCAGCCGAGCCTGCGGCTCCCTGTTTACTCTTGCTAAGACTAAAAATTTTACTTAGGGTCGGATAACCGGCTCTAGTTGCAGTGATAGTAATGGCATGCGTATCAATGGTGTTACTAAAACTATTAATAGTTAAGTAATTACCAGTCAATGTCCATTGCACATTGCTTGCGCTGGATGCAGGACTTGCAGAAAACGCCCAGTTGCCAGTATCGTCAGTGACGCCATATATGACCTTCATTGCCGTATATGCCGGTGCCAACGCACCACTTAATGTATTTCCACTACTATCGCAACTCACAGTAACTGATTCGTTGGTCAAATAACTTGTGACTGCGGGACTACCTGCGGCCCCAGTTAATCCAGTTAATCCTGTGGCACCAGCTGATCCTCCTGCACCAGTTTTACTTTTAGCTAATGTAAATCTCTTTGTTAAAGTAGTACCGGACTTGGTGGCAGTAATATCAACAGACCCACTGTCAACAGACATGGCTGTAATTGCAATAGTTGCGCCACTGATAGTAGAACTAACGCCAGTACCATTAACACGAGTAACGTTCCAGTTACTGGTGTCATCTGTTAAGCCAACATATATTACTATGCTAGTAGAAACGCCAGAAAAACTGCCAACAGTACCGTCAGTAGCCGCGGCCACTGTTGCGGCTTCGTTTGTTAAAAATGCAGTAACAGCGGCTTGCCCTGCTGAACCTGCTGAACCATCAGATCCCTCACGTACTTTAACTACTGATACACTATCAGTATACGTTCCGCTAGCACCAGGACCATCAGTGATACTAGCTTGTACTGTTACTAAGTCGGTACTCATGTTAGCGTAAGTTAATGTACGAGTATTTCCAGTACCAGTTAATGTACCGGTTCCCGAAGTTACTGTCCACGATGCTGTACCAGTTAATGCACCTGCAGGTGTTGCAGTGAATGTAATACTAGCTGGACTATTTGCACCAGCTTTGGTAACTTGGAAAACTTGGCTAGTAGATGTTAAGAATAATGCTTTGGCGTTAGTACCGGCCGCACCAGCGGCGCCTGCGGCACCAGTCGCACCGGTTGGTCCAGTAGATCCTGCCGCACCAGCGGCGCCATCTGAGCCTTTTGCCAAGTATATGGTCCAACTAAACACTCCACTGTTACTAACTAAAATATAACTGTTGCCGTCTGCTGTATTTTTATAAACTGCATTTACGCTATACTGATTTACATTGGGTGCCGATGCAAATGCTCCAACATAGTTAATTGGCGCAACTGCGGCATTTGCGGCTAATGTTCCCAATGGAACCGAACTTCCCGATACTGTTATATCGGCGCCAAGTTGGCCACCGCTGGTAATAATTGTTTTGCCGGCGTTATCTTTAATTTGAATTCCGTAACTACCAGCACTGATTTGTCCTATAACTACTCGATCATATGTTCCGTCGTTGACAACAATTTTCTTATTTGGTCCATCTAATTTAATATTATCACCAGTGCCAAGTCCAATCACGTCACCTAAATTTCCAGCAATAATCTTATCAGCAGTTAACACGCCGTTAAATTTCATACGTGCAGGAGTAGTAGTCAAATCAATTGTAAACGGTGCAATCGGACTTGCCGAACCTGCCTTATATAAACTAAATGTATCAGCTTGAATAACGAATGCACTAGTAGGTGTTCCAGTTGCACTGGTACTTGATAATCCGAAACCGCTGATATATCCGTTGTTATCAACTTTAATTGCATACTGAGCACTTAGTCCATCAGTTGTACTAGCCAATGTTTGAATACTTGTACTATGTCCATTGACTGTGCTGGATAATGTAGTAATCTGACTGCTTAATGCACTGTCTGCGGTAGTACGAGCCGTTGATTCAGTTACCAATCCAGCCGCAGTTGAAGTGATACGTGTGTCTTCCGTTAATGTCCACTGGCTATTACTTTGTGTGAACACATAGGTTTTATTATTATTGGCAGTATCGTACCATACATCTCCATCTTTGGCAATTCCAGTATTTGGCTGAATCGATTGGCGATAAATTTTACTACCAGAGCTGGCAACTAAACTATTAACACTAGTAGCTAAACTACTAACTGCATCACTACGTGCAGTTGATTCAGCTTGAATTGCGGCCGTATTACTATCTACTACGCTACCTAATAAGTTAATGCTCTGTGTTAATGCGGTATCTGCTGTACTGCGAGCAGTGACTTCATTTTGAATTGCAGTTTGAGCATTACCAATTGAAGTACTTAATGTTGTAACCTGAGTTGCTAATGATTGTCTAGCAGAAGTTTCTGTTTCCTGATTTGTTGTTAGTTGCGCTAAACTAGTGCCAGTACTAGAGGTTAGAGTTGTAATTTGCTGACTCAAACTGGTATCAGCCGTAGCTCTTGTTGTGGCTTCTGTTTGAATTGCCGCAAATGCATCGTCGGTCCTAGAACTTAAAGTTGTAATCTGCGTGGCCAATGCGTTGTCGGCTGTAGCTCTTGTTGTTTGTTCTGTTACAATACCCGCTAAAGCGTTATCAGCCTTTGCTACCACTGCATCAACCCTTGTGCTTAATGCACTATCAGCAGTTGCTCGAGTATTTGATTCTGTAGTAATTGTTGCAGTATTACCTGCAACAATTGAAGTTAATGTATCGATTCTTGTACCTAATGCTGTATCAGCAGTAGCTCTGGCAGTTTGTTCGCTGGTAATTGCAGTAGTGTTGCCGGCAACACTAGCAGTTAATGTATCAAGTTGAGCAACAATACTAGTGTCACTTCCAGAAAAAGTATTGATCTGTGTTTGTAATTCTGCAATGTTGCCATTGAACGCACTAGTAAAAGTAGTAATCTGACTAGCTAACGTTGAATCAGCAGTAGCTCTTGTTGTAGCTTCTGTTTGAATAGCAGTAGCATTAGTACCAACACTGGCACTTAACGTTGTTAACGTTCCAGCCTGTGCAGTCTGCTCGGTTGCTTGGCTAGTTAACTGTTCATTGATGCCAGCTAAACTGGTATTAAATGTAGTAGCCTGATTATTAATTTGTTGTGTTAATGTTCCAACTGCTGTACTACGTGCTGTTGCTTCTGTTTGGATCGCGGCCGTATTACCTGAAGTAGTTGCACTTAATGTGTTAATTTGATTAGTTAAACTACTGTCTGCGTTAGTTCTAGCAGTTTGTTCAGTGGTAATTGCGCTAGTATTAGCCGCGGTTGATGCTACTAATGTTTGTACAGTTTGTACTAAGCTACCTTCTCCTCCAGTTACTGCACGTACTTCATCTCTTAATTGTGCAATGTCCAAGCCAGTGGCACTACTTAATGTTGTAATTTGTTCAGCCAAGGATCCATCGGCGGTGGCCCTAGCAGTTTGTTCCGATTGAATCGCGGCCGCATTAGCGCCAACACTGGCACTTAATGTAGTAATTTGACTAGTTAAACTAGTATCTGCGGTAGTACGAGCAGTTTGCTCTGAAACTATGTTTGCTTCTGCCGCACCAGTACGTGCAGTTAATTGAGTGATTAACTGTGCCTGCGCCGAAATTGTAGTTGCCTGAGTAGTCTGAGTTTGTTGTAAGCCAGCTACACTAGAACCTACACTGGCAGTTAATGTAGTAATTTGACTACTTAAACTGCTATCTCCGCTTTGGCGAATTGTTTGTTCAGCAGTTATTGCCGCACCACGTGCCGCGGCCTCTGCCGCTAAGTCATCATTAAAGTCACTGGCAAAGTTTGTAATTGCAGTATTACGTGCCGTGGCCTCTGCCGCTAATGCAGTTGCTCTATTTGCAGATTCTGCGGCCAATCCGGAAATGCGAGAGTTGGCTTCTGTAGTAATTGCAGTATTACGTGCTAGAGCTTCTGCCGCTAATGCCTGCGCTTGAGCCTGGGAGGCCGCCGCAATTGCATTATTTCTAGCAGTAGTTTCATTTAGTAGTTGAGTGTTACGGGCCGCGGCCTCGGCGTTGATTGCACTAACACGGTTCTGTGCTTCGGCTATTAAACCAGTAACTCTGTTGTTTGCTTCATCTGCAAATCTTTGATTTAAACTTTGTCTGAAAGTTTCTGCAAGTTGATTTTCTGTAATTGCACCTTGAAGAGTTTGCAATAATGTCCCTAAATCTATACTGCCACCGCCACCACCTCCGGAACCGGATCCAGAGATTCCATGCCAGCCTAATATCGGGTTTGGCACAGCCTCGCTTGGTGGTGGAGTATAATACGCACTAAGTAACCCAGTCGACGGCCTGAACCAAAGATCACCAATTTGGTGGTTTAATCCAGCCGGAAGGCTGTCTTGTGTCTGTAGTATGCCAATAGATTTCCATACAGGATTTACTTCGCCATTTGTACCTAAATCATATACGTGCAGTTTTCCGCTTAACGCATTGTTTGTGTCTTTTTGATACCATAACTGACCCACAATAGGATTGTTTGGAGAATTTTCTGAGGCAAAATTTTCTAGCATATGGACAGTGTTTTCCATAACTAGTTCACCGTAGCCTGGGGCATTTCTGCCCACCAATGCTACACTAGTGGACGTTGTATCGATTTGTGTATCAACAAGTTCGATTCCTGTTCCATCTGATTTGTTTACGGTATAAGACATAGTGATTAACCCAATTTAATTATTAAGTATTTATTCCAAATTTAATTACAAGATTACACTAGTGAACAGCGAAATAAATACAGTTTTAAATATCTATGCAAAACTTTATATCAAACGAATTTGTACACGAACTAGAGTTAGAGATCGACGCTGAAAGGATCTTACAGTTTTATTATACTAAAAGAACTCCTGGACAGCCTTTTCTCAGTATACATTACATAGTAGACCCATATTTAACTTTTTTATACAATACTTTGCCAGGGTTGAGCCAGCACGTTAGTTTCTTTTGGACTACGACGTCAAAATGGTGGCCTCCACATATTGACATGCCTAGTAAGATAGCAATGGACAGAAATTGTGCATTAAACATACCATTAAAAAATTGTAATCATCGAACGGATACAATTTTCTATGATGATCCTAACGATTCTGTTAACACATTTACCCATGTGCCTCAGAACAATATAATGATTATAGGCGGGCAGTTAGTTGAAAAATTTAGGTTTAATTTTACAAAGCCCTGTGTACTAAATGTGCAAAAACCACATGCAGTACTGAATAAAGGCAGTACTGATAGATTATTAATGAGTTGGAGCATTAGTACTATGTTTGACAAAACTGTGGAAAATTATAGTAAAATACGTAATGTTGCATATGATAAAATCTGAAAGAAACCCTACCATAGATACTCGTAATATTATCACTAAACATGATATGTATTATTATGAGATACCAGGATTTTCTATTAGCTTAGAAGACCAAAATAGAATATACAACAAATACACAAATCAAATTGATCATTATGTTGGTAACAATGTAGAGTGGGACGACGACGAAGTGTTCTTTAAAATACGTAGTGCTTATCCGTGGTTAGATAAAAAAGTAACATTTTCAATTACCAATGCCGGAACAATTCCGATGACGCATATCGATGGCCCAAGGAACACTAGTTTTAATTTTCCCATTAATAACTGTGGCCTGGGAGCAAGTACAGTTTGGTTTGACTTACCTCCACCCTATTTTGTTAATTTTATGAATGAAGGGCAATACGGATACTATACAGTAATGGGCAAAAAAATTCCTATTGCAGAGTACGTACTAGATAGCAATCGTGGCAACGCCGCCCTGTTTAGAACTACACTTCCACATTGTGTAGTTAATAAATCTAGAGAGCGGCGTGTTATTGTTACTTGGACTATTAATGAGTTTTTAACAATAGAAGAAGTTATTGAGTTAGTTAAAAATCAACAAAGTCAGTGACATCGTCGGGTAAACCTGATTCATTAACAAACATAATTCCGTTAGGGTCAATTTTAAAGAATGTAAATGCCGATCCATTTAACTGTATCTTAGTTTCAAAACTCCAACGGCCATGTTCTACCATTACCCAATCGCCCGGATTGACATCAGTAATTTCAGTACCAACTTTCCAAACCTTTGCCCAACGTGGGTATATGCCTTCTGACTTTCCGTTATCATCTTTAAGAAAGATACCGCCTTTAGTTACACGTTCTCCAAATTGTACACGCCCGAGTATACTCTTGGGCATAGGAGTTACGTTTTTAATTTCATTGTTCATGTGTGTGTTTCCTTAGTTTATTTCTTTTTAGGTTTAGGTTTTTCTGCCACTTCAACTGAGCCGTCTTCGTATGTTTTTTCAACAACATCATCACCTGCTTCGTTGGTGTATTCTTTTACTGCGGTTACTACATCTTCGGGAGCCGCTTCGATATCAGCAGTTGCTAATGGAAAACTTCCGTCTTCTTTTATGCTGACCTTTTTAACTGCATTGGGATTTCTGTTGTGATAAGCATCTGCAATATCCTTGGCAGATGTAACGATTCGGCCACGATTATCAACTACATCGCCTCTAGCATTACGTAAGATATTTCCAACAGCGATTGTATCCCCGTTAGCGGCAGAAAAGGCCGCCATATTAAACTCGCGCCCTTTTGCTGTCTTGTGTCTATTTGTCATTTTAAAAACTCCTTAATATCTAATTGATATTTAATACTATCTATTTTATGTAAGCCTGTTAGATACAGACAGTAACTAGCAATACTACTGCCGCGGCCAACACCCCATACTATATTATGTTCACGCATAGTATCTACCAAGTAGATTATGAAACGTAAAACAATCTGTAATCCTCGTTCTTCAAACATTGCCAATTCTAAACTAACACGTTCTGCTTGTTCTAATGTAGTTATTTTATCAGCAAAATACTTATCTAGATCTATGTTATTATAACTGTCAGGCATACTCCACGTAGATACACAATATTCTTTGTACTCTTGCTCTGACATTGTACTTGTATCTTTTAATTTATAGTTAAAGTTTACATCGTATTCTTTACATAAATCACGAAACTTAAGAATGCCAGTGTCGGGAGTAATACTGAGTAGCCTGTAATTGTCCTGATAGATTAATTCAAATAGTTCATTAGAACCAATAGTAACTCTACCAACACTATCTGCTTTAACCAATGCTGAGACTGTCATCAAAATTGTCCTTTTTCCCAGTTTGTTCTTTATTGAATTTTTCTATCATAAATTTTTCTTGCATTGCTAATTTAACGTCTTCGATGATCATTTCAAATTGAGAAATTATATTGGCATTTGCTCCTGCATTATGTGCAGTTGCTAATTTTTTTCGGAACTCGATCTCTTTGGCCATAAGTTCTTCAATGGATAAACCTTCAGAGTCAAAGTGCATTCCAAACATTATAAGTCACCCGCTTTACGATTTTCACTGTGGTAAGCATCAAAGCTACCACCCGGATAACGTGCTTCGAGTTTCTTTACATTTTCTGCAATAACATCATTGGGGTCTAAGTTTAACGCTCTACAAGCATTGATCCAATACCACATGACATCACCCAGTTCACGTTTCATATGAAAAACGGACGCCTCGTCTAATGGCTTGCCTTGGAAAATAATCTTCTTTGGTAGTTCAATAAATTCACCAGCTTCTGCCGCCAAGCCCATACATGCAGTAAGTAACAAAGGAACATTAATATCAGGACCTTGACCGGCCGACAGTCCTTCTTGAAAAACTTCATAATTTCCGTCTAGTTGGTCCAGACGATTCATAAATGTAGTAAGGTCATTGCTAGGCTTGCTAGTAACTTCTTCTACGAAATCTTTATATTTGTTTAGGTCAATTTGTTTCATCTGTGTATTATACTATCTGTTTTTGCATTTGTCAAACTCTAAAACTTTCACCACATCCACAACGATCTCGTTCGTTAGGATTGACAAAATCAAATCCTTCATTGAGGCCATTTCGAACCCAATCCATTGTTAATCCATTTAAGTAAGCTAAACTTTTTGCATCAACTAATACTACAAAGTCTGGTTGTCCAAAATTGGTTACGCCTACTTCGGCTGTGTATTCGTCTACGTATTCTATAGTATACGCCAAACCACTACAACCTGTGGTCCTTACACCTATACGAATTCCTACGCCCTTACCGCGCTTGTCTAGATTCTGTTTAATCTTCTTGCTTGCAGTTTGGGTTAAAGTAATCATCCAATTATACGTTTAATCAATGCAGGTTTTCCCATACGAGAATTAACCCTAATACCTTTAGACTTGGCCAACGATAGTAATTCAGCTTTTGTTTTGCCTTCTAATGTTGAAGGATCAACTCGAGCTTTAATTACTATCGGGTTAACTTTTATTGGGACGGCTTCGGAGCTCTTTTTTTTACCGGAGGCTTGGTTAGTGCCCCTGTAGGTTTTACTTTTACAGGTTTAGCTTTAGTAAATGTTTGTACTTTAGTCGGCGTCTTCATCGCTGGAGCTTTTTTCGCTGGTGCTTTTTTAGGTGCTGGCTGTTTCTTTGCAGGTACAGCCACCGGGTCTGGAAGTTGAGCAATGGCAATATCTGCTGTATCAACTACTGGTGCGACCGCTGATAGGGCTGGCGCAACATAAGTCATTCCGGTCATAATATCATGCTGTACTACGGGAGTAGGTTCAACTTTGTATGGTACTTCTTTGGTTTGAACAGGGGGTTGCTCTGCAACGTCAGTCTTACCGCTTATAACACCTTTTAGAAAGGTAGAGATTCTTGATAGCATTTGTGTGCCTCCATTAACATGTAGTTTTATTTATCTAGTGTTCACTTAGTCTTATTTTTAGGTACATCAGTCTTTTTGTTTTCAATGACTTTGATGTTACTTTTCTTAATACGACTATTAATGTCAACTACGTTTGATCTAGTTTTGGCTTGATCAGTGGTTTTGTGTCCTGGGATTATTCTAAGCATATTATGTGTATTTTAGCTTATACATTAGCTCGTCTTTTTGGTCCGGGAAATGCGCTATGAATTGTACTACAACTTGATAAGCGTCATGGTTGTTATGAATTTTCCATGATATTGTTGCATTTTTTAAATCATGTTCTTTATCCTTTGAAAAGTTATTCCATATCAATGGTAACATCATTTCAAAGCCGTCAGGGACATCTCCCATCTTTAACTCATGTACTAGTATTGCCAAAATTGATCCGCATCTAGTTTTTTTAACCACGTGTCGGGCGCTGATAAATTAAATAAAAATAAATCATTGGCTGAACTGAATCCGATATAAGCAATTTGATTTACTTGATCCCAATCATCTAAACATTCCGACATGTCAAACCAATAGGCCCATGGGCCTATTGTATGTGTCTTGCACCATTCAATGGTTATAAGACCAATTGAATTGCCGCCCAAGCAATGCTTAAACGGCAAATCATGTACACTTCTAGCAGAAGTAATACTGGTGAAATTACTCACTTTCATTGGCAGATTCGCTGGCAATTTTCTTTTGCAAATGAGTAAGTAGAACACCATATGCTGGTAAAATAACTACTAGACTAATAACAATTTTACTTAAACTATTATTTGTTGCAACAGTAAACCAATTAGCGGCCATGAATTCATTTGCGCCACCTGCGAAGGCAGTACCAAAGAATACATAAGTGTCAATAAATGTACTAACAATTGCGCTGATTGTTGGAGCGTACCACCATGCAGTAAATTTTTCTCGAATGTATTGGAACACATATACATCTAGTAGATTACTAATAAGGTAAGCCATACCAGAACCCAAACCAATTCTAAATGCTACGCTGTCCGGAGCGCCACCTAATTTAACTACTAACATCGAAGCAATAATAGCAGGAATAAAGGCTAGTGTAATTACTGCACGGCCAGTTTGCTTTCCTAGCAAACGCACAGTTAAGTCAGTTAACACAACTACTAACGGGAAGGTTAGTGCCGCCCAAGCAATAGGGTGTCCACCAAGGTCAAACTTAAACTGTACAATGTAATTACTGATGGCAATAATAACAATGTGAGCTAACATTAACTTATAAGCTAATGCACGGTCTACACCGTTCAATATTTTATCTAACATGAGATTTCCTTTAAATTGACACGAGTTTGGGTTTTTCTAATTCTACAAACTCATTGTCATCTCTATGGCCAATTCTCATAGCCATATTTGAGTCCGTTTCACGAACTTCAACTTTACAACACCAGATTCTCTCTGCCTCAGTCTTACCATACATCGGCAAGTAGATAGTATTTACATATTCATATAGAAACGCGGCAATGCCCTCACATCCTGTTTTTTCAACTTCTGTGATTTTTGCAAGTCCTAGTTTACCTAAATTAAGTAAATGTTCTCGCTGGGGGTCATCTTGCGCTACTAGTAGAGTATGATCAAACCAATCTTCGAGGTTGTGTTTTAGATCTTTAAGTCCACCAAAATCCATACACCAGTTCCTTGCATCTAGCGTGTCACATTCAAATTCAAAGTGAAAGCTAAGTGCATACCCATGTATTAAATTACAGTGACTATCGGCTCTCCATTGCCTGTATGCTACGGGACCAATCTGTCGGTACGTTTTTGTTGATATATATTTCGCCATTGTTGTTTTCCTTTATGAACAATGACATGCAGAATTTTTAAAGAGGGATGAATGCCTGAAGTCCTCTGTCATATTTACTCCGGCTTCGGAATATTTAAACTACGGATAATGTTTTGTACGGTTACTAATTGTACCCAACAATCCCATAGCGCATGATGTTTCATACTAGATGCCTGTTCTGGCATAAAGTCTCTGTGATTTTTAACAAATCCAAATACTGTTCGTGTGTCTCTAGCTTGCCAATATTTCCATGGAACAGCCTTTTCGTGTGCTCGGTAACTCCATTCTAACATAACAATGTCGAATGTTGCACCGTTACTCCATACACAATCAAACGTACCAAGCCATTTGTAAAAATCTGTTAGTGTAGTCCTGATGGGATATCTGTTGTCTTCTGCAAACGCTTCTTGCCTTACATCTTCATTCTGACTAGCCCACCATTTAAGTGTACCTTCATCAATCGTACTTGACTCAGGAAACGACGACGGATCAATACGTTGATAAAAGCAGTCCATTTTAATATTTTCTGCATTTGTTAACGTACTAGAATCATCCCATGGATCAAACTTAATAGCACCCAACGTTAGTATTACACTATCCGGCGTGGTACCCAATGTTTCTAAGTCGATCATAACATGGCGTTTCATGTGCTAGTCTCTACCTTTTTACTAATTGTAATTTCTCCAGAGGCCAGAACGTTCCATACTAACGTGTCACCTACCACCCATCCAACTTGGTCTAACATATCTTCTGGGAAAGGCATGATCAACTCGTCTGGATTATCAGGGTCTTCTTGTACCGTTACAGTCCAAGATTTTTTTAATGTAGATTTTATTTTTTTCATATGTGTTATTATATACGATGATATACCTCCGTGTCAATATTATTTTCTCCAAAATAATATTCACAATCATGAGTTAGTTTGAATAATACAGCAGTGGTATAATCTATAAACCAAATAGATATAACTGTTCGTTCGTCACTGTAGCCGTCACTGTCGCCGGCAACTACGGCCCATTGATACCATCCCCAATCTTTTCCTTGGTTGCCGGCATTAGAGTCTAACCATGTCTGCCAATCTGCAACGGCATTATACGGGTCCGTTGTTGTCCAGAATAGTTGTAGTTGTGTCATTTAATTCAAGCTCTTTGACTTGAACTCCGCTAGTTCGAAGAAACTTTACTCCAGCATCATCTCTGTAGTTTTCACTATAGAAAACACGACTAATGCCTGACTGAAAAATGAGCTTGGCACACTCGAGACAAGGACTGTGAGTAACAAATAAGTCAGCCCCAAGACCACTGTTGTTAGACTTCGCCAATTTTGCAATAGCATTTGATTCAGCATGTAATACCTCTGGTTTAGTTTTTAATCTAATTTCAACAACATTTTCGTCAACATCTAGCACATGACCGATCTCATCCTCGCAGTTGTTGTCCCACCCTGCCGGCATGCCATTGTAGCCATAGCTGATAACAGTATCGTCTTTAACAATAACCGCCCCTACGTGAAGTCTACGTGCATGGCTTAATTCGGCACAACGTTTGGCCCAGTCCATATATAACTCTATAAATTTTTGTTTCATCGGTATATAATTTCCTTGTGTACTTCGTCCCAGAATCGTATACGAGCAGATATTGCTTCTAATGCCGCACGTTCTGCTTCTGCAATTTTAACAGGATCGTTGTCACATAACGTTTCAATAAGTTTAATACTAGCAGGCCCATGTTCGCCGCCGTCGACTTCAATATGTCGATTTAAATAATGCCAAAATCTCGGAGCCTCTGTTTGAGCAATTCCTAAATTAGAAAGGATGCCAGTAAACATATCAGGGATAATTGTCTCTCTACCAAAACAAAATGCCGCGGCCACAACATGTGGTTTGTCAGTATTAATAAAATCAAATGTACTGCGAACAAAGTTATAGCAACTTTCAGGAATATCTCCTTTGTCTAAACTCCATTCTATTCCAAACTCTCTTACCAATGTTTCAAAACCTATAATAAGGTCAGGACTGGCTCCTACTTCTCTCATTGCTTCAACGTACATATCATAATGACTAATGTATTTGCCAGTGACTACATCTTCATCGCTTTCTTCTGCCAGTATAATTTCATTAACAAATCTGCCAGCTTTACGTTGTAAGTCACTGGGTAACCAAACATCTCTACTAGGGCAAATTTGTCGTTGCAATGTTTTTATCAAACTCATAAAATCAAATACAGCAAATATATGACATTCCATGAAATGTCTAAGATCATCTCTGCTATTGATAATTTTACTAGTTAATAATGGATGCGAATTTAGTTTCGCTTTAAGGGTTGTTATTTTGTCTAACGGGAACATGATAAGTACTATTATAACTATTATTTATAGGCTTGTCAACATGCAAAATTTGGTATTCATACACGGTGCTAACTGTACTCCTTCAATTTGGAACTACATGACGCCAAAAATTAAAGGTAAAAAAACCTTTATAGCATATGACACAGCTATTCCATTTGAAAAAAATCTAATTAGAATAAAAGAAGAATGGGATGTTTCAAAAGATGCTATTATTATAGCACACAGCATGGGCGGCCTGTATGCTAGTAGACTATATCAATCATATCCAGAAACTATCAAAGCCTGTGTTACAATTAGTACACCATTTAATGGTAGCGTTGCGGCCGGCCAACTAAGTTTGTATTATCCGGAGTATCAAATGTTAAAAGACATTTATGTAAATTCTACTCCTGTAACAGAAAGCAGAAAAGCATTAGAAACTATTAACATTCCTTGGTTACAAATAGTTTCAACCACAGGACATGTGCCGTTGATTAACAAACCCAATGACGGTGTAGTAGGAATAGATAGTCAGCAACATCACAAACACATGGATAGTATTTCACTGCCATACAACCATTTTGAAATATTACTCAATGAAGATACCGTATTAGCAGTTAACGAATTTCTAAAGAAGATTGCGTAAGCTAATATTTTTATATACTGCGGATTCAAGCACTGACAGATCAACATTTTGTGACTTGGCCAACGATAGTAATGCTCTAGTATCTTTAGGGAAACACATTCCGCCAAATCCAAATAAGCCGTCGGGTCCTGGCACATTTAAATGTGTGGATCCAACTCTACTATCTTGTTTCAACATACCCTTAATTGTTTCCCAATCAACGTTGTTGGCATTTGACAGTTGATAAAATTCGTTCATAGCCACTACTTTAAGGGCCAAGTAACTGTTTAAAAAATACTTGTAAAGACTAGCTGTTTTTATATCTACTTTAAACACTTGCTGGGGTGCAATTGCTTGTTTTATTACTGATTCAGCTAGGTTATTAAAGTAATCAGAGCCGCCTAACACTAACAAGTTACCAGTCATGTAATCGTTTCTAGCATTAGCTTCTGTTAAAAACTCCGGGCTGTGTACTAAATTTGGATATTGATTAATAAGATACTCGTATGCATCGGGAGGTGCAGTACATTTACTAATAATTACCCCTTTGTAATTTACTTGATACAAGTCTTCCAGTACATCTGCCAGTATACTAGTATTGCACTGGCCTGCTTCTCCAATTGGTGTCGGTACACAGACAAATATGCCGTCACAGTCTACAAACTCTGCAAACGATGCGGTATATCCTTTTGCAAGATCACGTCTTACTACTTCACAGTCAGTAAACAAATAAGAATGGTCAATGGCCACTCCTACTATACCCATTCCTATAATTCCAATTTTCATATTATCCATTTTAAAAAAACATATTGTAATCAACAACTACTGCTGGCGATGGCGGCTCGGGTTCACGTGGTAGTACCGGGACACTCATTAGCATATCTACTATTTTGCTTCTGGCTCGTACATCCTTTTGCCCTAATATAATCACCGCAAATTGTATACCATTTTTTTCAATTAAAAGTGCAAGGCATCTACCAGCTGGATTTGTAAATCCAGTTTTAGAAATTAGTATATTGTTATAAACGAAAATCTGCGGGTTTGTATTATTAAGATTAATTGTTATTGTTTTCTTTCCTTTAGCAACTTGTATCTTTGCATGTTTCTCGTTACTGATATTTTTAATTACAGGATTATTCTTTATATTAGTTAACACTTCTATCAGATCATTCACAGTACTTACGTTACCAATGCCTAATCCGGTAGGATCAACAATCACAGTATTCTTTAATTTTAAACTTTTTATATACAAGTTAACATCAGTTAAAAACTGATCGTAGCCGCCCGGATGTGCCATGGCCAAACTCTCGGCGGCAAGATTATCACTACTAATCATTACTGCACGTAACAAATCGATTCTTGATGGCATTGTGTTACGTGGAAAATGGCCATATGTTTTGCCTTGTACTTTAACTTTTTCGTCTAAGTTTACACCACTACGTATTACAGTAATTGCAGTAAACAATTTGGTAATACTAGCTATGGGCCTAACCTGATCTACATTTTCTTTAACATAGTAGCTGTGGGTCTCATATTCATATAATACATGGGAAGCAGGTACTGTTGGTACTACTGGTTTTGCGTATGCACTTACAGAAAGTGCTAGGAGTATTAGAATTTTATACATAACAATTATTTACATAAAAGTCGTGTACCCATTCTTGCCGCCTCGATAAAATGTTGAAGTATCATACATAGTTAATGGCATTTTATTCTTGATCCTGTCAGGTAATGAAGGGTTTGAAGTGAACCATCTACCAAATGCAATCAAGTCTACATTAGTTTCAATAATTGATTCGGGTTGAAAGCCACCAACACCAATAATAACGCCATGAAAGTCAGACCTAAGTATATCAATAACTGATTGCAGTGGCACATCAATTGATACTGTGCGTTCTAAATTGGCACGGGCCAAGTCTTTGTCGTCGTTAATTCTAGGATCTGCAACTGTTATATAGCTTATCATGCCATCGATACTACTTAATAAGTTTTCATACAACTCAATGCTGTCGTGTGTAATATCATTCTGCACACTAAATGGTGTAATTTTAATTCCAATTGGTATGTTAACTTCAGACTTTATATTTGTTATTATTTCTTTAATCAACTCTAGCGGATCTCCATATTTGTCAGTGCGGCAATTTGTTTTACTATTCATAAATTGTTGCAGTAAAAACCCATCTCCACAATGCAATTCAATGCCATCAAATTCTGCGGCAACACAATTTTTAGCGGCCTGAACATATGATTTAATTGTTCTATTAATTACCGGCAATGTCATTTCTGTTGGTATTTCATACGGTACTTTTTGTCCGTAGGCATTTATAGTTAAACCAGCTGGCCTTATTGCGCTGGGTGCGCTTGGCGGCACATTCCCGGGAGATATTGAACTGTGAGAAATCCTACCAGCATGAAATAATTGTGCAAATATCTTTCCGTCTTGACAATGTACTGCTCTGGTAACATTCTTCCATGCGCTGACTTGTGCAAGATCCCATATGCCAGACATAAGAGGCCACGCAACACCTTCATGATTAACTGCTATAGATTCTGTTAAGATTAATCCGCCACGACTACTGCGTTGTCTATAATGTGCTACTACATCATCTGTGGGCAAATAGTTTTCACATCGAAGTCGGGTCATTGAACTCATAACCACACGATGATCTAAGTTGACTGAGCCAATGCTACAAGGAGAAAATAAATCAAGAGTAGACAAATTTATATTTCCCACGCTTTCTTTTCGTAATTCCAATGCCGATTGTCGTAGAAGTTAAAGTGAACACAGTAGCCAAATAGGCCTAGTTCAATGTTTAAACCTGCATGGCTTTGCCGCACAGTCCAATCGAACATAAATGATACTAGAGTGAAGTCTCTAGTAACTTCTAGTTCAATAAATTTGTTATCAAATGGTGTAGCATACCCACGGCACCATAAGTTTTCAAAACGGTCGCTCCATGGGTTGCGTATATTGAAATTAAGACTTAACATGTTCTTCTTTTTCTTTCGTTAACGCACACACAAACAAGAAATGATTGTAAGCTTCTTTAACCGCAGGATTTGTCAGTAGCTTCTCTGCTTCTTCTGCCATAGCCTTTAATCCTTCTTCTGCAATTTCTCTTGCACTAGGAAGTTCAATATAATACACTTCTTCGCCAAACTCTTTAGCCAGTTTCTTCCAAGCCTTGCGTTGTCCTTCTGTAATCGGTGTTCGTCGAGGCCGCATTTCACTGGCCTTAACTACTGCGGCACTCATAGCATCTTCTGCCACACGTCCAGCGGCAATCATAGGAGCATACGCTGGCTCAATATTGAACCTACGGCTTGATCCGCCTGGATAGCACATTACCAAGTGGTTGCCTTTGGTAAAGCTGTCCAACAGATCGTTATCATATTCAGCAACAGGCACATACCTTCGGCCGACTTTTTCGTAATAAATCTTTTTCATTTTAGTTTCCCCAAGTTAACCTAAACATTGTTGCAGTTTCTATATCTGGAAAATGCAATATCATTCCAGTAAATTGAATATGATTATCCAAGCACCATGTTTCAAGTCCTTGGTCCATGTATTCCTGCCACCAGTATGGATTAGTTATTATACCCACTATACCATCATCGGGTATATTGACTATAATAACTTTTTCCTGATCCTTAGTAGGCCATATGTCAGCCATATTTCCTTGCAAATTTTAAATGACCCTTCATTGCAGTTGCACAAACAAATTTTTCGTGTTTTTTAAATTTTACGCCATTTAATGTAAACGGCTTTAGTACTCTATCACCGTTCCACCAACTTCGTTCAATTTCAATAAAACCATCTAATTTTAACTGTTCACGCAATTTAGTAAACTCGTCGTGATCTTTAGAACCAATACATCTAACAACATTTCCTGCTAGTACTCGGATAAACTCGTCATCCTCTGAATCAGAAACAAATTTAGGGTAGGTAACAACCTGTACATCTGTTAAGTACTGTTCGTCAATTGAAAAGTCAGATAAAATTTTCTTTTTCATTTATACATCTCATCAGTATTTCTTCAACCTGTTGATTAAGAGTCAGATCATTCCCATGGGCCATCTTCATAAGTTCAAACATTGTTTCTTTGTCTAGATCCAATGGGACTTCAACACGGGTGTCATATACTTCGCCTTCTACGATAGACAAGCACTTTTGCATAAAGTCGTCGTCTGTTTCTAAGTCAGTGTAGTTAACTTCATCCCACGCTTGGTTGCCGAGTTCCCCACGAGCATCTGATTCGTTGTCATGATCCTCTTTGAAATCAGGATTAATTAAACGATACGCACGGTCATTGGTATAATCGCACACTTCAACTTCAAACACTTTTTGAGTTTTTGTACAAAATATAATATTAGTGCTCCAGCCTCCCTTGCCATGAACCCCGTTCCATGCACTTAACTGATAAGCATCTGGGCCGTAACATTGCCAACCATATGTATCGCCTTCGGTAATACGATATTTGGTAATTTCAAAATATTCTGCTAATGTAATCATTTTATTTCCTTTTAGATATCAAAGCCAAAATTGGCATCATAGTTAATCGAACTACGCTCATGCCCGTGATAGCCGCGAGCATTACACAATACACGAGTTTCACCTACCATATAATCTACTTGCTGATGTGTATGTCCATGCAACCAGTATTTTATCTGAGGATTGTCTAGTATAAGGTCACTAAGGTCACTGACGTAACCTCCGTTCATGTGAAAATCATCTTTATAAAATTCATCAATACTCATATGAGTAGGTCCATGATGACTTACAACTACAACCTTTTCTTTTCCATTAAGAAAAGTTTTAAGATCATTTACTGTTTTATGAAATACTTCTTTTGTGTGAACGGGTTGCAATTTACTAGTCCAGTAGCTACCGCCGTAGGTAGTGTTTACTTGAACGCCATCTTTAAATTTAATAGTATGATAATCGTTCATATTGTGTGCAAGAACACGCATAGTTAACGGATCACCTTTATTGCAGTCAGTCCACATTGTTCCTGCAAAAAAGTCAACATCACCGATACGTACACTTTCGGATTCCAACAAACTAACATGGTCTGGCAATTCAGCTTTTAAACGAATGTGAGTGTCTTCCCACTCATTGTTATAGTGCTCGTGGTTACCACAAATATAAACTACCTTATTGTACTTGGATAATTCTTCGCTAATAAAGCGCCTATACCTATCAGCAAGGAACGTATCTTTTTTAGCGTTGTCGGCTCTCCTAAGATGTCCCGCTTCCATAATGTCGCCTGCCATTACTAATACATCGCCACCCGGCAATACTAAATCTGCAAAATTCAAATGCAGGTCACTAACTAAATTAACTCTCATGATATTACTACTTGTTGGTTACTACTACGACGATTACAAAAAATCTTAATTCCTCTTTCCCGGATTAACTCGGCCATGGCCTGTGGTGCATCTTTAAACATACTATGCCAATCATCTTGGGTTAGCTCTTCTTCACAGTCTATTGCATATATTTCGTAAAATCTTTGACTATTGAACTGGGCCCTAATTTTCAGTCTAAACAAAATGTTGCCTACGGGATTTTCTTCTTCTGGCTTGCCTGCTATAACATTAAGCAAATTTTGGTGATCCAATTGCTCATATTGAGTAATAGGGACTGCGGCTTCAAGCCCTGTACAATCCCAACTTAGAATGAAAGCATTTGTAGTCATAGTACTATTATACATTAAATGGATTTAACTGTCAAATAAAAATAGCCCTTAATAGGCTATTTTCAAAAATAAAAACGTAGACAAAAGTAAGTAATAAGCTGGACAATTGACATTAAACAATTGGCAAAAAAACAAAAAACATAACTTATAAATTTCTTGTATACAAATGACAGATTAAATCATACAAGAACACATAAGTATTCCAAAGTTTTTAAGACTTTGAAGCCAGTTAATAATCGTTCGTAGTGATTATTTAGGTGCTTATTCTCATCTCTTTTGACTACGGGTAACTTTTTAAAATAAAAGCTACCAGAAAAATTATACCAGACCTTCCGAAGCTAGAAACTTTTCAGCATCTTCACTTAGGTCAATTTCGGTCTTAACATTTAGTTCCAATACCTCATCCTGAAGTTTAGTTTTCACTTTCTTCACTTGAAGTACCGCTTGCTTAAAGCCGACTACATCTTCTGGTTTCAACACTGATGTATCTACTGTATCTATACTACCATACAGGTTAACACGTGATGGTTCCGCACGGGTCTTAATCTTGTCTAATTTGCCTTTGATAACATCAATGTCACCCATTGGTTTCAGTGAACCAATTTGATTAAACAATCCCATACGTTTATCATACATGGCAATTTCACCCAGCTTGATGTTAATGCCGCTGGTTGCATTTGCATGGGCAATCAAATTGCGAATATGATATAGAGCTGTGTACAGATTTTGAATTCGTTGCATAGAATTCAAAAGGTCTTGTCGTGCATTAACTAGTGATTTATCTACGTCTTCGAACTCTGTTAGTTCAACAGAATCTTTAAGACTGATGCCTTTGATCATGTCATTGATACTTGTTTGTAACTGACTTGCTTTTCTTAAACTAATTTTCATTTTAAATTTTTTCTAAAATAACAACGGCACATGCTGTTGTTTTGGTATCCGTGATTGATATAATCCCTGTTCTATTATGAACATTTTTTAAAATAGGTGCGCCAAATTTGTCGTGCTCGATCCAAACTTTTTGCCAATCTCTTAAGTTTTGTATCCCTGTACCCAATGCTTTAAAATATGCTTCTTTGACTGCAATGCGTTTTGTTATGTATGTTATTATAGCAGAACCCTGTAGTTTGTCAACTTCTAGTTTCTCCAAATCGGAAAATAAAAAGTCTATTAAACGTTTTGGATTTCTAGAGAACATGCGTTCAACACGTTCTCTTTCCACCATATCAACACCGAACCCGGATATTTGCATTAGTCGTCTTTGCTGTTACCAATACCAAATAGCTGTAACAAATTAATAAAGATATTAATAAAATCCATATACAAAGTTAAGGCGCCACTTACTTCCATGGCACTAGTGCTATTTTCATCACTGACCATTTCACGGATCTGTTGTGTGTCGTAGGCTGTTAGTCCCAAGAAGATAATAATTGCAAGGGCACTGATAACCATTTGCATCACAGTACTACCAATAAAGATATTAACAATGCTGGCAATAATGATAGCAATCAATCCGATAAACATAAACTTACCAATACTGTCTAAACTTCGTTTGGTAAAATATCCATATGCACTCATTACACCAAACAAGATCGCCGCACTCATGAATGCTCCAAAAATGGATCCCATAGTATACACTTTAAAAATCATTGCAAAGCTCAGGCCCATTAGTGCCGCAAATCCATGCAATAATGCTAGACAAGTACCACGTGGTGGATTCTGTGCAAGCACATACATTACACCAAACACTGCCGCAATAGGTGCAAAAATTACAACCCATTTCAATATACCCGTAAAAAAGAATTGCAATAGCTCTGGTGTAGTACCTACAAAGTAACTGACAATCATACTATTAAGTACGGCCAGCATCATGTAGAAGTATACTCTACCCATTGATTCATTGATTTGTTCTGCGCTACGGTAGCTAACAGAATAATCAGCATAATTGTTACCAAACATAATTTTCTCCTTAATTAAATGGTCCATCATCATTAAATAATACGTCAAGTATTTTGCAAAATACAAAGATTAACACGCCGGCTAAAACAGCTAACATTAAAAATCCAATTATATCCATACTATTGCCTTTTTGTAATAACTTGATCGGCCAAGCCGTATTCAACACTTTGCGAAGCACTCATAAAGAAATCTCGTTCCATATCAGTGCTTAACTGCTTAACTGTTTTACGTTTGCTATTGTGCAATACATAAATGTCTGTTAGATTCTTTTTCATTTCTAGAATCTCGTTAACTTGAATCTGCATGTCAGTTGCTTGTCCTCTTGCCCCGCCGCTTGGCTGGTGAATCATATGCCTGGCCATTGGTAAAATACTACGTTTACCTGTTGCGCCAGCTTGGGCTAACAAACTACCCATAGAGCAGGCTTGTCCCATTACAATAGTAGCAACATCACATTTAATATACTGCATAGTATCATAAATTGCCAGCCCTGCGGTTACGACTCCACCCGGACTATTTATAAACAAGGTGATGTCTTTGGCCGGCTCTTCACTTTCCAAAAACAATAATTGGGCCACAATAAGATTGGCCATTTGATCATGCACTTCACCTTCTAATAGAATAATTCTATCTTTAAGTAAGCGACTATAAATGTCGTAGCTACGTTCGCCCCTGGCGGTTTGTTCGACTACAATTGGTACTAAGCTCATATATTTCCTATTCTTTTGGGTTTATTGCGGTGCAACATAAATATTAGTAGAAACGCTATAAGTGTTTCTACGGAGAATAAAACAATGTTAGACAAAATCAAATCATATGTTAAAACTCTTTTTTCACAGTCTAATTATAGCACAGAACTAGAATTATTCCTAGTCTCTAAATATCCACAATCCGTGGGAGATATAGAACACTGGACCAAAGAGTACGATTATAAAAGGAACAAATCATGGGCGTGATAATCAATTTAATTAATACTATTTCTGAGATAATTCAAGAATATAGATCAAGCAATTATTCAAAAGGATATTAATCCTTTAAGTAATGCTGGAAAAAGTCCTTAGTCCTCTCGGCCGCCAATTTAGTTGCCATTGGATTATACTCTAGCACATGAAGTTTTTCACCGTGCCCGGGCCTTACTCTTCTAGGTGCATGCCTGTCAAAACTATGGTAAGCATTTTCATATATATTAAGTTCCACGACAGAACCTAATGGTTCGCATTGTTCAGCAGGAGTCCATGAGTCTTGTTTGCCTATATGTATCTGTACGGGGATTTTAGGTTTACCATGAAACTTAACATCACACCATGGATAATACGCAACCATTGCCGCAATTTTATTGGTCAATGGCCTGTTACTAGCTTCCAATACTAACCAACCACCATTACTAAAACCAATAAGACCAATTGGTCCTTTGTGCCAACTTTGCTTCCATACCCATTCTGCCACACTTGAGATATCTTCATTTCGTTGCGTCATACTTACTGTTCTTGGAAGTAAACATGTTTCCTTGACGCCGCGTGGATTAAAACTGTCTGGTATAACAACATTGTAACCCCAACTCTTAATAGTATTGGCCCAATCAGTGTCCATAGGACGTATTATACCTGCACAAGTATGTGCCAATATGATAGTTGGCCCGGGCCGCCAGTTAGTCCAAGTTTCAACCGGGACTTCGACTATTTTTCCAAGCCTGCTATCTTTAACTTCGACTTTTGTTGGTAACAGAAAGGCATGGGAATTTACTGTTACCAACAGTAAAATTAATGCCAGTTTACTTTTAAGATTCATCTTCAGAAGATTCAGCTGGATCCAACGTTGCTGGCATCGCTGGCAATTTTTTACGGCCAGCACCCCATGCAGAATAACTAATACCATCGGGATTTCCACTAACGCCTGTGGCAATGTACTGCACTTTGCCTCCCTTGGCAAAGAAGTCCGCTAGTGCCTGATCAGTGTCTGTTACAATTTCGTTCATTTGATTCTCTTGTTCGGCCTCGTCTATATCCTTGGCTTTTTCACGTTTATATTTATAACCTGTCATTCTGATACCTCTTCCATTTCAATCATCAATAGATGTGCAAACTTTTGGCAAAAAATATTAAACCAAAGTTCATTAATAACTTCGTTAGGCGCTCCTGCGTTAACTGCAAGTTCTTTTAAAAATTCATTCATTCTTCAACTCCATTTTCTTTATCTAAAAGATATTGAGCATGATCTCCATTGATTGGATTACCTTTCAATACTAAATGATCGTGCATCGCCATCATAGCATTGGCGAACCATGCAGTCATTAAGGCCTCAGAGTCAGATTCAACACCATCTTCCGACCATACTTTATACTTTTCAGTAAAGAATTTAGCCCAGGCTCTTGCATCGGGATTCGTGTGTATAGTCATATCATAATCGTTCATTCTTCAACTCCAAAATTTTTCTTAATCTCGCTGATAGGATGTAAGTATTCTTCACCGGGTCTGCTCATTCTAACAGTGTAAGGAGCAATAATATCAATACATTCCTGCACAATCAACTCGGCAAACTTTTCTTTATCAAACACTTCAAAGGTAAGTGGATTGTAAGGAGTGGGGCCTTGAATAGATGTAGCCTGTTCAGCAAGTTCTCGAATTCGTTCGTTCATTTTGCATAGACCAGACTTCTAGCCTCCAAGTTAGTTACAGGGCATTCAAAGTACATGATATCACGACCTTGAATGTCTTCCTCTATATTTAAGAATTTAACGGTTTCAGTTTCATGTTCTTCGGAACACTCAGTACAAACAACGATAAAAGACTTATTCATTCTTCAACTCCGAAATGTTCTCTAATCTCTTCGTAAATGTCCAATGCATCGTGTTCAGCGGCAACATTGGCACATTCTCGAACAATCGATTCGGCGAACTTTTGACGATCTAGCCAACCTGTTTTAGGATCACTTGCCTTCAATGCCAATAATGTAATTCGGTCGTTCATACTATTTCTCTTAAGGTTACTCAATATCATCATATGATTCTTGCTGAATCATCATGTGCTTGCCAATTTCAAATAGTCCTATTCCTGTTGGAAGGTCTCCTACCTTAGCATGAATTTGGCATTCTCCATTTTCGCAGATGCTAACTGCAACAAACTCTACTATGTTCCCAGACTCAATTTGAGTTCGCATTTCGTCTAGTACTTCTAGTAGCTCAAGTTTATTTTTTTGAATCTCTCTGTCTTTGGGATCAATGCTAACTACTTTCATACATCACCATGAACTGTCATAAAAAACTTGATAACCAGCGGCCATCTTTAACCGTGCTTCGCCAATAAATTGCAAGTCGTCGTTAAAATATTCTTCGTCTGCATTATTCCCAAAGAAAAATCCACCAGTACTGGGTAACAACTTTTCTTTAACAGTAAGTTCTAACTCATCTAAGTCGTCCCAGGTCAGTTCTAATTCAACGCCGTTGAATGTGCCGTACTCTAGATTTTTTGATTCAGCCAGTTTTTCCATCCAACCATGCAGGTTAGGGTGCTTACGCCAGTAAGCAATTTCAACTTGATCTTTGCCTTCTTTGCGGGCAACCGCATACATATCTAATCCCATAATTATTCTCCAAATTCCTCTACTAGGTCTTCATCATTGTAAAAGAAACCCTGACCTCTGTCATGTTTATTTTGTGACAGTTGATCAAACGTCTCGTTGTTGTAGTATTTTTCAATAACCATTCGCCATCGTTCTTCCGGAAGGTCAACTAGTTCAAGTCCGTCTACCCGCCCATAACCATCATATGTGCCTGAAACGCGGTCTCCGTTTTTAAACAGCACTACCACCTTACTGGCAAACTCCCACGAACTGCCTCCAACAGCGCACTCGGCCATTACCGGCTTATCTGATTTCGCACATCGCCAACTAAAAAATCCCATATCAATTCCTATCTATTGGTAAACAAATATAATTCTTCTTTTGTCCTTTTACTGCCAAACATTCCTGTTTAGTAGCATGATAGCTAATCACTTCTACGTTTGGATTAGGCAACGGGCCAGCTGTCAGGACAAGAATCAAAACCCAATCGTACAACATCATAGTCCTGAAGAGTTTAGCATATACTTAGACAACACTTTCTTTGCATCCGGAAATTTAGTTTCTTTGGCCATATGCTGATCCAGTGATTCAATTAAAACCATGTTCATGAGTTGTTTGCTAAGACGGTAGTCGCTGGGGCGCAACGTTTGTTGCCATGCTTCGAGGTCTTCCAATTCCTGAAACTCCCACATGGTATTCAACATCTGAATTTCTTTTTGGCGCAAACCGTTAATTCGAATTGACATATTATTCCTTAGATATGCAATGGATTACGACGGCGAAGATGTGCAAGAGCTAATTCTTTGCTGTCAAAGCGGCCACTGATTGGTGTCTGGTGTGCGCCTCGCACAATATACCATCCGCCCAGCAAACCGTTATACACGACTTTCATTTAAGCCACCACTGTCAGCATGTTAGCAGGAACACGCCACAGGCCCATGCCAGTGTCTACTGTAACGTACTTGATAGCAACCTTGGTGACAAAGCCACGTGTCAGACGTCCTGTCTTGCTGGATGTGAACTCTACATTGTCACCACGACCAATGCTTCGTTTGATCTGGCGTGCCAGGGCATTGCGGTTCCACTTGACTGCATCAATCATACTAGACAGTTCTGTGTTAGTCCACGACTGTGTCATAATTGCTGAGTTAACTTCTTGGATAGTTAGCATTGTCTGCTCCTTTGTTACAATACAAGTATTATACAATTAATTGGATTTAATGTCAAGCGCCTGTCCACTGGACTTTGGACTCGTCTAGTGTAAACACGTTACCACGTGCAAAATTAGTGCTAGGGCTACTGAATGTTGCGGCCTTAAGGATGTCACCTTTGGCGAACTTTTTAGTGTTTTCCAAAACCACAAAACTGTGGACGGAACCTTTGACTATAATTTTAACGTATTTGCGGCCAAAGTCAAGACCCACACTTTGTTCAAATTCACGTTTCATTGCTGGATTAATGTTAGCCTTGTCACTCCATTTGGAGTAATCTGCTTTGATTGCTTCAGTATATTGACTAAGTTCAGTGTTCATTTTTCGCGTTCCTTTTTAGTGTCTATGTGTATATTATACAATTAATTGGATTAATTGTCAACCGAAACAGTCTTCATCGAGGCGATGTATTCCATACGGAACTGGCTACGGGGATAGTGATGCAGGTGCAGTTCTTCAACTTCTCTCTGCATGCCTGCTTCGTCTCTACCCGTCCAAACTGTGGTACTGTACAGCCGCTCGCTGGTCTTGGTACGACGGTCCGTCTTGTAGATGTACATGGTGTAGTCTTGCTTCATTTCAATGTCCTTAGTTAACTCAATACCACTACTCGGCGTATGGCTTCTTTGGGCTCGCCCGTGTCCTCATCGTAGCTGTCCTCATAGTTGGCCATCTTGTCCATACGGTGGTACTCACTGTACTCCACAACGCCCTCGTCAATGCTCTGCACCATTGGGGCTACATTGGTACGCCAATGGTCGCCGTAACAGTATTCGTAATGGACTTCTGCGTCCTGGTCAAAGCCTTGCAACTCTGCAATGAGATCTTTTACTTTCATATTAACTTCCTGTATGGAGAAACAGTTGTTGCGGGTTCTTGGGATTAGGCTTAAATTCTTCAATGAAACTGTGATGCTCGTCGCCACTGTCGCGAATGGCCGCATTGGCCGCAACATACAATGCCGCCCATGTTGATCCATTTACTTCAACAAACACTGGACTGCCGCCCCAATGATCCACGTATGCGACCTGCAATACATCGCCAAATGGATGGCGTTCTGACAAATTGTTTATTTCAAAAATACTCCAGGTTGCAGTCAGGCCAAGCTCTGTGCGAACGCTGTCGTAATGGTCCATTTTTTCGTCGAAACTTTTGTTGTCTTGCTCATAAGCATTGGCCAGGCCTTCGCGGATCTGACTAGTTGCCTTGGCCAATTTAATATACAGATCCTTATTCAGTACGTCTTCCAAAGATTGTGTAACAGAATCCAAATCACACAATGCATTGTGAATGGTCTTAAATTCATTGGCTGTAAGAGTAGGGGAACAATTCAATTTTAACTCCTGTTTGTTGCTGTCTATGTGTATATTATACAATTAATTGGATTTAATGTCAACCAATTTATGCACTAATTCGGGCAAAAATCTCGCCCATCAGGTCCTGGACTTCTTCATATTCCACGTAAAAATCGGTGCGTGGATCCCAGTATTTGCCCGCTATAGGGTCATAGTACAGTACCCGCCCATTGGGGTAATGGAATGGGCCTTCCAGCCCTTTACGGGGCTCGTATGCGGACTTTTCAAACACTTTGTAACCCATATTTTATGCTCCGATTGTTTCAGTATGTCTAATTATACTACGACTGGCACGGTTTTGTCAACCAAAATCTGTTGTGTTATTACAACACCGCCTTGTAGGCTTTGATACAGATCTGCTACTTCTTTGAGATAAAATTGCATGATGTTGCCCTTGCTGGTGATCAATGTGTATTGCATCGCTGGGCTCCTTAGTGTGTAAGTGTATATTATACAATTAATTGGATTAATTGTCAACCAAAACCAGGGGATGTTTGATAGAGATCGCAGTTTCGAACCTGCCCTACTGTGTCGTCCACAGACTTGTCTATCAACCACATTACAGGCCAACTTGCTCCAGCGTCCTCCTGATATTATCTCAAGGTTTCTTGTAACTTAGAAGAGTCTGTGCGGCCACAGATTAGTCTCTTGCTAAGTTACCTACTGGAGTTGGTAACCCCTAATACGATTGGCTGGGCAATTGCCCATTTAATGTTCCTTGCTTGACTTTTTGCTTTCGCGTGTCTCGCTTTTTGGAACAACCTTATTTCTTACTATGCGTATATTATACAATTAATTCAATTTAATGTCAATCTTTGTCTTTTTGGAACAACCTTATTTCTTACTATGCGTATATTATATAATTAATTGGATTTATTGTCAATCTTTGTCTTTTTTAAGTCTAGCCAGCAAATTTTGCTGAATATAAGTAGGATTTTCATACAACGATTCTGCTAATATACTTTGCAAGTACCCAACAACATACACTAATGCCAACATCTTTCGTTGGGGGTTGCCCCCGGTCCTTTTGGTTAACGTATGGGCAATATAATTATGAATATCTTGCTCAATTTGCTTTTTAGTTGTCATCGACAGATTTTCCAGGGTGTTTAGCCCTGCGAGTATACTGCACCTTTGATTGTACTACTTTTTGTTTAAAGGGTGAATTTTGGTCAAACAGAACCTTATGAGCACGGGTGCGCTGTCTAGGGATAACAATTTGAATAGTAGTCTTCATAGTTTAAGTATTATATATTTAATTGGATTTATTGTCAATCGACATTTTGGATAAATATTTGTATATTTAAATGGAGAAACCCATGTCAGAAGAAGTTACTAAAAGCGAGAGCGAACTAAAAAAAGAAGATTGGATGAACAGCAAATGGCGTCCAATGATGGGTTGGATGTATATGCTGATCTGTACCATGGACATGGTTGTATTCCCAGTACTATGGAGTTTACTGCAAACAGTAACCCATACTACTATTACACAATGGAACCCATTGACCCTGCAAGGCGCTGGATTATTCCACATTGCAATGGGTGCAGTTTTAGGTATTGCGGCATTTGGTCGTACACAAGAAAAACTAAACGGAGCAAACAATGGCGGAGCACAAACACCAGCAACAGGATTTGCGAGCGGGACACCAGCATTTGGCCAACCTCAGGCAGGGGGCTTCGGTGCTTCCAGCGGTAGTGGTGCACCAGCACCAAGCTGGGGCACAACACCAATTGCAACAGCACCAAGTAGCTTTGGCGGAAGCGGGTTTGGAAGCGCACCTTCAGCGCCAAGTAGCTTTAACGGCAATCCAGGCTTTGGAGCGCCAGCGACTGGGGATGTAATTGCAACAGGTGCCCCAAGTAAAATGAGAGCGCCAAAAACGAATTTCGATAATCCAGATTGATTATTCGTCTTTTTGAAAGCCTAACTCTTCGTACATATCGTGTGCAACACTTTTGTACCAGCCATTTTTAGCGTATAAGTCTCCAGGTCTGCCAGATATTTCGCAGACCTTGGTAGACATATTACAAGCCATATCTATTACGCCTCTAACATAAAGGTCACCGCCAGACCAATATACTCTTAGTCCACCGATCTTTTCTCGTATAAGTGAAAAGACCACTGGGCTTACTGGCTCATTGGTGTAGTTATTTTTGTAGTCTACGTAATGACTAATCGTCCAACACAACTGATCAACAATATCGTACCATCCATCATCACATAATATCTTTGCAGGTCTAATGAACCCTTCGTGATCTTTACTAATACGAAACATATCTGGATACTTCGTATATAACTCTTTAATTAAATCTTGTTTCATTTATACCTTAGGTATACCATTAATGCATCTTCTTGATGCTCGAACACAAGGCAAGAACATTTGTCGATAGTATAAGGTAATTTTTGTACTCGTATACCCATATTAGATTTTAAAATTTCTTCTGCTATTTCATTGTTCTTAACAGCTAAGAATGTGGGATTGAATATTTCGTAGTCAACTTGCATACCAGCTACTTCAGCTGATATAATCTCAACATCCGATAGTTCACATATCATCTTCAAAGTCCTGTTGTGTTAGCGACTTATCAATATTTTTTGGACTAAAATCTTCTTCATAAAATTTAATAAACTCATAAAGTTCTTTGCCTACTTTTTGCAGATCTCTTTTGTTCATCGCAATTCTAGTATCTGTGCCATCCGCATGATAAAACACCAGCATAGGAATTGAATGTGCCATCCACTTCACTGTAAATTTATCTTGTGTAAATTCTAACTCTTTCATACTGCTCCTAACATTAATTTAGCGATAAGAGCATCCTTGGGATTTTCAAAAATAAAAGTGTCACGATGATAACGATATTCGCCTTGACAATTATCGTCAAACCATTCTAATGTATCATTACTAACTTTGACTAATTCAACTCTAGTCCAGCCTAGTGCATCTGCCAGCACATTAAAATCTATTTGTTTTACTACTGCTTGGACTGCGTTTTGTAAAACTTCTTCTTCTAAAGTCATACGCCACCTACCATTAATTTAGCTACAAGAGCATCTTTAGGATCTGAAAAATTAAACGACATCCAGTCGCCAACTTGACTTACCTCTGTAGTGTACTTACCTCCGGGCAGGCCGAAACAGGCAATAATTCGATCTACAGTATGATCCCATGATACTGTAATATCATCCCAATATAATATCACTTTTATTACAGTAGGTGTTTGTGGAGTCGAAGTTGACGACATTTTTCTTTAACTTCCATGGGATAGTCAGGACTAATCTCTGATATGTCACAGTTGTAATATACACGATATCCAACTGACGGATATAAAAATACTATACTTCCTGCAAGTATCAATATAGCAAAAATGGAACTTGCTAAAAGTACAAGTTTTCCGTTAAGCAACATCTTCAATTTCCTTTTTATATTCTTGGTTACGTGCTTCTTCGCAAGGATCACAGTAAGTATGAATCCATCCACCACCTCGACTTTTGCCGGGATTTCCACAACCTTCGCAAGTAACTGCTGTCATGCTTTCTGCTAGACTAACCATTCCGCTGATATAGTCATCACCACCCGAGTAATAAAATCTCAGTGTACCGAACTTTTCTTTAACTTGGTCCAAGGTCACTTGTGGAATGGACTCGGGTACTTCTCTAAAGTCTCCGGCAACAATTTCCGCCAGGCGTTGTTCTTTATACTTGTCATTGGGTTGAGCCTTTGTAGTTTCTTCAAACAAATCAAAATTGCCGGCTTTGGCCTGTGCGGCCATTTCATTATATTCTTTAGCCCACGTGCGTTGTTTCTCTTTCCAATCAATGTGATGTTGGATATTACCCATGAGCTGGTCCAGAATATTGAACCAGCCATCGCCGCAACTAAAACCCCAACACATACAAGTTTCCATCATGGACTTGTTACGGTTGACCATCATCTTTGGATACTTCTCACACAACAGTTTATCTAGTTCTTGTTTCATTTTTCATCCTCTTCGTCAAGTTGATCACGGAATACAGATAGCTGTTGAATTAAATGTTCAACGCCTTTTCGATTCATAGTAAGTGTAGTATAGCCTATTTTTAAAGCTATCCTGTCTTCACTGGTTATGCCAATACTATAATGAAGTTCTTCTGCCTTTGGCGGTTCAACGTATGTAACCTGATCTGGAAAAATTGGAACTACGTTAGCATAGGCAGGCTTTTTAAACCAATCAAACATCTTTATCGTCCTTCATTTAGTAACCTCAACACACGTAAATTTCATAACCTTAGTTGTTCCAGAGGCCATCTTTTCAGCGGCTTTGCCGGCGGCTAAACATTCTGGTTGATTTCGGAATCCTGGCACCGAAGTCAGCGCCATAGAATCCTTGTCACTCATCATACCAACATGTGCGAATAGTATTAGAGTCCAAAGCATATTACTTACCGTTGGTTTGTACAGTAGGAGTCACAACACCGTTGATGACCAGTGTCTGGCCCTTGAAGTTGGCAATAGCATCTGGCAACTTACGCATGGCTTCTGCTTGAGCTTCTGCCATCAGCAAAGGAATTGCCATTGGGTTGGCCTGCATACTTTCGTTACGTTTACGGGCAGTAGCAACTTTGACTTCTTCAGTCTTGAATTCGTTTTTGGCCTTGACCAATTCGTTAGCACTTGCTACCACACTGTCAGCTGGCACAATATTACGGATTAGCACTTGACTAATACTGATACTGCCGTCCAACTTTTCCTCAGCAAGATTGCGAACAATTTCTTCCTTGATAAAGTTTTCCATGTCGCTACGAGCATCTGCCATGTCCAGGGCTTCGTACTTGCGAGCGGCTTTGTAGATAGCGTTACGAGCGTTCTGAACAATGTAGTTGTACATCACATAGGTATCGCCTTTGAACTCAGCGTGGAAACTCTTGTTCTTTGTTGCATACAATTCACTCACTTGCTGAGGATTGATGTTGTAGACAACCACAGCATCAAAGTCTTTCATGGTCGAGTTGTCTTTGGCAACTGGAGTCATGTCGTTGAGTGTGACATTGACGTCTTTGATTGGAAAAGTTAACACTTCACCAATAATACTTTGATTGAATGAGCCGGGCAACAGTTCACCACTTTGAACCTGTTTGTCGAATCCAACTCGCACACCAACTTCACCAGTTTCAATACGAGTACAACCTGTTGCCAGCACAGCCGCGGCAAGAACGGAGAGAGTCAAAATACGTTTCATGTGTTTCCTTAAAATAAAATTACGATTACAGTCATCACTAAAATAGTTAGTGATGCGACAATTATGCTATACGCAACAGACTTTGTCAATGTCCAACGTTCCTTGCCTTCCATCTTTCTCCAGGCAGTGATACCAAGATGGATCAGTAAGGCAAGGATAGCAAATACTAGCCAGAGTCTAATCATTACATTTTCTCGTAGGTTTGTGCAAAGATATCTTTCTTTACAACACCGTAGTCATTTTCGCCATGGCGCACAATAACATCTTCGCCGGGATTGTAGTTTAACTTTTCACCCCAGCTGGTGTCAACTGATCCTGAATGATCTGCTAACTTAGCAAATTTAATGATCTTTTTTGGTGTACAAACACCGTTACCTAAATCATCTTTAAGATCTGCAAACTTTTCAGGAGTAATAGGATATTGTTCTCCTTTTGGCCCGGTCATAATATAGTAGCCTGCAGGATACTTAACTGGCCCTTCCAGTGTTTCAATGGTGCCAGGTTTGTCTGCAATCTCATATTTTTCTTTTGCTGGTCGCTTGTAGGTTTTAAATCCACCGTCTTTAAACCATGCATCGGTAATGCCCTTATCAAGGGATTCTACAATATTGATAAATTCTCTAATCATTTTATTTCATCCTGTGTTTCTGGAAAGTGACTGATAATCAAATCCAGTGCCGCAATGGTCTGCATATTAAGTCCCACATCTTCAGGATGCATCCATGTGCCTTTAGGGTTAGCATTGCTCTTTGGATTCTTCTTCCACTGCTTGATCTCTTTCTTGAGATACGCACGATAGTCTTTTAGATTAAGACTGGTGATGCGATCCGCAGTTTCGCCGTCGATCCATTGATGTGGTTTGTGTTTAGCTTTGCTCATACAATACGTCCTAGTCCTAACCAAATAAGTTGATCTAAATCCATTTGATAATCTTTACCCGCTCTGCGTTTTTCGTAAATTGCTTGTAGCACTTCTTTGCCATCGCCATATTCAGTAGTACCAGCGCCGCGACTTTCCAATTCTTCAATTAGATCATCTGTTTCAAAATCGCTCAACTCTACGTCTACTTCAACTTCGGTGTAAACAGTTTTATACATTATGTTCCTTGGATAGCTTTTACTCGTTCAATCCGTTCGTGATCTTCTCTGCATTCTTTCGAGCAGAAAACACCAGGTGTTGGCTCTTCGCAATACAAACAAAATCCCGTCTTCTCTGGCGCAATTTTCTTTTTGGCAAGAGCCTTCTCGAGAAATAAATTGGCTAAGTGATCAGCTTCGTCTAATGGGTCACTCATTGTTAACCCTGTGTTGGAGTTGCGGCATTGCCGCCATGGTTAGTATAACTTGTTCCTTCTCTTTTGCCTTGGCCGCGGTTACGATCTTTTTTCTTATCATTAGCAAGGTATTTTGTTCCTTCAGCATATCTAATCGCTTCAAGCATCATGTCTTTGAAATCTCGGCCTCTAATTTTGTATTGGCTTGGCAATTTCATTGCCTTGGGGTCATATCCTCTGCATGTCATATTAATTCCTTAAAAATGTATTATACTATATATTGCAATAATTTGCAACCATTAAAAACGTGATTGATATCCAACGTATGCCACTGGGGTAACTGATTTAGAGCCTTGATTATCAAATATCGTGCTAAAACTAATAATTGCACGATCATCTTTGGCAAACAATCTAAGCGGTGCGCTATAGCTCATAGTTGTTGCCATTTGTCTATACGATGTTTTAAGACTTACGTTATCTGTAGTATTAATAGGTGTTGCTGAAGTATTGCCGTCACTGTCTTCTGTATAAGTGTAACCTGTAGTAGCACTAACTGTGGCATGTCCTTTAGTAACAAACGGAAGAACAGTAAATTTAAAATCCAAGGTATCTTTATTTACAAAATTCAAATTAGTTTTGTATCCCATATGGTAACTCATTGTTTGAATATTACTGTAACCTGAGATTAATCCGTCAGCTGAGGCTTTTGCATTTGTTTTACCAAAAGACATGCCTCCGTATAATTCAGTTTGATCCTGTAAATTATATCCAGCACTAACACCATAGAACGAAGTTGATGCAGTACCTGGATTAAATGCACCTGCGCCCTGTGAGCCCAAAACACCGTTGCTCTCAGTAACTGATCCTGCTTCCACACCAACCCATCCAAACTTAGTATCTAATTTTTGTCGTGTAGCAAAACCATCATAGCTTTGCGAGAATTCGTAACCGACTGATCCTGCTTTAAAGCCGCCGTAATTGGCCTGTGCAGTACTAAGACCCATGTAAGTAAAATTCTGATTAAAGTTCGTAAGATTATTAACCATTACTTTGCTCATATCTAAAGCATAGTTTCTTCCATAATTATCAACAAACTGGGCATTATTCATAATGCTAGTGGTAGTTAATGCACCCAATGCTCCAGTAACCATACCAGTAGTCAACTGGGTATTGCTTTGGGCCAAGCCTGTTTTACTTGACAATGCCAGTGTGCCCTGAGGCATAGTTGCTTTATTAAGATCCATAATACCTTGTCCATATATCTTAGGATCGTATCCGGGTATGTTTTTGTTTGCAGTTGTTGTTAACAGTTGAACAATTTGTTCTGGCTTTAACGTAGGCCATGCTTGTTTAAGTATTGCTACTCCGCCCGACACGACCGCAGTTGCAGGACTGGTACCACTTACTCTATTTACTGCCTGTATGCTACCACTTTGGGAAGCACTAATACTTGCTCCTGGAGCTAGAATATAAAAGTCACTGATTTTATAAGTGTCTTTACATACACTGTTAATAAATTGGTTACAAATACTACCAGCCTTATTGCTCCATGGAGCAATCTGACCCAAGTCATTAACTGCGCCCACAACCAATGCTCGGCCACCTAATATCAATTTGCCGTCGCCGCCAGTTAATGTAACAAAGTTTGCGGGTGCAGACGGTACTGGGTTCCCATCATTGCCCGCGGCTATAACTAAGATACTGCCCTTTTGTGTAGCATAGGCCATATATGGCAACGTGGTGTTCATGGTCCTATATGCATCGTTACCAAATTTACTTTTATATACACCATTGCCCAAGTCAGTATAATAATTCTTAAAATTATAAGACTGTATACTAGTACCCAAGCTCATATTAATTACACCAGCACTTCTGTCGGCCAAATACTTCAAGCCTTTTTGGACGCCATTCTCGTAGATATTTTGACCAATTCCTGCTTTGTAAGATATAATATTAGCATCATACGCCACACCTACAATACCAACATTATTTTTTGCGCCTGCCGCAATACTAGCCATATAAGTTCCGTGGCCTCGAATATCATCAGCATATATACCAGAGTATAGTCCACTTGCTGAAACTACTTTTGATCCTAAATCTTTATTCTTCAAATCAACGCCGGTGTCTAGAATACCAATTCGTTGACCTTTACCAGTAAAGCCTCTAGCCCATGCGTCTTGCACACCTACTAGGCTATAGGCATTTACATTCATTGTTTGTTCTACTGTTTGGGAGTAAACAGGGCTGAACATCGTTCCTATAGTAAGTGCAATTAAACTTTTTTTAAACATTGTTGACTCCTTAAGTCGTAGTACATAAGTAAATTATACAATATAATCCAATTAATGTCAACTTATTTTACTCCAATTGTTGCAGATTTCTCACAGTTAAAATCCAAACTGCAAACTACATTCTTGTCCGAATTCAAAGATTTAATGGACCAAAAAGGAACGCACGACTATGCAGATATGTTACCTGACCGATTAAGGTCAATTAAGGTCTTCAATTGGATTGAGTCAGTGTGCCCTGTTGTTACTGTTAAGTTCTTTGTTACCAAAGCAAAAAGTTTTGGTGGAATACACATTGATGGTAACTTGCATGATTTCCCATTTAAACGATGTGCTTTAAATATTCCCTTGTTTAACTGCGATAGTGGAGTACAAGTATGGTATCAAGATCGTAGCGATCCGGAAGGCCTAACCAGATTAATCAAAGAGCACAGAAAAGGATACAACTTTTATTTGGCTCCTGACAGTTTGGATCAAACTAATTGGGAACCAGTTGAAACAATGCCTCCGTTAAACGAAGTCAGATTGGTCAAAACAGACAGCTGGCACAACGTGGATAACCGAACCAATCCTAGTCATCGTGTAGTCGCATCGTTGCGATTTGTGGATAACCCTGAGTATGATAGTTTGGTATCAGGCTTTGCGATTAATAAGTTCAGCAATGAAAGCACTAGCTGAACCAATTGTAGTCAAACGCTCTGCATCCTTTTTATCAGGAATATCAAATTCGTACTTCTCTTGAATTTCAACTAGAACTTCTAGAATGTCTAGGCTATCTAGGTCTAAGTCTTTGATCAGATCAGTATCGCCGGTGTAAGAATCAGTATCTTTTCTACGTAGTACCGTTTTAATTAAATCAATAAATTCTGCTTGGATTTGTTCGGCTGTTACTGTCATAAATTCTCCTGTGTGTTAATGTATGATAGTGTATTTACTATCATATCAATCATTTAAAAGTTGCTAATGCTTCTTTGTATGGCATGTTTGGTCCTAAACTCAAAATCATCCTATTAGGCCTAGACAAGTTACTGGCGCAATGAGGCTGATGTGCGTTTAATAGATATGTAGTATACATGTCTTGAGTATACTTTGTCAATACTATTTTTTCTCCAGTTAATAAAAAATTCATTCTTTTTATTTCGTTGTTATATGTTGCTTTGCTTTGTAATTTAGTATCATCAAATATAACGGTATCTGCACCTTCACCACAATTGTGGATTGGTATGTTTAGCGCACACGGACGCATGTCTTGGTGGATGGTCCAGAATGGATCAGTTTTAGTAGCGTCGGGATCAGTTAGGTATATACCAAAAACTTTGTGGAATAACTTTTCTGGATAGAGTTTATAAAATTCACTGAGAAACGGTTCTAGCAATTCTCGTTTAACTGGATACCCTACCCCTCGTCTAACTACGTCTTTACAGTTATTAAAAATTATAGTTTGATCACTTGGGGATATTTTAATTGAGTTAACCTGACTGAAGTATTGGTCCATACTGATATTTATTAACTACAACTATAATTAAATTATCAGGCTGTTTTTTTAATGTAACAAATATCAGCTTGTTGACCATGCAATAACCATCCAACGGGAATACTTTGTACAGGTCCATCCCACATAATAATTCCTCCTGTAGGAATATTAGAAATAGGTGTAAGACTACTAATCCATTGTGATTCATTTCCTTGGAATCCGTGCGATACTGCCAATTCATATGCACTTGCACCAGTTTGTCCAAGTAAACCGCGTGGACCAGGATCTCCTTGGAGGCCGCGCTCACCTTGTGGGCCAGCAGGCCCAGCCATACCACGTGGTCCAGTGTCACCGATTGGTCCAACATCTCCTTTTGGGCCGCGGGCGCCGTCATTGCCAGTCACTCCTTGTTGTCCTTGTGGTCCAACATCGCCTTTTGGTCCTTGCGGTCCTGTTGCTCCGCCAGCTGGACCACGGTCGCCTTTTGGTCCAGCTTTACCTGGAATTCCTTGTGCCCCTGCTGGGCCACGTGCCCCTGCTGGGCCTCGCATCATTGTTGCCATAGTATCCCCTGTTTGCTCTTATATTTATTGGAAAAATGGTAAAACTAGAAACCATTAACTATAAATATAATTATGACCAACTATAATTATGACATTGCACTACCAGTTGACTTTGAATACGACTTATCATTTTTTCAAAACCATTATCAAACGCACTATGCTAAGTCTATAGCAGTAGGTTATGGTGATGAAAATCCTGCCAATGTACCTTACTTTAAATCATTAATGGACAAATATGATTTCTTAGACAATCATTTGGGGTGGTTTAAAATTTTACCTGCTTATACATTTCCATTACACATAGATAAAACAGAACAGTATCCACGTAATGCAGTACTAAACATTCCAGTATATGACTGCGACGAGCATACGTCAACTAATTATTATGATATACCGGAAGATGATCCTAACTGGGATCAACCCAGTACCACTAATCAGATGATGAGTAGAGCAATGTGGTATAATGTTATTCGATGCGGGCCGGCAAATATGCCTAAGCCAGTATATACATTTAATTGTACTGAGCCAACGTTACTTAATGTAACCCTTCCACATGATGTTAAGAATCGAGGAAGGAAAACTAGAGTGCTGGCCAGCTGGCATATAAAGCCAAATAAATTTGACCAAGCCAGAGATTATTTAGAATCAAAGGGACTGATAAAACAGTGGAGATAAAAAAGCCCCTTTCGGGGCTTTTGTTTTTATTGCGTACACGCTATAATGTTTGTGTTCCTAGATGGATCAAACACTACTTCTGGTCTGTATCCCGCAGGACATTGCGGTGCTTGTTGCACAATTGGTTGTTGTGGGTATACTGGAGGATAAACATATACCGGTTGCTGTTCAACATATACAGGTCGCTGATTTTGCAGATACAATGCAGTACCAAAGCCTGCAATAACTGCCGGGGCTACCCAACCGTAACCATATCCGCCTCGATATCCGTGGTGCCCGTGTCCGCCATGCCTGTGTTGGGCCTGAGCTGGGACAATGCTTGCGGCTACTAAGGCCAATGTAATTAGCAGTTTTTTCATGTTAAACTCCTTGTATATATATTTAACGTCTGACTACCGGATTCCGTTTACATAGTATACAATATATTTGATTTATTGTCAACCGGCCCACCTCAGGGCAAACAGTAATGCATCTTTTTCGTCACTGAAGAAATACACAATGTTAGGGTCATTAACCCTAACCCAGCCACCTGGCACCTTCTTTAGTCTTGTGGTATTAACAGACTCATTTGTGATATAACTAGGGCAATGTGTCTTAGCCCAATCTAAAGCTGTCCAAACCGGATCGTATGGTAGTGTAACTGTCATGTTTTGCTTGCGATATGTTTCCAGTAGTATAACATGCTGGTCAATACTACTCCAAGTAAAACGGCATAGGCTAAATTGAATACAACTGTGGCCACGGTAACTGTCAGCATCACAGCAATGTCTTGTCTTGGCTTACCTTTAAAAGATAAACTGCTCCAATCAAATGTGTGATAGCACACTACACACATGACACCAATCAGGGCCGCAATAGGTATTGATTCAATTATGAAACTAGCAAACACAATATAAGCTAGGATGGCCAATGCTTCCACTACGCCTGCCAAACGGTGATGTCCACCTGCTTCCAAGTTGATAACAGTTTGCCCAATCATAGCGCAACCGCCCATGCCACCAAACAGGCCTGTCAACACATTACCTGCACCCTGAGCCATGCTTTCCCTGTTGGGCTGATTTGTTCCGCCAATGGTCTTGTCCACTAAGTTGGCAGTTAGTAGTGTTTCAATTAGGCCAACCGCGGCCAGTATCACGCTGTAGGGTAGCACGATCCATAATGTTTCTAATGTGAATGGCACGTTAGGTAAATGGAATGAGGGCATGGCTCCACTAATATGAGCTATGTCTCCTACTGTTTTTGTTGTGATGCCAAACGCATATACCACAGCAGTCACAAGCACAATACCAAACAAACTTCCCGGTATATGCCGAGTAATCCGTGGAGCAATTAGTACTCCGAGAATAGTTACGCCGATTAATCCCAACATAGAGTACAAGGCAAATCCTTGGGCAGGAATTTCATGAAACTGTGCCATAAAAATTACCAAAGCCAATCCATTCACAAAGCCTGTCATTACACTGGGCGATACCAGCTTGATTAGCTTGCCTAACTTGAACGCTCCAAACGCAAACTGTATCGCACCCATAAGCACAATACAGGCAAACAAGTATTCTACTCCATGTGTTACAACCAGTGCCACACTGACCACAGCCAAGCTACCAGCACCTCCACTTATCAAGCCAGGTCTGCCTCCAAACAAAGCAGTGACTAGTCCTAGTATAACTGCGGCATACAAACCTACTAAGGGATTAACGTGTGCTAATAGTGCAAAGGCCACAACCTCTGGCACCATAGCAAGACTTGTGGTAATGCCTGCTAGGGTATTGCGTGTTATTGCCTGCGTATTCATTCTGCCCACTTAATTAAGAACATGGTGATTTGTTTTTCATTCTTAAACTGCCAAACATTAAAGCTCATGCCCACCTCAATGTAAACATCAGCAGTTCTTGCTGGTTATAAAACCAAAATTGATCAAATGACATTCGACGGCCACACCCGGTTTGTTCACACCATTCTACTATTGGGTAGAAGTCTTCTTCTTTAAGATAGGTTGGATTGCTGGATCCTCCGGGGTATCCAGGATTACTAGGCCATGATGGGTCTTGAAGCCTATAAGCCTGCAATCTTAACGGTTTGAGTTCACGCCACTTTATCATTAAGTAATAAACCCACTTAGTCGTAACATTAAAAGCTCTTCGTCTCCTTTAATGTAGATTCGATTTGAATACTCTTCATCTTTCCATGCCCAATTATTACTAAGTCCGTAATAATCTTTTTCAGAATCATCTAAATGTGACCACCAATGATCCATGGACGAAATTTCAACCCCGGGGCCGAATGTTTTCCAACACCAGTTCCTTAGTTCTATTAAGCCAAGCTGGCGCCTTTGACCGTTAAATTCAATTAGATACTTGAAACGATCATATGAGCTGAATCGTTTATCTAATCGTTTAAGTTTCTTGGTGTATAGCTGACCTGTCGCCATGATGTAACCTATATAAAAAATATGATTCTTTAGTCATTAAAAAATACCCAGCGGTAGGAACTGGAATCCACTCATCTTCGCCGGCGGGCAATGATGCAATACACCATTGTAATAATGACTTCCAACCATGACGACCTACTCTTACTTTAAGATACTCTAACTTAGGATCCGTCAGGTTTGCTTTGATCAAAGTACGTTGGATAGTTTTCTGGAAGCTCATAATTAGACCTATACAATACGTCGGTTAGTTGATTATATTCATGATTGCCTTGCCACGGAGATCCAAATGCCACTGTATATTTTACTAATTCGAAATTATTAATCATTCCGTGTGGCCAACTGCCGTCCATAATAAATGGTTTAGATGTGTTAGGTATATGCACTCGTTCTCCGTTCTTTGTAATAAAATAAAGACTGTCTGTTCGTCCCTGTAATACAAATCTTAATTTATGTTGTAATAATCCAAAGGATGAAGGATCACAATCAATATGTTCCTTATTTTCTTGCCCGGGCTTTGTTGCCAGTACCATAATACGTGTGTTACCAGTGATAGGCAATATATACTTTTCGCAATATTCTCTGAGAGTAGGAGGAGCATAACTGGTCCATGCAAAATCTCCAGTACCGCTACCTTCTGTATAATGACTTACATTTTCAGGTCTCCCGTGTAGAGTCATCACCGGAAGCATAGTAGTTGCTCTATAACTATCCCAAAACCAATACTTAAATAAAGTTAAGTTTTTAATTTCAGATAGTGCTTTTTTTCTATCTATTTCAGGGATGTCTAATGCACCATATAATAGATCATTCATTTTGTGTCGTCGTGTATTTCATTTGTAATCTTAATAAGATAATACAAATCTCTTAATTTATAAAATGCCCATACGACTGACAATACGCCGCCGATTATTAATATATAAGTTACCATTCTGATTCGTACTCCTCTGTATATGTTTCACTTAGGTCAACAATGTCGCTGAGTTCTTTTGCTCCACGACGAATGTATTCCTTGCCGCCATCAGTGAATATGGCACCACACTTACAAGATACAAAATCATGTCGGTGTCTGCTTTCAATAATATCCAGGCATAGTTTACACTGACATTTATTTACTACAACTACTTCTCTTGTTCTAGTTACCATTTTTAGTTTCCTCTGCTAGTGCTTTATAGCCTTTCCGACTTGGATGTATTTTATCCGATTGCAACGACAGTATTGGTAATACTACGTCATTGTAATCGTCAGCTACTAATTTAACCATTTTTTGTACATCCACTATACTAACATCGCTTTTGGGATGATTACCAGCTGGTAAAATCCAATAAACTTTGTCAGCAAATACTCTTCGTCTTAGTTCTTGTAATTCCCATAATGTTCGCACACCTGCATGATCATTTGATCCCAGGCTTATAATAACTGTTTTGGCGGCAAGGCTTTGTTGCTTGTTTTGTTTATTCCATTGCCAACTATTAATGCCGCCTTTTGCATACGCTACACATTCAGGTCTGAACTGTTGGGTACCTACTGCAATGCTATCACCTAAAATTAAACAGTCTAACATTAGATATCACCTTCGTAATTTTCTCTGTACTTGCGGCGAGCATCGGCCAGTGTATACACTTTTTCATACTTGTTGCCCCAGTCTTCGTCAACAGGAGTCCCATTGACAGAGTGAGACTCCTGTTCGTCATATGTCCACCCCAAGGCTTTCATCATGCGATGCTTGACCAGCAGATTGGGACTACGGAACATTTCTGTGTCGTTAAAGCCCAACATAACACCAACTTCACATACTGCGCCGCTACGGCAAATACCAGCATGGCAATGAACAATTACATTCATTCTGTTATCCAATGCGTGTTCTAGTAGTCGAACAAGTTCATCGGCCTGCTCTTGGCTACAACGCATTTCTTCATCGTCAACTTTATCCTTTTCCTCTACATCAAGGAATTGGAACTGATGAACTTGTTTGAATGTGTACAACGGAGTGGGAAAGTTGCCGGGCGGATCCACAATTTGAATCAGCATAGCATTGACACCTGGGTCAAAGTGATGGCCCAGTTTAATATCACCCATTCCAACGTTTTGAATCCATGGCATAATTTTCCTTTACGCTAACTTGTCTACGTTTTGTCCCGCTCGATTCATTTGGCGATTCATTTCTATTCGTTTATCTTCGTTATCTTTTATACGTGCTTTAACACGCTCTGCTTCTACTCTAAGTTCCTCGTGGCGTTGATCTAACTTTTTAATTTCCATTAGTCGATACATTTCTGCATTTTGTTCTGCTACTCGAGATATTTCCATATTAACTCCATTTTGTATATTATTTAATTTTATTTAGATAATCTCTACCAATTTTGCCCTGTTCAATTTCTCTAAGGGCTGTAACAATGGGCTTGTTATTGCTTTCTACTTTTGCACGATGGCCGCGCATTAGTTCCCTTGCTCGCGCTGACGCAATTAATACCAAATCAAAACGGTTCCCGATAGCATTTACTGCTTCTTCAGATGTAATACGTGCCATATATTTCCTTTATGTTAACTGGCCCGGCGTAGTGGAATCGAACCACTATTCACACTTTAGAAGAATGTTGTCCTGTCCATTGAACGAACGCCAGGTAATACTGTATTATACTATATATTCATTTACGTGTCAACATAAATATTTTTATGAAATATTGGCAACCATACGTTAAAGCAGGCTGGGAAATTGTAATGGAAGCCCAGGGTAAAAGTCATATAATTTTGGATACTGAAGTGGAAGCATTTTTGGTTCATGTGATTGCCAAAACAATGGAACGCACTAATATTTGGGAACAACCTATTTCACTTAAAATACTAACTGCTCAATCTTTGTTTGGAACACGAAAGGCCAATGCATTACAAGATATTGGAGAAGAATGTTTATTCATCGATGGCTGGCAAATTAAGAATAGCAAATGGCCTACAAAACAGTATTTCGCTGATATGGGGGAAATAGCATTTGGTATGGCTAGCACTAGTACTAATCCAGCCAACGAGTTATTGGAAATGGCCAGCAACAATTTTAAAATTATGAGTTCAGTGCTTAGAACTGCACGTAACCTTAATGGCGCCCCTTGATGGAATCGAACCACCATCCTGAGTTTCGAAGACTCTAATTCTATCCATTGAACTAAAGAGGCTTTATATAGTCCTTTAACATATCAACAGTTTTATTCCATGGCTTACCCGGCCAAAACCTAACACTAAGACACCATCTGTCGTCATTACTATTGTTTATTGTCTTATGTGGTATATCTGTTCTTACTAATGTTGGTACTGTAATTTGATGTCTTGCAATTTCTGTAACTTCGTTGTCTAACCAATATATGTGTTCTCGCTTACTACCCGTTACGTATTCTATGTTACCTTCAGTCAACGGGTCGTACCATATCATTTCACTGGACTGTCCGCTCAGTACCCAATTGATTGCGGCAGGCACTGGATTTTTAATTCCGTCTGTGTGTATTTTACATTCGCGACCTGCTTTGCCATAAAATAAATGTACAAAATGTGGCATTGACTTAATTTCTTTAAACCATGCAAATACTTCATCAGACAATATATCTTTAGCTTCGGGTAACCATATGGTCCACGGATCAGGTATGCTGGTTACATCGGGGAATACAAAATTAGGATTAAGTGGATTAGTAATAGGTAAAGTTAACGGATAGTAATTCATTTTGCAAATACCTTTCCTATGATCCATCCAACACTGTCAAATTCATTTGGCTTCATTGCAAAATTCCATGCACCTTGCTGGTGGTGGTGATTGTTGTGGTATGCTTCCCCGGGATGAAATATTCCAAGCCACGGAGTATTATAACTGTTATCAGCAGTATCGAAATTTCTATAACCGCCAGGTAACTTTGAATGTGTGAGTATGAGTCCGCAGATAATTGTATTAATCTGAAACACACGTCTGCCAGTTAATAATACAAACACAACGAACTTCCAACTAACAATGGCCAACAACAAACATATAACTGTAAACACTTTACTGGCATGTTTATGACAGAATACAAGAACAGGATCGCGTATTAAATCAACCGGCCATGGAAAACTTTTTGCACGGGCACGTAAATTTGTATGTAACTGTTCTGTAAAAATTGTATAACTTAAAATCTTCCACACCCCGTCCATTGGGCTGTGAGGATCATCTTTGGTATCTGCATTTTTATGATGCTTGCGATGCATAGCAGTAATAGTAATAGGATCGCCTGGGCCAAATATTGTACAAGCTGTTAAAAAATAGTGTCTGAACTTTCCTGTTTTAAAACTTTTATGACTAAAGTATCTATGGCTAGCAATCTCTTTACTAAGAATCTCTATAACAATCTTTTCCCACAGTAACATAATTACCAGCCAATACCAATCTGCAGGATTTATAATAATCCATCCTATTGTAAACAAAAACGCAATACTAGCGATGTTGCTAAGATTAATGTATTTCACGTAAGCTATCCTTTTCTGCAAATATATATTTTATTGCATACGCAACATAATCTATTTCATCTGGTTTTGTACTTTGATTCCAAGCGCCCGGTTTAGCATGATGATTATTATGAAATCCGTCTCCGAACCACCAATTGATCCATTTTGTATTGTAACTGTTATCAGTCGTATCAAAATTTCTATATCCACCCCATGCTTTTTTATGGCCATATACAATGTTAAGGATTCCGGTTTCAGCAAGAGCAAGGCCTACACCAAATACATATCCAAATATAAGTAATTTCCACGACACTAACACACATAATAACATTGTACCTAAGCATAACACGGCTAGATTGTTATGTATAAACCTCGCCGACCTGTCACGTAGTAAATCAAATGGTACTGTTGCTTTATCCATATACCCACTGTAGTTAAATCCTAATACTAATTTTCGATTATAACTTAAACTACTCCATATACCATTTAATGGGCTATGTGGGTCCTTAGGTGTGTCGCTGAATTTATGGTGGAATCTATGTATTGCGGCCGCAGTAACTGGACTCACAGCCGCAAATATAGACGATATACAGAAAAATTTATGCACCCGGTCACTAACTTTAAAACTACGATGACTAAAATATCTATGTAACATCATGCTACGAACCAATGGTTGCACATATAGACGAACCCAAATAATGCCGCCCAATAGCCAAGGCCAGTCACTGGGGTTAAAACAAACCCATAGAAAACAAAAAGGTATACTTATGATACTTGATATACGAAGTGTACTGATTAGTAATGCAGTTTTATTAATATCATTTAATTTCATTAACAAATACCTTATCGACAATCCATCCTGCTAAATCAAATTCGCCTGGCATAATTGCCATGTTGTACTTGCCCGGATACATATGATGATTATTATGATAGCCTTCTCCGGGACTTAGTATTTCCAAAAATTTAGAATTATAACTCTGGTCTGCTGTGTCAAAGTTTCTGTAACTTCCCCAAATCTTCATATGTACTAATGCAATAAAAATAATACTGTTGTTTATTGCAGTTAATCCTGTAGCAAAGAACAAACAAAATACCATTAACTTCCAACTAATTAACAGACATAACAAGGCGTACACGCCATACACTAAAATGCAATTGTTATGTAACCACATAAGTGAAGGATCTCTCATTAAGTCAACCGGCAACTGCATTGCTTTTTTATTCTGTACTACTCGTTCTCTCCAAAACAATGAATTCCAAAAACCATATATCTTAGGGCTATGTGGGTCCTTATTAGTATCACTGTGTTTATGGTGGTATCTATGTACTGTGGCCGCAGTTAACGGACTGTTGGTACTAAATGAATTTGCAAACAGTAAAAAGTAATGTTTAGCTTTGCTAGTTTTAAAACTTCTATGACAGATGTAACGATGGAAAGCAATATTTTTACCTATCATGCCAACAAAAAACTTGCCAAATATAATTCCTGCTAATAGCCATGGCCAGTCACTGGGATTAAAGAACATCCATAGTATTGTAATCGGCACACTAAAAAGGCCAACTCGTTTCCATAAAAATTCTAAAGGTCGTGCCCCTATCTGTTTGTCTTCTATCATATAAACAATTTTTTAACTACCCATCCTGCAAAATCATATTCGCCGGGCGCTGTTGCTTGATTGTATTTACTAGGATACTTGTGATGATTATTATGTAATCCTTCACCTATATCAAGTATCTGTAAATATTTGTTATTCCAACTATCATCAGCTACGTCAAAATTTTTGTAGCTTCCTGGTAGCCTCATGTGAAATAATGCACTTCTAAACAAGCCCATGTGCAAGTAATTCCAGCCTATGCCTGCTAAAAATATAAATGCTGATAAGCGCCAATCAATTAAGCATAACATTATGTTGCCAAAGATAATAATGTTGTACATATTTTCGTGCAATATTAACAAAAACTCGTCTCTCATTAAATCAATTGCCGGTTTCACTTTTTTATCCATGTTCCATGACCAAGTAAACGCACTATGTATAAATCCATTATTCGGACTATGTACATCTTTGATTGTGTCACTGTATTTGTGATGTTGACGATGTACACTTGCATACACTATCGGACTAATTGCTGTAGTACAAGATACTATAGCTAGTAATTTATGAACCAATGGGGTCGCTTTAAAACTGTTATGACTAAAATATCTATGTTGCGCTATTTGATTTCCAAACAATCCAACTACAATTTTATAATACAACAGGCTATAAATGATCCAGGTCCAATCTTCGGCCACAGTCCAGTATAATAAAAAGAATAAACTTGCGTAACCTGCTAGTTGAAGCAGTCTGGATAAAGTTGGATTATAGTGCATTTTATAATATTTATATAGTGTAAATACGTATATGAAACAAGTTGATATTTTGCCTCCGTATTGTTATCCAATTGACGGAATAACCGTAGATCAAAAACAACTATATGACAGTATTATAACACTATTAAATAGGCTTTGTCTAGATATTGACGATATATGTTCTAGGCTAGGCTTTGCTATTAATTTAACGCATTTACCTGGACTGGTCGGAGAGGATGCGTGGCGCAAATATAGTGCCAGCCATGCACATTTAGTAGAACAGAACATAGATGAAGCCAATTTCACCGAGCATTTAAAAGAGGCCGAAGATTTATATGTGGGTAAATTAGTTCATAAACTGTATGACAGACATCATGGATTCTGTGGGCGAGCACAGCTTGTTTGGTTAGGTCCTAACAATGGTTATAGGTTTCATACTGATCCGCATACCCCAAACAGGTATCATGTGCCTATAGTGACCAACACTGATTGTTATTGGTTGTTTAAAGATGACAAGGATGTGTATAAGTTACACATGCCAGCAGATGATAGAGTATGGTATTTGGATCCAATTAATATAACACATACATTTCATAACGGATCTAATACTGCCAGGTTGCACTTGTTATTAACTAGTGCTACTTAATCTATCAAAGTTTTTTCGTGTTCTTTGATTACTGCAACCAAGTCCTCTGCCCTTACATTATCAAAATCTAGTCCTACATTAATGCGTTTTGCGCCGCCATATCTGTGTACGCTATGCCATGTTAAGTGATTAAACACGTACCAGTTACCTTGTTCTATCGTGGCATTTACTACACATTCAATTTTATCTAAATCTGGAATCCTAGTAGTAGATATTGTTTCAAATGGTGCAGTGGGCTCATACCATCTTGTTTGTTCATTACTACTTTGTAAAAGTAAAAATATAGAACACTTGCGTTTGTGCCCATGATGTGCAGGTAATACACTACCACCTTCACCAATTTGAAAAATCGGTACAGGCTCTCCTGGACTCAAGTCTTTAAGAAACTGCGGAGTCAAATCTAACAGTTCTTGTGCGGCATCATCCGGCAGATAAAATTGCTTAAATTCTATAGGATCCTCGCCCGGGTAAGTATTTTTAATTTGTTTATATCTACGTAGTAGCTCTTTACTTTTTTCTAAGCCGATACTTTCGTACACACCCCAAGGATCTTTAAGACCATTTTCATAGTTCGCACGAGGAGGAAAATAACTGTCGTCCCTATTTGCTTGCTGTCGCAGACGTTCACCAAATTCTAGTCCAAATGTTAACTTAGTTTTATAAATGTATTTGTCGGGATTGATCCCGGATTTTAATGTTTCTATCATATTATAATTATACTATATTATAGTGTAATGTCAAGTATTATTCTGGTCGGCCACACTTAGCACGTTTGGCATTAGTTAATGCACCAAAGTCTACCGGCCATTCTCGACCTGGGGCAATTTCAATCGCACCTGCTGGAAACTTGTACTGTACTCCGGCTTGTTTCATAATGTCAGCTACTGGCTTACGAAATACTGTTAAGTCGTTGCCTAAGTTTACGTATGGCTTAGTATGCGGAAAGGTCCAGCCTGCAATTTGTTTTGTATTATTATTGATTACAATCTTGTAATAGCCATGTGGAACAATGACACCATTACCAATTGTTGGGTCATTCGCACCGTAGAACGCACCAACAAAAATTGTATAACTTTGATTCGTTTGTACTGCCCAACCGCGAACTGCTGTTTCTAACAGTTTCCAAATGCCACGGTTCAAACTTCCGTGCTGTGGATACATGTTAGTCATTAGAAATGATTCGTACTCCACTTGCTGACTCCAACTCAAGTCACCATCGGGGGCGGCGTGTCCTTTGTCGTAGCCTGTGCCAGCATAGTCATCTGGACGAGCACCTGTGCCATTTAAGGATTGGTCAGGAACAAAAGCATTTGTACGTGGAAAACATCCTAATGCATTGGGAGGGGTTAGTGTATATGCCACATAAGCAGGAATCTTTACAGGAGCATCATAGGCTACTAGATATGCTTCGCGGCAAATTGGTAGCGTTGGTCGCTGTGTTTGTGCAAAACCGTAAGGGCTATGTACTTGGCATGCTTGTGGTGGCAGTGGGGCACGTTGTTCCCACGCATTTGCTAGATTACTAACAGTAAATAGTACCAACAATATAAGTTGTTTCATGTGTATCTTTCATTAAGTACACATATTTATGATTGAGTATTATATGGTATGCGAAGTCACCATGTATGGCGACAGCCCTTTACAATCGACTCTTAGTTCTAGTCTACGTTTAGCCACTGTAAAAACTGTATTACCGTATTTACTATCAATCATAGGTACGTACATAACTCGGGGTGTCTTCATATGAATTTTATTAATGAACTCATCTAAGCTCAAGTTACTAGGGACAACTTTTAATAGTGCATAGCATACACTTTTGTCATTGTTTATGCGTACAATCACAAGAATATGCAAGTTATTTGTATCTTTCAGCTTGGTTTTTAACGGAGCAACAAACATGTTATACAGTCCAGTGAAATCGCTTTCGTTAATCAAGTTAACAAAGCCATCATTGATGCTTTGTAAATTTTGCAAGTAGCTGGCCTCTGAACTAATAGATAATATATCTTTTGCGCTTAATCCTTTAACATCGAAATCTGCCAATGGAGTAACAACATCGACCACACTTGACCCTGCACCAGTCCATGTAGCATTATCGATACTATCAGCGACTGCATATTCCCACGTTTCTTTGGCTATTTGTATTTTACGATTTCTCCGCTTAAACGGTGCATAGTAGTTAAACATTTCTGTGGCAAATCTTGCGCTGAAATCTTTACCTAATATTGCTTCGTGCTGAGAAATATTTACGGGTATGAATTGATACATTAGATTTATTGGTGGAGAGCGAGGGATTCGAACCCTCGGTCCGGGTTTATGCCCGGACGTCTTCTTAGCAGGAAGGTGGTTTCAGCCGCTCACCCAGCTCTCCAATTATAATTAGTATGAACATACTAAAACTACGTTACGACAGTGAAACGTCTGGACAGTCAACGTCATGAACGTTGGAACTCGACATACATCTGGCAGGGTATTCTTGCATCAATGGAGCCTCGGGGGTACCCGATATTCTTAATACAGGCATCGAGCATAACTTTGCGTTTCACAACGTGTGGGTCAGTGGCATGCGTAATATCCTACTTCTCACTTGTAGCAGTCCCCGCCGAGGGGTACGTTCATACTAATTACAATTTAATATATTATATACTACACAGTTGACATTGTCAAGCATTTATGGTAGGACTTGCCAGGTTCGAACTGACGACATTCTGCGTGTAAGGCAGACGCTCTACCAACTGAGCTAAAGTCCTAAAATTGGTCCGTGTGACACGATTCGAACATGCGACCACTGCGTCCCAAACGCAGAGCTCTACCAGGCTGAGCTACACACGGGTATAATTAATTATGGCAGGTGAGGTATCTAGTCAGACGTTTAGTAGCGACAGACTTGCCCATTCTCCTTTTACTTTCCTTACCACAAAACTTTGGTGCCGTCTCCCGGGATCGAACTGGGCACCTACTGATTACAAGTCAGTTGCTCTACCAAATGAGCTAAGACGGCGTATTAAAACTATTTATTATTCAACTAAATATTGTGATGCTATATTATAAAATATCTCTACCTGCATTAATGTATACTGAGGATGATAGGCAAGAGTTAATACAACTTTTCAAAGGCCGTGGTCGACAAGGACATGGCCAAATGATTAACTTAGATGATTTTGATTCTAATTATTTTCGTAAACTACAAAATAATTTTCCTGTTAGTAACATTGCAGTATTACATTATACTACACCAAATGCTATAGTCAATGATAAAATGTATAAAATGATACATCGCGATCCACGACCTGTTGCACTTAATATACCCATTCAAAATTGTGGTATTGGTGCCGACACAATTTTTTATACTGTAGATAGTGTTGTAGAACGATTAGAGTCAATTGGTAACGGACAGTATAAAGCAACTTCGTATTCGGAACAACCAACTGGAGCAGTAGAATTAGATAGATTCTGTTTAACTATGGACTCTGCAATGTTACTAAGAACAGATCATCCACATGCTAAAGTTCAAACTACCGATGCTCATAGAATGTTTTTAAGCGTGACACCTATTATAGGTTTTGAAGATTTCATTCAGCTATTAGACCCACACTAGCAAGTTTATCTCTTGTTCTATAATAAGGCCATAGCCAATTATCACGGAACAATATACTCACTGTAATTCGATCTTTCATTTCTTCACCTACCACAACTCTGTGAGGAACCGAAGTATCAACCAAATATTGTTTTTCATGTGGCAACGTTTGACAAGTATAAGGATCATTAAACCGACCGGCCGCGGCGGCAGTTGCTAGACCATTTGTATGTCCATCCAGTATCATACTATCATTCCATTGAATAACCCCGATACCTTGCACTACCCAATTCAATGCACATTTTGTAGTGCCTTTTTCATTGCCATCGATATGCCATGGGAAGAAAGGCCGACTGTGCCATTTAAACACTCTTGCCATTGATAGCCTGAGTCCTATGCTTTTAAACTTTTCATGTATTTCTGTAGGCCAAATATTGTTTAAGTCTATAATCGGTTTCCAACGTGGTGTGGTTTCACCAATAGGTGAACTGTCGCCCCACACAGTTTGCCAATCTATATTTGGCAAGGGAATATTAATATTCGAATAAAAGTCTCTGTCCTTCATAACACTATTTAATGGTTGCGGGCCCAGGATTTGAACCTGGGATGCTCCTGGCTTATGAGACCGGAGTGGTGGCCGCCCTGCCCGCGATATTTGTTTACACACTACTTATCCTATTGTACACCGTGTGTAATGGTGAATTATGTAAACAATTTATTTTTCATTTCGTCAAAAGTCACAGCACTAGGATCTACTAGACGTAATGTAACTACTCTTCGCTTATATGGAGATTTAATATTTTGCCAAGCATGCCATATGTTAGGATTAAACAATATCATTTCTCCTTCTTTGGCTACCATAGATTTTATAGGTTTAAACATAGCTAACTTATTATAATCTGAAAATATATGCCTAACATATGGCATTCCAGTTGGTTGGCTGTGCCTCATTTCGATATCGCTGTAAAACGTTGTTTCGCATAACTCGTCATGTGTTTCTATGATTATGTTAAAGCTAGTCAGTGACCACATTCCGTCCTTATGTATTCCGCATCCACCGCCAGGCGGAGTTTCGAAAATAGCAACTCTTTCTTTGTTAAACGGAACAAGATTGCTCATTGGCAACATGTCCATTATTTGCAATGCAATATCTTCATGAAAGTCTAAATGACTATATCCTATAAACTTATTATGTAGATGTACTAAGTGATCATGTTCTTTTATGAACTGTACTATTTTATCTAAACCTTCAAATGTAAATCGAACGTAGTAAGGACTGCAATCTTCTATTATTGTGTATCTCATGCACGTATTTAACTTAGTGTGAATTAGTGTCCGGCTACTCCCACCACAGGAGCCCCAGACTGAGCGGTTACTCTGTCCACATCATTTCTGCTTATGGCGCAGGCGATGTACCTTACCCTGGGCTATTTCCGTATCCGTAAATGGGATCGTGAGGTTAAGTCCTAGCGTACCTAGCACTGTCTATGGTGATTGCCTCACCCCCTTTGTATAACGGACAAGGGCGTCCGGGTTTTCTGGTGGAGGAGACAGGGATCGAACCTGCGACCTACTGGTTGCAAACCAGCCGCTCTCCCAACTGAGCTACACCCCCAAATATTCGTAATTAACTGTGTCAGTATTTTCTCTATGCACAGTTGCACCGTTGCGTAAATGGAACTTCTTTGCAGTATCTGTCTTTGGACTAAGAGTAACAAATCTAACAACATCACTTTTTGTTGCTCGTATATGTCTTACTGCATCAAAAATTAATTGCTTGCCTGCGCCTGCCTTGTAACTCCATATTGTGTAAAATACTGCTATGTTTGGCAAGTCTGCTTGTTCAAATAAGCCTGCTTCATTGGTAGGAATAGTTTGTTGATAACTCACACAAGTAATAGCCTTAGCTTTACCGGCTTCGTCTCTTAAAACAAAAATATCCTTGTTACTGCCGACACGGTCCACATGTGGTATGTTTGGTCGAACTGGATCTTCATTCAAATGAAGAGCAAATTTATCACTAAGATTTTGTACTAGATGTAACATTTTCTTCTTTAATTTACTTTGTAACATATTCAGTATGCTACACTAACTATAAAATTATGGAGCGGGGTAGGAGAATCGAACTCCTGACTCTAACTTGGAAGGATAGGGTAATACCATTTTACGAACCCCGCATACATATAGGTGCTCTCTGTGGCGCTTGAATCCACGGTAGCCCTGCTCTTCCTGGCACCTCTTGACCGTTCTGCAGAATAAGTCAAGTTCAGTGTTATTCCAGTGTAGCTACTCAGAAAGCATTTATATGTAAACTATTAATGGTGCCCCAGAGGAGACTCGAACTCCTAAAATTTGGCTTCTAAGACCAACACGTATACCAATTCCGTCACCGGGGCATTTAAACTGCTATTTATTGACTAGCCGTTTTTTAATGAAATATTTTTAATAACTTGTTAACTTCTATCCTAAACAAACTTTCCTTTTCAGGCCAGGCATAAATGTATTGTCCGGCAAAGTCTTTAACTAACAACCACGTAATGCCTGCCGCCGTATATAAATGTGTCTCTGCTTTATACCCTGGTATAGACCTATCAAAGTTGATAGAGCCGTTACCATAGTCCTGACCATTGCTTCTAACCCATTCTGCCACACTTTGCACTTCTCTGTCTGTGTTAGGACCCTGTCCGCCTAAGTTAGCTACTACAAAGATTTTGTTAGTAGGCGTAATTGTCATAGTCTTAAACACACTACGTCCTAGCTGTCTAATTTGGTCTTTAACGTTACCAGGCAGTGCCGCTACTTGGTGGAAATCCGGTACCAAGTAGCCTGCCTTGCGTAATGCGTGTTCTGCGGTGGTTGCCAATGTAGTAGTCTTAACTATAACTGTGGGCAAGGTCTCTGGGGGCTTGGGCTCAATGCCACTATCGTTAAACAGTATAGTTTCTTCCAAAGATAAATTTACTGTAGCTTCTAAGTCAATGTAATTCTCATCCAAGTAAGCAGGCAAGTCGGCGTCAAGTTTAATGTCTAGCATCTTGCCTAGCATATCCTGCATGGCCTGTGTAGGCTGTATTTTACTTGTAGCACCTAATGTTTTAGAGACATTGGCCTTGTTAATGTTTACAACTTTAGGCTTATCCTGTACAGGCTTAACCTTGGGCTTTTCCGTATGCTTAACAACAGGACGAGCTGTACCAGTCTTAAAGATGTTGTCAAGATCTATGTTAGTCTGCGTTTGTGTTTGTATTTTCTTTGCCATTATATCACCATGATGGAAGTTTCTTCATTTTGGCGGTAAGTTTAAGACCCACTGTCTTTAATACTTCTTTACGCATCTTATCTCGTTGCATACGACCTGCCTTAGTCATATTGTTAGTGCCTAATATTTCTCTACTGTACATTGTCCAACTTACTGCATGATTGGCAATGAGAGCTTCCTGTTCTGGCCACCTGGCCTTTTTAATAAACATAGCATATTCTTGGCTACTACGTGGACCCAGGGCCATCTGTGGTTCTATTAGGTCATACTTTTTAGCTAACAGGTCCTTACAAAAGCCTTCCATGCCGCCAGGATAAGACTTAATCTTTTTAACGTGCTTAATGTTAATGCCTGTTTCATCTAAAACATATTTGGTCATGTCATAGAGTCGGTCCCTCTCGTGTTCGGCCTGCTTTTGCTTAAACAAATAATCTGTGTATGCTTTTATTTGATTTTTTATAACCTGACCAATTACAGGATGTTCCTTAAATTTTTGTTGCTCTGCCCAATCTAACCTTCTATCTCGGGCATCATATAATTGAATTTGGTTAGCATAGTCATGTTGGATCTGATATTGGTACTTGCTACCATTACGGTCTCTCCAAACATATAAATCACTGGTCTCAGTATAGTCTTTAAAGAACCCCGCTTGTGTAGTACACCACTTTGTACCTGAACCCAACTGTCTTGCCGCGGTAGCAGTTTGTGGACTTGCCAACTGTCCAAAAGGACCATTGTACAATATCTTTGTGTTTTTAATAATTGGAAAGGCGCCTGCTTCTTTTTTAGTTTTAGTTATTAGTACTTCTTTAATAACAGGATTAAGAACTTTATCGATGGTCTCGTCTAGTTCATAAAAACTAAATTGGTTAATGTCTCGTTTTTCTAAACGAGGTTTTAGTTTATCAAAGTTTTCTAATACAGTTTTAACTCTCAGTGTATCTTCAAACTTAAATTGGTTGCTTATTAGTTGTTTGGCCAGCCAAGGAACGTACTGCAAGTTCTTAGTAGGATCCATTTTCTCTAAAGCAATAACGATATCCACCACTTCCATTTTAGTGTGGCGGACTACGTCTGTAAATTTGTTTTTAAATTTCTCTACGGTTATTTCACGTTTAGACATTGCTCTCCTTGTACAATATTACAGTATACTATAGAATTTATTTTATGTCAAGTTATGTCTAGGCACGACATATTAAATTGGTGCGAGAGGCGGGACTCGAACCCGCATGCCTTTCGACGGGAGATTTTAAGTCTCCTGAGTATACCATTTCTCCACTCTCGCATTTTATATTACATTTGTTTAGTGCTATCGTGCAAATTTAGACGTAGGGTGCTTCCCTGTCAAAGCCGATGCAGTTATATCAGGATCAGTCGCCGGCCGCTGTGACCCGTATAGTGTATGCGTCCATACACGATACCTTGATAACACTAAACAAATGGTACTGGGTAGGGGGGTCGAACCCCTCTTCCCGCCGTGAAAGGGCGGTGTCCTAACCGATAGACGAACCCAGCACAAATAACTAATAAATTGTTAAAGAGCAAAACGTCAATTACTTAACGTAAGCATGTATTATATATTAAATGCCATTTGATGTCAACTAAAATCTAGACATAATTTTAAGTTCATAAATACTGAGATGAAATCCTTAAAGGCATTGGTAATAGAAAATGATGTATGCCCTATCCCATGGATGGATGTTGCAATACTAAGTGCTAAAAACTCAGTATTGCCTTGTTGCAAATACACTAATCCAATTGGACCAATTGGTACCGATTTGAATGTTGCATGGAACAATGCTGGCTACCAACAACTACGCAACGATTTATCAAATGGAATCCAACATGATAACTGTAAAGCCTGTGATGTTAGCCATGATGCATTTTCTTATAAAAAATGGAAAACACGTAGTTACTTGAAATCAGGTATACTGGATAACGTTGACGTCGCTAACCCAAAACCCAAAGTATTTCATTTGGCGGGATTCAGTAACACTTGTAACCTTGCTTGCCGTATGTGTGATATCGGATCCAGCAGTACTTTACAAGCACTGGCAAATACCACCATTTTAGGAAAGTACTTAGGTACCGGTTACAACAATCACAAAGTTGATGTAGCTCATCTAGCACAATCCATGTCGGAAGTAGAACAACTCAGTATTACCGGTGGTGAGCCTTTTCTAGATAAGCCAATGTTGGAGTTTGTTAAAAGTTTAGCACAATATCCTAATATTAAAGATATACACTTCTCAACTAACATGAGCACAAGAAATATAAAATTACTTGATGCATTAGCGGAATTAAATGTTGGTGTATCATTTAGTGTTAGCATAGACGGACCCGAACACATACATGAATATATCAGGCATGGATCTGTTTATCAAGAACTATTAGACAACATAAAATATATTACTGATAACTATCCTAATAGATTTAGATTTAATATCAATACCACTATCAATGCCTACAACGTAGGTTATGTTGATGAAACAATTAAATCATTTTACGAGTTATCAAAATACTGCGGAATCATACTTAGAGACATTATGTTTAGTCCTGTATTGAATCCTGAGTACTTGCATCCAGGCGTACTTCCAATAGAAATCAAACAAGAATATATTTCAAAATTAAAATCATTTAATGTGTTCCGTTATCAAATACGTGTGCCTAGTACAAGACGTTTCATTGCAACTGCAATAGAACTACTTGAACAAGATAAAACACATCTGTACGACATGTTTACTGAATACACTAATGATTTTAATTCTGTTACTAATTCTAAGCTATGGTACCCCACCCCCGACTCGAACGGGGAGAATTTCTCCTTTTGAGAGAGACGACTTTACCAAATTTGTCCAGTGGGGCATTATCATGTCCTTACTCTTTTAGTTACGCCAATGCGGCTTGCCTTACTCCAATCGTAAACAACACCATCCGGACACTTTCCGTCCTTGACGCTGTCTACTCCAAATATTCCACACACTTCAAAATCTGGACCTGTTATAGTCACAAACTCATTGAGCACTTTGGCAGTGTGCATTGCTTCGTCTAATGTCATTACATCAAATGTTATTGTTTTACCTATTATTTTGTACATATCAATATTATAAAAAGAAACCCAGTCAACCTGCGCTGACTGGGTTCAATGTTGTATTTCTACAACCAATTAAAGAGTGTAACGATCACTCATTACAGTCTTAAGCATGATGCCTTCTGGAGTGAACTGATCCAAGTCAGCGGCTAGCAAGCTAGTCATTATACTTGGACTGAATCCACTTACCAAAGCGGCACCACTCTTGTCTGACGCAACAGGCACGTTATCTGAACTGTTTAGGTTCCAGAAAACAATCTGTGGCACAGTGTAACCTGCATCTGCGAACTTACGTTCAATCATTTGCATTGCGCTGTCGTCGTGCTTGGCGCATTGGTTGAACTGCATGTCACTCAAGATCAGCAACATGGCTGGCATGTCACTGGCTGGTACTGAACCCTTAACTGCAACGCTTAGGATCTTGTCCATAGCGGCATGCAGGTTAGTGCTCATGTCCCAATCACTCTTGCTCATTTGTGCTACCTTGTCAACAATGTTACCCTTTAGAGTAACAAGTTGTGGCTTGTCTGAGAAAGTCAAGAATGTGTCCTTGAACACGCCCTTGTTCTTGTCTGCTAGGTACAAGCCCAAGCTGATTGAAACATCCATACAAGTCACGTTTCCGCTCTTACCAGCCGGACAGCCCATAGAACCGCTAACGTCTACGATTGGCATGATGCTGGCATCTCCAACGTAGTTAGGCAAAGCGTCCCACTGTGCCACAATGTGGTCAGTAGATGTCTTGTCTAAAATTGCACGTTGGTAACTTCCAATCACACCCTTCAACACGTCATGTGGGAAGATTGCGCTGGCGTTAACCTTAACAGTCTTATCACCTGATACCAACTTGGCTACATACTCTGCGAACAGAGGAGTGTGACGGTGGAATGCCTTCTTGTAGTTGCGTGAAGCAACACTTGGCACGTGACTGAAGTTGATGTTGTCCCAATCTCCAGCACACATTTGGGTTTCAACAACCTTTGTAAGACCAACTAAGCTCTTACGATATTGCTTTGGAGTCATTCCGAAGAATGCTCGTACTTCAGCCGCGATCTTACCCTTACGAGGAGTCCACTTTGCGGCCAAGCCGTTCTTAGCACGTAGAGCATCGCCCAACATGGTATAAGCGGCTGACTTCAATACTAGGTTGTGAAACACAAAGATGTCATCCCAACGGCCAACTTCTGGAACCTTGCGAAGCAAAGCCAAAGCGGCGTCTGGGTCACGCTTTTCTAGATGTACTAGAATGTCGCGGAACAATTGACGTTCACCTGCGCCACCGCGGACATCACGTGCCCATTGTGCGATGCGTAGTGCTACATCACTGTTTTCCACATAAGCGGCTGTGAAGTCGCCTGTGATGTCCTTACCACGGCTTGCGCCGATCTTGTAGAACAAGTCAACACAGGCTGATGCTGTTGACTTGCGAGCCTTCATGCCATTGGCGGTACGGGCTTCTTGATTTGCTACTGCGTTTACAAATGCGTTCATTTTATTTTACCTTTACAGAATGTATTTCTTTTCGATATGATTGAAATTTAAAGTTGCTGTTAACATTCTAAAACTTTAACAGGATGATCGTGCTAATGAGTTTATTTTCTGGTCCGGCCAATCATAGCACCCGGACCCTATCAACGATTCACGTTGACTATCTAAACTTGCGTCTGCGTTAGAAACATAGTATGTCTTTCCATACTGTCGTCTATTCCATCTGCGTACATGGTATTTCACATGTATAAACTTTTCAGTCCACCCTTACGGGGCACATTCTATAGCTTTAAACGTTAGGTTTAAATTGCTGTAGTCATCCAAATATAACAGGATCGTTGTCTACTTTTTGTTTTTATCGAGGAGACTTATCGAAACTCCTCTATCTAATCCTATACATGTTACTAACCTTCAAAGCCTTGCGGCTCCAGTTAGTAACATAAGATTAGCGTTCCATAGTAATATGTAGTTGCTGTACCGATCCTAAAACTGTTTGTTAATTTCTTAACATGTGTATATTGTACATTAGATTGCTATCTTTGTCAATATCTTTTTTCACTTTTTAATCCAAAATGTCCTGGCCTCGCTGACAGGAATCGAACCTGTATCTAGACGTTAGGAGTGTCCTATTCTGTCCATTGAACTACAGCGAGTTATTTGGCACCGCTGGAAGGAATCGAACCTCCATTTCCTCGTTCGTAGCGAGGGGTATACTCCATTATACGACAGCGGTAAATTTGGTAGGGGTGGTAGGGATCGAACCTACGCTCTCAGAGTCAAAGTCTGATATGCTACCATTACATAACACCCCAACAATTGGTACCAGCGGAGGGGATCGAACCCTCTCAAGAACGCTAATCTGGCGCTAAAAGGCTTATAAGACCTCTCTGACTTCCAAGTCTCGCTGGCATTAAATACAATATGAAATATCTCACTATCCCTTTTCGAGTAGAGTTTGAAACTAGTAGTGTTACAAAAACTTGGAAAGAATGTGTTCTTGCACAAGCTCAATCCATAGCAGAAAAAAGCTCTGAACCTATTATGCTGGCTATGAGCGGCGGGATAGATAGCGAAATTATAGCCCGAGCATTTAAGATCTTAGACATACCATTTCGCGCTCTTACAATACGACACAAGCACGGAACCAATCTATACGATACACTATGGGCCAATGCATATTGTAGGGAACATAACGTTGAACAAATCCATGTGGACCTGGACATGCCTGATTTTGTAAATCGAGGAATTGATAGTTATATCGAAAAAGGTTATCAAGCAGTCAATGTGTACAGGTACTTTCAGTTATGGGTCATGGACTATGCAAAAAGTCTCGGAGCAAGAGCTGTTATGGGTAGTGGAGAACAAGTTTACGTAGTTCATAACGGAGAAGTGTGTGTGCCTTATACTGAAGAACTGCTTGTTCCCCGAGCATGGACTATACACAATCAACCGAGTGCAGAACCTTTGTTTTATCTCACCGACGATATTATTTCGTCTTGGTTGAATCTTGACTCTATTAAAATAGCTATGCAAAATTTAGATCTATTTCCAACAACAAATACAAATGCTACTAGTCCATACAAAAGTGGAAAATATAAAATAGATGCTATACATCAGGAATGGCCTGACATGAGGCGCCGCCCTGCGTATTCAGGATATGAAAATATTAGTAATATACGATCGGAAAAACAATCTCAATTGAGAGATCGATTTGGTAGTCGACAAATACAATACATACCTATAGCTAAACTGTATAAACAATTTAATTTAACCATGTAACTACTAAACTATAAAATTTGGTGCTACCTCCAGGAGTCGAACCTGGTTCAACGGTTCTTCAGACCGCCGCTATGACCGCATCAGCTAAAGTAGCAAATAAAGCAGGATAGCATTTTTTGGCTTTTTTTCAAGAAAAGATTTTTAATGTTTGCTGTTGCTATCCTAAAATTGGCGTCCCCCGAGGGATTCGAACCCCCACTAACGGTTTTGGAGACCGCAGTACTGCCGTTATACTAGAGAGACTTATTGAATTTGTAAGCCTACGCCGCGTTTATCGTAGATTTATTCAGGACTTACCGGCCGCCTAGCCTGACCTCGAGCACGATGGATATCACTTGGGCTTGGTCCAGTACAGTCCCCATTACGGACCTCCGCAGTTGCCCGCGGGTGGGAGTTGAACCCATTAACCTTTTACTGCTTTGGTCCTTCGAAGAAACCTAGACAGCGTGACTTCACTTGCTGACACTTACAAAACTAAAAATGTAGTAGGCTGAGACATAACTCAATTGGTTTGCGCTTCGATGTTTAACGCCATTTAAGGTTCCGCAACGCCATTTACTCCGGCACCAGGCCGGAACTACAAAAAAGGTTGAGCAGCAGAGGACTTGCACCTCACAGTAACTAGTATGGGAGACTTCCGTCTCTACTGCATCTATGCTCTACTCATAAAATTGGTGGACCCCGTCGGTACTTCGCCGCACTCCTAGTTCAGTAACGTTACTTCTGAACCAACGCATCTCACGTTGAGAGCCCATAAACTAATCAAGGGCTTGTAGACCAAACTACAATTTACCGGTTTCTAGACGAACCCCTAAACTTGGTGGGCTATCGAGGACTCAAACCTCGCAACATCTCTATGTCAAAGAGACAGGATTTCCAATCACTCTAAAGCCTATTATTTGGTGGAGACAGCCTACACACATGCACTACACACCTGTGCCGTCCACTTTATCCGCTGGTCTCAGCAGTCGCGCCGTTCTAGCAGCGCCTTGCACAAGATCAGTTTCAGTCTCCGTAAACTTGGCCCTTGAGGTGTACGCCGATGTACACATTCCCAACTATAACCAGGATTGCGCGGTCCTGTCTCACTCAAGGATAAAAATTGGTGATTAGTGCTGCTACGACACAGCGACATCCCTCAAGCGAGAGCGTAGGAACTGAATCTACGGGTTTAGCACCTCCGGGGTCGAACAGTCAGGACAACTACTGGTACCGTACTTGCTAACACTTGTTCAAGGTGCGTTGCGTTTTTGTACTTTCATTTCCAACTAACCATATAGGAACACACTCAAAACTGCTGTTAAACCCTTGCAGGGGCATGCCTAGTTAAAAAATGTGTTCTTATATGGCTGGCAATGTTATGAGGGCTCTTACCCCATCGTTGTTTGCATAGGCTGCGCGACCTATACATCCCGGACACACGACCTGACCCGGCGATGCTTACTTTGTGGCTCTTGCTTTCCACTTGATTCTGATCATATAGAAACACACTAGAGTTTTACAATAAACTACGCTCCTGAGTTTCTGCTCAGGACCCCATAGGTCTGCCTATGTTTCTAATGTGTTTTTATATGGTAAACGTAATGGTTACGATTCCATTGCTACTAAATTGTGTAGCCGATTTTGTCTGGCGCCACGGACGGGAATCGAACCCGTCTTGGTCGGATAGACAATCCGTTGCCCTCCCAGAGAGCTACCGTGGCAAAACTTGGTAGAGCATAGCGGAGTCGAACCGCTCTTAGTGGACTGAAAACCCACTGTCCTAACCGATAGACGAATGCTCCACTATATGAAAACACACTTATAGAGGAACGTGCTGATCAAACACAAGAGAGCTACTCTTGTGCCCATCCGCTGTCATTACTGTCCACATGTTCCGCCGCTTGTCCAGATCAACTGATTTCTCAGTGAGAGCCTATTTCATGCCAGCGAGGGAGTAGCCTGCTAAGGCGGGGTTCAAACCCATAATCCTGATTCACTTGCCTAACGGTGTGGATAACCTGTATAACTGTGCTTACATATAGTGCCCAGAACCAAATCTGGGTACACTATACAAAATCAAATTTTTAACGAACTCTACTGCACTGTGTCGATGCACTGTGCTGCTTTTCTAACTAGTCTCTAGTATAACATGTTATGCAATACTGGTCAACCTGTTTTGCAAATGCCCCGCTGTAGTGTAGGGTCTTTGCAAAATCTGCTGTTCTCCTGTCTCTTGTGTGTATTATAGCACTAGACTGAATAAGAGTCAACCGCCATAAAAAAACCCGCTTGCTGCGGGTCTTTGAAGGATGCGAGTTTGATCACATCAACAAAGACCCAGGCTCTGATC